>Ga0164307_10000610_pt1 | contig 15734 bp, 16 predicted proteins | sample Whisoiple_243_MG_FD_110214 | JGI IMG/M metagenome (GOLD analysis project Ga0164307, IMG submission 110214) | Soil microbial communities amended with fresh organic matter from upstate New York, USA - Whitman soil sample_243_MG | ecosystem: Environmental > Terrestrial > Soil > Unclassified >...
ACCGGCGCCAACCCGGAGAACATGCGCCGCCGGCGTCAGTTCCACACTCGCGGCAGGCAGATCACCGAATTCACCGACGAGCTGCTCGGCCGGCCCGACGGTGCGCAGCAGGGAGACGGTAGCGATGCCGCTCTGCTCGCGGCGGTCAATGCACCGCGCGGCGACGGAATGCGCGACATCGTCGCCACGATCCAGGCCGAACAGGACGAGATCATCCGACTCGACCATCCTGGCGTGCTTGTGATCGAAGGTGGCCCCGGCACCGGCAAGACCGTGGTGGCGCTGCACCGGGTCGCATACCTGCTCTACACCCAACGCAAGCGGATCGAGAATCACGGTGTGCTCGTGGTCGGTCCGAATTCGGCCTTTCTCAACCACATCGGCCGCGTCCTGCCGTCGCTCGGTGAGACCGACGTGGTGTTCATGACCACCGGGGACCTGGTGCCCGGTTTGCAGGTGAGCGACGAAGACGCGCCGGAGGTCGCGCGCCTCAAGGGCTCACGCACGATGGCCGATGTGCTCGCGGCGGCGGTCGCCGACCGGCAGCGGCTGCCGATAGAGCCGATACCGATCACCCTGGCCGACGTCACGGTGCAGATCGACGCGGAAACGGCGCAGTGGGCACGAGAGGAGGGGCGGGGGAGCCAACGCCCGCACAACGAGGCCCGCGCCGTCTTCACTGACATCCTCACGTATGTACTGACCGAGCGAGCGATAGCGCGGATCGGCCGCGGCTGGCTGACCCGGGAAGACAAGAAGGCGTGGGAGCAGATGCGCAGCAACCTCACCCGCGACCTTGCCGACAATGCCTCGTTCTCGGCCGCGGTCGACGAACTCTGGCCGATACTGACCCCCGCATCGCTGCTGGCGACGCTGTACAGCTCGCCCGAGCGCCTGCAGGCGGCGGGGGCGGACGCGGCGCTGTTTCGTGCCGACGGCGACTCGTGGACGGTGTCGGACGTGCCGTTGCTCGACGAGCTGGTCGACCTGTTGGGCCCCGACAAGCCCGTCGACGACTCAGCGGAGCGGGAGCGCAGGGCTGAAACCGAATACGCCGAGAAGGTGCTCGATATGATGGTCGGCCGCGAGGACTTGATGTCCGACGAGGACCACCTGCTCGCCACGGACCTGCTCTACGCCGAGGACCTGGCTGACCGCTTCGTCGTCCGAGACACCCGCGAGCTCGCCGAACGCGCGGCCGCGGACAGGGACTGGACCTACCGGCACGTCGTCGTCGACGAGGCACAGGAACTGTCCGAGATGGATTGGCGGGTGCTGATGCGTCGCTGCCCGAGCCGGTCCTTCACCGTGGTCGGTGACCTCGCGCAGCGCCGGTCGGCGGCCGGAGCGACATCGTGGGACACGATGCTCGATCCGTACGTGCCAGGCCGGTGGGTGTACCGGTCGCTGTCGGTGAACTACCGCACGCCGGCAGAGATCATGACGGTCGCCGCCGCGCTGCTCGCCGAGTTCGCGCCGGAGGTCCAACCGCCGGACTCGGTGCGCGCGACCGGTGTGAGGCCATGGTCGAAAAAAGTCACCGACAGTGAATTAGCCCCTGCGATAGACGATTTCGTCCGCGAGGAGGCGGGGCGCGAAGGAACCAGCGTGGTGATCGGCCCACCCGGTGTACCGGGTGCGGTGGCACCGTCGGAAACCAAGGGCCTGGAATTCGACGCGGTGCTCGTGGTCGAGCCGGAGCGGATCCTGGCAGCGGGACCGCGGGGCGCGGCCGAACTGTACGTCGCCCTCACCCGTGCCACGCAACGCCTCGGCGTCCTGCACTGCGGCCCGCTGCCGTCTGCCTTGAGCGGACTCGCCGACAACCAGGGCTAGTGGGCGCGCATGTGCAGCACTTGGGCGGGCTCCCGGTCTACCCGGGACTCCGGCAGATCACCCTGATAGGACGGGTGCCTGCGCATCGCGGCCATGAGTGCCTCTGACCGGGTTCGGGACGCCCGCCACCCGGGATGCGCTTCGAGAAAGACGACGTTGGCGGCTGCGGCCGTCGCGGTCATGTCACCACCACCTTGAGCGAATATGGCGTCGTTCTTTTAGATGTTGTCTTCAATGTGCCCGGCGAACCTGAGCGAGACCGTCGGCACTGCCCGTGAACTCGCTAAGAAATGCCCTGCCGTTGCAGTTTGTAAACCCGCCGCTTCCGCGGGGTATTCCTACTTCCAGGCGAAAACCGGCTGCTCCAGGTCGTCGACCCGGTCGTTGCGTCCCTCCAGCCCCAGCCGCCTCAGCTGCAGCAACACGGCGCCTGTCGGAGCATGGATCAGGTCGTTGCCCAGCGGAATCTGCACGACCGGGCGCGGGCTCTCCGGGATTGAGATGAAGCGCGGAGAGTCGCCGCGCTGAAGTTGATGCAGCCCGACGCGGTAGACCGCCACCACCTCGTCGGGTGCGGGACGCGGGTCGAGTCGTCCGCCACCCCAGATCACCACCGGGGTGATGACGTAACCCGACCGTGTCGGATAGTCGTCCAACAGCCCTAGTACATCGGCTTGTGTCAGCGTGACGCCGACTTCTTCGTCCAGCTCCCGCAGCGCGGCGTCCACCACCGTCTCGCCCGGGTCCAGGCGGCCGCCGGGAAGTGCCCACTGCGCGGCGTGAGACGAGAGCCGGGTGGCCCTGCGGCACAGCAGGAACGCGGCGCCGCCTGCCACGTCGACCATCCGGCCGTCGAGGCCTTCCAGCACGATCTCGCGTCCGTCGTTCCAGTCGTCGACATTCACCGGATCGACCCTGTCGTCTCCGACATCGGAGTCGACGAGCACCACGGCGACGGCCGCGTGCCGCTTCGTCGGGTCGGCCACCGCACGCCGGTCGTGGGCGCTCAGGTTGGCCCTGATCCGCTCGCGCAGCGCGTCGTCGTACGTGATCGTCACCGCTCGACCTTAGGACGAGGGGACGATAGAGACGTGCCCGAGGGTGACACCGTATACGCGCTGGCCCGCCGCCTCGACGGTGCGCTTCGCGACCGCGTGCTGACCCACGGCGAGTTGCGGGTACCCGCGCACGCGACGGCGGACCTGGCCGGGCTGACGGTGCTGGGCCATGTCACGCACGGCAAGCACCTGCTCACCCGGCTCTCCGGTGACCTCACGCTGCACACCCACCTCAAGATGTCGGGCTCCTGGACCGTCTCTTCGACGGGGCGGTGGCTCCCGCCGACTGTCATGGCCGATGCGCGGGTGGTGCTGCGGACCGAAGAAGGTCCTGCGGCGTACGGCGTGCGCCTGCCGGTTGTCGAGTTGCTGCGCACCCGCGACGAGACAGCTGTTCTCAGGCACCTGGGCCCCGACCCGTTGCGCGACGACTGGGACGTCACCGAAGCCGCACGTCGCCTGGCGGCCGACCCCGGCCGACCCCTCGTCGCCGCCCTCCTCGATCAACGCTGCGTCGCCGGATTCGGCAACCTGTGGGCCAACGAACTCTGTTTCCTGCGCGGGCAGAACCCGTGGACACCGGTGGCAGACGTCGACATACCAGCGCTCCTTGAACTCGGGGCAAGGGCTCTACGACATTCCGCCACTGTTCCCGGGGCGATGCAGGTGACGACGGGCATTCGTCGCAAGGGCGAGCAGCACTGGGTGGCCGGCCGGGCGGGCCGGCCGTGTCTGCGGTGCGGTACGCGGGTTCGAGTAGTCGCCGAGGTGGCCAACGATCCGGAACGTCGGCGCACCTGGTGGTGTCCTACCTGCCAGCCGGGTAGCGCGAGCGCCATTCGTTCATCAGATCGACCGCCTCGTCGAACGGCCGGTCCCAGTAGCCCATGACCGTACCGTCGGCTCTCGTCCCGTCGCGCCCGCTGAAATCGGCGAACAGCCTGCGGGACAAGGATCGCCGACGTCTGGTCGACAATGCGAAGCCAACCCGAAACACCGGAAGGCCGCCGCCGTCCTTGCCTACCTCCGAGAAAGAGATCGCGGGGGTGAGGACCGCGCGCTCGATCTCAGCCGTCGGCGCGACAAGCATGAACTTCTCTATATCGCACCAGTCATAGCGCCGGGGCCGCAGGATTCGGTCGTTCACCTCGAATCCGCTGGTGGACAGGCGCAACCACCAGTCGCCCCGACCGCTCCGTCGGGAGATGACCGCGACACGCAGAGCCAGCCAGCCGAACAACCACGTCGTCGCGATCGAGACGAGGCCGACCGCAACGACGGCCAGTGGGATCGAAGGTGGATAGATCACCAGAAGGTAGAGGAACCATAACCCTGCGGCGGCGAACGCCCCGAAGAACATCGGCAGGAAAGCCCGGACGAGTCGGCCGTCGGCGTCGGAGTAGTTCATGTGGTAATTCGTCATCGCGTCACCTTTTCTGCATTTCGGTTGCCACCGTGTGAATTTCGGCCACCCGGTCCAGGTCCAGACCCCACGGCTCGTCGACCCCGACCCGGCGGTCGAGATCCCAGAGCACACACCGTTCGCCAGGCCTCGCCACCAACGTCCAGGCGATCACGGTTCGACGCAGCTGGTCCTCCATCGGGTCCGCGTGGACGGCGACATGATCAGGCACGCCGCCTACGGGACTGTGATGCATGAACTTTCGGTAGGCCTCCGAGCAGAAGGCCTGGTAGCGCATGGTGCACAGGATGAACCCGTGCCACGCCTCGTCGACGGCGTGCGATGGCATCCCGATCGTCTGATCGTCGTGCAGGGCAGCTGCGCAGCAGCGCAGCCACTGCCGCAGGCCTGTCTCGACAAGATCGCGCGGCTGCCACGGGCACGTCTTGAACACCGCGGGTGGAAACTCGAGTCGCGCGACCGCACGGGACGCCCGATGAAAAGCATTGTCCCGTCGGTGAAGTGTGGTCAGCGGCCTCGATCGCGTCATCATCCGCCGCACCCGCATCCCCCGCAGCCCCCGCATCCCCCGCAGCCACCGCAGCCGCTCACCGTCCCGATGGCCACCCACGAAACTGATTTCTTCGCGCGCAGTGCGGAGTCGGGATCGGCGCAGGCAGACCAGATGTCGGTCACGGCGTGTGCTGCGGCTTGCGGCCGGCTTGCTCGTCGGAGGGCCTGGATGTCCCGACGGCATTGCGCCTCTCGCCCTTTCGGGGTAGCCCGCCGCTTCCTTAACCACACCGTCAGCGCAGCCATGGCAAGCGCCGCACCGAGCGCAATGATCGCGTAAACCATGATTGCCCTCTCCTTCGTGGCGGTGCGCACATCATCAGGCGGGGGGCGTACCACGCGGAAGCGCGCGGCAAGGTATCGCGCATTTCCTTGCGCAATCCACAGACTCACGCGTGCCGGTGTGACGAGAACCTGTGGATCGTGCAAGAAACCGCTCCGATCCGGCGTCGAGGTATTCTTCTACCTCGTCATCGCACCCATGATGGGCTGCACCAGGCATGAGGGGAGATCGAGATGCGAACACTACTCACAGAGGACGTCGCTGAACCGCCAATCGCCGTCACGTCGCGAGACCCCCTGCAGCACACGATGATTCATCGGTACCGTGTTCGCCCGATCCACCTTGGTGATGTCGGTACGGTCGACGGCGGCACATTACTGGAGTGGATCCACAGAGCTGCTCGCGCCGCGGCTGTCCGGTGGAGCGGGCATCGCTGCGTCGCCGCGTCCATGAGCAATTTCCACCTCGACCGGCCCATCCGCATCGGCGAATCGGTCGCAGTGCACGCGTGCCTGGTATATGCCCGCCGCAGCAGCCTGCACATCCTGGTCACCATCTACGCGGGCGACCCTGCCGACGCCCACGCGGTCCGATCCGCCCAGTGTCCAATTGTTTTCGTCGCTGTCGACGATCTCGGCGATCCGGTTGCGGTTCAGCCGTGGACGCCGGTCACCATGCTCGAACTTCAGCGAGAACATCAGGCGCGGGTTCGGATACGGACCCGAACACAGATCGAGGATGCCATCGCAGCGCAGATGTACACGGCCGGAGGCGCCGCGCCCCGCATCACCCGACACATCCTCGTGTGTCGCGCAGATGTGCGCCGTGATGGCGTCCTGCATGGCGGTCGGATCATGCGGTGGATCGACGAAGCGGCGAACGCCGCTGCGACGGACTGGTGCGGAGTTGCCGGGCTGACGGCATACGTCGCTGCCATCCGCTTCTGCAGGACGCTCACCGTCGGCGAGCAGTTGGACGTGTCGGCACGAATCCTTCACACCGGGCCGCGCAGCGTGCACGTCGGAGTCTGCGTCATCGCGAGCGACATGGTCACCGGCGCCACCTGCGTCGCGGCCGAGGGTCTGCTGGTCGTCGCCTCCCTCGACGAACAGGGCACGGCCCGACGTGTTCGGCAGTGGACGCCGGGTTGTGACGACGACATCCGGCTCGACCGGCACGCACGACACCTTGTCGCATTGCGTGGCTTCTTCGAGCCCTATCCCGTGGCAGCTGGATCAGCCGCAGCCCTGAACGCGGCGTCGAAGAACTCGAGCTCTAGACGCATCGCCCGCCGATAGGCGGTGCGGACGGTGGCGGTGTCATCGGCCTGTTCATCGAGGAGCCGTTCCAACGACGTCGCCGTCGCGTTGAACTCCGGATCGGCGTACGTCTGCACCCACTGCGCGTAGGGCCCCGCGGTGTGCGCATCGAGCGACGAGCCGAGCCACGCATAGAGCCGCATGCACGGTGTCATCGCCGCGTAGATGACGCCCAGATCCTGGGTACAGGCCGTCGCCAGCAGGAATTCGGTGTAAGCCGACGTCGAGGGCAACGGCTCCACGCGGGTCATGTCGATGCCCCACGAACCTGCGTAGTCGGCGTGCAGCCCCAGCTCTTGCCGAACACCGGCGAGGAGGTCAGCCAGGGTGAGCAATGTTGACGTGTCGCGGCTGCGCGCCAGAGCCAAAGCATATGCGCGGGCGAAGGATTCGAGGAAGAAGGCGTCCTGCGCGATGTAGCCCGCAAAAAGATCCTTCGGCAACGAGCCGTCCCCGATGCCGCGTACGAATGGGTGCGCGAGTACGTCGGCCGCCACATCGGCGCTGTCCGACCACAACCGCGCGGACAACGTCACGAGCGGACCGGTCAGCGCTTCAACCAACTCCGCACCGTTTCGAGATCCCTGGTCAGAGACATCAGGATGCCGTCCCGGTACAACACTCCACCGCTGATCGCGTGGCTGCCCTGCCAGATGATGTGGACGCGCTCCGGCCTGCGCAGGTAGTAGTCGCTGCGGTCGGCGTCCCTGTGCTGCCAGCCGGCTTGTGCCGCGAGGTCAGACACCTCTTCGCGCTCGACGATTGCCGTCATGGCACGTACCTCCTGTGTCGCACGGGTACGTTATCAGCCGCGCTCGCCCTGCACGCTGCGGCGCAGGGTCGCCGCCCGAAGCGTGAGGTGATTGCGCTCGGCGACGTTCTGCGCCCGCTCGGCGGCAGCGACGTACAGCTCCGCGGCGGTTGCGATGTCGCCGGCCCGCTCGTGAAGGTAGGCGGCCGAGGCCGTGTACCGCGGCAGCGTCGGGTCGAGCGCGGCGAGCGCCGCCAATCCGGCCTGCGGGCCGTCAGCCTCGCCGACCGCGACGGCGCGGTTGAGCCGCACGACCGGGCTGTCGGTGAGCCTGACGAGCTCGTCGTACCACTCGACGATCTGCGGCCAGTCGGTCTCGTCGGCCGTCTGCGCGTCGCCGTGCAGAGCGGCGATCGCGGCCTGCGCCTGGTACTCGCCCAGCCGGTCGCGGGCCAGCGCCGCCTGCAGCACGGCCACCCCCTCGGCGATCATGTCGCGGCGCCAGAGGCTGCGGTCCTGATCGGCGAGCGGCACGAGGCTGCCGTCGGCGCGCGTCCGTGCCGGACGTCTGGCGTGGTGGAGAAGGAAGAGGGCGAGTAGGCCCGCGACCTCCTCGTCCTGGGTGGAGGCGGCGAGCTGCCGCGCCAGCCGGATCGCCTCGGCGGCGAGGTCCACGTCGCCGCCGTAGCCCTCGTTGAACACCAGATACAACACCTTCAGCACGGTGCGCAGGTCACCGGGCTCGTCGAGCCGGACATCGCCGACGACGCGCTTGGCCCGGCTGATTCGCTGTGCCATCGTCGATTCGGGCACGAGGTACGCCTGCGCGATCTGGCGGGTGGTGAGGCCGCCGACAGCCCGCAAGGTGAGGGCGACCGCCGATGGGGCGGTCAGGCTCGGGTGCGCGCACAGGAAATAGAGGTGCAGCGTGTCGTCCACAGAGGCGGCAGGCCCCGGCGGTGGCTCGTCGGACACCACGCTCTCACGGCGGCGACGCGCAATGTCGGATCGTGTCAAATCGATGAAGCGCCGCCACGCCGTCGTGATCAGCCAGCCCTTGGGATCGTCCGGATACTCAGCGGACCGCGTACCCCACGTTTCGAAGGCGCGCATCAGCGCTTCCTGCACGGCATCCTCGGCGGTCGCAAAATCCGCCCCGCGGTGGACGAGGGCCGCCAACACTCCCGGGATCAGATCCCGCAGCTGCGCCTCGTCGACCGCGCCGACGGCCATCACTCCGTGATGCTCGTCGGGGCACCCATGAACGGCCGCACTTCGAGCCACTCGTGAATCGGCCTGCCGCCAGCGCCCGGCGCCGCCGACAATTCGCCGGCCAACTCCACGGCCCGCTGGTAGGAGGCGACGTCGATGATCATGAAACCCGCGATCAGATCCTTGGTCTCGGCGAACGGGCCGTCGGTGACCGGCGGCCTGCCCTCGCCGTCGTAGCGCACCCAGGCGCCCTCGGCGGCCAACGCCTGACTGTCGACATACTCGCCGCTGTCTTTAAGCCGGGCGGCGAAGTCCTCCATGTACTGGATGTGCGCGTCGATCTCGTCGGGCGTCCACTGGTCCATCGGCACATTGTTGACCGACGCCGGTGCGCCTCGGTAGTGCTTGAGAAACAGGTACTTGGCCATCAGGCTCTCCCTTCTGGTTGGCGACCCTAGTTGGTCACTCATCCATGGGACGGAGCCGTCACGCCGTTCTCGACATCTACTTCTGAGGCTTCCCCTCGATCTCGTCGTCGGCCTCGGTCGGCAGAGCTTGAGCACCCGGGGTGGCAGGCGTCAGCACCTCGTCAAGGGGAGCATCTGCACCAGTCGGCTCAGTCATCGTGATCTCCGTTTCGTCGTCGAGGCGGCTACCGGTGCCGCCACTCAGTCACCGCGCGGTGTACCCAATTTTGGGATCGATGGAACCGGACACTCTGGGACGACGTCGCCGTGCCCCTACGTCGCGGTGCCGGCCTCGTGGGCGTAGTCGCGTAGGGGCAGGTGCTCAGCGGCGTTCATCCGGTTGCCGGTGACGGCGCCCAGCGCTTTACCGACGGGGCTCGAAACCAGACGGGCGCCGGCATGAAGCGCGCGGATGCCGGTACGCGTCCGAGGGTTGGCCATTCGCAACATGGCGGGGCGAATATAGGGCGCGGCGTCGACGAAGGGCCGCATCGACAGTTGGTACCGAGCCAGCGCAGCACGGGTGTCGCGGGCGCGGGCCAGTTCACCGGCCAGGATGTAGGCACCGATCAGCGCCAAGCTGGTTCCTGCCCCGCCGAAGGTGGCATTGCATGATGCCGCGTCGCCGAGCAGGGCGACGCGGCCCTTGCTCCACACACTGTTGCGCAGTTGGCCGACCGCCGAGAAGTACATCGGCGCGCCCTTGTCCAGTTCGGCAAGGACGCGAGGTGCGACGCCGCCGATACCCGCGAAAGTCCTTCGGAGGATGGTGACTTGGGCATCTTGATCGAGTTCCTCGAGGCCCCGCACGTCCGACATGAAGGTCAGGATGGCGCGGGTAGTGCCCAGATTGTCGGGACGTAGATGCACGGTGCGAGACCGGGTCGCATTCTGCCAGTTCCACCACTGGTCATCGGCGTCGTCGCGGGGAAGGGTGGCGTAGGCGAAGTACATGTCGAGGTCGGTGACCTCGATAGGGGTGACGAATCGGCGCGATCGCGAGCGCAATCCTTCGGCGATGACGAGCAGGTCGGCGTCGATGGCGGTGCCGTCGTGCAGCGTGGCGGTGACGTGATCACCGTGGTCGTGGACGTCGATGATCTGTGTATCGAACCGGTAGTCCGCGTGGTCGATGGTGCGCTCGATGAGGATCCGCGACAACTCTCCGCGCAAGATCTCCAATTCGGCTGTCGGACCGTCCCTTTCGCCGGGAGCTGCTATCGGGAACGCGGCCGCATGTGAGCCGTTCGCCTTGACGAAGCGCAGGCCCACCTCACCGGTGTTGGCCGCCCGCACGTCGGCGTCGATACCCATCCGCCGGATGACTTCGCGTGCGGCGCCGCGGATGTCGACGTTCTGGCCCTCGTTGCGGCGTTGAGGGAAACGTTCGATGACGGTCGTTTTCCAGCCGCGCGACGCGAGCTGATGAGCGAGTGCGGGTCCGCCGATGCCTGCGCCGGAGATGACGGCGTGGGGAGTCAAGTGTCCTGCGAAATCCGCGCGCTGGTTGTCTTGATGAAATCGTCGATGAGGTCGACCACCTGGGTGGGGGCTTCGACCTGGGCGAAGTGGCCCACGTCCGGCAGCACCTCGAGGCGACAGTCCGGCCGCGCCTGCAGTGCGGCGTACGCGTGATCGACCGGAATGATGGTGTCGTCTTCGCCCCAGATGGCCAGCGTGGGCAGATCGGCCTTGAGCTGCAACCGGTTCAGGGCGCTGACCGATTGGCCTCGGTAGTCGACGACCGAACGGAGTGTGCGCAGGAAGGACTCTCGGGTCGAGGCATCGGAGAACGACGAGTACGAGCTCCATATCTCTGCACCGCGCGGCGAACGCAGACCCATTGACGACAGCCAGGACTTGACCGAATCACCGGCGCGCAGAACGAATTTCGGCGCAATCACCGGCATAAACAGCTCGGCGCCCGGCGCGGAGAGTAACCGCAGTATCCAGCCGACATCCTGCCCCAACCCGCCACTGCTGATGAGGATGAGTCGCCGACAGTAGTCGGGATGCTGGTAGAGGAACTGCATCGCGATGCCGCCGCCGAGCGAATGGCCGACAACGGTCGCCGAGTCCACGCCGAGTTCGTCGAGCAGGTCACGCAACCCGACCGCGAACGCACCGAGCGAATAATCGGTTCTGGGCTTCGCGGACTGTCCGTGCCCCAGCAAGTCGGGTGCGATCACCCGGTAGTCCTTGGCGAGCCGAGGCATGATTTCCCGCCACGTCGCAGAACTGCCGGCCATGCCGTGGACCAGCAGGATGGCCTCGCCGTGGCCTTCGTCGTAGTAGGCCAGCCGTTCGCCGTGGATGTCGATCGACTTGTGTTCGATCACGATGCCCTCCGTTCCCCGAGCAACACTCTACCGGCGGGTAACTTCGTCGGCAGAGCCGGAACGGAGGGTGAGCAGCGTGATCTCGCTGGGCGCGAAGACCCGGAAGGGCGGCCCCCAGAATCCGGTTCCGCGGCTCGTGTACAGCTGCGTCCGATCGCCGTGTCGACTGAGGCCAGCCACCACCGGGTGGTCCAGCCGGACCAGGAAGTTGAACGGCCAGATCTGGCCGCCGTGGGTGTGACCCGAGATTTGCAGGTCGACGCCCTCCCGCACCGCATGCGCGACCTGCTTGGGTTGATGCGCGAGCAGAAGGACCGGCAGTTCGCGGTCGGCTTCTGCGAGGGCCGCCTCGAGGTTCTCTCCGTGGTCGGCCAGACCCGACCACTTCGCCGTCGCGTCGTCCACTCCGGCGACGACGAGCCGGTCACCGCCCTTCTCGACGATCAGGTGCCGGTTGTGCAGAGCAGCCCAGCCGATGCTCTCCATGTAGTCCACCCAGCCCTGAGCTTCGCTGAAGTACTCGTGGTTGCCGGTGACATAAACGCGGGCTGTCGTCGCGTTCACCGAAGCCAGCGGCCTCGCCTGCGCCTCCCGTACGTCGACCGTTCCGTCCGCGATGTCGCCGACGTGGCAGACGACATCGGCGCCGAGCTCGTTCACCCGGGCGACCACCGCGGCCGACCACCGTGCCCGATCGATGGGCCCGTAGTGCGTGTCGGTGATGACCGCGACACGCAAACCGTCCAGCCCGCTCCCAAGTCGATCGATGGCGACGTCGACGTTCCTGATCCGCGGAACCCGCCTCGCTTCGGCGTACCCCCACACCAGGAGCACCGCCGCCACGGCCGTCACCGCCGCCGTGACCATCCGTGAACGCACCGGATCGTCAACGCCCGCGGTCAGCAGGCCTAGCCGCAACAGCTGGGCGAGCACCGACCACACGAACAGCACCCAGGCCGCGCCGAGCAACGCGTCTCCGCCAGCCGCGGCCCAGTCGAGATGCCGACGGCCATGACCCAGCACCATCAGGGCGGGCATCGCGGCGAAGGCCACCGCGAACGCCAGCGTGCCGGTGACGAAGACCGGAGCCGGCCAGTCGGCACCCGCCGCGAGCAGCGTCCACCACGGCACCCCGAACAGCAGCAGCAGGACGGCCAGCACGACGGCCGTTCGCCGCCAGTGCCGCCGTCGTCGCGGCGGGCCCGTGGCTTCGACTACCTCTGCCGGGGTTTCTGTCATCGGACCTCGATCTATCTACGGCCTGGTTCCATCGACGACGTTACCGATGGAGAAGCCTCACTTCGCGTGTCGGCACAGGAGCCGGCGCCCCTGAGGCCTTGTCGTTCGCGTCAAGCGCCCGCGGCCCGCTGGCTCTGGGTCATCCGGATGATTTGCAGCCGCCGTTCGGGGTAGCCCGGCTTCAGTCAACGAAAGGATCCGCGATGCCCAGGCCATCACCGATCAGTTCGCCAACACTCCAGCCCACACATAAAGCGCAGGAAAACAGGACCCGTGACGTCACCCGAATCGAATGATGCAGGCGAGGAAGACGACTCGCAGTCACACCACGTGCCGCCCGCGAATCCCGCCTACGCGACACCCCCGCCCGAGGGACTTCCCGACGCGGACAACGACTGATCGTCGCGGCCACCGTTCGTCGCCGACGATTGGCGCTCATTGCGTCGCGGCATCTATGTTTCTGGCGTGACGTCCTCAGCTGTCCGCGCAGTCGCGCGCTGGATCTCCCCCTTCCTGGCGGTGGCGACCGTCGCAGGCATCGGCTCCTCGGTGGTCGCGATCGACGACGCACCCGCCTCGGCCGTTCGTCTGGCCAGCGACGGGAACCCGCTGGCGGGAATGCCCTTCTACGTCAACCCGTCGTCGAAGGCGCGGGCGGCAGCCGAGGGAGCCGGGAGCCGGGAGTTGGACGCGATCGCAGGCACGCCGACCGCGTACTGGATGGACAACCTGTCCACGCCCGCCGTGGACGCGAAGTACATCGCCGACGCACAGGCCGCGGGCACCATGCCGGTGCTCGCGCTTTACGGCATCCCCCATCGTGACTGCGGGAGCTTCGCCGCAGGCGGATTCGGGTCGGCCGACGCCTACAAAGGCTGGATCAACGGCGTTGCAGCCGCCGTCGGCGGCGGGCCGGCGGCGATCATCCTCGAACCCGACGCCCTGGCCATGGCCGACTGCCTGTCGGGTGACCAGCGCCAGGAACGTTTCGACTTGATGCGTTACGCCGTCGACACGCTGACAGCCAACCCGGCTACGGCGTTGTATGTCGACGCCGGGCACTCGCGCTGGGTAAGCGCCGAAGACATGGCGGGCAGGCTGAACGACGTCGGCGTCGGCAAGGCGCGCGGCTTCAGCCTCAATACCGCGAACTTTTTCACAACCGAAGAGGAAATCGGTTACGGCGACGCGATTTCCGGTCTGACAAACGGTGCCCACTATGTGGTCGACACGTCGCGCAACGGCGCAGGTCCGGCGGACGGCGACATGTACTGGTGCAACCCGGGCGGCCGGGCTCTCGGTGCCGCACCGACGACGGATACCGGCAACGGGAACGTCGACGCCTTCCTGTGGGTCAAACGTCCCGGCGAGTCCGACGGGTCGTGCGGAAGCGGCGAACCCGGCGCCGGGCGCTTCGTGAACTCGTTCGCCATCGAACTGGCCCGCAACGCCGGCCGGTAGACCGGTCAGGGCAGCGCGAAGCGCAGCACAGCGGCGACGCCGTCCTTGGGCGCGAGCCGTCGTCCATGCGGATGAGTGCCGCGCCGGTCATGATGGCGACGGTCGGCAACGCCTCATCGGCCCGCAGAGTCTGATTTGCCGCGGTGCCCAGTTCTGACAGCACGTTCGCATTCGGCGCGACGGTGAGCAGGTCGTCCCCGGCGACCACGGTCAGATCACCGACATCGCCGATGATCAGCGTTGCACGAGACGTCGACGACGGCGCCTACCGAGGTTCTGATATCGCTCCGCCGGTTCCGGTGTCCGCCGTGCGCAGATCGACGGTGTGCCCGAAGACGGCGACTCCTTATTCCCGGTGGTCGAGTGAGCGGAATACAGCCCGGCCGGTCGGCGTTGCGGCCAAGCATGACCGAGCATGCCGAACTGAGCCCGACCGACTGGGTCCGCGAGCAGACCGAACGAATTCTGGAGCAGGGCACCACCGACGGCGTCGAAGTACTGGACCGACCCATCGTCCTGTTCACCACGACGGGCGCAAAGTCCGGCAAGAAGCGCTATGTGCCGCTGATGCGCGTTGAGGAGAACGGCCGCTACGCCATGGTCGCCTCGAAGGGCGGCGACCCTGCGCACCCATCCTGGTACCACAACGTCGTGGCCCATCCGCAGGTGACGGTGCAGGATGGCGACAAGGTGGCCGAGCTGACCGCTCGCGAGGTGGACGGCGCCGAGCGTGAACACTGGTGGAAGCTGGCCGTGCAGGCCTACCCGCCCTATGCCGAATACCAGGAAAAAACCGACCGCCTGATTCCGGTGTTCGTTCTGGAGTAGTCAGAGGTGCACACCGCGGTCGGAGGGGCCGCGGATAACCGGTCCAATGCCCGGTAACGCCTGTTGGCTAATGTTCTGTGGTCGGCCTCGGCGAACAAGCCGACAGAAAAGTTGAGCACTCATGACCGCAGAAACAGAAACGTCGGCGCTCGCAGCGCGGGTCGGCCACTACTACCAGATGGACGGCACCTACCTGGTCGGTCGGGAGAAGCTGCGCGAGTACGCCCGCGCGGTGCAGGACTACCACCCGGCACACTGGGAGGCCGCCGCCGCCGCCGAGCTGGGCTATTCGGATCTGGTGGCGCCGCTGACCTTCACGTCGACCCCGGGTATGACCTGCAACCGCCGCATGTTCGAGCAGGTGGTCGTCGGATACGACACCTACATGCAGACCGAAGAGGTCTTCGAACAACACCGACCGATCGTGGCGGGCGACGAATTGCACATCGATGTCGAGCTGACGTCGGTGCGCAGGATTGCCGGCAGAGACCTGATCACGGTGACCAACACCTTCACCGACGCGACCGGCGAGCGGGTGCACACCCTGCACACCACCGTCGTCGGCCTCACCACCGAGGACGTCGATCCGGCGATCAAGACCGCAGTGCAGAAAATGATGATGCACGACGTGGACATCTTCGGAATAGGTGAATCCGAGTATCACAAGACGGTGCGCCCCGATGGCGAGGTTCGGATCGCGGAGGGCGGCTCGACCCGCACCCCGGGAACGCCGTCCTTCGAAGACGTGAGCGTCGGCGACGAGCTACCGGTGCGCCACACCCGCGTGTCACGCGGCGACCTGGTGAACTATTCCGGCGTGGCAGGCGACGCCAACCCCATTCACTGGGACGAGAGCATCGCCAAGCTGGCCGGCCTGCCCGATGTGATCGCCCACGGAATGCTCACCATGGGCCTGGGTGCCGGATTCGCCTCCGCATGGCTTGGCGACCCCGGGGCGGTCACCCG
>Ga0164307_10000612_pt1 | contig 15705 bp, 14 predicted proteins | sample Whisoiple_243_MG_FD_110214 | JGI IMG/M metagenome (GOLD analysis project Ga0164307, IMG submission 110214) | Soil microbial communities amended with fresh organic matter from upstate New York, USA - Whitman soil sample_243_MG | ecosystem: Environmental > Terrestrial > Soil > Unclassified >...
GGCAGGAACGCCTGGTCTGCCACCTCGTTGAGGGCGATCACCATGATCTCGGCCGACAGGATGAAGTCGGTCCGGATGGCACCGGTCACCATGTACTTCTCCGCGTCTTCCCCCTTCACGGCGACCGGAGCGGCGTGGGCGTCGTGGCCGCTGATCCGGCCCCACACTTTCTCGGCGCCCTCATAGCAGAGGTAGGTCGCGCCGAGCATCAGGATCGGGGTCAGCACCCACGGCACGAACTGGCTGAGCAGCAATGCCGCGGGCAGGATGAACAACAGCTTGTTGCGCAGCGATCCGATCGCGATGCGCTTGATGATCGGCAGTTCACGCTCTGCGGCGATGCCGTGCACGTACTGCGGAGTCACCGCGGTGTCGTCGATCACCACCCCGGCGGCCTTGGCCGTCGCGCGTCCTGCCGCCGCCCCGATGTCGTCGACCGAGGCAGCCGCCATCCGCGCAATCGCGGCAACGTCGTCAAGGAGCCCGAACAGGCCGGCGCTCATCGCGTCTCCGTCATTGCGGGCCAGGTTACCGCGAAGAGCTCACCTGGCGTGCGTGGCGAAGAATTGTGCGCCGGCCTGCGATGCGTCACCCGGCCACACGTGTTCGCCGCCGTCGACCCGGACGAAGACGACCTCGGTTCCGTCAGCACACCCCGAAGATGTGAAGCGATGCGCTCCGCCGATGACACTTTCGACAGGTGCGCCGGGGCAGCCGTCCACGGTTCGCCAACCGTCAACCATCGCTTGCGCGGCCTCGATATCGCTCGGCCCGCCGCGACCAACCATCCCGCCACCTGCGTACGGCACCACAGGGTCTGTGGTGCCGTGGGTCTCCAGCACTGACACCGGACGAGAAGGTGTGCATCTGGTTCCCGCACCCAATGTGCCCGCAACCGGCGCGATAGCGGCGACAATATCGGCGCGGTCGCACGCCAGCCGGTTGGCCATGAACGCGCCGGCCGACATTCCCGTCGCAAAGACGCGACCCGAGGGGACGTCGTAATCGCGCGACAGCCGGTCAATGAGTGCAGCAAGGAACCCGACGTCATCGACGCCCTGGCGATCAGGCAAGGACGCGCCTCGCCCGTCGGCCCAGCTCATGTCGATGCCGTTCGGGTAGACCACCACGAACCCGTATCGGTCGGCGACTGCGTTGAAATTGGTTGCCGCAGCCTGCGACGCTCCGGTCATTCCAGCTCCGTGCAGGTTGATCACCAACCCCGCAGGAGGGTCAAGACCGGCAGGCACGTGCAGTTGGTAAGTGCGATCGAATCCTCCGAAAGCCAGCGTCCCTGCGGTATCCGCACCGACGCTCGCGGACGCGCGCGAGCCGTTATAGACCACACAACACAGGAGCATCGCAAGCAGAGCCAAGGGGCGTCGGTACACGCGCTTCAGTGTCAGTGGACGAATTGGCCGACGAGTGAACAGCAGGTGCCTAAAGCCGTCTTCATGCGCATCGGTCAGCGCACGAACCTCACCTGGCGTGCGTGGCGAAGAATTGTGCGCTGACGTCTGAAGCCCCGCCGAACCACTCGTGCCCGCCGCCGTCGACTGCGACGAACACGACCTCGGTGCCGTTGGCGCAGCCCGTCGACGTGAAGCGGTGCACCCCCGGGCTCGGGACGTCCTCGACCGGAGCCGACGGGCAGTGGTCCAGTTCTCGCCACCGCCCGACCATCGCCTGCGGAGCGACAATGTCGCTCGGACCGCCGCGTCCGACCATGCCGCCGCCGTTGTAGGGCACCACCGGGTCCGACATTCCGTGGGTTGCGATGACGGATACCGGGCGCGAAGGAGCGCACGTCACTGCCGAGCCCAGAGACCCGGCGACCGGTGCGATGGCGGCGACGACGTCGGCGCGCTGGCACGCGAGCCGCGTTGCCATGAATGCCCCCGCCGACAATCCCGTCGCGAACACCCTGCCTGGATCGATCTTGAGGTCTGCAGTGAGCCGGTCGGCGAGCGCCACGAGGAAACCTACGTCGTCGACGCCTTGGCGATCGGGTAACGATGCGCCGCGACCGTCGGCCCAGCTGAGATCGATGCCGTCCGGGTACACCACCGCGAACCCATGCTGGTCGGCGACGGCGTCGTAGTTCGTCAGCGAAGCCTGCTCGGCTGCGCTCATTCCGGCGCCGTGCAGGTTGATCACGAGGCCGGTCGGGTGGTCGACGCCGGCCGGGGCGTGCACCAGGTATGTGCGATCGAGACCACCGAACGCAAGCGAGCCCGCGGTATCCATGCCGAGGCTGACCGGTGCCCGGACGACGCCGAGGATGCCGCAGCACGCCAGAACGGCGGCGACTGCCATCACATGACCGAGGCGCAGGTGCGCAACCTCACACTTGGCCGCCACCGAACGCCGCATAAGGCTCCCCCCGCCCGGGAATCAATCGTTGAACACATCCCCATTCCTATGTACTCCGAGGAGAAGCAGATGTCGAAGTACCTCTATGCCGTGGGCGCGTTCGGTTTCCGTCGTCGCTGGCTGGTCCTCGGCGTCTGGATGGCGGTGCTGGTCGGTGTCGCGCTTGTGGGCCTCGGTCTGGGCGGCGAGCCGAAGGACGACTTCTCCATCCCCGGCACCGAGTCGCAGCGGGCCGTCGAGCAGCTTGCGCAGAAGCTGCCCGCGTTCAGCGGTGCGCAGACGCAGATCACTTTCGCCGCAGCGGATGGGGCAAGGCTGACCGATCCTGCCGTCGCGGCCGCCGTCGATCGGTCGATCGCCAAGGTCGGGTCCATTCCGCAGGTCGCCCTCGCGGCCGGTCCGGCGCAGACTGGACTGGCATCGCCGGACGGCCGAGTCGGCCTCGGCACGCTGCAATGGAGGGCCCAGCCCGGCGAGGTCGACGAGCCGGCGTTGCAGGCCGTGCAGGAGGCCATGCAGCCCGCGGAAGCGGCCGGGGTGACGGTCGACTATTCGGGCAGTGTGTTCCCCGGGTACAAGGTCAGCGTCCCCGAACTGCCGGAGATCATCGGGATCATCGCCGCCTTCGTGATCTTGCTGGTCACCTTCGGCGCTGTAGTCGCTGCCGGGCTGCCGATCATCACCGCCTGCATCGGCGTCGGCATCGGCGCCCTGGGCATTTTCGCCGTCGCGGCACTGGTCGACATGCCTTCCGCCGCTTTGTCTCTCGCGTTGATGCTCGGTTTGTCCTGCGGCATCGACTACGCGCTGTTCATCTTGAACAGGTACAGGAACAATCTGCTTTTGTTGCGGCCGAAGGAGGAGGCCGCAGGCCTGGCCGTCGGTACTGCGGGCGGCGCGGTCGTCTTCGCCGCCCTCACGGTGATCATCGCCCTGTGCGGGCTGTCCATCGTCGGCATCCCTTTCCTGACCTATATGGGGCTGGCCGCCGCGGTTTCCGTGCTGATCGCGTTGTTGATCGCGGTGACCTTGCTTCCGGCGTTGCTCGGCTTCGCGGGCGATCGGGTCGCGAAGTTCATTCCCACACCGTTCGATCGAGCGAAGGAGACCGCGCAGGTGGCGGCCTTCACGCCGCACCGGACACTGGGCGCCCGGTGGGGACGCTTCGTCGTGAGCATGCGGAAACCCCTGTTGATCGCGGGTGTGGCCGCGCTGCTCCTCCTCGGCCTGCCTGCCTTCGGGTTGCACCTCGGGTTGCCAAGCGGCGCTTCGCAGCCGGAGTCGAATACGTCGCGCAGGGCGTACGACACCACGTCGCAGCACCTGGGTGCGGGCTTCAACGGCCCGCTTCTCGTGGTCGCCGACCTGAGCAAGGCCAACGACCCGGGCGTCGTCGCCGACATCGCAGCGCGTCTCGCGCAGGAGCCGGGAGTGGTGACCGCCGCGCCCGCGGCGAGCCAGAACGGCGCAGCGATCATTCAGGTGATCCCGACGACGGGACCGAACGACACGGCCACCGCCGATCTGGTGAACCGCATCCGCGGCCACCGCACCGCCATCGAAGGCGACACCGGTGCGACGATCCTCGTCGGTGGCACGACCGCGTCCAACATTGACACTTCCGACAAGCTGGCTGCGGCATTACCGGTATTCCTGATCGTGGTGGTGGGACTGGCCTTCGCGCTGCTCACGGTCGCCTTCCGAGCCGCGCTGGTGCCGATCACCTCAATCGTCGGCTTCCTGCTGTCGGTTTTCGCCGCCCTGGGCGTGCAGGTTGCTATCTTCCAATGGGGTTGGGGCGCAGATTTTTTGGGAGTGACGCCCGGTGAGACGATCAGCTTCCTGCCGATTATCGTGCTGGCGATCATCTTCGGGCTGTCCAGTGACTACCAGGTGTTCGTCGTTTCGCGAATGAAGGAGGAGCTGACCAAGTCCGGCGACGCGCTCGACGCGGTGCGCAGTGGCGTCGGCCTGTCCGCGCGTGTCGTCACCGCCGCCGCCCTGATCATGTTCGGCGTCTTCGTGGCATTCCTCGCCGGTGGCGATCCCATCATCAAATCGGTCGGTCTGACACTTGCCGTCGGCGTGTTCCTCGACGCATTCGTCGTTCGGTTGACGCTGATCCCGGCGATCATGAGTGTGGTGGGCAGCAGGGTGTGGGCGCACTCGAAATGGTTCGACAAGTACGTGCCCGACGTCGATATAGAGGGCACCAAACTGGAAACCCCGCAGGCTCAGCTGGCGGCGTCCAGGTAACGAGCACGCCTTCAACCGGTTTGATCGTTCCGGTTGACGGCGATGCGCGTCAGACTGCGGCGGCGGGACGGCTCACTTCGTGACGGGCCCGCACGTCGTCCAGGAAGCGGGTTACCTCGACTGCGCAGCGCCGCGCGTGCGAGGTGTCGACGAGATCGAATGCGTGACCCGCGCGCGAAAGCTCCGAGTAGACAACGGGATTGCGCGACGTGGCTTCGAGTGCCTGGCGGAAAAGGCGCGCTTCCCGCACCGGGATGATGGTGTCCTGGTCGCCGTGGATGAGAAAGAACGGCGGCGCGTCTTCGTGGATGCGCGCCATCGGCGACGCCGCGGCGTAGATCTCCGGATGGCGAGACTGTTTGCGTCCCACCACGACCCGTTCCAGGAAGCCCTGAAAATTCCTGCGGGCAGAAGATGACCGGTCCTCCCAGTCGTAGCGACCGTAGATGCTGACGACCGCGTCGACCGAGGTGTCGGCGTCATCGGCGAGCTCCCCTCGGAACCGCTGATCCCCGGGTGTCAGGCCGGCGAGCGAGGCCAGGTGGCCACCCGCCGAGCAGCCCGCGATCGCCACGAATTCGGGATCTCCGCCGTAGTGCCCGACATTGGCCCGCGCCCAGGCAATTGCCGCATTGACATCGGCGATGTGGCGGGGCCACCGGTGCACCGGCGACACCCGATAGTCCATGGTCAGGCACACCCAGCCTTGCTTGACGAGGTGGGACAACAACGTGTGGCCCTGAAGGACGCGGGTGCCCTGCACCCAGGCTCCGCCCGGCACGAACAACAGCACCGGCGCGCCTGGCGGCAGGTCGGGCCTGCGCCAGACGTCGAGAAGCTGGGCCGGATGATCGCCGTACCGAACCGCCCTAGTGTGCAGGCAGCGTCGCCGCTGCCCGCTGGCCCGCACGAATGGGGGGACGCGGCTGCCTGCCGTCGCCACCGGCGCCGCCTCGACCTCTGGTTCGTTGTCATGCTTCGACAGACCCCAACCGGTGCGGCGCACGACGGCGGCGCGCATCGCCGCGGGCGCGTAATGACCGCCGTAGAGAGCCATCGCAGTCAGGCCGGCAAACGGTTCGAGGTGCTTACCTATCAAGGGAAGCGACGAATACAGCCTGGTGGAGGCCAGCAGAACATCAGTCGGATGAATCGGCATCGACTTTCCTTCGCAAAGGGAACGTTTCCGCCGACTTGGCTGCAGCGCTATTTGCTATTACCCGACTATCGCCCGGCCGAAACCCGACTCCCGCCCGCCGCTAGCTCGCCGAGCCTGCTGGGGGGTCGCGGTTTATGCCTTTTTCGCGATCTGTGCGCAGTCTGGGCGGTGCGCGTGGAGATCAGACGATCGTCCGGCCGTCCACCGCGCTCACGGACGCGGAGCGAACACCGGGACGAAGACGTCGTCGCCGTCCACGGCCTGGCGTTCGAAGCGCACTTCGACCCGAAGTCCGATGCAGACCGAATCCGGTTCGCAATCCACGATATTCGTCGCGATCCGTAGGTCGGTCTGCTCGTCCAGCGTAACGATCGCTATCACGTAGGGAACAGGCACGGCGGGGTTGAACGGCTGGTAGTTGACCGTGTACGTGAAGACAGTCCCCTTGCCGGAAACCGGCCGGGCGACCAGCGCTCCTCCGCAGTCGGGACACTCCCCGGCCGACGGCTGAATCCACAGTTCACAGTGCGCGCACCAGGCAACCAACAGCCGACCGTCGCCACCCCCGGTCCAGAACGCCCGATTGTGTTCGTTGAGGGCGGGAAGCATCCGGGCCGGAATCTCGGGTGGGGCCTCGTCTGCCATAACCAGCAAAGTACAGTCCGATCGACTGTCATCACAAAAATAGACTTTCGGGGGCGCGATGGGCCACTTCGAGAAGGACGCGATCATCAGCGGCCTCGGCATCTCGCGAATCGGGCGTCGCACAGGCATCCCGAGCCTGGACTTGACGTTGGAGTCCGTTCGCGCCGCGATTGAAGACGCAGGGCTCACCGCTTCCGACATCGACGGTGTCGCCACGTTCGGTGATACCCCGCCCACCGAAGTGCTTGACGCACTGGGCATTCGCGCGCAGGACCGCACGACGGGCTTCGACACCGGCGGAGTGCTCATACCCGTCATGTCCGCCTGCCGTGCTGTGTCGGAGCGACGGTCGCGACATGTGCTCGTGTATCGGACGGTGGCAATGCTGGGTGGGTCGATGAACCAGGAAGCATCGCCGATGCTCAACCCGCTGGCCTCCCCACCTGTCGAACCGCATGTCCCCGGAACCAGGAGAAAGCTGAAACCGTTCGAGGACATCGACGAACTGGTCGCAGCGCACTCATACTCGGCCGCGAACTGGCTCGCCATGCACTGCAGGCGGCACATGGAGCTCTACGGAACAACCAAGGAGCAGCTGGGTTGGCTGGCCGTCAACAGCAGACGCAATGCCGGGCTCAACCCACGCGCGGCGTATCGCGAACCGATGACCATGGAGGACTACTTGTCGGCGCGTCCGGTGTCCACGCCGTTCGGGCTGTTCGACTGCGACGTTCCGATCGACGGGTCGATCGCGCTGGTCGTCTCGCATGCCGACTACGCGGCCGACAGCCCGAAACCCGCGGTGGCGGTACAGGCGATCGGCGGGACATACGGCTCGGGAGGGTGGTTCCACCGCGATGACTTCCCGAAGATGGCTTCGGTGGAAGCGGCCGCCGAGATGTGGTCACGCACGGACCTCACCGCGTCGGATGTGGATGTCGCCGAGCTCTACGACGGTTTCACTTTTCTGACGTTCGCGTGGTTGGAGGCCTTGGGTTTCTGCGCGGACGGCGAGGCCGGCCCGTTCGTGGAGGGAGCGACGCGCATCGCACTGGACGGCTCCCTGCCGCTCAACACCTATGGCGGGCAGCTGTCTGCGGGGCGCATGCACGGCTATTGGCTGCTGCATGAGGCATGTCTGCAGCTGCGGGGCGAGGCAGGCGAACGGCAACTGGCCAGGCGGCCCGAAGTCGCCGTCGCCGCGGCGGGCGGCGGACCGATCGCCGGATGCATGCTGCTGACCTGCTGAGCGGCTGCGCCGACGCCGAACCCGACCCTTGACGGTGACGTACCTCACAGTAGTATGACCAGTGGTCATCGACCTTGGGAGGCGCTGATGCCGACGGTGACATGGGCTCGCGTGGATCCGGGCCGTCGCGCCGCGGTGATAGAAGCCGCGGAGGCTGAGTTCGGCGCGCACGGCTTCTCCCAAGGCAGCCTCAACGTCATCGCAAAGCGTGCCGGAGTCGCCAAGGGCAGCCTGTTCCAGTACTTCGCCGACAAACGCGACCTCTACGCCTACATCGCCGACGTCGGCAGCCAACGGGTGCGCTCGTACATGGAGGACCGCATCCGCGAACTCGACCCGAACAGACCGTTCTTCGAGTTCCTGACCGACCTGCTCGACACCTGGGTGGCGTACTTCGCCGACAATCCCCGCGACCGCGCACTGCATGGCGCGGCGACCCTGGAGGTGGACACGGATGCCCGCGTCAGCGTACGGACCGTCATCCATCGCCACTATCTCGAAGTCCTGCGGCCACTGGTGCGCGATGCGCACATTCGCGGCGACCTGCGCGCGGATTGCGACACCGACGCGTTGTTGTCGCTGCTGCTGATGATCTTCCCGCATATGGCGCTCGCGCCGTACGTGCGCGGGATGGATCCCATCCTCGGACTCGACGAGCCCACTCCCGAACAGCCTGCACTCGCCGTGCGCAGGCTCGTCGCAGTCCTGTCGGACGCATTCTGTTCCAAAAGCCCAGCCCAGTTGATGATCAAGGAGGTCAAAGGATGACACGGAAGAACTCGGCCACGCTCGACGCAGGTGGCCTCAACTGGGCCAGCCTGCCCATGAAGCTGTTCGCAGGCGGCAATGCGAAGTTCTGGAATCCCGCCGATATCGACTTCTCGCGCGACCGCGAAGATTGGGAGTCACTCACCGAACTCGAGCGCGACTACGCCGCACGACTTTGCGCTCAATTCATCGCAGGCGAGGAAGCCGTCACCCAGGACATCCAGCCGTTCATGGCGGCGATGCGCGCCGAGGGGCGCCTCGCCGACGAGATGTATCTGACGCAGTTCGCGTTCGAAGAGGCCAAGCACACGCAGGTGTTCCGGCTCTGGCTCGACGCCGTCGGGCTGACCGGCGACCTGCACCACTACCTCGACGACCTGCCTGCCTATCGCCAGATGTTCTACGAGGAGCTGCCCAGTTCGCTCGAGGCGCTGTCGTCCGATGCCTCGCCGGCCGCGCAGGTACGCGCTTCGGTGACGTACAACCACATCATCGAAGGCATGATGGCATTGACGGGATACTATGCGTGGCACCGGATTTGCCTTGACCGCTCCATCCTCCCCGGCATGCAGGAGATCGTGCGTCGCATCGGTGACGACGAACGGCGTCACATGGCGTGGGGCACGTTCACCTGCCGGCGCCACGTCGCCGCTGACGACGCCAACTGGTCGGTCTTCGAAGCAAGGATGAACGAGCTCATTCCGCTGGCGCTGCGCAACAGCGACGACGGATTCGGGCTCTACTCCGACGTTCCGTTCGGCCTGACGCAGGAGGAGATGTCGCAGTACGCCTCCGAGAAAGGGATGCGGCGCTTCGGCACGATCAGCAGCGCCAGGGGTCGCCCACTCGAAGAGATCGATATCGACTACTCCCCGCTGGTGCTCGAGGACACTTTCGCCGACGAGGACGCAAAGGCGCTGGCCGCCGTCTAAACGGGCTCGTCGACGGATGCGGCGGTGCGGGCTCCGCGTCGTGTCGTCGCACGCGCGACCATGTACAGCACTCCCCCTGCGGCCAGCAGAATGGCTGCGAACAGCCAGACTCTGGCCGTCTGCTGGGACAGCAACAGCACGCAGGACGCGACTCCGAGCACCGGCACCGCCGTCCAGACCCGGAAATGTTCATGCTCGACGGTGTCGCGGCGCAGTACCAGCACGGCCACGTTCGTGGAGATGAACACGAACAGCAGGAGCAGCACAACGGTCTCTGCGAGCGTCGACAGGTCGCCGACCAGAGTGAGCAACATCGCCACCGCTGTGGTAGCCGCAATCGCCACCCACGGCGTTCGACGTTGCGGCAGCACATTACTCAGCACGGCGGGCAGCAGGCCTGCGTCTGCCATGCCGTAGGTCAGCCTGCTGGCCATGATCATGGTGAGTAGCGCGCCGTTGGCGACGGCAACCAGTGCGATGGCACTGAATAACCAGTCCGGTATCCCGACGCCGGACGCCGCGACGACCGACAGCAGAGGGCCTGACGATTCGGCGAGCTCTTTCGGGGAGAGTGCCGTCGCGCTGGCGACGCCGACCATCGCATACAGCACACCCGCGGTTATCAACGCGCCGAAAAGCGCTGTGGGATAGACCTTGCTCGGATTGCGGATCTCTTCGACTACGTTCGCCGACGTCTCGAAGCCGACGAAGGAGTAGTAGGCGACGATGGCGCCACCAAGGACGGCAAGCGCCGGTGTCGCGCCGTCGGGGAACTGGGTGATGCGGCTGAGGTCGCCGCGCGCGCCGCCGACCATGATCGACACGGCGATGACCACAATCAACAAGCCGGTGAGTTCGATCACGGTCATGACGACATTGCTCTTGACCGACTCGCTGATGCCGCGTGCGTTGACGGCCGCCACCAGCGCCAGGAACACGATGGCGGCGGGGATGGCGGGGATATCGACGAACCTGGCGAGGTAATCGCCGGCGAACGCCAGCGCCAGACCGGCGGCGCTCGTCACGCCGGCTGCCAACATGCAGAACCCGACGAGAAAGGACAGCAAAGGCTTTCGGTAGGCGCGCTCGGCGAAGATGGCGGCGCCGCCGGCCTTCGGGTATTTGGTGACGAGTTCTGCGTAGGATCCCGCGGTAAGGAGCGCGAGCAGCAGAGCGGTCACCAGCGGCGCCCACAGGACACCCCCGACATCCTCGGACAAGACGCCCATCAGCGCGTAAATGCCCGCGCCGAGCACGTCGCCGAGGATGAAGAGGAACAGCAACGGACCGGTGATGTTGCGTTTCAGCTTGCCGTCGGCGCCCGCAGTGTCTTCACTCTTGGTTGTCTCCGTTGGAGATGTCATACCGCGTTTGATACCCCGGCGGACGGCCGTAAACACCGGGCCGTTCCACGGAATGTCGAGGCAGCCGGTGTCGCGGCTATCGAGTGGGATTGACGATCGCCCCGATCATGCCGATCCCACACTGGCCCGGAGCCTGCTGCAGGACGTCGCTGCAGCGGTCTCCGATCTGCCGGGCGCCGATCCGACCGTTGAGTGCATCACGCACCGATTCACCGCGGGCAGCAAGGATGTGCTGCTCGGCTGGTATCCGGAACAAAGCTGGAGATGGACGAGTCGGCGCGCACCCGCAAGTTCGGCAAGTACGGCTCCGCCAAGTACGTCTATCCGCGAGAAATCATGGCCGAGCTGCGGTCCTGGTTCGAAAGCGAGTTGGCCACAACGCTTCCCGCGGCTCGTACTCTTTATTGGACGTAGCCGTCTACGGCTGCTGTTGGACCTGTTCGAGCGCAAGCCCGGTGCTGCGAGGGCCAAGGAAACCGACGTCGAGGCATAGCAACACGATCAGGGCCGCCGAGCCGGAGAACACCGCGACGGGCCCGAGCGCCGCGAGTGCGGGCACCGCGATGAACGGCATGACGGTCGAGGTCGCACGGGACAGCGAATAGCAGACGCCGCTGGCCGTGCTGCGGATCGCGGTGGGAAAGATCTCGGCCTGGTAGATGTGGAAGCCGTTGGAGAAGATATTGGAGACAGCGGTGAGCAGAAAGCCGGCGAGAACAATCACCGGGACGCTAGTCGAAGCGGCGAACACGATGCCGCACACGGCAATTCCCAGTGCTGAGGCGATGATCAGATGCTTGCGCTCGAACCGTTCGACCAGTGGAACAGAAATCAGCGACCCCAACGGGTACCCGGCGAAGGCCAGCGCCGCGTACCCCAGTGATTCAGTCACCTCGAACCCCTTGCTCACCAGGACGAGCGGCGCCAAGGTGCCGAATCCGTAGTAGGCAACCGTCTGCAGGACCTGGAAGATCACCAGCATCACGGTGCGCTTGCGGTAGTCCCGGAATGCAATCTTCAGCGCCTGTGCGACGCTGGGCGCGTCGTCGCCGGCATCGGCGACAGTGTCAGGTGGAGGTGACTCCGCGACGACCGTGCCGGGCGCGACCTTCGCCACCACCGATTCGACGACCGCACGGGCCTCGTCGCGGCGGCCGCGGCTCTCCAGCCATCGCGGCGACTCCGGCAACATCGTGCGGACGGCCATGATGAACACCGCACCCAGGCCGCCGAACAGCAGCAGCCATCGCCACCCGTCGATGCCGAGGAACTCCTGGCGTGCCACCAACCTGCCACCGAGCAGAGCCGCGAGCGGCACGCCGAGGAAACCGATCGTGTAGGCCCACGCCGTCATCCGGCCCCGGCGGTTGGCGGGCATGAACTCGGCCAGGTAGGTGTCCACGAGCACCAGCTCGGCGCCCAGCCCGACGCCGGCAAGGACGCGCAGTACGAGGAACGTCTCAATATTCGGCGAGAATGCGGCGGCGAATGAGAACACCGAATAGACAAGCAAATTGAGGATGAACACCCGGCGGCGCCCGAGCCGGTCCGCGGCGATCGAGAGCACGTTGGCACCGATGAACATGCCTGCGAACCCCGCCGCGATCACCATGGATTTGCCCAACGATCCCAGCCCGAACTCCTTGGCGAGAACCGGTGCGAGCACGCCGCCGAGAAAAACCTCGTACAGGTCGAAGAAGGTGCCGATGCCGACCAGCACGACCAGTCGCCAGTGCCAGCCGCTGACCGGGAGCCGCTCCAAAACCGACGACGCCGTGGTAACCGGTGCCGGACTACTCATATCGCCTCCTGCCGCCGGTGTCATTCTCGTGCCCGGCGACCCGAAGGGCTATCACCACAGCGCAGAGATTCTCGCCTGGGTCGGTTATTGGGATCGGTAGCGGTCGACACTCGATCTACTTGCGCCATGACGACGCCAACCCGGCGATGCATGACGACAAGGAGACCAGCAATGAGCATCATCCCCGCCCGCGTCCAGGAACAGGTGAGCCGCGTCGACCGGACGCGCAGCCTCTACATCGGAATCGCTGCAGGCATCACGGCGCTGTGGTCCCTCTACCGCGTCTTCTGGCTGTTCTATGCGGCGGCGACCCTCTCCAGCGTCGGCTACACCGGCGTCTCGCTTGCCTTCCCGCTGGTGCTGTGGGGAGCTATCGCCGTCCTCGCGGGCGCCGTCGGCGCCGTGTTTCTACTGCGCTACTCCAAGCAACCCTGACACCACAGAAACCCCCAGAGAAGGGCCGCCTCGAGCGGCCCTTTTTTGGTGAATCGGGCGAGACCTAAGCTCGTGTGGTGGATGTCTGCGCCAGACACAACATCACCGTTGTGGGTAATGGACCGACGATCTTGTTGGTGCACGGTTTCGGCTGCGACCAGAACCTCTGGCGTCTGGTCGTGGACCGCCTGCAGTCGGACTTTCGGCTGATACTCATCGACCTGGTCGGGTCCGGATCGTCTGATCCGCGAGCGTGGGATGCGAACAAGTACGCGTCGCTATCCGGTTACGCCGCCGACATCCTGGAAATAGTCGATGCACTGGACCTGCGCGACGTCGTGTTCGTCGGACACTCGGTATCGGCCATGATCGGAGCACTGGCGACGATCGAGGATCCGCGCCGATTCGCCAAGCTCGTGCTGCTGACGCCGTCGCCGTGCTACATCGATGACCGCGACTACCGGGGCGGCTTTAGCAGGGCCGACATCGATGACCTACTGGAGTCGCTCGAACAGAACTTCCTTGGTTGGTCACGCGCGATGGCGCCGGTCATCATGGGGACGCCGGACCGGCCCGCCCTGCAGGACGAATTGGCCGACACGTTCTGCCGCAACGATCCCGAGCACGCCCGGGTGTTCGCCCGCGCCACTTTTCTTTCGGACAACAGGGCCGATCTCTCTCGGATATCGCTGCCGACCCTGGTGATCGAATGCAAAAGCGACGCGATCGCCCCGCGCGAGGTCGGTGCATACGTTCATGCACACGTCGACGGGAGCGAGCTCATCACCTTGGACGCGATCGGCCATTGTCCCCACGTCAGCGCACCCGCCGAGACCGCAGAGGCCATCTCGGCGTTCGCCAGGGCCACGTGAGCGATCCCGGCATTGAAGACTTCTGGGACAGCGCTCCGAGCGGTCACGTCATCGCTCATCCGGATGGACGCATCATCCGCGCGAACGCCACGCTGGCCAGATGGTTGGGCTACGAGCCAGATGCCCTGTGCGAGATGGCATTCAGCGATCTGTTGACCGCAGGCGGTCGAATTCTCTACGACACCCATTTCGGACCGTTGCTGCACTTGGGACGCGATCTCAACGGTGTCACCGTCGATGTCCTCACTGCCGACGGAACACGGCTGCCGATGTTCCTCACCGCGAACGTCAAGCACAACTCTGCGCACCGGCCGGAACGACTGCAGATCACGGTCGTCGACGCCGCCAACCGCCGCGCCTACGAGGTGGAGCTCCTGGCGGCGCGCAAGCAGGCCGAGGTCGAGCAGGGACGGGTGAAGGTGTTCGCCGAGACCCTGCGGCGGGCGCTGCTGCCGCCCATGCTCTCCCCTCCCGACGGTCTGGACGCGGCCGACTATTTCTTCACGGCGTCAGACGACGACGTCGGGGGCGACTTCTACGATCTCTTTCCACTGTCCCGCACGACGTGGGGCTTCTTCCTCGGCGACGTCGCGGGCAAGGGCGTCGATGCGGCGGTGGTGACCGCATTGATCCGGTACACCTTGCGCGCCGCCGCCGTTTTCGATGATGATCCGGTGCAGGTGCTGGACAACCTCAATACCGTCATCAATCAAGAGGTGCGGGATGTTCGTAATCGCTTCAGCACAGTGGTCTACGGAAAGTTGACGAAGCGCGACAACGGTTTCGACGTCGAGGTTGCCAGCGGGGGCCACCCGCCGCCGCTCCTGTTCCATGCCGGCGGCAGCGCCAACTACGTCGACACGGTCGGCGGCCAGGCGGTCGGCCTCACCGCTGAGCCCCATTTCGTCGCGAGCCGGTTTCATCTCCACCCGGGCGACACGATGATGCTCTACACAGACGGGCTGACGGAAGCCAGCACCGGCATCGGCACCGAGCGTTACGACGACGAGGGTGCGCTGCTGCGTTTTGCAAAGTCGCACGCCCCGACAACGGCGTCGGCAATCGTCGAGGAGGTCCATCGTTTGCTCGGTGGCCTCGGCTCCGGTGTCGAGGATGACACGGCGGTGCTGGCATTGGGCGTTCCCCTGTCCAAGGAGGCTTGATCGCTGCGAGGTATGGAAAGTGCCGATAACGGGTAGTCTGTTGTCAAGTTCGCGAGTTTCACCGAAAGCTCGCAGTACTTTCTGAGGTTCAGCTCCGAGCCGTCCACACAGGTCGGCGGCAAATGGGAGTTGTCCAGTGATTTCACAGTCGAATTCTGAGTACGCCGATGTCACGGACATGTTCCGTCATCTGGCGACGCTCGACACGCAGTCGAGTCAGTACCTCCGGCAGCGGGATGCGATCGTCGAGCGTTCTCTTCCGCTCGCCGACCACATTGCGCGCCGCTTCAAGAACCGCGGTGAGCCCCTCGACGACCTGGTCCAGGTGGCGCGGGTGGGGCTGATGAATGCGGTGAACCGGTTCGACGTGGACAACGGCGCGGAATTCGTCGCGTTCGCCGTACCGACCATCATGGGCGAAGTTCGCAGGCACTTCCGCGACCACGGCTGGTCGGTCAAGGTCCCGCGCCGGCTAAAAGAGCTCAACGCGCAGCTCAAACGGTGCCGGGAGGAGCTGTCTCACGAGTTGGGGCGGGCGCCGACAGCCACCGAAATAGCCACCAAATTAGGAATCGACCGAGAAGAGGTCGTGCAGGCGCAGATCGCCTCCAGCGCCTACTCCACGCTGTCCTCCGATGCTCCCGCGGGGGCCGGCGACGACGACGACGGACGGTCGGTCACCAATACC
>Ga0164307_10000615_pt1 | contig 15656 bp, 17 predicted proteins | sample Whisoiple_243_MG_FD_110214 | JGI IMG/M metagenome (GOLD analysis project Ga0164307, IMG submission 110214) | Soil microbial communities amended with fresh organic matter from upstate New York, USA - Whitman soil sample_243_MG | ecosystem: Environmental > Terrestrial > Soil > Unclassified >...
CGTCGTGAGATTCCGTGTGATCGTCGGTCAGCACCGCCGCCAGACCTTCGGCCTGCTCCGCTGCTTCGGTCAGCACCGCGGCGAGATCATTGGCCCGTTCGGCTGTTTCGGTGAGGATCGCAGCGAGTTGTTCGGCGCGGTCGTCCGGTAGCAGCGCGGCCGGGTCGGGATCGTCGATGTCGAGCACCGACGCGTCGGTCACGTGTACCAACGGCCCGACGATGTCCGCCACCGAATCCGCGCTCGCCCGCAACTCCGGTGCCGCGTGTTCCAGCTCCTCCGTTGCGGCATAGAGGGTATCGGCGATCGCCGGCTCACCGTCCCGATCCGGTACCGCGCGCTGGAGGTCGGCCGGTAGGTCGGGACGGCCGGAGGTGTCGGTCGGGTTCACCATGACACTGATTGTGTCGCGGGCAGGGCGTTCCGTCGAGGGCTCAGGACCAAGCGCTCCTGCCGTCCCAGGTGTGTTCGCCGCGGCTGCAACCCTCGCAACCCTTGATATGTGACTGCGTCACACATATAATGAACCGCATGACCAAGACACTGGAAACGAAGCTGGAGATCAAGTCCTGGGACGAGAACCCGTACCGGGAATCCGATGACGGCCGGAAGTTCACCCGTGCCGAGGTGAAGCTCGGGCCGGCCGACGGCATCGAGGAAGCCACCTTCGAGGCGTTGATGTACTACCGCCCGGATGGCACCAGCAGCTACGTCTCGCTGATGCAGATCACCGCGACCCTGGACGGGCGGTCCGGCTCTTTCGTCCTACAGGGCACCGGCGCCTACGACGGCACCGCGGCCACCGGCGAATCCACCGTGCTGCCGGGCAGCGGCACGGGCGAGTTGGCCGGCCTCACCGGGACGGTGACCAGCCGCTCCACCCACGACGACTACCCCTCTATGCCGCTGACGCTGCGCTACGACCTCGGGTGAATTCCCCCGCCGCCGGGAACGTCCTCGGCGCACTGTCCCAGGTGATCACCGACCAGTCGTTGGCGGCGATCGCCGGCGCCACCGGACAGTCGCCGACCGCGGCGGCGGCCCTCTCGGCGTTGGCCGAGTTCCTCGATCGACCCACTGTCGATCAACTGCGGAAGGTCCTCGGGCTGACCCCTTCCGGCGCGGTCCGACTGGTCGACCGGCTCGCCGACGCCGGTCTGGTGTCCCGCGGCCCCGGCACCGACGGCAGGTCCAGGTCGGTGACGTTGACCGAAAGGGGCCGTGAGCTCGCGTCGGAGATCACCACGGCCCGGGCGAAAGTACTCGACGAGATGTTGGCCGGGATGACCGATCAGGACCGGGAAACCCTGCACCGCCTGATGAGTCGGGTGATGGCCAATGCCGTCCGGGTCAAGGACGGCGGCGCCTGGATCTGTCGACTGTGCGACCTGGAGGCGTGCGAACGAACTCTCGGCCATTGCCCGGCGGCGCAGGCGGCGCAGCAGAAGTACGGCGGTCCCCCCGTCGATGCAACGACCTGACGCCGGGCCGACGTCACCTTTCAATCGCGTAACCGATGCGTTACGCTTCTGCTCATGCAGGCGGCCGCAGCGATCACCGACCCGGTGCGCCGCGAAATCCTGGAGATGTTGCATCGACATCCGGCCGCCGCCGGCGAGATCGCCGGCCGGTTCGCCATCAGCCGTCCCGCCATCAGCCGTCATCTGCGCGTGCTGCGGGAGTGCGGGTTGGTACATGACACGGTGACCGGACGGCGGCGGGTCTACACGCTCGACCCGTTACCACTGCAGGAAATCGCCGACTGGATCAAGCAATTCACCGTGCCGGCCGGGTGGGAACAGCGTTTCGACGCCCTGGAGACCGAAGTCGCCCGCACCCGCGGCGATCGCCGCCGCACCCGGAGCGGCCCCGGGCATGCGCTCGGTGACGACCCGCAGCCGTCCGACAACGAGGAGATCGCATGAGCCCCACCCCGACCGGACGACTCGTGCCCACCGCCGACGGCGTCGATCTGGTACTCACCCGGCTGATCAGGGGTTCGGTGGAGGATGTCTGGGCGAGCGTCACCGAGAGCGAGCGCACCGCCCGCTGGTTCGGGCGCTGGGAGGGTGAACCGGGAGCCGGCCACACCATTCGCGTGCAGATGGGCTTCGAGGAGGGCGATGCCTGGTCGACGGCGCGGATCGAGTCCTGCGACCCGCCGAGCCGACTCGAGATCACCACCTCGGACGAGGGCGGCAGCTGGCACCTCGAGATCCGGCTGGCCGAACGCGGCGAGCACACCGAACTGACGTTCGTGCAGCATCGGGAGGACACCGAGGGCGTTGCCGAGATCGGCCCCGGCTGGGAGTACTACCTGGACAATCTGGTGGCCAGCCGGGAAGACCGGCCCCTGCCGTCGTTCGACGACTACTACCCCGCCATGAAGGACTACTTCCTGGCCGAAAGCGCCTCGGTCACGGGCAGTCAGTCCTGATCGACTGCCCGTCATCAGCAACGCGGTTCATCGCAGCAGACTCGATCCCGGTTGTCGCCGGTGACAATGCGGGGTAGGGATTTCCCTACCCTGCTACGGGGGAAGCTCCCGATTCATGATCGCCGACGACTGCATAGGTTCGAAGGCGTCGTCGATTCGCCGCCGCGTCGACCGTCCCACTCCGGGCGGATCGAGAGATCGGCAGCGCGAGGAGCTCTCTGTGCCAGTCGTGTCCCTGAAGGAAATCGTCGATCCCGCGCTGGAACAGCGGTACGGCGTCCCGGCGATCAACATTCTCAACGACCTCACCCTCGAGGGGGTGCTGCTGGCCGCCGTCCAGGAACGCTCGCCGTTGATCGTCCAGACCTCTGTCAAGACGGTCCGGTCCATCGGCAGCCGGGTGTTGTATGCGATGTGGACCTCCATGACGGCCGGCATCGAGGTGCCGGTGTCCCTGCATCTGGACCATTGCCCTGACCGGGACGTCATCACCGAATGCCTCGAAGTCGGATGGAATTCGGTGCTGTTCGACGCGTCCCAGCTGCCGGTGGCCGAGAACCAGCGGCAGACAGTGGAAGTCGTTGCCCAGGCGCGGCAGTACGGCGCCCAGGTCGAAGGCGAGATCGAGTCGATCACCGGTGTCGAGGACGGGATCGGGTCCGACACCGAGGCCGCGCGGCAATCGTTGGACGTCTCGGTGGCCTACATCCGGGAGACCGGGATCGACGTGTTCGCACCGTCGATCGGCAATGCGCACGGCGTCTATTCCTCCGCCCCGACGCTGGACGCCCAACGCGTCACCGACGTGCTGGAAGCCACCGGGATCCCGTGTGCGCTGCACGGCGGCAGCGGGTTGACCGACGAGCAGTTCGCCGATCTGATCGCCCGCGGCTGCGCCAAGGTGAACATCTCCACGGCGCTCAAACGGCAGTTCATGCAGTCCAACCTGGCGTTCCTGCGGGACGCCGAGCAGCGCGACAAGTGGGATCCGCCATCGCTCTTCAAGGCCGTCCAGGCGGACACCGTTGCGCTGACCGCCGAGCTGATGCGCACCTTCGGCAGTGCCGGCAAGGCCGGGTGACCGGCCCGGTGCCTGCCCTGATCTTCGACTGTGACGGCGTGCTCGCCGATACCGAGCGGTACGGCCACCTGCCGGCCTTCAACCAGACGTTCGCCGCCTTCGGAATTCCGGTGCAATGGTCGGACGAGGAGTACGCCAGAAAGGTGCTGATCGGCGGCGGCAAGGAGCGAATGGCCTCGCTGTTGACCCCGGAGTTCGTCGCAGCCAACAACCTGCCGGCCGACGAGGCGGGACGCAGAGACATGTTGGCACAGTGGCACCGGTACAAAACCGCCGCCTACACCGATCTGGTGGCGGCCGGCGCGATGCCGGGCCGGCCGGGTATCGCCAGGGTGGTCGGCGAGGCTGCCGCCGCCGGCTGGCAGCTCGCCGTCGCGTCGACCTCCGCCGAACCATCGGTGCGGGCAGTGCTCGATCACGCCGTCGGCAGCGAACTGGCTGCCGATTTCGCCGTCTTCGCCGGGGACATCGTGCCGGCCAAGAAGCCCGATCCGGCCATCTACCAGCTGGCGGTGGAATCCCTCGGGGTGCAACCCGACCAGGTGATCGTGGTGGAGGACAGCGCGAACGGGCTGCGCGCCGCGCTCGGGGCCGGCCTGCGCTGCGTGGTGACGGTGTCGACCTACACCGTCGACGAGGACTTTTCCGGTGCCGCGCTGGTGGTCTCGAGCCTGGGCGACCCGGACGGCGAGCGGACCGTGGTGCTCGCCGATCCCCATGACGTGCATCCGGAAGGGTTCGTCAGCCTCGACGACCTGGCCGCGTTGCTGAGCCGGAATCTGGAGAAGCCATGACGACCAGCAGTTTCGATCAGGTCGAGTACGTCGTACGCACCATTGCGCAAACCGCCGTCGACAACGAGAAGGAGTTCGGCGATCTCGATGCGGTCGTCGGTGACGGCGACTTCGGCTACTCGCTGGCCAGGGGATTCGAGATCGTCCTGAACGACTGGGACAGCTACGACCGCAGCGACATCGGCACCTTCCTGAAGAAGATCGCGGTGGTGATCACCTCCCGGATCGGTGGCACCTCCGGCCCGATCTGGGGCACCGCCTTCCTCCGGGCCGGGGCGAAAGCCGCCGGCAAGAATGAGTTGTCGGGTGCAGACGTCGTCGAGATGCTGCGGGCAGCCGCCGACGGCATCCATGCCAGGGGCAAGGCCGTGCTGGGTGAGAAGACCCTGCTCGACGCCCTGATCCCGGCGACCGACACCATCCAAGAGGCTGTGGCGCAGGGCAAGTCGCCTGCCGAGATCGCCAGGGCAGCCGCCGACACCACGCTGAAGGCGGCCGAGGCCACCAAGCAGCTGGAGGCAAAACGCGGCCGGGCCAGCTACACCGGCGAGCGCAGCATCGGCTCTGTCGACGCCGGCGCCATGGCGCTGGCCGTCATCACCGAGAAAATTGCTCAGAATTGGCCCACCGAATGATGTCTCACCTCTGAGGTCGCCGGCACGCCGGCAACGCAACCGTCCCGTCCCATCCCACAACGCAGTGGAAAGAAGCCATCGTGAAGAAGTTCGTCAACAACCCGCAGCAGTTCGTACCGGAGATGCTGCAGGGCATCGCCCTGGCCAACCCGGACACGTTGAAGTACGTCCCGGAGTACAACCTGATCATGCGGGCCGACGCCCCGAACGAGAACAAGGTGTCGATCGTCCAGGGCTCCGGATCCGGCCACGAGCCGGCGCACGTGATGGTGGTGGGCAAGGGCATGCTGGATGCCGCGTGTCCGGGCGACGTCTTCGCCGCCCCGCCGATGGACTACGTGCTGGAGACCACCAAGCTCGTCGCATCGCCGAAGGGCGTGCTGCTGCTGGTGAACAACTACACCGGTGACCGGATGGCCTTCGAGATGGCGCAGGAGATGGCCGAGGCCGAGGACATCCTGGTCCGCACGCTGTTCATCGATGACGACGTCTCGGTGCAGAACTCCACCTACACGGTCGGCCGCCGCGGCGTTGCCGGGAACTTCTTCGTGATGAAGGCGGTCGGCGCCGCCGCCGAGGAAGGCGCCGACCTCGACGAGGTGGTGCGGATCGGCGAAAAGGTGAACAGCGTGACCCGCACGATGGGCATGGCGTTGACCGCCTGCACCCCACCGGCCAAGGGTTCGCCGCTCTTCGAGCTCGGCGATGACGAGATCGAGATGGGGGTCGGGATCCACGGCGAACCTGGCCGCCGACGGGCCGCGATGAAGCCGGCCAACGACATCGTCGACGAACTCCTCGAGGCCGTCGTCTCCGACCTGCCCTACCAGTCCGGAGACCGGGTGGCGCTGATGATCAACGGGCTCGGCGGCACCCCGATCAGCGAGCTCTACCTGCTCTACGGCCGGGCGCACCAGCAGCTGGTCGACCTCGGGATCACCGTCGGCCGCAGCTACGTCGGTGAGTACTGCACCTCACTGGACATGGCCGGCGCGTCGCTGACCCTGGTCAAGCTGGACGAAGAGATCGAGCGACTCCTCGCCGCCCCGGCCGAGATCGCCATCCGGACCTTCTGACCCGGCTCACCTGCGCCTTTCGTCCACATTCCCGCGCGCCCTCCCATCAGATCCCGGGGCTCGGCTACCGTTGAGGAATCTGGGGCCGGCCACGGTAGGCGGCCCGGGCGAGGGCAACTTGCCCGTCGCCGACCGGCGAAAGGGCAGGCGAGCTGCGAAAGATGGCCGACCACCAACCCGGTTCCCACTTGGCCGGGCTGATCCGCTCGACGATCCCGCCGATCCACCCCGGCGGCCGACCCATCGTTCTGGGAACGGCCGCCGGTGCGTTGGGGGCACGCCTGGTGCTCCGCACCCTGGGACTCAAGCGAACCGGCCGCACCGTCGGCCGGATCGGTCTGGCAGCGGCCGGCGCCAGCGCGGCTTTCTTCCGGGCCCCGATCCGGGTACGCCCGCTCACCGACGGTGCGGTCATCGCTCCGGCGGACGGTCTGGTCTCGCTGATCGAGGAGGCCTCCCCGCCGGAGGAGCTCGGGCTCGACCCGACACCGCGTCCGCGGATCTCGATCTTCCTGTCGATCTTCGACGTCCACGTCCAGCGGATCCCGATCGACGGATTGATCACCGGGATGGCCTACCGGCCGGGTGCGTTCCTGTCGGCCGACCTGGACAAGGCCTCGACGGACAACGAACGGAATTCACTGGTCATCGAGCCGACGATCGGCGGGCAGATCGTGGTCACCCAGATCGCCGGGTTGATCGCCAGGCGGATCGTGTCCGACGCGGTGCTGGGTGCCCCCGTACTCGCCGGTGACACCTACGGCCTGATCCGGTTCGGCTCCCGGGTCGACACCTATCTGCCTGCCGGCACCCCCATCGTCGTGCGCAAGGGGCAACGCACGATCGGTGGCGAGACCGTACTGGCCGTCCTCGACGTCGCCGGGTGGGGTGACGGCGGCTGATGGGCGGCGTGCCGGGGGTACGTTTCCTGCCCAACGCGATCACCGTGCTCGCCCTGTGCGCTGGGCTGACCTCGGTGGCTTTCGCGATGAGCGGGGTGCGGGGTGACCCGGCCGCCTGGCGGTTGGCCGTCGGCGCGATCGGTGCCGCCGCCATTCTCGATTCACTTGACGGTCCCGCTGCTCGTTGGCTTCGTTCCACCAGTCGGGTCGGCGCGGAACTCGATTCGCTGTCCGACTGCATCTCCTTCGGGGTGGCTCCCGCCCTCGTCATGTACGTCTGGCTGCTGCGCGACGAGGCGCGCGGGTACGGCTGGCTGGTCTGCCTGATCTTCGCGGTCTGCGCCGCGCTCCGGCTCGCCCGCTTCAATTCACTGCTCGACGACGACGAACCGAAGCCATGGGCGAAGGGATTCTTCACCGGGGTGCCCACGCCGGCGGGTGGCCTGATGGTCACCGCCCCGCTGCTGCTGTCGAACCGGTTGGGGTACGACACCTTCTGGGCCGAGCCGTGGGTCGTCTCGCTGTGGATGGTGTTGATCGGGCTGCTGATGGTGTCCCGGGTGCCGACCATCGCGCTGAAGTCCGTGCGGCTGCCGCAGCAGTTGATCGTGCCCGCACTGATCCTGCTGCTGGTCGGCGTGTACCTGCTGTTCCTGGAGCCGGAGATCGTGACGGTCATCGGGATGGTCGTCTACCTGCTGCACATCCCGTACGCCGGATGGAAGTACAACCACCTGAAGAACCATCCGGAGCTCTGGCGAACCAGCGGCGGGGTGCGCACCAGGCGGTCCAGTCGTCGGGTGCGGATGCGGATTCCGCGCCGGCAGCGCGTGGCGGGCCGGATGCCCGACGGGTCGCCGATGCCGTCCCAACGTCGACTCGGTATCGACCGGCAGGGCCGGCCGCGATCGGCCGGCCGGCGGCGCGCCGAATAACCCGGGGGGTCGGGCCTGAAATCTTGCCGCCGTCCAATTGAGGAGAACCTGAAGCTCCATGCCGAAATCGCCGTTGCCGCCGGACGTTCTGGAGTTCCTGCGGGCCGCCAACCCCTGCGTCATCGCCTCCAACCGACCGGACGGGCAGCCGGTCTCGGTCGCCACCTGGTATCTGCTCGAGGACGACGGGCGCATCCTGGTCAACATGGACCGCCGGCGCCGACGGCTCAGCTACCTGGAGGCGGATCCGCGGGTCAGCCTGACCATTCTTGCCAAGGACTGGTACATCCACGTGAGCGTCCAGGGCCGGATGACCGACCTCGGAACCGACCCGGAGTTGTCCGGCATCGACCGTCTCTCGATCCATTACACCGGGCATCCGTACGCGGTCCGTGACAAGGAGCGGGTCAACGGCTGGGTGGTTGTCGACTCGTGGCATGGATGGCGGAAAGGGACGGCGATGTGAGCTGGTCGCAGACACACCTGACCCGCCGGCTGGGCATCAGGCTGCCAATTGTGCAGGCGCCGATGGCAGGCGGTTGGACGCCACCCCGCCTGGTTGCCACGGTCAGCGAGGCCGGCGGCCTGGGGTCGCTGGCCGGGGCGATGCTCGGTCCCGATGCGCTGCGGGATCAGATTCGGCAGATCCGCTCCCTGACGGGCCAACCATTCGCGGTCAATCTCTTTGCGCCGCTCCCGGAACCGAGGGAGGTCGGGCTGCCCGACTGGGCGGCACTGCACGGTGTGCCCGCACCGACCCCCACCGCTCGCACCTTCGGTTTCGCCGATCAACTGTCCGTTGTCAGCAACGAGAGGGTGCCGGTCCTCAGCTTCACGTTCGGCGTCCCGTCCACCGCGGGGTTCACCGGGTTCGTCATCGGCACCGCGACGACCGTCGGGGAGGCCGTCGCCCTGGCCGCGGCGGGCGTCGACGCGGTGGTGGCGCAGGGGTATGAGGCCGGCGGCCACCGCGGCACCTTCCAGGCCCCGCTGAACGCCGACGAACTCGCCGCATCACTCATCGGCACGATGTCACTGGTGCCGCAGATGGTCGATGCGGTGTCGATTCCGGTGATCGCATCCGGCGGCATCATGGACGGCCGGGGCATTGCCGCAGCAAGGGCGCTCGGAGCGCAGGGCGTCCAGCTCGGCACGGCCTTCCTGGCCACTGACGAGGCCGGAATCGACCCCGGCTTCCGGCAGGCGTTGGGTGAACCGACGTCGGTGACCGCCGTGCTGACCGGTCGCCCGGCGAGAGCGGTGCGCTCGGCAGAGGTCCGCCGGCTGGAGGCGTCCGGGATCCGGCCGCCCGACTATCCATTGCCGCGGTTGTTTCTCACCGAACCACCGCGGCTGGCGGGGCAAGGGGCACCAATGGCCAGGGCGATTCCGGCCGCGCAGTTGGTGGAACTCCTGGAGCGCGAGACGATGGCGGCGTTCGAGGGTATGAACTGACCCGAAGTGGTCGCTGCTTCAGACCTCGAAGCCGAGTCGGCGCGCGGAACGAGCCTTCTGCCGACTGGTCCGCAGCCGGCGGAGCCGGCGCACCAGCAGCGGATCCTCGGCGAGTGCCGCGGGGTTGTCGATCACCTCGTTGAGGACCTGGTAATACCTGGTCGGCGACAGGCTGAACATTTCCTTGATCGCCTGCTCCTTGGCGCCGGCGTACTGCCACCACTGGCGCTCGAAGGCCAGGATGTCCTTGTCCCGGCGGGACAACGCGGAGCCGCCGGGCACCTCGGCACCGGCAGCAGTGTTCTTCGGTGCGGTGTTCTTCGGTGCGGTGTTGTCAGATGCGGTGTTGTCAGATGCGGTGGCAGCGCTATCCATCGAGGTCCTTCCACTCTGCGGAGCAGCGTGAGGCCGCACAGCAATCGCAGGCGGGCGCGCGAACAAATCACACGCCTGTCATTCCGCCCTCATCTCAGCACGGTCGGCACCCCGGGTCCAGCGCATCGGCGGGTGTCGCAGCACCTGGTGTCACATCAGCCGGTGTCACATCAGCCGGTGTCGCATCGGGGGGTATCACGGCGGCGGGTCGAGCCGACCGGATGGTGGTCCTTGCGCCGTCGGTGATTGTCGGATGGCGGCTGATGTGCGGTCACCGGGGAGCCGCTCCCGAGCCCGCGCTGCCGCTGAGCACTCCGGCAGAGCCAGTCCCGGCCGCATCGGAGGGCGACGGGGTCGTCGGGGCAGGTTCCGTGGTCCGACTTGTTGGCGTCGGGGTGCTGGCTTGTTCGGCACCGGACGGGGTCGCGGCGCTGCTGGACGGTGCCGGCTCGGTGGTGGTCGCGGTGCTGACCACTTCCGAGGTGACGGTCTGGGTGACGGTTGTCGGATCGGCCGACGGGGTGCCGGTGTCCGTCGTCTCCTGCACCGACGTCCCGCCGTTGCCGCCCAGCACCGAGAGGCCGCCGGAATCTCCGCCGGCCAGCGGTGATCCCTTGACCGCCTCGATCAGGGTCACCGCTCCGAGGGAGGACGCAAAGACGGCGGTAGCGGCGGTCACCGCAAGGACCAGACCGGTGCCGACCCGGCGACGGGTCGGTCGCGGCCGGCCCGGCTCTGTGCGTTCCGGCCCCGGACGCGAACCCGCCATCGTCAGGTCTGCCGCGTTGACGGCCGGGATCACCGCGCGAGGGATCACCACGGTGCGGTCGTCGTCCGGTGATGCCGGCACCGTCGCAGTCCCAGTTCCAGTCCCCCGGACCTGCAGGACGGCACGCTTCACCTGCTTGCGGGTGAACAGGATCGAGTGGCCGAAAATCGCGCCGCCGACGACGGAGATCACCGAGGCGAGTCCGGCGCCGATCACCGTTCCTGCGACGCCGAGCCTGGAACCGACCACCGCGGCGGTGACCGCGGCCGCAACGCTGGCCGCCACCTGGGTCGCGGACAGGGTGAATTTCGGATCCTCGGAGCGCTGGCCGGATTGCTCGAGGAGAACAGTGGGATCGAGCGTGTCGATGTTCGGATTGGTGTGCTTGCGGGTGGCGCTGGGCGGGGCAGTCATCTCTTCGTTTCTCGTCGGTGGCGCTGTGGTCGTCAATGATGTGGTCGTCGATGCCACCGGCCATAGACCGGTCGCACCTGCAGATGAGAAGACGCGGGCCCACCGGCCGGCGTTCAGGAACGGTGCGGGTTGTCACAGCCGAGCAACGTCCGGCCCGTCCGACTCAGCCCAGCGCGGGGCGGCGTGCGGCGAAACCAGTGACGTTCTCGAAACCCTTGGCGATCGACAGCAGCGCCCGCTCTGCCCGGTGCCGGCCGACGATCTGCACCCCCAGCGGAGTCCCGGCAGAGCTGAACCCGGCCGGCATGGAGATCACCGGATGTCCGGTGACCGTCAGATAAGTGGCCGTTCGCATCCAGCCCAGGTAGTCGGGCTGTGCGACACCGGCCACCGAGGTGGGGTACTGCAGATCGGTGGGAAATGCCGGTAGCGGGGCGACCGGTAGCAGCAGTGCGTCGAACGTCTCCAGGAAGGTGCGCATCCGGTGGAACAGCATGGTTCGCAGCACCGCGGCCCGTCCGATGTCCGGCCCGGTGAATTCACGGCCCGCCAGCATGTTCGCGTACAGGCTGGGACGGACGATCGGTGCGTGCTCGTCCAACGTCTCGCCGAGGGTGGCCTCGAAGGTCCAGGCGCGCAGGATCCGGAAGCATTCGTCCGCGCCGGTGAAATCCGGACTCGCCTGTTCGACCATCCCGCCATGGGTTTCGCAGGTCGCCGCCGCCGCCCAGACGGTTGCGGCTACCTCGTCCTCGACCTCGATCTGACCGCCGAGGTCGGGTGAGAACGCGATCCGCAGGCCGGCCAGCGATCCGGGACCCACCTGCGCAAACTGCTCACCCGGTTCCTCCAGGGACAGCGGAGACCGTCGGTCGGGACCGGCCATCACCGACAGCAGCAGGGCGACATCGTCGACCGTCCGGGCCATCGGGCCCTGGACCGACAGGCCGAGATGGCCGTCGGCGGCGGGGTAGACGGGCACCCTGCCGGCCGACGGCCGCAAGCCGATGACGTTGCAGTAGCCGGCCGGCAGCCGCAGCGAGCCGCCCAGGTCGTTGCCGTCCGCGATCGGGTGCATTCCGGCCGCCAGCGCCGCGGCGGCGCCACCCGACGAACCGCCGGCCGTGACCGAGAGATCGTAGGGGTTGCGCGTGACACCGAAGACGTCGTTGAAAGTGTGCCCACCGGCGGCGAACTCGGGAATGTTCGTCTTCCCCAGACTGATCACCCCGGCCGCCTTCATCCGCTCGATGACCAGATCGTCGGTGTCCGGGATGAAGTCGGCGCGGGCCTGCGAGCCGAAGGTGGTCCTGATTCCGGCCGTGAGGTGGTTGTCCTTGTGTGCCACCGGAATTCCGTGCAACGGCCCGACAAAGGTTCCACCGGCTGCGATGTCGTCCTGCTGCGCCGCACGCTCCAGCGCCCGCTCGGCGGTGAGCGTCACAATCGCATTCACCACCGGGTTCACCGCGGCGATCCGGTCCAGATGGGCCGTCACCACCTCGCGCGCGCTGACCTGCTTGGAACGCAGCAATGCCGCGAGCTCCGTCGCGGATCGGTAGTAGAGCTCGTCGGTCATCGCCACCTCCGCTGGTTACCGGCTCCGACCGTAGCCGGTCAGCGCGCGAAGCGACTGCGCTGCCGTGCACACGCCGACCTGACCACACCAGCACGCACCGCGGCGGCACAGAACAGTGACCGGCAGGCAGTAGCGTCGCCTGCCGGCCACCGGTCATGCCAGCGGCGCCGTCGCGGCCGTGCCAGACGTGGCGTCGGCGGGAAATTGCTCCGCAGGCTCACCGTCAGCACTGTCGGACAGCGGTTTCGACCTGACGAACAGCACCGCACCCGCCGCCAGCAGGATCACCGCGATCGGCACCACCATCGTCGGGATCATCGCATCGGTGAAGGCCGCCGCGAACGCGTGCTGCGCCGCGGCGTGGATCTGCTCGGCCACCGACGCCGGAATGCCGTCCGGCAACGACATTCCAGACGCCTGACCGGCACCCACCTCGATGCCGCCGGAGCCGGCGGTGCTCATCCCCTCGATGAACGGCGCCTGCGCCTGGGCAGGCAGGTCGGCAGCGGCGGCCTGCGCCTGCACCGTCATCGCGGCCGTCAGCCGATTGGCCAACACGGCGCCGAGGATGGCGGTGGCCAGCACCGATCCGAACTCCTGCAGGGTGTCCAGCACGCCGGCCCCGACCCCGGCCCGGGACGGCGGCATGTCGCGGGTCGCCAGACCGAACACCGGGACCCACACGCAGCCGAGCCCGATCCCGGCGGCGATCAGACCCGGGACGAATGCCCATTGCCCGGAATCGGGTTCGGCCACGAGCACGACGTAGATCATCCCGGCGGCGAACAGCAGCAGCCCGCCGACCAGCACCCATTTCATGCTGATCCGGCCGGAGCCGGAGAGCCCGCCGACCACACCGGACGTGATCATCATGGCCAGCGACTGGGTTCCGATCACCAGCCCGGCGGCCACCGCGGTCAACCCGAGCACGGACTGGTAGTAGATGGTCATCGGCAGGAACACCCCGACCATCGCGAAGCCCATGGCCAGCAACACCAGCGTCATCACGGTGAAGGTCCGGTCGGTGAATACGGCGAACGGCAGCAGCGGTTCGGCGTCCTGGGTGCGGAACTGGCGCCAGAGGAACAGCCCCAGCAAGATCGCTCCCGCGCCGATCACCATCGGAATGGTCAGGAAGCCGACGATGGTCCCCCAGTCGTACCGTTCCCCCTCGATCAGTCCGAAGACGACGCCGAGCAGGCCGGCGGTGAGCAGTGCGACTCCGGGGATGTCGAGCCGATGCCGGACCCCCGGGCGGACGTCCGGCATGTAGACGAACGCCAGCGCAATGGCGATCACGCCGATCGGGATGTTCAGGAAGAAGATCCACCGCCAGCCGACGTTGGTGACGATGAAACCGCCCAGGGTCGGGCCGAGCAGCACACCCAGCCCGGACATGATCCCGGTGGCGGCGAAGGCCGGACCGCGCTTGGCCGCCGGCAGGATCGAGGTGATGATCGGCAAGCCCTGTGGCGCGAGCAGCGCGGCACCGACCCCCTGCAGCGCCCGGAACGCGATCAGTTGTCCCGGTGATTGGGAAAGTCCGGAGGCCAGGCTGGCCACCGTGAAGACGGAAAGGCCGATGAGGAAAAGCCTTCGTGGGCCGTAGATGTCGCCGAGTCTACCGGCGGTGATCAACAGCACGGTGTAGGTCAGCGAATAGGCCGAGCCCACCCAGAGCACGGTTTCCAGAGTGGCGTTCAGGTCGGTGACCAGATCGGGGATCGCGATGTTGACGATCGTGATGTCGAGCAGGGTCATGAACAGGCCGAGGCAGAACACCGTGATCACCAGCACCGGCCGCACGGGTCGGTGACCCCGGATCGGTACGCCGGTCACGGTGAACATGCCGGCCGGGTGCGGGTCGGTTGTCAGCGCTGCTTGATCAGGTCCGGTCGTGTCCGAGACACTGTCTTTCCGATCCGCCTGGTTGACGGCGGGACTGTTGATGGGTGTCCGGTCGCCGGGCTGTGCTCGGCGCTGACTGGGTTCTGGCATGGGAACATCTCCTTGCACGGTGAGGTGGTGATGGCTTCGACGGGTCCGGCCGAACGGCCGTTCCCGGACATTTCCGCTGACGCGGTGCGGCGCCGGCTGATGCCGGAGCCGGGTCGGTGGTGTGTTCGCAGCACGCCACCGGCCCCAGGAAATCTGTCGTTTACGGGGGCAGATCGTCCGCGGTCGCCGGCCGCGGAATGCCTGGGAACGAGCCCATCCGGTCGGTGAGACCGTCGGCCCACTGCCGGATCGTCTCGCGGTCCCAATACAGTTCGCCGCTCGCCAGATCGTCGAGCACCGCACTGACCCAGCGATGTTCGGCCTCGAGCATGGCCAGCCGGTACTCGTCCTCGATCGCGAAAAGCCTTGGCAGCTGGTACTGGTCGTGAAGATCGGCAGAGATCGACTTCATGGCGGCGATCTCCTTGCGCAATCCGAGCAGCCTGGCCGTCAACTGCGAGCGAGCGTCTTCCGCGGACAGCATCGGAAGGAACGACAACGCGGCCGGGAACTCCGCGAATTCGTTGCGGACCGTCCGCACCATGGTCGACAGCCAGGTCTCCGCGGTATCGCGGCCCTCGTCGGTCAATTCGTAGACGGTGCGCTCCGGCCGCCTACCCTCGCGCCCGGTTTCCAACGGCCTGACCAACCCGGCCTTCATCAACCGCTCGACGGCCGGATACAGCGACCCACGTTGCACCCGGACGACCTGATCCTTGCCGCGCCATTGCATCAGGCGCTGCATCTCGTAGGGATGCATCGGCGCCTCGGCCAGCAGCACCAACACCATCAGCATCAACGGGCTCGGCCGGACGGCGGCGGATCGTTTCGCACGCGCCGCAGGACTAGTCATGTGATGACTATCTACCTTCTGACGAAGTGGTGTCAAGTGTTGATCGAATGGTGTCACTGTGACGTCACTGTGTCCATAGTTGGCGTCAGCGGCGCCAAGCGCAGCGATCACCCCGCCCCGAGGTCACGACGACTCCGAGCGCGAGTGTCCGATTCGTGCCGAATGGCGATATCGCGGAAACCTCTTCGCCGCACCTCGGGCGTGTCGGGACCCGGCCGACGTGCATCCTCTGCCGATATGCCTGGCGTGCCACGACACGCCCGGCGAGTGCGTGCTTCCCGGGCGCAGTGGTCGCTCTGGGGGTGCAGCAGTCGTGCGACCGCTGGAGATGCGACCCACCAGCGGCTCGACCC
>Ga0164307_10000616_pt1 | contig 15653 bp, 16 predicted proteins | sample Whisoiple_243_MG_FD_110214 | JGI IMG/M metagenome (GOLD analysis project Ga0164307, IMG submission 110214) | Soil microbial communities amended with fresh organic matter from upstate New York, USA - Whitman soil sample_243_MG | ecosystem: Environmental > Terrestrial > Soil > Unclassified >...
CGCGCTCGAGTCGGTCTCTGACTCAGCCCACACGTCGCGTGCGTACAAGAAGGTGCTTGCGCATGGCCCCCACGGTAGCCGCACGATCCGCTCGACCGCATCCGAGTGTGACAGGCGTCCCAGGATTCGAGACTCCAGTCTCACTCCTCGGCCGGCTCACGGCCGTCGGCCGTGCAGACGCAGACCTTGTTGCCGTGGGCGTCGGCGAGCACCCAGAACGCCGGCACCGCCTCCTCGCTGACCAGCGTGCCGCCCGCGGCGACGGCGGCCGCGACGCGCTCCTCGGCCACCTCTCGCGGGACCACGATGTCGAGGTGGAACCGCTGCTGCACCTCCCCGGTCGCCCCGGGGGCCTCCTGGAACCACAGCGTGTTGTTGCGGCCGCCCGGGTCCTGGATCTCGGAGGGCCAGGCGGCGTCGGCGTAGCCGAGCACCGCCGCCCAGAACGGTTTGACCTCGGCGTACGCCGGGACGTCGAGCGCCAGCTCGAGGGTGGAGACCTCACGCGGTGCCGACTCGATGCCGAGCTCGGCCGCGATCTCGGAGATCCGCCGGGCCAGCGCGAGGTCGCGGCTGGTGACACCGTGGACGTCGTGGCTGTGCAGGTCGACGTCGACCTGCGGATAGGTCAGCACCACGTCGGGGTGGTGGTTGGCCTCCTCGGCCGCCTCGGTGATCCGGGTGACCAGCTCGAGGCCCTTCACGAAGCTGCCGGTGCGGTACCTGGCGTGCAGCCGCATCAGGAAGAAGCGCCAGTCGGCGAGCCCCTCGGCCTCGACCTGGGGATAACGGAGCACGGTCTTCGGGTCGCTCATGGCAGCACCACCTGTCCTATCGGTCCGGGGTTGTAGGCGATCTCCCAGCGGTAACCGTCCGGGTCGCCGAAGTAGCCGGTGTAGCCGCCCCAGTCGCGCTCGACGGCGTCGTGCACCGGGTCGGCACCGGCGTCGCGGGCGGTCGCCAGCACGGCGTCCACCTCCTCGCGAGTCGCCACGTTGTGCGCGAGTGTGATCGGGGCCAGTCCCTCGCCGCGTCGGATCGGCCCGACCTCGCTCTCGAAGCCACTCTCGGCCCACAGCGACAGCACGACGAGCTCGCCCACCTGGATCATCAGCACCTCGCCGGGCACGTCCATCGACGCCGTCCAGCCGAGGCCGTCGACGTAGAACGCCCGAGTGGCGTCGAGATCGCGTACGGCGACCGACACGAAGCTCAGTCGCTGGTCCATGTCCTCCACCTTGGCACACCGCGCCGACACACCTGCCCGGCGATTCGGGACGCCCTGCCCTCACGTCCGGGACGCCGGGTGAACCACCCTGCGGTGAACCGTCCCAGACCCGAGGAGCCATCGTGACCACCACTGCCGAGCAGCTCGACTCCCGTCCGCGCAGGGTCTCCCCCACCACCAGCCGCGCCTGGGCGTACGTCGGGGCCGTCGCCGGTCTCGCCGGCGTCGTCGGCATCCAGGCGTCGCTCCAGATCGACGCTGTCTACAACGAGAAGTACGCCGGCGACGCCGACCTGATCCTCGACCGGCTCGGCGACTACGTGCCGCAGCTGCTGGTCCTGCACGTCACGATGACTGGCGCCGCCATCCTGCTGCTCGTCTTCGCAGCCGGGCTGCGACGTCGGCTCCGCGCGCAGGCGCCGGCCGGCAGCCTGCTCCCGGACGTCGCGGCCGGTGGTCTCCTGCTCACCGCGGTGGCCGGGCTGATGGGCGCCGGGTTCACGACCGAGATCGTCTTCGGCGTCACGGACGACTCGAGCGCGATCGACCCGGAGTTCGCCGCGGTGGTCGGTCACTGGATCGGCACCATCCCGTGGCTGTGGGTCGGTGCCGGCCTGACCGGGGTCGCGGTCGCCGTGGCCGCGATCCGGCACGCGGCCGCACCGCGCTGGCTCGGCTGGGTCGGCGCCGTGCTCGGAGGCATCACCCTGCTCGTCGGCCTCTCGCCGCTGCAGTACATGGCCGGCTTCACCGGTCCGGTCCTCGTCCTGGTGCTCGGCCTGGGCTTCGCCTTCGGCGACCGTCAGCGCCGAGAAGACTGACCTTGCCCGCGGCCGTCGCTACGCTCCACCCGTGGTGCCCCATGGCTGAGCAGCTGATCCGGGTCGCGGTCGTCGACGACCACCCGGTCTTCCGCCTGGGCATGGCCGGCCTGCTCGGCTCCCTCGACGGGATCGAGGTCGCCTGCCAGGCCGAGGACGCAGCGCAGGCGAGGGAACGCATCGACGACACCGTCGACGTCGTCCTGATGGACCTGCACCTCGGCGAGGACTCTGGCATCGAGACGACGCGCGACCTGGTGCGCGCCCGGCCCGGCCTCGCCGTACTCGTGATCACCATGGACGAGGACGACGAGTCCGTCGTGGCGGCGATGCGCGCCGGCGCCCGCGGCTACCTGCTCAAGAGCGCCTCCCCGGCCGAGGTCGAGCGCGGCATCCGCGCGGTCGCGAACGGTGAGGCGATCCTCGGCCCGCAGGTCGCCTCGCGTGCGATGGCGACCCTCACGTCGGGGCGTACGGCGGTCCGGGTGCCGTTCCCCGAGCTCTCCGACCGGGAGCGGGAGGTGCTCGACCTGCTCGCCCGCGGCTACGACAACGCGACGATCGCGCGCCGGATGGTGCTCTCGCCCAAGACGGTGCGCAACCACGTCTCCAACGTGTTGACCAAGCTCGGCATCCCCGACCGCGCGCAGGCGATGATCAAGGCGCGGGACGAGGGACTCGGAGCCTCGTGAGCTGAGCGCCGTGCTCGTCGAAGTTGGCCGGGTCGAGCCAGCGCTCGTGGGCCGCCTTCACCGCGGGCCAGTCGGCGTCGGTGACCGAGAACCAGTCGGTGTCGCGGTTGCGTCCCTTGGTCACCATGTGGTTGCGAAACCTGCCCTCGTAGGTGAAGCCGAGCCGGGCGGCCGCGCGACGGGACGGCTCGTTGAGGCTGTCGCACTTCCACTCGAACCGGCGGTAGCCGAGGTCGTCGAAGGCGTGCCGCATGCTCAGGTGGATCGCCTCGGTCGCGGCTCGGGTCCGTTGGAGCGTCTTCGCGTAGAGGACACCCGCGATCTCGACCTGACCGTGCGTCGTGTCGATGCGCATGTACGACGCCGTGCCCTGCGCCTGCTGGCCGGTCGGCACGAGGGCGAAGGTCTCCATGCCGCCCGCGTCGAGGTGCTGCTCGATGAGCTCCGTCATCGCCGCCACATCGGCCGGCGGGTCCGTCGGCCGGTAGGTCCAGAGCTCCTCGTCGCCCGGGTTGCACAGGGCGTCGTACAGCGCCGCGGCGTGGTCCTTGCCGAGCGGTTCCAGGGTCACGTAGCGGCCGGTCAACGTCGTGGCCTCCGGCCAGGGTCGCGCCGCCCAACCGGGCACCAGGTCGCCGACCTGCAGTCCGTAGTCGTTCATCTCGGGCACGACGGGAACCCTAGTCACCGGACCACGCGCTAGCGTCAGGACATGAGCGAACGAGACGGCATCGATCCCTCCGCGCCGCCGAGCGGCACGGGCTGCGTCGAGTGCGAGGCGAGCGGCGGCTGGTGGGTCCACCTGCGCCGCTGCACGCAGTGCGGTCACATCGGCTGCTGCGACACCTCGCCGGCCCAGCACGGCACCGCCCACTTCCGCGCCACCGGGCACCCGGTGATGACGAGCTTCGAGCCCGGCGAGGACTGGTTCTGGGACTACACCACCGAGTCCGGCTTCCTCGGCCCGGAGCTCGCGCCGGCCGTCTGCCGACCCGAGGACCAGCCCGTACCCGGTCCCGCTGGCCGCGTGCCCGACGACTGGCGCGACCACATCCACGAGTAGCGCCTCAGGCGAGCGTCTGGGTGATCTCGCGCCGCTTGCCGTCGACGACGACCCTGGCCAGGGCCCCGCTCACGAGCGGCAGCATCGGTTGGACGTGGCCGCAGTCGACGTCCAGGACGACCGGGATGTCCAGCATCGCAAGCGAGTCGGCGACCGCCCCGTGCTGGCTCAGGTCGTCGAACCCGGGCGCGTGCGTGCGGCCGACGAGCACGGCGTCCGCGTCGTCGAACCAGCCGGAGAGCCGCAGGCCGTGCAGGATCCGGGCGATGTCGTACGCCGGGTACTCGCACGCCTCGACGAACACGATCAAACCCTCGTCGGCGTGCACCCGGCCGAAGCCGCCCACGTCGCCGTACGGCGTGCCGGCGAGCGCCGTGAGGATCTCGAGGCAGCCGCCGACCAACCGGCCCGTCACGTCCACGGCCCCGCCGCCCAGGACGGACCAGCTGCCCGACGCGTCGAGCGTCATCTTCGACACCCCCGGGTCGCCCTCCCAGTCGTCGCGCCCGCTGCTGCGGTAGCGGCCCGGGCTGCGCTGGGTGAACGTCGATCCCGCCGGCAAGGACGCGATCTCGGCCCAGTGCAGAAGTCCGTCCTCCGGGACGTACGGCGTCTCCATGAGGTTGGTGCCGTGGATCGCGGCCCAGCCCAGGCGCAGCGTGATCGGCAGCATCCAGGCCGTGGAGTCGCTGTAGCCCACCGTCCAGGTCGGCTCCGCCGCCGCGAGGTCCTGCCAGTCGAGCTGGTCGAGCAGGTCGATCGCGAGCTCGCCGCCCCATGGCGGCACGACGGCCCGGATCGCCGGGTCCAGCAGCATCCGGGTCAGCTCCGCGGCGCGCTGCTCCTTCGGCGCCGACGTGACCCGGTCCCCCGACATGCAGTCACCGACCTCGATCTCGAAGCCGCGTGCGCGCAAGGACGCGAGCGCCGCGTCGAACCGGGCCCGGTGCCGGGCCGCCACCCCGCTGGAGGGTGAGGTGACTCCGATGGTGTCGCCTGGCCCGAGCGGTCGAGGGAATCGCATGAGGTCAGGTTGTCAGGCTCACGCGGCGATTCGCGAACGGGTTGCCTGTGGCAGCGGCCCCGTCGGTCCCCGTGAACGGCTGTCCACAGATCGTCGAGGGGGTCTGTCGGAGCCCTCCTCGGCGACGGACGATGGTGAGCATGAGGCTCGTGGTCACGGAGAGCGGCTACTCTTCCGCCGCGCGCGCCTGCGTCCACGCCAACCATGCCGTCGCCCTGCGGTACGACCAGCTGGTCGATGAGCTGGCGTCGTACGGCGCGATGGCGGGCGACGCGTCGACGTCAGCTGACTTCGCGGCGACGTACGACGACGCTGCCGACAGTGCCGTCGGGGCGCTCGAGGACCTGGTCGAGGCGTTCACCACGGTCGGCCGCCTCACCCGTGCCTCCCTCGCGAACCACCACCGCGCCGAGCAGCGCTCGATCCTGCCCGGTGCGGTCGTCTTCGACGGGGCCGCTCTGCCCGACGAGGACACCTATGCGGCCGTCCTCCCGGCGACGCCGCCGTCCGCGCTCGGCGGAGACCCGGGCTCCCTGCCCGATGCCCTCACCTGGATCCTCGACCAGGTCGAGTCCTTCGTGTGGCCCGATGCCGACATCGGCAAGCTGCGCGACGCGGCGACCACCTGGCGCACCGCCCGCCATAGCCTCGAGGCCGTCGTCGACCACCACGACATGGTCATCTCGGCACTGCGCGAGGAGGTCTCGCCCGAGATCCCCGTCGCGATCGGCGTGGTCCGCGAGCTCCAGGGCTCCACCTGCGCGCTCGTCGAGCAGTACTCCGTCCTCGCGACCGCCTGCGACCACTACGCCGACCAGGTCGAGCAGCAGCGGACCGCGATCCTCGACCTGCTCCACGACCTGGTCCGCGACACGGTCATCATCGCCGGCGCCGGCGCCGCGCTGAGTGTCCTCACCGCGGGCGGCTCCGTCGCCGCCGCTACCGCGGCCACAGCCGCCCGCATTGCCGCCGCCGCACCCCGGCTCGAGGTGTTCGTCAACCTGGTCCGCGCCGCCGCCGCGACCTCCGCCGCCGCCATCGGGACCGCGGGCGGCACTCTCGCCCGCGTCCGCGACTCGCTGGCGCGCTTCAAAGGGGTCGTGATCGCCTCGGACGCGCGGGCACTGACGGCTGCCATGAAGCACCGCGAGCTGCGGGTCTCGATCCGGATGCCGAGGCACTTCGACCCGCAGGCTCTGCGTGGCATGAGCAAGCGCGACATCGACGGCCTGATCCACAACTGGGAACGGCACCCTCCCCGCAGCGGCCACGGAGTCGTCTACGAAGATCCCATCCACAACGGGCGGCAGATTCGAGTGATGGACGGTTATCCGGGCAACAGGCCCAGTCAACTGACGCACGGCCCCTACGCCGTGGTGTCGCAGAATGGCGACAAGTTCAAGATCCCGCTGGAAGGAAACCCATTCCCGTGAGCGACCCCGACCAGGTGGCTGCACTCCTCGAGGACATCCAGGAAGAGTTCGATACCACGGGGTACGTCGGGCTCTACGGATTCACCTGGGCCCTTCGAGGACTGCGCCTCGGTCTGAGCGAGGAGCAGATGTTCGCCACGGCTCGCGATGCCTACGAGATCTTTCGACGCCGCACGCCAACGACCCTCGTGTGGCTGGCCTGGCCGCCCCACCTGGAGGAGGCGGTCGTAGCCGCGGACGATGTCGCCCTCGAGTTCGACATCAATCACGAGGGCACAGGGAGCGAGCCCTTCCTCGCCCTCATCCCTGCAGCCGTCTGAATGCCGCCAGACATGGCTGTCGCCCCGCCGGCGGTGCCGGCGGGGTGGTGTCAGTGGGTATGTCGGGTGTGCCGGGTGTGCCGGGTGTCCCAGTCGTAGGCATAGCCGTGCTTGCTGGTCCAGGTGAACGACGTGGGTCCGGTGCGTACGACGGTCCAGCCGGCGTGGGTCTTGTAGCGGTGGTGTCCGCGGCAGAGCGGGGCGAGGTTGGTGCTGTCGGTGTTGGTGCCGTCCCATTCCTGGAGGTGGTCGAGGTCGGCGGACCGTGATGGTCGGGAGCAGTGCGGGTAGACGCAGGTCGAGTTGGCCAGGACCGCCTGCTCGCGCATGACCTCGGTGGGCCGGTAGGCATCGGTGTGCAGGTTTTCGTTGAGGTCGATGACCGGCCGGATGACCACGTTGGTGTTGGTGCCTTGGCACCAGTCCTTGACCTGCTCGACGCTGATCGCGGAGCGGGTGTTCTCGACCCCGGCGACGGCTCCGTCTGAGAGGTGGACGTAGATCAGCAGCTCCCGCTTGCGCCCCGGGGGTGTGCGCTGCTCGGTCGTGAGGTCCAGGGTCAGCTCACGGCGGGCGAGGGCTCCGGCTGCGAGCGAGCGTCGTACGTCGAGCGACTCCGTGGACCCGAGGGCGGCGAGCTGGGCAGCGCCGGCGGTGATGGTGTCGTTGAGGTCGAGCGCATCAGCCAGGTCGAGGTCGGCATCGACATGGACGGTGCCGTCGAACGAGACCTGTTGCAGGTCGACGTCGAAGTGCCGGGCATCGGCGGCCTGCCGGCGGCGCTTCTCGGCCTCGGCGGGGTCGAAGAGTCTGAGGGCGTCGGCGATGGCGCGGTCGATCTGCGCGAGCGAGCACCGGCGCGCCTGGTGGGCGAGGTGGGTGTCGACGTAGGCGGCGGCATCGATGCAGAGGGGCTTGGTGGCCTGCGCGATCCGCCGGGCTTTCCAGACCGGCACCCGGCCCGAGACGGTGACGGCCCAGAGCTTGGGGAGTCGGTAGCGGAGCTCGATGGCGTCGCCGAGGTAGGTGCGGCCGGCGTCGGTGGACATGCCGAGGGCGAGGGCGAGGTCAGCGACACAGAACTCCGCGACCAGTGGTGCCCCGGGTCCGGCGATCGCGAGCTCGCCCTCGGTCCCGTCCACGGTCGCGGCGCCGCGGTCGATGGACTCGACGGGATGCATCACCGCCCACTGAACCGCGAGGTGGAGCTTGTCGACCTCGACCTGGGTGGCGACCTGATGGCTGGAGTGGAGCGCGGCCAGCACCAGGTCCGGGGAGTCAGGTGACTCCCCGAGACCGGTGGTGTGCTGGCTTTCGCTCATAGGTCTAGCCAAGCACTGGCCACCGACATTGAGGTGCTCAGATCCCTTGTTTTGACCGGGATTTGGACACTTCCGAGAAATACTTCTGAGCAACTTCGGGCGGTCCGGAGAGCCGGGAGGCAACGTGGACCCGAAGCCGCCGTACCCGGCGTAGCTGCCTGTCGGCGGCCGACCCGAGGAGACCCGCAGGCTGCTGTCAGCCTTCCGGGGTTTCGAGACAGGCGCTAGCGCCTGTCTCAACCACCGGTGCCTCAACCGGCGACACCTTCGAGCGTCTCGGCCACCAGGCCGATGCCGTGCTCGACCTCGGCGTACGACGTCGACAGCGGGGACAGCCCCAGGCGCAGGCCGCCGGGGTCGCGGTAGTCGGGGATGACGTCGCGCTCCCAGAGGGCGGCGGTGACCTCACGCATCAGCGGGTGGTTGAAGGTCACGTGGCCTCCGCGTTCGGAGTCAGCACGGGGGGAGGCGAGGACGACCCCGAGCGGGCCGAGGACCGACTCGCCCAGCGAGATCGCGTACGACGTGAGCGCGACCGACTTCTCGCGCACAGCAGCGATCCCGACGGACTCGATCAACGAGATCATGTCCTGCATCGCGAGCATCCCGACGACCGCGGGCGTGCCGGAGACGAAGCGGCGGATGCCGGCGGCGGGCGCGTACGACGGGCCCATCAGGAACGGGTCGACCGAGCCGAGCCATCCCTGGATCGGCTGCGTCAGCGAGTCGAGGTGCCGAGCCGCGACGTAGCAGAACGCCGGCGATCCGGGCCCGCCGTTGAGGTACTTGTAGGTGCACCCGACGGCGAGGTCGACGTCCCATGAGTCGAGCGACACCGGCACCGATCCGGCCGAGTGGCACAGGTCCCAGAGCACCAGGGCGCCGGCCTCGTGGGCGATGGCCGTGAGCGCAGGAGCATCGGCCAGCCAGGCGGACCGGTAGGCGACGTGCGACAGCACCACGAGAGCGGTCGAGGGACCCACGGCGGCCGCCAGCAGTTCAGGGGTGACCCCGGAGGACGGCGAGACGTCGATCCAGCGCAGCGTCAGCCCGCACTCCTCGGCGATGCCAGCGGCGACGTAGCGGTCGGTCGGGAAGTTGTCGCGGTCGATCACGATCTCGGTGCGACCCGGCCGTGCCGCGACCGCCGCCCGCATCAGCTTGTAGAGCAGCACGGTGGTGGAGTCACCGATGGTCGTCTGGCCCGGCGCCGCGCCGAGCACGACGCGACCCAGGTCGTCGCCGATGGTCTGCGGCAGTGACATCCAGCGCTCGTCCCAGCCGCGGATCAGCCGCCCGCCCCACTCCTCCTCGACGAACCGCGCGATCCGCGGGCCCGACACCGAGAGCGGGCGGCCGAGCGAGTTGCCGTCGAAGTAGACGAGGTCCGACGAGGCACCGACGAAGCGGTCCCGGTACGACGCCAGCGGGTCGGCCGCGTCCAGCGGATGCGTCATGGCCCCCATCATCATGGACGGAGTGCGGTCAGGTCACGCACCGACGCATAGCGGGTCCGCACGGACGGCGTCGGCTCGACCTCCGTCGAGACGACACCGGACAGCGGCCACTCGGGCGGCTCGGCACCACCGGCGAGCACCCAGGCGGCCTGGCGCGCCGCGCCGCGCGCGACGTACTCCCCCGGCTCCGGCACCGACACCGGCAGCCCGAGGACGGCCGACGCGATCTCGCGTACGGCGCGCGACCGAGCCGCTCCGCCGACCAGGATGATCCGCTCGATCGGCGTCCCGAGGGCGCGCACCGCGTCGACGGCGTCGGCGAGGCCGCAGATCATGCCCTCGACGGCCGCGCGGGCGAGGTACGCCGGGTTGGCGGTCTCGAGCCGGAGCCCGTGGATCGCGCCGGTGGCGTCGGGCTTGTTGGGGGTGCGTTCACCCTCGAGGTAGGGCACCAGCACCAGGCCGCCGGCGCCGGCCGGAGCCGAGAGCGCCAGCTCGGACAGCTCCTCGTGCGAGACCCCGAGCATCCGGCAGGCGGCGTCGAGCACCCGCGCCGCGTTGAGGGTGGCGACCAGCGGCAGGAAACGGCCGGTCGCGTCCGCGAAGCCCGCCACTGCACCGGTCACGTCGCCCACAGGCGCATCGGCGACGGCGCAGGCCACGCCCGACGTACCGATCGAGACGACCACATCACCGGCGACCGCGCCGAGACCGAGCGCGGCGCCCGCGTTGTCGCCGGTGCCGGCGCCGAGCGGCGCACCCGAGGGCATCGCCAGTCCGGACTCGGCAGGCCCGAGCACCCGCGGCAGCACGACGTCATGGCCGAGGGCGAGGGTCAGCAGGTCCCGTCGATACGAGCCGGAGGACGGCGACCAGTAGCCGGTGCCGCTGGCGTCGCCGCGGTCCGTCACCAGAGAGTCCAGGCCAGGAGCCCCGGCCAAGCGCCAGGTCAGGTAGTCGTGCGGCAGGCACACCACCGCCGTACGAGCCGCGTTGTCGGGCTCGGCGTCGCGCAGCCAGCGCAGCTTGGTGACGGTGAAAGAGGCCACCGGCACCAGACCGACCGCGTCGACCCAGGATTGCGGCCCGCCGAGCTCGTCGATCAGGTCGAGCGCGGCCTGGGCGGAGCGGGTGTCGTTCCACAGCAGCGCCGGGCGTACGACGGCACCGGACGAGTCGAGGCAGACCATGCCGTGCTGCTGGCCGCCGACCGCGACGGCATCGACGTCGTCGAGCCCACCGGCCGCCGCGATCGCGGTCTGGAGGGCGTCCCACCAGGCTTCGGGGTCGACCTCGGTGCCGTCGGGATGGGAGGCGTGACCGGCGCGGACGACCGCTCCGGTCTCCGCGTCACAGACGACGACCTTGCAGGACTGGGTGGAGGAGTCGACCCCCGCAACGAGTGGCACGTCCAAACCCTAAGGTGTGGTCGTGCGTGCTGCCGCGGGTCTCCCGCTCCTCCTCTCCCACGGCCCCTATGCGGCCGAGATCGTCACCGTCGGAGCGTGCCTGCGCACGCTCACCCGTGACGGGGTCGACCTGGTCGCCGGCTCCGAGCCGGGCGAGATGTGCCGGAGCACCCGGGGAGCCGTGCTGATGCCCTGGCCCAACCGGGTCGCCGACGGTGCCTACGACTTCGGGGGCCAGCACTACCAGCTCCCCCTCAGCGAACCCGCCAAGCACAACGCCATCCACGGGCTCGCCCACTGGGTCGCCTGGGAGGTCGCCGAGCACACGACCGACCGGGTGGTGCTGACCTACGAGCTGCAGCCGCAGACCGGCTACCCGTTCGCGCTCGACCTCGAGGTCGACTACCGGCTCGGCGACGACGGCCTGACGACGGTCCTCTCGGCGACCAACGCCGGCACCGACGCCGCGCCGTACGGCGCCGGCCTGCACCCCTACCTGACCGTCGGCCGTCAGGTCGACGAGTGCGTGCTGACCCTCCCGGCGTCGACCTGGTGCCCGATGAGCGAGCGCGGCCACGCCGGTCCGGCGCAGCCGGTGGACGGTACGCCGTACGACTATCGCGAGCCGCGCCCGATCGGCGACATCGTCCTCGACCACCCGTACGGCGGGGTCGCCGACGGCGCGATCGTGACGCTGGCCGATCCCGACACCGGCCGCACCGTGCGGCTCACCGGCCACGAGGGCGTCGGCTGGCTGCACGTCTTCACCGGCGACACGATCAAGGGCCGCGAGCGCGAGGCGCTGGCCGTGGAGCCGACCACCGCTCCCCCCGACGCGTTCAACTCCGGCGTCGACCTGGTCGCGCTCGAGCCGGGCGCCACCCACCGGACGTCGTTCACGATCGCGGGTAGCGGACCCGCGTGACGTAGCCGACGGCGATCCCGGCGGCCACGCCGATGACCGTCTCGACCCCCCGGTCCGTCAGCAGCTCCGAGGTCGGCACCGGCGCCGCCAGGTGCACCATCAACAGCGCGAGCGGCGTGATCGCGACGAGCGCGAGCGCGTAGTTGCGCCCGACGACGAGCTCGGCGAGGGCCTGCAGCACCACGACGACGAGGATCACGGCCAGCCCGTCGAGATCGAGGGCGAAGAGACCGGCGGCCACGACCAGGCCGGCGAAGGTCCCGACGACCCGGTGCAGGCCGCGCACCACCTGGTGCCGGAAGTCCTGGGCGACCAGCGGCACCACGGCCGAGACCATCGCCCAGTACGGGTGACCGATCCCGCTCGCGGTCGCCACGAGGCCCGCGACGAACACACCGACCGAGCAGGGCAGCACGTGCCAGCGCAGGCTGGCGACGTACGACGGTCGCCCTGGCGGCGTCCCGTCCTCGCGGCGCCACCACGCACCGACGTTGCCGACCACAACCGAGAACGCCGCCGACGCCGCCGCGACACCGAGCGCCACCGGCAGATCCGACGGGGCGGACGGGATCGCGGCGCAGGCGGCGAACGCGAAGACCAGGAAGAGCGGTCCGGGCGGGTGCCAGCCCTCCGCGTCCGACGCGAACGACCCGAGGGCGGCCACCGTGGCGGCTGCAGGCACCGCCAGCCACGCCCGCTCCGAGCTGGTCCCGACCAGGGTGCCGAGACCGACGGCGACGGTCAGGTAGATCGCCACGCGGCCCTGGAGCTGGAGCCGGGCGGTGCCGACCCGCTCGCGGCCGTAGAGCGAGGTGAAGGCGCCGAACGTCGCGAAGATCGACCACTCGACGCGGCCCACGGCGTACAGGACGAGGAGTGGCACCAGGACCGAGACCCCCGCGCGGAGGGCGACTCGGCGAGCTGACACGGGCGTGCTCACTGGAAGCTGACGAACCTGACCCGCGGGCGTACGGCGTGCACGGCCCGCGACTGCATGCGGCGTACGTCCTCGTCGTAGAAGAGCTTGAAGCCCATCGTGAACTGCCGCGGCCGGGCGACTGCGTGGTACGTCGCCAGCTTCTGCCGCCGGGTGCCGAAGCCGTCGACGTGCTGGACCATCGCGAGCTCCGGTCGCTGCTTGACCCGGCCGATCCGCTCGACCATGTCGACCCGGAACTGGTGCAGCACGAAGAGCTTCTGCGGCAGCGCCTCCCGCGCCGTCAGCCGGGCGAGCCAGGCCGAGGTGCGGTTGACCTCGCTCGCGCGGACCTGGCCGACGGTGTGTGCCGGGACCTGCCGCGGGCCCATCCGCCACTCGGGGTCGAGCGCGAGGCCGACCCACGGGTCGCGCAGCGCCCACTCCCAGCGCTTGGCCGCCTCGAGGAAGCTGGTCCGGCCCGGCTGGAGGTCGAGCAGCAGCAACGCGTCGTTGCGGTGGGCGGCCCGGATGTAGCGGCGGACCTCGGAGCGCGGGATGTCGTGGCTGTAGTCGCCGCCCTTGCCCGGGTGGCCGTCCGCGATCGTGACGATCAGCTCGTAGACGTGCCGCACCGGCTGACCGGGCTTGCGGAACGGCCGCGCCGCCCGGTGCAGCCGCCGGTCCATCGTGTCCGGCGAGGTCTCGCCGAGCACGCCGAGGGAGCCGGTCTGGCCGGTGCCGTAGTAGGCGACCAGGAAGTGGTTGCCGCCGAAGACCCGGGTCCCGCCGCCGGGCAAGGTAGAAGCCTTGGCTGCGGGGGTCTCGACGTCGCTCGGCGGCACCGACTCACCGCCCTGCGCAGGTGCGGGGGTCTCGACGACGCTCGGCGCTGGCGCGCCTCGCTGCTCGACCACCGAAGGGTGGTTGGCACCCCAGGCGATGACGATCAGGCCGATCATCACCAGCAGGACCAGGAAGAGGACCGGGCCCCGCTGGTCGGGCGCGTTCCCCGGCACGTCAGCCGGTGATGGCGCCGTGTGCGGCCGACTGGACCATCTTGGCGTACTTGCCGAGCACGCCACGGGTGTACTTCGGCGGCAGCGGCTCCCAGCCGACCTTGCGCTTCGCCCACTCGTCCTCGTCGACGCCCTCGATCTCGAGCAGCCGGTTGGCCACGTCGAGGGTGATCGTGTCGCCGTCGCGGACGTAGGCGATCGGGCCGCCGTCGACGGCCTCGGGCGCGATGTGGCCGACGCAGAGGCCCGTCGTACCGCCGGAGAAGCGGCCGTCGGTGACCAGCAGGACGTCCTTGCCGAGGCCGGCGCCCTTGATGGCGCCGGTGATCGCGAGCATCTCGCGCATGCCCGGGCCGCCCTTGGGGCCCTCGTAGCGGATGACCACGACGTCGCGGGCCTTGATCTCGCCACGCTCGAGCGCGTCCATCGCGGCGCGCTCGCCGTCGAAGACCCGGGCGGTGCCGGTGAAGACCGAGTCGTCGAACCCGGCCGTCTTCACGACGGCGCCCTCGGGAGCGAGCGAGCCCTTGAGGATGGTCAGTCCGCCGGTCGCGTGGATCGGCCGGTCGAGCTTGCGGATCACGTCGTCGTCGAGCTCCGGCGGGGCGAGGTCGGCGAGGTTCTCCGCCATCGTCTTGCCGGTGACCGTCAGGCAGTCGCCGTGCATCAGGCCGGCGTCGAGCAGCGCCTTCATCACGACCGGGATGCCGCCGATCTTGTCGACGTCGTACATGACGTACTTGCCGAAGGGCTTGAGGTCCGCGAGGTGCGGGACCTTGTCGCCGATCCGGTTGAAGTCGTCGATGGTGAGGTCCACCTCGGCCTCGCGAGCCATCGCGAGCAGGTGCAGCACGGCGTTGGTCGAGCCGCCGAGCGCCATCACGACGGTGATGGCGTTCTCGAACGCCTCCTTGGTCATGATCTGGCGCGCGGTGATCCCGTTGCGGAGCAGGTTGACGACCGCCTCGCCCGAGCGGTGGGCGAAGCCGTCGCGACGGCGGTCCACGGCCGGCGGCGCGGCCGAGCCCGGCAGCGACATGCCGATCGCCTCGGCGACGGCGGCCATGGTGTTGGCGGTGTACATGCCACCGCAGGCGCCCTCTCCCGGACAGATCGCCTTCTCGATCCGGGTGACCTCCTCGCGGCTGATCTTGCCGGCGAGGCAGGCGCCGACGGCCTCGAAGGCGTCGATGATCGTGACGTCGTTGCCGTCGACCTGGCCGGGCATGATCGACCCGGCGTACAGGAAGACGCTGGAGAGGTCGAGGCGCGCGGCGGCCATCAGCATGCCGGGCAGCGACTTGTCGCAGCCGGCCAGCAGCACGGAGCCGTCGAGGCGCTCGGCCATCATCACGGTCTCGACGGAGTCGGCGATCACCTCGCGCGAGACCAGCGAGAAGTGCATGCCCTCGTGGCCCATCGAGATGCCGTCGGAGACCGAGATCGTGCCGAACTCGAGCGGGTAGCCGCCGGCCGCGTGCACGCCGTTCTTCACGGCCTTGGCGAGCCGGTCGAGCGACAGGTTGCAGGGCGTGATCTCGTTCCACGACGACGCGACGCCGATCTGCGGCTTCGCGAAGTCGTCATCGCCGAGGCCCACTGCCCGCAGCATCCCGCGGGCGGCGGTGGCCTCCAGGCCGTCGGTGACCGCGCGCGAGCGCGGCTTGATGTCGATCTCGGGCGTGTCGGGCATGGCCCGCAGCCTAGTGGCGCGTCTACGAAGGCGGCTGCGGCGTCTCAGGCGCGGTCGTCGGAGCGGCGAGGCGTCAGACGGTCGCCGCGCGCACCACGAGTACGTCGGGCAGCTCGCTGATGACCTGCTTCCACGACTCGCCCGCGTCGTTGGACGCCCAGACGGTGCCGTTGCGGGCGCCGACGTACACCCCTGCGCGCTCGTGGCCGTCGGCGCACATGCCGTCGCGCATCACGGCGGTGAAGTAGCCATCGGGGAGCACCCCGTCGCCGAGCGCCTCCCACGACGCCCCGGCGTCGGACGTGCGGTAGACCCGGGCCTTGCCGTCGAC
>Ga0164307_10000619_pt1 | contig 15615 bp, 17 predicted proteins | sample Whisoiple_243_MG_FD_110214 | JGI IMG/M metagenome (GOLD analysis project Ga0164307, IMG submission 110214) | Soil microbial communities amended with fresh organic matter from upstate New York, USA - Whitman soil sample_243_MG | ecosystem: Environmental > Terrestrial > Soil > Unclassified >...
CATCCGTCGGCAAACCGCAGTGCCCTTCGTCCATCGCCTCGATCAGCGCATAGGAGATTCCGGCCCGAACCCGGATCATTGCGGTCTTCTCGATGCCGAGTTTCATCGCGATCGCGTCGGCAGTCTTGAAGCCGATGCCTCGAATGTCACGCGCGAGGCGGTAGGGGTTCTCGGTCATGACCTGTACGGCGTCCGCGCCATAGGTCTTATAGATGCGCACCGCCCGCGCCGTACCGACGCCATTGCTGTGCAGGAAGACCATGATTTCGCGAACGATCTTCTGTTCGGCCCAGGCGGCTGTGATCCGGTTGGCCCGAACCGGGCCGATGCCCGTTACCTCGCGCAGGCGTTCGGGCTCCGCCTCGATGGTATCGAACACCTTCTCACCGAAGGCGCGCACCAGCTTCTTGGCATAGACTGGCCCGATGCCGCGGATCATGCCGGAGCCGAGGTATTTCTCGATGCCGTCGAGTGATGTCGGTTCCGAGGTCTTTAAGAACTTCGCCCTGTACTGCTGGCCATGGGTGCGGTCATTGACCCATTCGCCCGATGCGGTAATCCACTCACCAGCGGAGATCACCGCGGCGTGCCCGACTACAGTGACCAGTTCGCGGTGGCCGCGCGCCTTGATTCGCAAAACGCAGTAGCCATTCCCGTCATTGTGGTATGTGACGCGCTCAACAAGGCCCGCGAGAACTTCCCGGCTTGATGGTTCCGGCTGCGGTTTCATGCGGATCGTCGCATCATCTATTCCATCGCCGAGAGCACCATTTGCGGACAGATCTCTTCCCCCGACCCCAATTTGAAACGATGGCTCGTCGTTGACAAGCCACCACGGTGGAGAAGCGCGAGTGGTGGGGATGAGTTCGAACCCGTTCGGAGCCCACCGAAACGGCATTCATAGGGCGATTGCGTGGCCGGTCAATGAGCGTCCGGCGATGATGTTGTCGGCGTGCCGGTAGCCGCGGTGCGGCGTAAGGATCGAACTGTAAAGAAGTGCGGTTACTGCCGGAAACTCGCGAAGTCGATTGCGCCGGCGCAGTCGCGGGGTTCGCAGTTTTATTCTGAATGGTCGAAATTTGGCGCGCCATTCAGAATAAAACTACGAACTCTTATGTTATTGAAATCAGGTTATAATTTCGAGAGAGCTGGGTCGAGAGACACCGCCCGCCAGCGTCCATACGGGCCAGAACCGGAAGCGAGGCTAGACGACTCGTCATCTCTCAAGTGAAAGCATTACAATCGTCGGAAGAGATAGACTGCCCATGCCACGACGAAGATAAAATAGCATAAGCCAAAGAGCGATCCTGTCACCGCGCGTTGCCAATCGATGCATATTCGGTCTGTAGAAACCAATAGCAACGCCATTTAACGAGGCTCCAACATTTAGTTAGTCCAACCAGCATCGGCCTGATCTTGGATGTCGTACGAGTTTGCTCCAAACTGGATGCTCGCAAAGGTAATGCGGAATTCGCGATTATTAACGAAGGTTTAATCCAGCGATCCTAACTTTCGGCGCTATGACTGATCAAGCCATCGAGAGTACGGCTAAGCAGCTTCCAGCGTCGGCGGTAGCGCCTTGGCTGGTAGGCGCAACGGTCTATGTTCTGCTGCTGGCCCTCGGGCCCCGCCTGCTGAGCGATCCGGACAGCTATTCTCATATCGCGGTTGGACGTCTGATCCTTTCACACGGCACCTTGCCGACAAGTGATCCGTTCTCTTTCTCCATGCACGGCGCACCCTGGATCGCGTTTGAATGGCTATCAGAAGTCATTTACGCGACCGTTTATGCGTTCGCTGGCTGGAATGGCGTGGTGGCGTTTGCATCAGCGATGATCGCACTTGCTATCGGCCTGCTCATACGTTTTTTGCTGCGCAAACTTCCGGCAACGATGTCTCTGCTCATTGTCGTATCGGTCGTGGTTCTTTTGGCGCCGCATTTGCTGGCGCGGCCGCATGTGCTGACGCTACCGGTGATGGTTGCCTGGGCGGCTGCGCTTGTGGACTGTATGGACCGCCGTGCGGCCCCGCCCTATTGGGCGCTCCCGCTGCTGGTGCTATGGGCCAATCTGCACGGCAGTGTAGTATTGGCGCTTGGGCTGATTGGACCGGCTGTACTTGAGGAGCTTCTCGGAAAAGCGCGTAACGAATGGCCCCGCGTGCTGATGCGCTGGCTGCCGTTCACAGCGTTGGCGATTGTGGCGTGCTGTCTGACCCCTTACGGGCCGGAGTCGTTGCTGATCCCGCTCACGACACTCGGCATCGGTCATGCGCTCAGTTGGATCGGAGAATGGCGGCCGCAAGACTTCAGCCATGTCGGTCCCTTCGAATTGCTGCTGCTGGCGGGACTCTTCGGCCTGTGGCGCGGGATGACACTGCCGGTCGTGCGAGCCCTGGTGGTGGTTGGTCTGCTGCATTTTGCTTTGGCACAGGTACGCAATGCGGATCTGCTGGCCATTCTGGCGCCTCTTTATCTGGCAGCGCCGCTGTCGCGGCAATTTCGCAGTCAGGCTGAAGGCAACATTGCCGGCCCATCACATGGTTTGAACCTCGTCGCACTTGGCGCGATCGTCGCAGCGACCGTACTCACACAGTTTCGCGACGTGCGCCCCGCGCGAAGCAATACGCCGGAGATGGCGGTCGCCAGTGCCCGTCTGGCTCACGCCGGACCCGTGCTCAACGATTATGCGTTCGGCGGCTATTTGATCTTCGCCGGCATTCCCACCTTCATCGACGGCCGTGGCGAATTATATGGCGGTCCCTTCATCGAGCGTTACAATCGCGACATAGCGCTGGCCGACCTCGACGATTTTCTTAAGCTGCTTGACCAATACAAGATCGAGGCGACCTTGCTCGAGCCGAGTACGCCGGCGGTAGCGCTGCTTGACCGCCTGCCTGGTTGGCAGCGTGTCTACAGCGACGACGTGGCCGTGGTGCACAAGCGGTTGGCCGCGGCGAAGTAACGGTTCAGGCGGTGGCGAAGGCGCCGTACTGAGCGCCGATCGGCACGCGGCTTAACGCCGCTTCGATACGACGCGCGCGCTCGGTTTCCCAGGGCAACAACAGGAAGTGACGCGCGCCGATTTCGCGCAAGCCGGCGGCCGCAAGCAATCTCCGAGCCTCGCCAACCCCAAGCAACGTCGCGTCGCGGTCGAATTCGCAGCGCATCACGGCAAGCCGCGTCATCGGATTGAGCGGATTGTGTTCGATGATGCAGATCAGTCCTCCGGGCCGGGCCACTCGCCGCATCTCCTTGACGAAGTTCGCACGAGCGGCGGGGTCGATGTGGTGCAACACGCAGATGGCGATCACCAGATCGAAGCTGGCGTCGTCGAAGGGGAAATGGCTGCCGTCAAAGGCACGGTAGTCGCCGTCGCGATTGTCGGCGCGTGCCTGGACAATGCAGTCCGACGAGACGTCGATGCCGCTGAGCGGGCCGACAATGCCGCGCAACAAAGGATGAAGGCTGCCGACGCCGCAGCCGACATCGAGTACCGCAGGCCTGGCCGATCCAAGACGCTCCGCGATCAGTTCGCGCAACAGGTCGGCCTTGGCGCGCATGAAAAAACTATGCGGCAGGCTGGAGAAGTCGATCGAGGACTGAACCACTTCCCGGTAATTGCTGCGGTAGTCGTCGAACAATTCATTCATGCTGGCGCAGCTTTTCATGCATGGCGTGAATGGAAAGATTTGGCGGCCCCGCCTGGTCGCGCTCAAAGCCGAGCCGTTGCTGCACGACATAGAGTGGCCGACGCTTCGATTCGGCGTGGATCCGGCCGACATAGAGGCCGACGATGCCGGTCATCAGCATGTTCATGCCGCACAGCAGTGAAATGATCACAATGGTTGAAGACCAGCCGGCGACAAGATGGCTGTCGCCGCTGATCCATAGCAGCAGCACCCATCCGCCGTAGAGCACGGCCAGGCCCGACACGGCGAGCCCACACCAGATCGCCAGCCGCAAAGGCGCGTCGGAAAAGCCGAGCGCTGCATTGATGGCGAGCCGCGCCATTTTCAGCAACGGATACTTCGTTTCGCCCGCGGCCCGCTCCAGGCGATGGAATGCCACTTCGGTCTGCCGGAAGCCGAGCCAGGCGATCATGCCGCGCACGAAGCGATCCTGCTCCGGCATTTGGCGCAGGGCGTCGAGGACCTTGCGATCGATCAGGCGGAAGTCACCGACATCGGCTGGAATGCCGACCGAGGTGATCATGCCGAGCAGCCGATAAAATAGATGGGCGGTGCCGCGCTTGAACCGGCTTTCCCCTGCCCGCGACAGGCGGCGCGCATAAACGACGTCGAAACCTTCTTTCCATTTGGCGATCATTTGCTCGACGACCTCCGGCGGATCCTGCAGGTCGGCGTCCATGACGATGATCGCGTTGCCCTGCGCTGCATCCATGCCGGCCGTGATCGCGACCTGGTGACCGAAATTGCGCGACAGGCCCACATAGCGGAAGTTCGGGTCCCGCCTGGCGAGGGCTTGCAGCACGATGCGGCCGGAATCGCTGCTGCCGTCGTCGACAAAGATCACTTCCGCCGGCTCCTGGAATCGGGCCAGCAGCAGCTCGAGGCGGCGCAGCAATATCGGCAGCACAGCCTCCTCGTTGAATACGGGGATGACGATACTGTAGCTGACCGGCTCGGACATGTGGAAGTTCCACCTTTGGAATGTCCGAAACTACACGCCGATAGTTAAAGCCTCCTTGTTCCTGCCTGTGATAAAATCCGGTTTCGCGCCGCTTTTGCCCCCGGATTGCCGGGACGGAAGGCTAGCGGGCCTGGCGGATCTTGTAGAGAACAAAGCGCGGCGAGGCTTCCAGCTCTTCCAGCAGGTCGGGCAGCGGGTTTGCCGTGCGCGGTCCGAGCACATAGAGGTAGCCATAATCCCGCGGCCAAGTGCTGATGAAAGGCGGAACGTCGGAGGGCGGCTGGCCTGCCGCGATCGCGGTAAGCACACCTAGTGGAACCGGACCGCCGTAGGGAATCGCTAAGCGCCGTACCGGAGCGCGCGCTTGCACCGGTTGTTTACCGACCGCGGTAAAGAGGTTTGGCACGAGGGCGTCGACGTAGTGCACCGCCAAGGTAGGGGCATAGAACATCGGATAACGCGTAAGATCACGGAACGGCGGGTCCTCGTCCTCGCCGCTGACGCCCACGAGTATCTTCGAACCCCGGTCGATTTTCTGGAAGGATGCGATGATCGCCGCGTAGTCCGTGCGATAGGGCAGCCAGACCGAGTATGTGACGGCCAAATTGGCGAGCGTGATTCCGCTAACGGCAGCGAGGGCCGTGATGGTCCATCGCCTGCCGGGGAGCGACAGTGTGCAGAACGCTGGAAGGATCAACGCCGCCGCAGGGATAATGCGGAGGTCGGAAAATGACGTGCCGAGCAGCTTCGACGGAATGGCGAGATAAAGAAACGCAAAGCCGGTGGCGAGCCAGATCCCGGCCGGTTCGAGCTTGAGAGCGCGGTGCTTGATCGCAAAATACAGCAGGGCCAGCAGTACCAGCGAGCTCGCCGCCGATACCGTCAAATTGTAGCCGTTCATGATCCGGAACAGCCAGATCGGCTTGAACTCAAAGAACCAGCTTGAACCCTCGCCTCCGATCGAGCCGGCGGTAAGTCGCATCAGTTCGAGCAGCGCCAACACGGGTATCGTGAGCAGCACCAGGCGCAAGACGACATCGCGGTACGGCGCCCTTCGGTCGTAGGCCCGCCACACTTCATACAGTCCAAGCGTCGCGCCATAGATGCCGAGCGCGAAGAAGTGCGCGGCAAAGAGTGCCGTGACGAAGACGGCGTTGACGATGAAACGTATCGGCCACGCACGCTCTGCCGCCAGTAGGTAACCCGAGATCCCCCAGAGCGCGACGCCCAGACCAAATTCAAAATTGACGAAGCCCCAGCTAAAAGGCAGGCAGTAGAGAAACATCAGGGCCGCGAACCCGGCGAGGTGCATGCGCCCCTTGACGACGCGTTCGAGCGCAAGCGCGCCGCCGATGATTAATATCTGGCTCAGCAGCAGAAACAGCCGGGCCGCATTTTCCACGCTGATCAGCCGCGCCATTTGCGGGATCAGCAGATCCATCGCGAGATTAGGATAGAGCGCCCACGCCACCTCATAATACGGATTGGCATCGGCACTTGCGTTCTGGCTGAGAATATACATCCGGGTGAGATGATTGACGTAGTCGACCATCGCTGGAATAGGTGTCAGCAAAACGGGGAGGAGCGAGGCGGCCGTCAGCAAAACGAAAACGCTGACCGCCACCGATTGATTCAAACCGAACTGTCTCCTATCTGTTTCGTGCTGCAAATCCAACGCAAGCCGTGAACGGAAATCATACCAATGCATCGATAGTGCCTGTCAGCGAGATATTTGAGTTGCCTTCATTAAAGGAATCTTCGCGACTTGGGTCCTTTCCACGCACATCAGTTGGTACCAAGGCATCACCGATGATCAACAATGTAGCATGCCCAAGTGTCAATTTCTTCTGCGCTAAGTCGCGATTGACTTTTGGACGGGAAGGCCTGCTCCAGAAAATCAGGCGCTTCTGGGGCCTAGCCCGCCGTTATCCGCTTTTGGGAGCTATGGATGGTCACGGCGTAGGCGCCATGCTGAAATTCTCGTTGCGGAGCCGATGTCGATCGGCTCCAGAAACTCTGGCACGTCGCCACGGGCGAGTAATGCCTCCAAACCGTCCGGAGCGCGTTTGATAATGTTCCAGTTTGGGGCAGCTCGACAGACAACAACGTAATCGACTTGGCGATCAGATAGCATTTGATGCGCGACCAGCGGGGGTGCCAGCATCAGCTTGAGCATTGCCGAGTTTCCATCATTGTTACGATGGTACGGTCCGGCAAAGACATCGTGAGCGGTTGTCGCCAGGATTGCCGGCCCAAGGTCAATTGGCGCCATAACACGTCCCTTTAGGAGCCGCCCCATCCAAGCAACGTCCGAAACACCCGAACATCCTGGCTTGAGGATCTCCTGCGCGTTCTCGTCTGCTTTGAATATCAAATCGGTCAGAGGTTTTGCGGCAACACCGAACACGGCAAACGCCGTTGATGAACTTACAAGTGCCAGCAACGCCAGGCTCGATCCGAATGCGAGCGATGGCCAAATCATCGTGACGACTGCGGCAAACATCGGCGCAGCCACCATAGCAGCGCCACCCGCGCCACGCATTTCCCAAACGCTAATGGTGAATTGCGCGACCAGCGCTACGATGCAAACGACCCACCGAAACCGAACGTGAGGATTAGATCGAAAGAGCGCACCTGCAGCCAAGCCCAAAGTGATGAGTGGAAGCGCGTAAAAGCCGAGAGCTTCCTCCGGACCAAGCCGAAGCATTTTAGGCAGTGAGGTCGTCTCCTGCACGGTGTCGAGCCATAACGACGCGACGAGTGGATTTAGTTGTGCGTAAGGCGCTTCAAGGCAGCCTCCGAACAACGAAATAAATGCGCCGATCAGCGCAACCGCCGCGACGGTTCCCGTTACCAGACGCAACCATAACGCCGAACGGTATCGATCAATCGTGACTACGGAAGCCAAGCTGACGCCGCCGCCAATAGTCAAGAGCAACACCGGTCCGCCCAAGGTATCACAGACAGGTGCTGCCATTGCCGGCAACGGGAGCACGGCCAATGCCAGCGCGAGCGATGATACTGCCAGTGCCATTGCGAATGCCGCCACTTGTCGTGAGACCGACGGGCCACGCCAGACGAAAAGACCCGCCACCGCGACACATATCGCAGCGATCGGGGGCAACATTTCGACGCCGATAGCCAGTGAAAGTGATGCCGCTACACCAGCCAGCGCCGCTTTAATCGCACTTCGTTCGATTTGCAGCGCAAACAGAATTAGAATCAGCAAGAGATCGATCTGGGCATTGTGGTGGTCGATCGCGCCAGGTCGAAAATGGACCAGCGCTGGTCTTGCCAGCATTGCCAATATCAATGCTCCCACCTGTGAGGTCAGAGCGCCATCGCTCAGCTGGCGGGCTATGGCCCAGATCGACGCCAGCGCGACGCCAAAAAGCAATAATGGCCAGGCGAACAGCGTCACAGACTCGGCACGATACATTCCCAGTAGGGGTTTCAGCGTCAGGATCGAAATCGATAACGGAAAATCGATGACGCGCGACCAGTGCATCAGGAGGCCAGGCGGATTCAACCGATATTGCCGTAGGTCGAACCAGCCTTGCCCGTTGATTAGATCTCGAACCTCAACGAGTCGCATGGCGTCATCGGTGGACATCGCCTCGTGGACACCGGTCTTGATGGAGAGCATTTGCATTGCGAAAACCGCGGCCAGTCCGAGCGCCGTCAATAGTACGGCCGTATTCCCGCTTCGCGACTTATCTCGAACCGGAAACAAAGCTGAAACGAGGCCTGACATGACGTGACTTTCCCAACTGCCAACGCCATTGAAGAAGACGCTAACATCTGACTCGGACGAAAATGGACCGGCGGTTATGTACAGTGCAGTAGTGTGCCGCCACACACGTTAACCAACTCTTTCGAACCTTTTCGGTTTAATCGACCATGCGGCTCGCTACCCTGGCAAATAATCGGGAATCTAGAGATGACACCTTAAAAGTCGGACCTAATTCAAGCAGCGCAACCTGCTCGGCCTCCGGTAAGAATTCTTTTTGATTAACGGTTTCTTAGCGGCCCTCGTGTCCTTTACATACCCGTCGTTTCGTCGAAGGCAGACAACCCAGGTCTCTAGGAGCAGAGAACCGGGCCGGCTCTGGAAAGCTCGTGAACCTCTGTAGTTCGGGAAGAGATCTCACGTCACTTCGGGATACATCTCGGATGGCAAGCATCGCTTGAGAGCCGCCGTCGTCATTCATAACTGTAATCACCGGATTGGATTCGTTACTACTGGCTTTGTCGGCTTTTTTACGTGATTTAATTTTCCACGTGCGCCAATCTTGAGGGAAGATCGCATATGAACGAGCATGTGCCCATTCTTATAATATTTCTCTTCCCGTGGGCTATTTGCGTGTGGGCCATGTATATGATGATCGTAACAGGACTCAAGAACGAAGGCATGAACTCTGCATCGCTCTTCGCCTCCTTTATGCGAGCGCGCTACAACCGTGAATACCTTCTGATATTTACGGTTTTTCTTTTCTTAGAGATCGCCTTTCTTGCGTGGTCATTCTAACGGGACGGTTAAAGCCCCCGGTGGAGTCGCTGCTTGCCGCGTGTTTGCGCGATGAGGTGCAGCGCCCACCAGCTCGCCGCGAGAATTGAAAACTGTTTGACCCGACAAAAAGTTGACCGTCCTTCCATCCGACACCCCCTGGCTCTCTGAGCCTACTACAGGTGTCTATCAATTCGGAGGAGGTTCACCGTCCATCGACCGGCCACCATCTGCGACGATCTCTGGGTCCCTAGATCACGTCCTGCCTACGACCGCAGCCGCAGTTTGTGGACGCTGCGAACCGATGCCATCTGGCGAAGGCGAAAATTCAGCGGCGGTTAGGAGGATCCGACTGGTGGGCGCCGATTTTGACGCGCTATCGATCACCGGCTTGGAGCCAATGATAGCTGAACGCTACATCTGGCCGGCAAGGGAAAGGCAGGAGGCGCTTCTAAGGACCTGCAATCGGCGGACGGAGCAGGAATGCTGTGCATGATCACTCCTTGTCAGTCCAAACCGGTACGGCCCTGCCGATCACCGCGGATGCGGGTAGCGGCCCAAAGTACCGACTGTCGAGCGAGTCGGCGGACTGCCAGTTCATGACAAAGACATCGCCATCGGCTATGGTTTGGCATCCGTGCCAGATGGGAAGTGGACGGCCTCGCCCGTCGCGTTCGTGCGCTTGCCCTACATCGATTCCATCGACAGCGATCGTTAGGCCGTTTCTGCAGACGGTTTGTCCAGGTAACGCCAAGACCCGCTTGAGCATGGGGATGCACATCGGCAGATAGCCGTTGAGATCAAGGAAGGCGGCAAGGAGATCGGGCGGCTGTACGGCAACGATTCAGTTACGGCCAGCGCCGTCGCAGGTTGAACGCGATAAAGCCCGATCGGTACACTAATTGATGCATTCCATATGTAATGCGGCGTCGCTCTGCCGAGGGTCGAAAAGAGAAGACCTGTTGCTGCCATTGTCGTGAAAACTGTCGCACATCGAGCGTTCATGACATTACCCTCCGCCGATGGAGCCAGGCCTGGTGACGGGATCGGGTGTAGGGCCGAGGCGTTTCGTTGACCGACAATCGGTTATGGACGTGGTGCCAATAGTCGGGTGCTACGTCGGCAGGATCGATGTCGAGCGCCTCGACAGCATCGATCAATTGCAGGACCCGTTCGACCTTTTGCCAGCTGGATAGCCGCAACAGGCTTTCACCGCCGGGCGTGATCCAGGGCACGGTGGAATAACGCTGTCCCGGTATCGCGGCACGCAGGATATCGATGCGGGACAGCACAGTCCCAAAGTCGTTAGACGTCCAACGCACGAAAGCGAAGATGCTGCCTGGAGCGAAAGACAGGACGCGTCGATTGCGATCCAGGGTGCTTTCCGAGACGGAGCGACCAAACCGAACGCGGTTCTCGATGCGCTTTTCGAGCCATAAGAGCTCAACTGTCGTGAGGTCGCTCACGATCACTTCTTTGGTCGGGTATCTTTTGGGGATGTCAACGTGTCTCTTCATCGGTCAGCGCCGCTCCTTTCCTGCGTAGGGAATGGGAGCGTGTCGTTTCGCCGGCAGTACAGTGCCCCTACCTGGATCGCCGGTTGAGGTTCTGGTGCCGACGTCCGCCCATGCGTTCAGGTCGGCGATCGCGTACACGACGCGGCCGCCGATTTTCCGGTAAGCGGGACCGGTGCCGTAAGTTCGGTGTTTTTCGAGGGTTCGAGGCGAAAGACTGAGGTGTCGGGCTGCTTCGGCAGTGCGAAGGTAACGGGGCGAAATATTGACCGTGGTGTCGGACATCCGAAAAGCTCCGTGGCCGCGTGGAGCGCCAGCGAGATCGGTGGCGCGTTGACGACGACAATGACGGAGAAACGCCTCGAAGGGGGATGCCGAAGATGAGGGGGTGCATTTTCGACACCCGCAGGACACGCCTATTTCTTTCGACGTGGCGAACGCAAAAGGGCACGATAGCCACCGCGCATCAGAGCGATGCCGTTCTTGACCAGACGGATGGTTAAGCTGCGAAGATCGTGGTCTTTCCAGGAGCGGGAACGCACGCGCTCCGGGCCGAATAACCCCTCCGCGATTTCACGATAACTACGTCCCGCCAACCAGGCATCGAGGGCTCGCATCATTAAAACGAAACGCCCCCGACGTCGGGGAGGCAGCGCAAGAGGAGACGCCCCAAGTCGGCGACCTTCGATGGCGCACCAAAACCGGTGCGCCGCTTGCAGACGGAGGTCGGAATTGGCGTCGAGCGGCAATTCGATTGAAAGCGGTGCCCCTTTGGCAGGCATTGCCGACAGAAAAAGCCGATGCTTTGAGCCAGCCAGAACTACAACACCATGCCAGCCATCTGGCCCACGGCGAAATTCGCCATCGCCCAGCCTGGTCAAATCAAGGGCCTGCCCAGCATCGCTGGCCGCACCGAATTGCCGGAGCGACAAGACGGTCGAGAGGGTTTCTGGTGCCCAGAATATCGATTGCTGGTCGAATGCCTGTTCAGGATCGGCCGCGAAAAGACAGCCCCCATTTTTTTCGGAATTGGTGAGGTGTCCGGCTTGATTGCGCGGCCGATGTCAGATTTTTGAACTCTCGCTGGTATTCGCTATCACGGCGGAGCCATTCCCAGGCGATGTCGGCTATTTCTGCCTTTTCGAAGTTTGCGTAATCCTGCTCCGATCTCCAATCAATAATCACCATCGCTACTTCCCCACTGTACAAACCATGAAGAATTGCAACACGACAATGTGACCATTTCTGGTTGCGGACAACTGACCAGAGATAGGCTGATTTGCGTTCCATCGCACGACAGAAAGCCGTCGGCTTTGGTTCAAACGGACTTCATCATTCGTCCTTTGGCTTTCCACGGCTGAGAAGCTGACGATAACCGTGGCGCGCCACCCATTTTGCGCGAGCCAGATGGCTATCATAGGCACGGCGAGCACGATCAGGCTCCGAGATCGGGTCGATACGAAGAACAATGCTGGCGACTTCTTGCCAGTCAGCACCAGCTTTTTCGGCATCGAGCAGACGCACGTAGGTCACGGCGTGTTGCTCGTCGTACGGCGTCAACGTTGGCTCGTCTGGCGCTGTGTCTGCCACTTTGGCATTGAGCGGCGGCATTACAGGAAACTCCTATCGGCTCCAGACGCTTCGACCTCGCAAACGCTGGCTATATCTTTTCGCGAAGCCTCTGCACTGGTCTACAGGTTTTGCGGACATCAAAGATTAATCATTCGTCGAAGCGGGAGGGTTTCACGCCCAAGGCCATGGTGAAGTACAGTCCTGACATGCTCAAAAAAGGCTAACGAACCCGCGTCAAATTCTGCAAATACACATTATAGGAGATAAACCCGATAGTATGTAAAGACGCAACTTGCGCATATGGACATGCGTAAGCTGGTCGGCCGAAACTTTGGAAAGTTGAGAAAAGCGAAGGGGTTTACCCAGGAGCGCTTTTCCGAGGCTTCCGGCTTTACCCAACAATATATCAGCGGCCTTGAAAGAGGCCGACGCAATCCGACGATTGTGACGCTATTCGAACTCGCGAGCGCGCTCGGCGTTAGTCACGTCGACCTCGTTATTCCCGATGATGAAACTCGCAGCGAACGCTCGAAGAGCAGCAAACGCAAATAAGATGGCGCATAATCGGGCGACAATCGAATGATCGAGTTTTGGAAGACGCGAAACCCCCGCCCGGGGTACCGGGCGGGGTTAGAGTGCGTGCACGCTCTATTCGCCGTTCTTGCGCGGCCGCGACCACAGCAAGGTGAAGCCTTCGCCGCCTTCGTCATCGAACAGGTTCGCGTAGATCGGCGCATTGAAGGAGGGATCGTCGAGCTTGAGCGATAGGTAGTCGCGACCTTCTTCGGAGCGCTTCGACCAGGCGGCACCGATCTCGGTCTGACGCATGAAGACGCGATGGCTCGGAGCCTTGTCGTTGGAGGAGCTGCTCTCGGCGACGATGCGGACGCCTTTGGCCTGCAGGCTGAGAGTGATGATTTCGCCCTGGTAATCGTTTCCGACCTTCTTGAACGAACCGATGGTAGCCATGTCTCTTCTCCTGTTTGTGTTTCGAGCTCGCGACCACCGCGGCCTCGATGGCGATCTGCGAGGCCGAGGACGATCGGCGACGCACCCGTAGGGCCGGAGCGCAGCGGAGGACGCTGTCGCAGCGACTTTCTTGGCCCGCGAGGAATGGGCGAAGCCCAGGGGAAGAAAGTCGCAGGCGATAGCGTTGCGGCTCAGACGATCGAGGCGCAGCCGGTCTTCGGCCAGATCGAGCCATCCCAGAGGCCCGGTGCGTCGCGTGCTGAAACGCAACCTCGGAAGAAGAGTTGGCTAATCTCGGTTCTGCCGTACAAGAGGTTGGAACGGTTGGGCGTAGAGAAAGAAGTAGAATGCGGGAATAGCAGTATCGCTGCCCCGAGAAAGCTTCGCGAGGGACGTCCTTCCGCGTCCATATGGGGCGGAACTAACCGCTTGCCGCTCAAGCTGCTGCGGGAAGACAACAGTGTGTTCTTTCGCTCAGGTCCCGAACACCGCGCGCTGATCTACGCGAACCTGTTCGATGATGAGGGTGAGGAGATCATCGCTCGCGCGTTGCAGCCGTGAGAACGGGGTGAGGACCGTCGCCAAGCGCCCGGCGCGCCCTGCCCGGTTCGAGTGCGCCGGGTTCCGTGAAGTGGTCAGACGTGTCCATGCCGTGCCTCCGACGAAAATCGCACCGAGGCAGGCGAAGATCTCCTGCCACGCAAGCGAAGGCACTCCGATTTGCGCCAGGACAAGAGCGACATGATGGCCAGCAAGAATGGCCGGCAAGGCGAATACGCCAGCAATGACGGCGCGCAAGCTCGGAGACCGAGACATGGCGAAAGCCATTTGGGCAATCGCCAGCGTCATGCCACCAGCGGCCACGGCAACAAGGGGCGTGCCGAGCAAGCCAGCACCACTGTCGAAGGCCCAACTGCCGACATTGATCGCGACGAAAAACGGCAACGCGTAAACGGCCAGCGTGAAGATCAGCCAGCAGAACACGCCAATTCCAGCGATATTAAGGAGAAGCCCAAGGGCAAGCATGGTGGTGGCTCCATGTGCATAGATGTCATGGTCGCGCCTTCCACCACCACCGCGGCGCAGGGTGGCGTGTAATGGCGAAACCAGGCGCAGTTGCAGCGAAGCAACTCCGTCTTCGGTGGGTGTTAAAGATGGCAGGTCGGCGCTCACGCGCCGCCGAATTTCCACACCGCGATGCTGAGCCGCTTTGCCTTGTCGGCAAGGTTGTCCTGGATTCCCGTGCCCGGGAAATGCATGACGCCGATCGGCAGCAGTTCGAGCATGGCGTCGTTGCGCTTGAAGGGCGCTGCCTTGGCATGTTTTGTCCAGTCCGGCTTGAACGCGATCTGTGGCACCTTCCGGCTGGCCGCCCATTTGGAGGCGATCAGTTCTGCGCCCTTTGGCGAGCCGCCATGGATCAGCACCATATCGGGATGCTTGGCACGGACCTTGTCGAGCCGATCCCAGATCAAATGGTGATCGTTGAAGTCGAGCCCACCGGTGAGAGCGACCTTGGGTCCTGGAGGCAACATGATTTCGGTCTCGGCCCGGCGTTTGGCCGCGATGAAGTCTCGGGAGTCGATCATTGCCGCTGTCAGCGTGCGGTGGTTGACCAGTGATCCCGACCGCGGGCGAAAGGATGAACCGGTGTGCAATTCAAAGCGTTCGATGGCCTGGTCGCGGAAGAGCTCAAGGCAGTTGCGGCGTTCGATCAATGTGATGCCTTCGGCTGTCAGGCGCTCGAGTTCGACCGATCGCACTTCCGAGCCGTTCTGCTCGCGCTGGCTCTTGCGCTGCGCCTGCTCGTTATCGTCGAGCTGACGATGAATTCGGTCGGCGGCGCGGTGAAACAGGTTGACCGTTGACCAGAGCAGATCCGGAAGATCTGGTTCGAGCCGGGTGGCGTTTAGCGTGGCCACAAAGGCATCGAAGATGTCGGCAATGGCGCCCGCGATCATCTTGCCTTCCGGTAGCGGTCTCGGATCGGGCTGGTCGTCGAATGGGCGGTAGCCAAAAAGCTGCAATTCGTTAAGGACGAGGTCGGTCGCAGATGCCGCGTGCGGCCGTTCGATGGCGTCATGCTCGGTCATGGAAGCGATCCTTTGACGGATTGGCCGCGACCCTCGCGGCCTTCGTGGCGATCATTGACGGTGGGCGGCACGGGCCAGCACCCGGAGCGGCAGCGCAGGGCCGAAGCGTCAGCGGAGGATGGCAGAGGTTGCGGCTATTTTGTTTCGCGATGCAAAGGCGGTGATTTAGTCGATGAAGCTTGTTGTGGATGGACGCCGCCGGCGGAAAATAGCCGCAACGCAGCCATTGCCGGCTCGGGCCGCCTGCCGTCCGATCGCCCTCTAGAAGGCCGTGGTCGCGCCTCGCCGGCATTGGGCGGCAGCGACCGA
>Ga0164307_10000620_pt1 | contig 15612 bp, 17 predicted proteins | sample Whisoiple_243_MG_FD_110214 | JGI IMG/M metagenome (GOLD analysis project Ga0164307, IMG submission 110214) | Soil microbial communities amended with fresh organic matter from upstate New York, USA - Whitman soil sample_243_MG | ecosystem: Environmental > Terrestrial > Soil > Unclassified >...
GTGGACTTCAAGGCTGGTGCGGTGCGGATGGTCCGTGAGACGGGTAAGCCGATCGCGCAGGTGGCCCGGGATCTCGGGGTGAACGAGGGCACGTTGGGCAACTGGTGCGCGCTGGATCGGCGGCATCGTGGCGGCGGTGACGGCGAGTTGTCCGAGTCCGAGCGGGCGGAGCTGATCCGGCTTCGCGGGGAGAATGCGGAGCTGGCGATGCAGCGTGACCTGCTCAAGCGCTCGGTCGCCCTCTGGGTTCGAGAAGCGATGGGCCGGTAGAGATGTCACGGTTCATCGACTCCCAGAGGGCAGACTACGGCATCCCGTACGCGACTTGAGGTTCCCCTGAATCCGTGGAGATTTGACTTGTAGGGTCGCGACTCATCCCGGCGATTGAGGAACAGCGCCCAATCCAGGCAGACCGCCACCTCGGGATGCTGCCCTAGCCGCACCACCTGCTCTTCCGGAAAGGACGACCCGCAACACCAACACTCCAGGAACCCTGCATTCACTGAATTCTTGACCGCTGACACCCGGAAGTCGCCAGCCTTTCTGCGAGGGTTCGCCGACGTCAACGAAATACCGCGGTTCGGTGAAATCCGGGTGTGTCATCCTGCCGAGATTCCTATCTCACTCTTTCTTGTGCCGCCCTGGGTGCTGAGCACACCGGCCAGAGAATCCAGCGCACGGCCAGAGAATCCAGCGCACCCGGGTCGAAACCGCGGTATCCGGTCGTGCCGCCCGGCAGATTGCGGTAGGCGGGGAACCATGGCCCAGCCGATCGTTCCGGGGGTCCGGCGACGCGCACAATCGGGGGATCATGGGTCATGGACGTGGAACTGCTCATCGTGCGGGACTGTCCCCACACGGCGGCGGCCGCGCAGTTGCTGCGCACCGCTCTGGATGACATCGGTTTGCCCAACAAAGACTTCGCCACCACAGTGATCGTCGGCCAGGGCGACGCGGACCGGTTGCGGTTCACGGGGTCCCCGGCCTTCTTCGTCGATGGGACCGATCTCTTCCGCGAACCCGGCCACCCGGCGGGCCTCTCGTGCCGGCTCTACCGGACGTCGGACCGCATCGGTGGGCTTCCCGATCTCGTCGACCTCCGCCGGGCCCTCAAACGTGCCGCAGACCGTCCCCGAACCGTGCAGCGATAGAGCGGCGTTCTGCCGACCGACGATCGTTTGGCGTTGATACGGTCGCAGCGATCCCATGCCCGGTGACCTCAACCAGAGGCATGGGCGCCGCAACACGACCCGTCACCCCGTCACCCGTCGCTCGTCCTACCTGCTGGGCCGGGGCACGACGTCAAATGTCAGCAGCGCGACCATCAGATTCGTTCGGCCGCGGAGTCAGGCCTTGCCGAGAATCCGGTTCATCTTGGTGCTGCAAACGGGGCAAATCCCCTTGGCCATCCGGCGGCCGCTGGTTTCCAGGACCTCGCCATCGAAGTCACGCTTCTCCTTGCACTTCACGCAATATCCGTTGTAGATCTCAGTCATCGGTCGCCCTTTCGTTGATCAATTCGCACACACCGCACATCGCAGCACCGATTGCGCCGAGACTGCGACACCGTACCCATCCACTGTCATTGACTTCACGATGCCGATATCAGGCTCGGAAAAACCGCAGGTCAACCCGCTGACCTGCGACAAGAGCAGGAGGCTGCCGGTGTCCCTGGCGACTCCTCACGTCCGCCGCTTGGTCAAGAAAACCGTCCCGTGCACGGCTCGCCACAACCGCCCGAGGCCTAGAACCCAGTGATCCGGTCGTCCCGTTCCACAACCGCCTGACGCCCCGCCGAATCGGTGGTGACCGCGGTGCTCCTGGCGCGTCGGCCGCGCGGCAGGAAAACGATCAGACTCAACAGGATGACCAGCACACCGCCGCCCATCAGGATGTAACCGATGGCAGTCAGATCGAAATCGGTCAACGAGGCCTTGACGCCAAACGCGAGGATGGCCCCGACGACCAGCAGGAAAACACCCAGTCCGATACCCATAGCGACTCCCTTGTCTGCGATGCGTCAGTTGACTGGGCCGGTACCCGGATGGAGTAACGGTTAAACGGTCAGCCGCTCATTCCGCCGCTGGCGAGATACGTCCCTGGCGCTTCGGCACATGGTGGCCGGAGCGTCCGCCTGCATCTCCGATTCCGACCTGGGCGACGTCGAGGTGATCGCGTCGACATGGTCGTACTCGTGACCCGGCCCGTCCGGAAGATCGACACCAGCAGACACCCCAATGGCGTTAATCACGCCCCTCCTCCAAGGGCGCCTGCACGAAGCGCGATGGTGACCATGTGGGAACGGTCGTCGGTGCCGATGGCATTGCTGATGCCCGCCAGATGGTGCTTGGACGACGTGGACGGTGATCCCCCGCCGCCAACTCGGCCGTTGCCGGCGACATCCCAAAGCACGGGAGATGAGTTCGTCTCCTCGCCGGTTGGCCGGGCCGGGTCCACTCCGGCCCGGCCAACCCAACATTGAGGTCATTCTGCCGGTCGGGAGTCGGAGTTCACGCTCGGCGGGGATGCAGGCTTGGAGTTTGCCGGCCGCGTTCTATTTCGGCGTCCAGTTCCGCGCCGGACAGCAAACGCTAGGTGGTGATTCACAGAGCAAGGGGATGATCACCCCCGGCCGGCGGCGCGTAGGTCTTGTTGTCATTGGAGAGCTGCGAGACGTCCAGATCGAACAACGCCGACCCGTTGCTGATTGTTGACGTCCCCTGCCCGACACATGATGCCTTCTCGAGGAACGCGAGCCGGGTCGCCGCTTTGGGTTGGGCTACTGGCTCCAGGTGGGTGGGCCGGTTGATCCGGCCGGGTACTCGTCCAGCGGCACCGCGTCCTGCCGCCAGGCCTGAAGCACCGGGTCGACGATCCGCCAGCATTCCTCCGCCGTGTCCCCGCGGACGGACAGGGTGGGATCGGAGTTGAACACCCCGGCCAGCACCTCCCCGTAGGCGGGCAACCGGCCGGGATTGAAGTCCGCGTCCAGCGTGACCCGGTCAATCCCGAACGGGTCGTCCGGTCCGTTGATGTTTAGGTCCAACGCTAACCGGTCCGGTCCCATCGAGATCCGCAACCGAGTCGGCTCGGCCTCACCGGTCAGCCCGAGCAGCAGTCGGGGAACCTGCTTGAAGGTGATCACGATTTCCTTCCGTCCCTGCGCCAGGGCTTTCCCAGAGCGCAACCGGAACGGGACACCGGCCCACCGCCAGGTATCCACCTCCAACACCACCTCGGCCAGGGTTTCCGTGTGCCGGGCCGGGTCCACCCCGGGTTCATCCGCATACCCGGGCAACCCCCGGCCCTCGATGGTCCCGGCGGTATACCGGGCCCGCCGGCTCGCCGTGACCGGGTCACCGGCCCAGACCCGGCAGGCCCGCAGCGCCTCCGCCTTCCGATCCCGAAGATCCCGGGCATAAAGGCTCGCCGGCGGGTCCATCGTGACCAACGCCAACACCTGCAACAGGTGCGACTGGATCATGTCCACCAGGGCGCCGGCCCCGTCGTAGTACCTGGCCCGGTTTTCCAAACCCAGCGGCTCGTCGAACACGATGTCCACCCGATCGATGTGGTCCGCGCTCCACAACGGCTCCAACAGCCGGTTCGTGAACCGCAACCCCAACAGGTTCAGCACCGTGGACTTGCCCAGGAAGTGATCCACCCGATGGATCTGATCCTCCGGCACCACGGCGCCGATGATGGCATTCAGATCGGCCGCGCTGGCTTCGTCGACACCGAACGGTTTCTCCAGCACCAACGCCGTACCCGCCGGCAACGACATCTGAGCGAGCGCGGCGCACGCCTTCGCGGTGACCGCCGGCGGCAACGCGAAGTAGATCGCCGGCGCCCCGGCACAGGCGTCCAGCAGCCGCTGCAGATCGGCGGGAACGGTCACGTCCGCAGTGAGATACGTTGACTCGGCAACGATCTCCTCGACCCGGGGGCCGGCCGCCTGCACCGTGGCGAAGGCCGCGGCGACCCGCGCCCGCCAGGTCACATCGTCGAAGACCTCGGCCCCGGCGCCCACCAAGGTTAATGCGGCCGGGCCCTGTGCGCTGCTCAGCAACTGCCCCACCGCCGGCAGCAGCAACCGCCCGGCCAGATCCCCACTGGCCCCCAACACCAGCAACGTCCCGATCGCACCGGTCAATCCGACACCCCCGTCGATCCACCCGACATGCCTTTTAACGGCGACGGTCGGCCGCCGTCGTCAACAGGCCGATTGCGCACCTCGTGCACTGCGGTGACCGCCCGCCCATGTGTGCCCGGCCACCGGGCGAGATAAACATGTCCGGGACGAAAACGCCGGATGCGTGCCGACCACGACGAATCGACGCCGACGCTCCCAGGCCCATCGCCGTCCGGCGGCGGCCCTGCGCGAGCTCGAGGCGAACCCCCTCGCGGCACCGAGTCCGCTGTCATTCCCATTGATGACCGAACCAAACCCCGACTCCATTGCGTATTTATCTTGTAAACTTCCCGACGATATGCTTGTGTTTACCGGGTAAGACCGGCCTCCAGCAGAGTGGGCCGCCGCACCTGACTGCGGAACTGTTGTTCCGCCAGGGGTTTTCCGCCACCGAGCGCTCAAATCGCCTGTTCTGGCAGCCACCGCCATTCGCTCACGACCTGACGACCGCCGCGCGACGGCGCGGGGCCATCAACCAATCCGGGTGCACCCGGTTCCCGGTTCGGCTTCTCGCGTCGCCCGTCGGTTCAGCACAGCAGAAGACACTCGCGGTCGAACGATCGCGAGCACACCCGCAAGATGAGGGAGAAGCATGACCACCACAGATACCTCCACCCGGGCCCTCCGGGCCCTGGATGACAGCGTTGTCGTCGGCACCGACGGCGAGATCGGCAGGGTCGGCCAGGTCTACACCGACAACGACACCGGGCAACCCAGCTGGGTCACCGTGAAAACCGGGTGGTTCGGCACCAACGAATCCTTCGTCCCGCTCAGCTCGGCGACCATCGAGGACGGCACCATCCGGGTCCCCTACGACAAGGACATGATCAAGGGCGCCCCCAACAACGACGCCGGTGCACCGTTGAGCGAAACCGACGAGCAGGAGCTGTACTCCTACTACAACCTGACCGGCCAGGCCGGATATGACGCGGGATCCGATCGGTCCCGGGCCCAGTCGGACAACTCTGGCACCACCGGCACCGAGATCCCCGCCCAGCGGACGGTTTCCGACGACGCCGAGTACCTGACCCGGTCCGAAGAGGAGCTGCACGTCGGCACCGAGAGGGTGCAGACCGGTCGGGCCAGGCTCCGCAAATTCGTCGTCACCGAGCAGCAGTCTGTCACCGTCCCGGTAACCCGGGAAGAGGTCCGGGTCGTCCGGGAACCCGTCGCCCCCGGCGAGACGGTCGACGACGTGACCATCGGCGAGGACGGCGCCGACGTCGTGCTCACCGAGGAACGCGTCGTGGTGAACAAGGAGACCGTCCCGGTGGAAAAGGTCCGGTTGGGCACCGAAACCGTCACCGAACAGCAGGACGTCACCGAGACGGTCCGCAAGGAACAGATCGAACTGGACGACGACACCACGGTCGACACCGACCGCACCCGCCCGACCACCAGGTAGCCGACCAACCTGGGCGCGGCGGTCAACAGCAGGACCCAGTGGATCGGAGATGGACGTCATGGTGATGGGCGAGCGGATCAAACGCACCACCCGGCAAACGTCGGCGGCCAAGGTGAAGCACGACACCGGCCCTGCCAACCCCGGCGACCAGGGCACGCTGGCGTTACGGATGTCCCCAGTCCCTGACCGTCACCCCACCCGCTGATTCAGTCGTCGCGTCGCTACCGGTTGCCCGGCACCACCTCCCTCCGGTGGTGGTGCCGGGCGTCCACCCCCGCGGGCACCCGTTCCGGTTCCCGCCTTGTGCGTTCGCTTTCATCGGCCCAATTCCCTTTGTGAGGACACCCGTGAGCACCCGTAACACCGTGATCCGCAGCCTGCATGACGTCGGCCTCGCGGCCTGGTTCGGCGGCGCCCTGATGGGCGCGGTCGGGTTGAACGGCGCCACTCCAGAGGTGGACGACCCGACCGATCGGGCCAAGGTGGCGTCCGCCGGATGGGCCCGCTGGGCCCCGGTGAACGCCGCCGCGGTCGGCGCCCACCTGCTCGGCGGGATCGGCCTGATCCTGACCAACCGGCAACGACTCGCGGTGCAGAGCGGGGCCCGCACCAACACCCTCGTGAAGACCGCCCTGACCGGGGTCGCGATCGCCAGCACCGCATTCAGCGGATGGAAGGGGACGCAGGTCTTCGCCGCCGGGAAGGTGCACGCAGAGGGCGGCACCACCCCCTCCGACCGCACCCCCGAGGCGCCCGCCGCGGCCATGCGCCAGCTGCGGATCGCCCAATGGGTCACTCCCGCGGTCGCCGCGGTGTTAATCGTCCTCGGCGCCCAGCAGGGCGAACAGCAACGACCCGGCCAGTTGTTGCCCACCCTCGACAGCTAACCCGCCGGTCACCAACCACCCGGGCACTCACCCGGCGGCACGACCACCACGCCGGACCCCGGCCGGCTCAGCAAACGAGGACCGGTCAACCACCCCGAACCCACCGAACCTGCAACGACCATCACGTCCCCGGCGATGCCGGACCGGACGACGGTGGTGGCCCTGCAGAGGGAACGGTTCGGTGGAATCAAGGCCGGGTCGGCGTTCTTCGGGTGGCTCACCGCGACCGGGATGTCCGTGCTGCTGATCGCGCTGCTCGCCGCCGCCGGAGTGGTCTTCGGAGTCGCCACCAACAGCACCGTCAGTGTGGATCAAGCGGTGCAGGAATCCCAGCAGGCCACCGGCACCGCGCAGACCGTGGGCCTGGTCGGTGCGATCACCCTGCTCGTGGTGTTGCTGGTCGCCTACTACTGCGGCGGGTATGTGGCCGGGCGGATGGCCCCGGTTCAACGGCGCCAGGCGGGGTTTCGCGGTGGTTGTGGGGTGTGCTGATGGCGCTGGTGGTGGCCGCGGTCGCGGCGATCGCCGGCGCCCAGTACGACGTCTTCGCCCGGTTGAACCTTCCCCGGCTGCCGGTGAACGAGGGCCAGGTCACCACGGTCGGGCTGATCACCATCGGCGCCGCGATCCTGGCCGCGCTGATCGGTGCGTTCTGGGCGGGTTAGCCGGGAGGCGGTTTCACCGCACCGTCGACAAGGCCAGACTCGTCCCCCTCGCCCGGTAACCGACACCCGCAACCTGACATCGATCGATTGGCCGCCCCGGATTCCGTGTTGAGGCCGCAAACAAAAGTTCCATACAAAGTTCGTGAGGAAGTGGAGCACCATGAACATCGACAAGGACACCATCCTGAACCTGCTGCGCAGCAACGGGCAGAACACCCAGGCCGATCAGGCCCAGCAGGAACTACCCGACCAGGTGGACCCCGACCAGCACGCCGGGCTGCTGGAGAAGTTCGGTGTCAACCCCGCCGACCTGATCGCCAAATTCACCGGCGGCCAAGCAGGAGGCGGTATCGGCGGCGCGCTCGGGAAACTGCTGTAACCGGGGCGCTGGTGTCATGCCCAGGGACACGGCCGCACCCACGACCACAAGGCGTGGGCTCCCGGACCCGGCGGCCATGCCTGCCGGGAAGGCGACCCATGCGACGGAGGGCGCACCGGTGCCGGATCCGGACAGCCCGGAAGGGTTGGGGGACAGTGCCTCTCCGATGCCCACGGTTGACGCAGGCGCGGTACGTGGCCAGTTGGACCGCCGCACGATTCTGCTGGCCGCGGTCACCCTGATCGACCGGCACGATCTGCGGCACCTGACCATGCGACGGCTCGGCGCGCACCTGGGCGTCGAGGGGATGGCGCTGTATCACTACATCCACGGGCGGGAGGACCTGCTGGACGGGATCGTCGAACTGGTCATCGACGACCTCTACGGTGACCCGGAGGTGCACCTGGCGGCCGACCACTGGCAGGACTACCTGCAGCGACTCGCCCATGGGGTACGGCGGATCGCCCTGGCCCACCCGCAGGTGTTCCCGCTGGTCGCGACCCGCCCGCCGGCGGCGCCCTGGGTGCGGCCGCCGCTGCGGAGCCTGCGGTGGATGGAATCGTTTTTGGACACCCTGCACCGGTGCGGGTTCAGCGACGCCGGCTGTGTCAGCGCGTACCGGGCATTCTCCAGCTTCCTGCTCGGGCACCTGCTGCTCGAGGTATCCGCGCAGGGCGCCGACGTCGGCCCGATCGAACAGGCCGATCCGGACGCCACACCGCTCACCGACCTCACTGAGTACCCGCGCCTGAAAAGCTTGGAACCCGAACTGTCCCAAGACCATTCGGCCGAAGAATTCGACGAGGCCCTGGAAACCCTGCTCGACCGCATCGACCTGTTCGACCACCACCGCATCCACCACACCGCACGAACAGGCAACCGGCAGCACAGTCGGAACCCAGGCACGGCCAACAAACCCCCCGATGCGTAGCAATCACGGATCCGGGAACAACGACAGCACGCCGCCGGACGGCGGCAGCGAAGAAAGGCTGATCATGACCGAAGGATTCCGCCCATCACCACCCCCAGCCCCCGCCGGGCCGGCGGGGTACACCGGCACCTCCGATGCCCGACGGCGGGACGTCGAGGAAACCGTGCAACGGATCATGGGTGAGGACATCGCCCCGCCGCAGGCACCGCTCACCTCACCACCCCCGCCGGTGCAGAACGGTGACGGCTCCACCACCGAGGTCGCCAAGGCGCAGGCCGGGGAGGTCGCCGATACCGCGAAGCAGGCCGGTGCGCAGGTCGCAGGCACTGTCAAGGAGCAGGCCGGGCAGGTCACCGCCGAGGCCAAGAACCAGGCGAAACAACTGCTCTCACAGGCCCAGTGGGAACTGTCCGAGCAGGCCGCGGCAACCCAGCAGCGGGTCTCCGAGGGCCTACACGCCCTCGCCGAGGAACTGTCCGGGATGGCCCGGAACTCCGAACAGGACGGAGTCGCGACCGACCTCGCCCGGCAGACCGCGGACAAGGCCCGGCAGGCCGCCGAGTGGCTCGCCGACCGCGACCCGGGCACCCTGCTCGACGAGGTACGCACCTTCGCCCGGAAAAGGCCCGGCACCTACCTCGCGATCGCCCTCGGTGCCGGGGTCCTCGCCGGCCGGCTCACCCGCGGCCTGACCGCACCCACCGACGACACCAGCAGCGGCGGCACCGGTTCAACGACCGCCCCGACCGACGGCTCAGCTGGACTGCTCAGCCGCGGACCGGCGCGGTTCGCCGGGAATCAACCGGTCAGCAGCTCCTTTGGTTCCACCCCCCCGACCCTGGGCGCCGTGCTGCCGCAGACCCCCTCCCCGATCGGCGGCCTCGGCGCCCCCGGCCCGCTGGGCGACCCGCGCGATGAGGTGGCGCCATGAGCACCCCCGCGGACATCGGCCCACCCGCCGGTCAATCAGTCGGCGACCGGTCACTGGGTGACCTGATCTCCGAGGTCACGGCGGACCTGTCCACCCTGATGCGGCAGGAACTCGAACTGGCCAAAGCCGAACTGCAGCAATCCGCGTCCCGGGCCGGCAAGGGCGCCGGCATGCTCGGCGGCGCCGGTCTCGCCGGCTACTTCGTCCTGCTGTTCCTTTCCATCGGGCTGTGGTGGGCCATCGGCTCCGCAACGGGTCTGGGTTGGTCCGCGCTGATCGTCGCGGTGATCTGGGGAATCATCGCCGCCGTCCTGTTCACCGTCGGCCGGAACTCGTTGAAGTCGGTGCGCGGCATCCCGACAACCGCCGACACCGTGAAGAAGATCCCGGACGCCCTCAAAGGCAACGAATAACCCGCGCATATACCAAGTCCACGATCGTTCCGCAGCAGAATTGAGGATGACCGATGAGTAATGATCCAGAACAGATCCGCCGGCAGATCGAACGCACCCGCTCCGAACTCAGCGACAACGTCAACGCCCTGGGTGACAAGGTCAACCCCGGCAGCATCGCCAAACGGCAGGTCAGCCGGGTCCGCGGCGCCGCGACGTCCGTGAAGGACTCGGTGATGGGCAGCGCGTCCGACGCCGCCGACACCGGCCAACAACGCGTCGCCGGCACAGTCGGCGACGCGGTGTCCAACGCCCCCACTGCGGTGGCCCGCAAAGCACAGGGCTCCCCGATCGCCGCCGGGTTGATCGCCTTCGGCGCCGGCCTGCTGGTGTCCTCCCTGCTGCCGGCCAGCCGGGTCGAGCAACAGGCCGCGGAAAAGATCAAGGACACGGCGCAGCCGATGGTCGACGACCTCACCGACACCGCCAAAGAGGTCGTCGGGAACCTGCAGGAACCCGCGCAAGAGGCCCTGGACGAGGTCAAGTCCACCGCCACGGACGCCGCCGCCACCGTCAAAGACGAGGCAACCTCGGCCGCCGACGACGTGAAAACTCAAGCTCAGGACTCCAAGGACACCGTCCAGCAAGCCGCCCAGTAAGCCCTCAGCCCCGTCCCCGCCGCCCGCACGGGCAGTGGCTCCATAGCAAGGAGCAGCATGACCAGCCCAGCATCCCCCGACATGTATGTCGGCCGGAACGCCGTCGACCGCAGGGCAATAAGATCGGCTCCGTCGGCCAGGTCTACCTCAACGACGAAACCAGGCAACCGGACTGGATCACCGTCAACACCGGCCTGTTCGGAATGAAGGAGAACCTCGCCCCACTCGCCGGATCCAGCTTCAACGGTGACGACCTGGTCCTGCCGTTCGACAAGACGGTGGTCAAGGACTCCCCCGACATCGCCGACGCCGGTCACCTGGACGTCGATGAACAGCAATCCCTGTACGCCTACTACCAGCGGTACCTCGGCACCACCAGCACCAGCACCACCGGGACCGGCGGCTATGAGCAGACCACCACCACGGGTGATGCCGGGTATGGGCGGGGGGCGGGGTATGCCACTTCCGGCCCGAACACCGACGAGGCGATGACCCGATCCGAGGAAAACCTCCGGGTCGGCACGGAGCAGGTCGAAGCCGGCCGGGCCCGGCTCCGGAAATACGTTGTCACCGAACAACAGTCCGTGCAGGTCCCGGTCACCCGCGAAGAGGCCAGGGTCAAGCGGGAACCGATTACCGACGCCAACCGGGCAGACGCGCTCGCCGGCGGCCAGATCACCGACGAGGAACACGAAGTCGTCCTGCACGAAGAACGTCCCGTCGTAACCACCGAAGCGTCCCGGTGGAACGGGTCCGGCTCGGCACCGAAACCGTCACCGAGCAGCAGAACGTCAGCGGCGAGGTCCGCAAGGAACAGATCGAGCTCGACGACCCCGCCACCACTCGCCGCTGACTCGGCCCGCAACCCATGAGAAGGCACCAGGCCCCGATGGTGGGATCCCGGGCCAGCAACGACGTGAACCTCGGAAGGGACCGCACCATGCCAGAGCACCATCAAGCAGAGCACCACACCGGGAACGGCGGCAGGCGGAACGGTTCCGCCCCCGCCGGGCCCGGCACGAAACCCGGTGACCAGGACCAAGCACCCGTTGGTCGCGGCACCGACCCGGGCGGCCGGGGCAACTCACCGGAATCCGGCAAGCCCGAGTCTCCGCTCAAACTGACCAAACCGTCCTGGAAGTACATTGCCCGCAAAACTCTGCGGGAATTCAGCGAGGACCAGTGCACCGATCTGGCCGCCGCGTTGACCTACTACTCGGTGCTGGCGCTGTTCCCGGCGTTGCTGGCGTTGGTGTCCCTGCTCGGCCTGTTCGGGCAGGCCGGCAAGACCGATCAGCTGATCGGGGTGCTCTCCGACATGGGCGCCGGGTCCGTGGCCGACACCATCAAGGGCCCGTTGCAGCAGCTCACCGAGAATTCCAGTGCCGGGCTCGGCTTGATCATTGGCATTGTGGGGGCGTTGTGGTCGGCGTCCGGGTATGTCAGCGCGTTCGGTCGGGCGTTGAACCAGGTGTATGAAGTCAGGGAGGGCCGACCATTCTGGAAGCTCAGCCCGCTGATGATCATCATCACCCTCGCCGCGGTCATCCTCGCCGGCCTGGTCGCGATCGGCCTGGTGGTCTCCGGGCCCGTCGCCCGGGCCATCGGTAATGCCATCGGCCTGGGTGACACCGCCGTCACCGTCTGGGGCATCGTCAAATGGCCGGTCTTGCTGGGACTGGCAGCACTCGTGGTCGCGATCTTGTATTACGCGACCCCGAACGTGAAACAACCCAAGTTCCGGTGGATCAGCGTCGGCGCCGCGGTCGCGATCATCACCTGGGTCGTCGCCTCCGCCCTGTTCGGCCTGTACGTGTCCCAGTTCTCCACCTACAACAAAACCTACGGCTCGCTCGCCGGGGTGATCATCTTCCTGCTCTGGCTGTGGATCACCAACCTGGCATTGCTGTTCGGCGCCGAGCTGGACGCCGAGATGGAACGCGGCCGGCAACTCCAAGCCGGCATCGCCGCCGAAGAGGAACTCCAACTCCCGCCGCGAGACACCCGGATCATCGACAAAACAGCCACGAAGGACGCCCGGGATATCGATCAGGGCAAAAAACTCCGCGACAGCCGCGGTCAACGCACCACCTGACCCCGCGACGACCGCCGCCTCATCACGACCCGACCGGTGACCCGATAAAAGAGCCAAACGAATGCTCACCTGTTGTGAGAGAAGTGATTGCACAATCTCGTCCATCAGGTTCTCGATCCAGACGCGAAGTGCGTCGATCGTCTCGGGTGCACCCGAGGATTGTGTCTTTCGTTGAGCCTGCCTACCAGGTCATCAAGGTCGGGCAGACCAGGCCCCTACGCATCGGCCCCCACAACGCCATTCCTCGCTGATCTGCCGGAACTTCTCCCGCATCCGGGCCAGCGTCATTGACACCTCCGGGCGAGTCGTCCCACCGGCGAACTCGCTGCCACCTGCTGGCCTCTGCTTTTCAAGCCAGGCCGCATCACAGGAAGGTCGCAGGTGACCGAGACCGACAAACCCCCGCCACCACTCACCGAGAAAGCTTTGCCGACGGGCCGGCCGAGCCGGTGGGAGCTGTGGGTCTGCGGCCACCGCGGGCACGTGACCTATCACCCGGACGAGGCAGAACTGGCGAACCGGCTCACCGCCCGAAGTGCCCAGGGCCCGCTGTGGCGGTGCCTGCGGTGCGGGGACTACGTCCTTGGCGCACCCATCCGGCGGGGACCGGCTGACCAGGCGCCGTTGGTGTTACGCGGCAAGGCGTTGCGCCAGTCCATCATTGTGCGGCTGCTCGCGATCGAGCGACTGCTCCGCGCGATCCTGCTCGGCTTCGCGGTCTGGGCGGTCATCGGGTTCCGGAACTCCCAAGAAACCATCCAGCAAGCGGTGGACCGTTACGTTCCCGCGCTTCGAGCCGCTGGGATCAACGTCGACCAGCTCGCCCTGGTGCAGGACCTGGAAAAGGCGCTCCAGCAGGACCCGTCCCGGCTCACCCTGATCGCGGTACTGCTGGCCGGGTACGCGGTACTGGAACTGATCGAAGCGGCCGGACTGTGGTGGTTGAAACGCTGGGGAGAGTACTTCGCGGTCGTCGCCACGTCGATCTTCCTGCCACTGGAAGTCCGGGAACTGTTGAACGGGGTGACCTGGACCAGGGCCGCCGCATTCATCATCAATGTGGCCGCGGTGCTCTACCTGGTGATCTCCAAGCGCCTGTTCGGGATTCGCGGCGGCCGAGCCGCCTATGACACCGACCGCCGCGGCGAGCAACTCCTGGAAGTCAAACACCGCGCACTGAGTACCTGACACCCCAACCCACAACTCGAACTCCGGCTATCGACCGGCCCCTGGGGCAACGCCTGATCTGGTGGCCCTCCACAACAACGTGGCCGCATATCGACACGCTGCGCCCGGCCTGGCTTGCTGCTCGGACCTTTGGGTAGCGCACGCTCCCATATTCGCCAACACAAACGCGTTGCTGCGCTGGCATTCCCAGCACCAGCACCAGCACCAGCAACATCAAAATCAGGGACATCGCCGCGAGCTTCCAGATGATCATCAAGTACCCCGTTGCGCCGGGTTGAAGCCCCCGGGCGGGGGCACGGCGCACTCAAAATGGTCACAATCGGGCGACCTTTCCGCATCGGCGCTGACGCGCGATCCGCGCCGGCGAGAGGCCGGCGTCGTGGATCGACCACTGATTGGGCCAACTGTCGAAATGCCGATCCGGAGCGCTCCGGGCACCTGGGATCCCCTTACTCGACCGGACCGACCGGACAGCGGGCGCTCCCCCACCGTCGACGGGGACGACCCTGGGCGGCCCCCGAGCGGGGGATCCCGGCACCGGTGGATGGTCCGTCCGCCTGCCCGGTTTCGGCGGAACCGACTTCTGCTGTCGGCGGTGTGATCCGGATCCGAGCGGGCTGGACTGGTCGGGGCGTGGCACGGGCAACGGGTCATGCGTGACATGCAAGGGAAAGCGTGACGTCGAGGGCGGCGTCACCGAACCCGACGGCCGCCGGATGCGCAGGGGATCCACCCCGCGTGCGGCACCGAGATGAACCGGATCCTCGGGTAGGACCGATTCCCGTCTGTCTTTCGGCCGGTCACCCAACGGCACCGCGGGCCCTGTTCGCCATGCACGACGACGGATGGCTCGGCACCGGCACACCGTGCTGGTCGTCGTCGGGGGGGTACCGGCGGCCCGCCGAGCGCCGCCGGAGCCGGGCGGTGGAACCGATTCTCACCGGATTCTCGGTTTCCCAAATTCTCGGTTGAGGTCGTGAACGATGTTTGTGTGCCGATGCTTACCGGTTTTGGGACCGGCCGCCGGGGGCGTCGGGTGTGCCGCCCGTTCCCGGGGTCAGCGCCATGTCGGCACCCGTGGCATCTGGATGCGTCCGGTTGCCGCCGGCCAGCCAGATCAGCCAGGCGAACACCCCGAACGGGATTTCCAGCAGGTGCGTGGAAATGGTGAACAGCAGCACCCCGGCGGCGGCCTGCGCCGGGTCGGTGCCCAGGGCCACCAGCAGCGCCGCCGATCCCGCCTCGACGACGCCGATCCCGCCGGGGGTCACCGCCACCGCCGTCAAGAGCCGGCCGAGCGCGAACGCGGCCAGCATCGTGGCGGTGTCGGTGACCACCCCGGTCAGTTGCAGGCAGATCCGGAACAGCACGAAGTAGAGGACGAAGTAGCCGACGGTGCCGCCGGTCATTGCCAGCCACCCGGTGCGCAGCACGTCGTGGGTCTGCTCCCGCAGCCCGGTGATGGCGCCCTCCCACCGCAGCTCGCGGGGCCGCCCCAGCAGCTGCAGCAGTTGCTGCGCGACCCGTTGTAACCAGCCGCCGACCGTGTGCGCGGCCCGGCCGCTGACGAGGACCGCGACCAACGCCCCGAGCACGGCGAGCAGGGACAGCACCCCGAGCAGCGCGGCGTTGCGCAGCACCGGGCCGATGGTGTCCCCGTGCAGCACCAGCGCGGCCAACCCGATCAGCGGCACCAGGACCTTTCCGGCCATCGCGAATACCCCGCCGAGCAGCACCGAGATCCCTATCGCCGACCGGGAGAACCGCCAGGACCGGCAGATCGTGTAGGTGGCGGCGATGGCCAACGCCCCGCCGAAGGGCAGCGTGTTCGCGACCAACGAACCGGCCAGGTTCACGATCAACGCGCGGACATGGGAGATCCCCGGCA
>Ga0164307_10000623_pt1 | contig 15604 bp, 13 predicted proteins | sample Whisoiple_243_MG_FD_110214 | JGI IMG/M metagenome (GOLD analysis project Ga0164307, IMG submission 110214) | Soil microbial communities amended with fresh organic matter from upstate New York, USA - Whitman soil sample_243_MG | ecosystem: Environmental > Terrestrial > Soil > Unclassified >...
CTCATGCAGACGCGGCTCATCGCCGTGCCGGCGTTCTGGGATGTCGGCCGCACGATCGACTACATGCGCGACGCCGATGCCGAGGCGCTGCCGGAATCTTTCTTTGAGGTGTTCGTGGTCGATCCCGGCCACCGGTTTCTCGGCACGGTCTTCCTCGACCGGCTCGCCCGCTCGAAGCGGCCGGTGCAGCTCGAGGCGATCATGCAGGCCGACCGGCGCCGCGTGAACGTGATGGAAGATCGGGAGGAGGTGGCGCGGCTCTTCGAGCGCTACAACCTCGTCTCCGTGCCGGTCGTGGATGAGGCCGAGCGCCTCGTCGGCGTCATTACCATCGACGACGTCGTCGATGTCATCCAGGAAGAAGCCGAAGAAGATTTGCGCGCGCTCGGCGGCGTCAGCCGGCGCGAGGAATTGTCCGACCCCGTTTGGTGGATCACCCGCAGCCGGTTCTTGTGGCTGCTCGTCAATCTCGCCACCGCCTTCATCGCCTCCTCCGTCCTCGGCCTGTTCGAGGGCCAGCTGCAGAAGATGGTGGCGCTGGCGGTGCTGGCGCCGATCGTCGCCAGCCAAGGCGGCAATGCGGCGACGCAAACGATGACGGTCGCGGTCCGCGCTCTCGCAACGCGAGACCTGTCGCGCGCCAACGCGCTCTGGATCATCGGGCGCGAGCTGACCGTGGGCGCCATCAATGGCGCCGCCTTCGGGCTGATCACCGGCATCATTTCCGCGACCTGGTTCCACACGCCGGGCATCGGCATCGTCATCGCACTCGCCATGCTGACCAATCTTGTCGCCGGCGCGCTCGGGGGCATCCTCATCCCCCTCCTCCTCGACCGGCTGAAAATCGACCCTGCGGTCTCCTCCGGCGCTTTCGTCACCACGGTCACCGACGTTGTCGGCTACGCGTCTTTCCTGTCGATTGCCACGCTCTGGTTCGGCCTCGCCTGAGGGCTGCCGGCTTTTGGCCCCATTAACGGGTCATTACCGGCTCCTCGCTAATTTCCACCCATGGCGAGTATGGCCGCATCCCCCCTCACGCGTCTCCTTCCGGTTTCCGCGCTTCTGTTAGCCCTCGGCCTCGCCGGCTGCGGGCAGACCATCGACAGCCGCGCGGTGGCGCCGAACAATAAGGACCGGCGCTTCGCCTTCATGGTGCCGGAGACGGAGCTCGCCAAATACTCGGCCGCCCGCCACGCCGAGCATCCGGTCCAGGGCATCGACGTCTCGAAGTACCAGGGCAACATCGACTGGCAGGCGGTGCGCGATTCCGGCGTCCGCTTTGCTTGGATCAAGGCGACCGAAGGAGGTGACGTCGTCGATTCCAAATTCGAGGCGAATTGGGAGGGCGCGCGTGCCGCCGGCATCCCGCGCGGCGCCTATCACTTCATGTTCTGGTGCCGCCCATGGCAGGAAGAGGTGAACTGGTTCGAGAAGAACGTGCCGGTCGAGCCCGACGCGTTGCCGCCGGTGCTCGACGTCGAGGCGACGCCGCAATCGAAAATGTGCAAGCGCACGCTCGAACGCGACAAGACGCTCGCCGACATGCGCGCCATCCTGCAGGAGATGGAGCGCCATTACGGCAAGAAGCCGGTGATCTATTCGTCCGTCGATTTCTATCAGAGCATTTTGTACGACGGCGCATTGTCGGAATATCCGATCTGGGTGCGCAGCACGAAGTATCATCCGGCTGTGCGCTACGGCAATCGGCATTGGCACATCTGGCAATACGCCTCCGACGGCTCCGTGCCGGGAATTCAGGGTGCGGTCGACCGCAATGCGTTCTACGGCTCGGAAGGCGATTGGCGCCGCTGGCTGCGCGGCGAGGATAGTATGGTCGCGAAGAACTGAGCGGGCTGGACCGCGCACCTCCTGGTGCGCAATATCGTCGAGACGTGCTTAGATAGGCTGCGCACCAGGAGGTGCGCGGTCCGGAATTATTTTATGAAGCCACCTCCCACCATGCCGTTCTCCGAGCTGCTCGGCATCCGCGTGACGACGAGCACGCCCGATCTCGTCGAAGCGGAAATGCAGGTGCGTCCGGATCTCTGCACCGTTCCTGCGGTGCTGCACGGCGGCGCACTGATGGCGCTTGCCGATTCCGTCGGCGCGCTCGCAACCGTGCTCAATCTGCCGGAAGGGGCATGGACGACTACGATCGAAAGCAAGACGAATTTCCTCGCCGCGCTGCCCGTCGGCGAAGTCGCACGCGCGGCCTGCACGCCGATTCATAAAGGGCGTCAGACCATGGTATGGCAGACGAAGATCAGTCGCGCCGACGGCCGGCTCGCCGGCGTGGTGACGCAGACGCAGCTCGTCATTCCGCCAAAAAGCTAAGGACAGAAGCATGCGCATTGTTATCATGGGCGCCGGCGGCGTCGGCGGCTATTTCGGCGGACGGCTGGCACTTGCCGGCAATGACGTGACCTTCGTCGCGCGCGGCCCGCATGGCGAGGCAATCCGGCGCAATGGACTTCGCGCCGAGGGCACGCTCGGCGAATTCCATGTGCAGTCGGCAAAATGCGTCGCGAGTCCGGACGAGATCGCCGAGGCGCCGGACGTCATTCTATTTGCGGTCAAACTTTCGGCGATGGAATCTGCCGCGGAGCAATTGCGGCCGATTATTGGAGCGCAGACCAGTGTATACACCGTGCAGAACGGGGTTGAGGCGGCCGATGTCGTCGGGGCCGTTCTCGGGCGCGAAAAGGTCGTGCCGGGGATTGCCTACATCTCCGCGATCATTTCAGAGCCCGGATTGATCAGCACGCGTGCGGCTTTCGCCGGTCTTGCCTTCGGCGAGCGGGATGGCCGCGAGAGCGCGCGCGTCAAAGCCTTTTTCGACGCCTGCAAGGCGGCGAAATTCGACGCGCAGATTCCGCCCGACATCACGCGCGCCATCTGGCTGAAATTCGCGATGCTCGCGCCGATGGCGGCGACGACGTCGTTGATCCGCTGCGGCCTCGGGCCGATCCGCAGCAATCCGCGCTCGCGCGCGCTGTTGCAGGCGCTCATCGAAGAGATCGTCACGCTCGGGAAAGCCGCAGGCGTCAAGATGCGCGACCGGGATGTCACAGATACGCTGAAGATTCTCGACGGGCTGCCGCCGGCCGTGCGCGCCTCGATGGCGCATGACCTCGAGGTCGGCAACCCACTCGAACTGCCGTGGCTCTCCGGCGCCGTCGTGCGACTCGGCGAGCAACATGGCGTGGCGACGCCGACGCATCGTTTCTTTGCCGATGCGCTCGCGCCTTATGAGAAGGGAAGGCCGGAATAATCAAACTCCCTCACCCTGAGGAGCGCTCCGTAGGAGCGCATCTCGAAGGGGCATCAAAGGGGAAGCGCGTTTGCCGCATCCTTCGAGACGCCGCTTCGCGGCTCCTCAGGATGAGGTAGCTGGAAGCGTCATTGCCTCAATCTTGTTGCCGTCGAGGTCGCGGATGAACGCGCCGAAATAATCGGTCATCTCGCCTTTGCGCGGACCCGGTGCGCCGTCGTCGCGGCCGCCATTGGCGAGCGCACGCGCGTGGAATTCGCGAACCGCCTCGACGCTCCTCGCGCGCAGGCAGATATGCGCGCCGGTGTCCGCTGGGGCCAGAGCAGTATGCGGCCGCGCGTTCAGCCAAAATTCCGGGTAGGTCTTGCCGAAGCCGACGCTCGCCGGCCGATCGGCGATCTTGCGATAGCCGAGCGGCTCCAGCACCGCCGCGTAAAAGACGGCGCTCTTTTTCAGGTCCGCGACGGAAATCGAGACGTGGTCGATCATCTCTCCTCCTGCGGCTCCGCTCTGGACGGCTGAGCCAGCCTCCAATAGACCGGGCCGAGCCATGTTCAAGAAAATCCTCATCGCCAACCGCGGCGAGATCGCCTGCCGCGTCATCAAGACCGCCCGCCGGATGGGTATCGCGACGGTCGCGGTCTATTCCGATGCCGACAAGGACGCGCTGCACGTCGAAATGGCGGACGAGGCGGTGCATGTCGGCCCGGCGCCCGCGGCGGAGTCCTATCTCGTCATCGACAAGATCGTCGCCGCCTGTAAGTCGACCGGTGCCGAGGCCGTGCATCCCGGCTACGGTTTTCTGTCCGAGCGCGCCGCCTTCGCACAGGCGCTGGGAGACGCCGGCATCACTTTCATCGGACCGAACCCGCGCGCCATCGAGGCGATGGGCGACAAGATCGAATCGAAGAAATTCGCCAACGCGGCGAAAGTGTCCACGGTGCCGGGCTTTCTCGGCGTGATCGAAGACGCCGACCACGCGATTAGGATTGCCGACGAGATCGGCTATCCCGTGATGCTGAAAGCCTCCGCCGGCGGCGGCGGCAAAGGCATGCGCATCGCCCATTCGCGTGACGAGGTCGCCGAAGGTTTCACCCGCGCCAAATCCGAGGCGAAATCCTCATTCGGCGACGATCGCGTCTTCGTCGAAAAATTCATCGTCAATCCGCGTCACGTCGAAATCCAGGTGCTCGGCGACAAGCATGGGCATGTGATCTATCTCGGCGAGCGCGAATGCTCGATCCAGCGCCGCAATCAAAAGGTCGTTGAAGAGGCACCCTCGCCGCTGCTCGACGAAGCAACACGCCGCGAGATGGGCGAGCAGGCGGTCGCGCTCGCCAAAGCCGTGAATTACGATTCCGCCGGCACCGTCGAATTCGTGGCCGGCCAGGATCGCAGCTTCTTCTTTCTCGAAATGAATACGCGCCTGCAGGTCGAGCATCCCGTGACCGAGCTCGTCACCGGCATCGATCTCGTCGAGCAGATGATCCGCGTCGCCGCCGGCGAGAAGCTCGCGATCAAACAGTCCGACATCAAGCTTAGGGGATGGGCGGTCGAGAGCCGCATCTATGCCGAAGATCCGGTGCGCAATTTCCTGCCCTCCACCGGACGCTTGATCACTTACCGCCCGCCGGCCGAAGATCACCACGACGGCGTCACCGTCCGCAACGACACCGGCGTCTACGAAGGAGGCGAGATTTCGATCTATTACGACCCGATGATCGCCAAGCTCGTCACCCATGCCGGCGATCGCATGACCGCGATCGATGCGCAGGCGGACGCACTCGACCGCTTTGCGATCGACGGCATCCGCCACAACATTCCGTTCCTCGCCTCGATCATGCAAAAGCCGCGCTGGCGCTCCGGCACTCTGTCGACCGGCTTCATCGCGGAAGAATATCCCGATGGCTTCGTCCCGCCGCAGCCGCAGGGCGAAATCGCGCATCTCATCGCCGCCGTCGCGACCTTCGTCGATCACGTCGCCAATGAAAGAAAGCGGCAGATTTCCGGGCAGATGCGGACGGCGCGGCCGGTGCAATTCGAGCGTGATCGTTGCGTCCTGCTCGGCACCGAGCGCTTCGATCTGACGCTCGATCCCGGCGACGAGTCGCTGCTCATCCGTTTCGAGGATGCGAGCGCCGAGGCCCATCACGTCGCCTCGGAATGGACGCCGGGCATTCCGGTTTGGACCGGCACGATCAACGACGAGCCGCTCGCCGTGCAGGTTCGACCGATTCTCAACGGCTATCATCTTGCCCATCGCGGCATGTCGCTCGAGGCGCGCGTCTATACGCGGCGCGAGGCGGAACTCGCCGCGCTGATGCCCGATAAAAAGGTCGGCGCGTCAACAAAAGCGCTGCTCTGCCCGATGCCGGGCTTGGTGAAAGCGATTTCGGTGAAACAAGGCCAGGAGGTCAAAGCCGGCGAGGCGCTCTGCATCGTCGAAGCGATGAAGATGGAGAACGTGCTGCGCGCCGAGCGCGACGTGAAAATCGCCAAGATCATCGCGAAAGAAGGCGACTCGCTCGCCGTCGATGCACCGATCATGGAATTTGCGTGAGCCTGCTCGAACGCGCACGGGCGTTCCTGGATCGCGTCCCGCTCGTCGATGGCCACAACGATCTGCCCTTCGTCATCCGCGCCGACAAGGAGGCGCGCGGCGACGTCGCGGCATTTCATCTGGAAGAGCGCCGCGACGGCCGCGACACCGACATCCCGCGGCTGATCGAGGGGAAAGTCGCCGCGCAGTTCTGGGCGGCGTTCGTGCCGCCGCGCGAAAAACAGCCGGCGAGTTTCGCCCTGCAGCAGATCGCGCTGACGCGGCGGATGATCGCGCATTACGCCGATGCTTTTCTGCCTGCTTTCGCCAGCGCCGATATCGCGCGCGCCAAGTCGCAGAACAAAATCGCCAGCTTCATCACGATCGAGAACGGCGCGGCGCTGGAGAACCGGCTCGATACGCTGTTCGCCTTCTACAATCTCGGCGTGCGGCTGATGACGCTCTGCCATAATCTGACGACCGACTGGTGCGACAGCGCCACGGACGAGCCGCGTCACAACGGCCTCTCCGATTTCGGCCGCGACGTCATTGCCGCGATGAACGAAATCGGCATGATCGTCGATCTCGCCCATGTCAGCCCCGCGGCGATGCACCAGGTCATCGACATCTCCCGCGCCCCGGTCGTCTGGTCGCATTCGAATGCGCAGGCGCTCTGCGATCATCCGCGCAATATCCCCGACGACGTGCTCGATCGCGTGCGCGCCAACGGCGGCATCGTCATGCCGTGCTTCGTGCCGGACTTCATCTCGCAGAAATCGCGCGACTGGATGAAACCGTTGAAGGACGAGCACGGCGCGACCCCGCGCGGCGTCAACATGGACGAGATCGTGCCGGCGCGCGAACGCGAGGTGGGCCCCTGGCCGCGCGGCACGCTCACGGAATATTGCGACCACCTCGATTATTTGCGCGGAAAAATCGGGCCCGATCACCTCGGCATCGGCTCGGATTTCTTCGGCGGCCCGCAGGCCGAGGGCCTGAAGGACGTCGCCTGCTTCCCCGGGATTTTCGCCGAGCTGATGCGGCGCGGCTGGCCGGACGCCGATCTGGAAAAACTTGCGAGCGGCAATTTCGTGCGCGTCTTCGAAGGCGTGGAGAAGGCCCGCGCGCCCGCCCCGTAGGCTTGTTGCACAGAAAAGCATCATCTAAGACGCAGCGAGGGCCGTTTGGGGCCGATCGGGGCGTCTTTTCATGCATCGTTTCGCGTCGTTCATTGCCGCCGCCCTTCCCTGCTTTCTCTTCGCCGGCGCGGCCCTCGCGGCGACCGGCACGCCGGCCGAGAGCGGCCATGTCGCCTGGGTGCTCACCGCCTCCGCGCTCGTCCTGTTCATGACGCTGCCCGGACTCGCGCTGTTCTATGGCGGGCTCGTGCAGGCCAAAAACCTGCTCTCCGTAATCATGCAGTGCTTCTCGATTTGCTGCGTCGTCTCGCTGATCTGGGCGGTCTGCGGCTACTCGCTCGTCTTCGGCGGCACCGGCGCGATCATCGGCAACTTTTCCAAAAGCTTTCTCGCCGGGCTCGACGCAACAGTGGCGCCGAGCAACCTGCCCGAAATCGTCATCGCGCTTTTCCAGATGACGTTCGCGATCATCACGCCGGCCTTGATCATCGGCGCGTTTCCCGAGCGCGTGACCTTCCCGTTCGTGCTCGCCTTCACCGCGCTGTGGCTGATCATCGTCTACATCCCCGTCGCGCATTGGATTTGGGGCGGCGGTTGGCTGGCTTCGCTCGGCACGCTGGATTTCGCCGGCGGCATCGTCGTGCATACGACGGCGGGCGTCTCCGCGCTCGTCGCCGCGATCCTGATCGGCAAGCGCCGCGGTTTCCCCGCGCATTTCGAGCCGCCGCACCGGCCGGGCATGACCATGGCCGGCGCCGGCATGCTCTGGGTCGGCTGGTTCGGCTTCAACGGCGGCAGCGCGCTTGCCGCGGATGCAAGCGCCGCGTCCGCCATCATGGCGACGCACCTCGCCGCCTCTGCGGGCGCGCTGGCGTGGATTGCCATCGAGTGGATCAGGAGCGGCAAGCCGACTTGCATCGGTATCGTCACCGGCTGCGTCGCGGGACTTGCGACGATCACGCCGGCGGCGGGTTACGTGCATCCCGCCGCGGCGATCCTCATCGGCGGATTGGGCGGCGCGATCTGTTTCTTCGCGACGGTGTTCGGGAAGCAGCGGCTCATCATCGACGATTCGCTCGACGTGTTTGCCGTGCATGGCGTCGGCGGCATGCTCGGCTCGACGCTGCTCAGCGTGTTTGCCGCAGCTTCTCTCGGCGGCGTGGGATTTGCCGAGCGCATGAACTTTCCGCGCCAGCTCGGCGCACAATTGCTGGCGATCGCCGCCGCGGCTTTGTGGTCGGCCGGTATCACGTTCGTGCTCGTGCGCGCGTTACGCCCCGTCACCGGACTGCGCGTCGATGCGGAACGCGAGTTCGACGGGCTCGATTTCACCACGCATGGCGAACGCGCCTACGATTACGCGGGGTGATTACGAATACACCGGCCGATCGGGAGTCCCATATTCCATCAGCTGTATAGTCGGTCGATAAATCCGCTGCGCTCAAGTTCATCGATGAACGAGGAATCCGCGATATCGGATTCCTTCAGTGACATCGCCGCGGGGTATTTCGCCACAAGAAATTCCCGCAATGCCTGGATTCCTGGAAATGACGGCCGCGGAATTTTTTGAAATACCGGGACGTGAAACGCGTACAGCTCCTCTGCCGCCTTTCGATCTTCGATTTTCACGTAACGTTGCAGCAACGGCACCACGACGTCGGGGCGTGTCTTGAACAAATGGATCGTCTCGACAAAGCCATGCATCACGTTCATCGCAAGCTCGCGATTCGAGGCGACCAGCTTTCGCGTCGACGCGAAAATCGAAGGCGCGTCAAAGGAGTCCATGGGAAACGCATTCCAGCCGTAGCGAACTTGGCCGGCAAACCGCAGATCGATCGGCAGCGCACCGGCATCGATCTCTCCGGATGCTAACGCCGCATAGATGCGATCGAATTTTATCAACGGCAGGTATTTCGCCGTGGCGCCCGCTTTCTCGACTGTCAGCCGCGTCGCAACGCTGGTCTGACCGGTCTCGGTCAGCACTCCAACTTTCTTTCCGTCGAGCTGTGCGAGTCCCGTAATCTCTTTCCTGGTCATCACGAATGACTTGGGGAAGTCGGTTGTCGGCATCGCCAGAATGACGACATCTCGACCTTTGAGGACTTCTTCCGCGACGGGCACGGAGCCGGTGTGGGCGAACTCCCAGTCGCCGCGGATGAGGCCGGCCGCAGCCTCAGGCCCGCCGACCGCGATGGCCGGGAAAGTCATGTCGATTCCGCGTTTTTTGAAGAGACCGGCTTCGGCACCGAGCCAGGCGGTGCTTTGCCATGTCGCAAGCAGACCTGTTGCGACCCTGACAGGCTGAGAGGCCGTCGGAGGAACCTGCGCCGAGGCAAGATACGGAGCGGCCGAGAGCGCGGGAGCGCCGGCTGCCAGATGCAAGAATTTGCGGCGGGAAAATTTCATCGCCCTCCCTTACAATGCTCTTGGTTGGCAAAGCCACCCCTCATCCTTGTAAGTCAGCTTCTGGCGAATCGGCTAGATTTGCGGATGCGGTTGCGGCGGAGCGATCGTCTCATCCGAGGTCTTCAAAGGCCGTTCCTCAGCCTGGTCGCTCCGTTGCAGGTCCTATTAGGCCGAACAGTCGCTTGGGCCGCAAGGCGAGCTCGGTTGCGCAAGGATGGCTGACGATGGACAAGATTTTTGTTGGCGTCGCGGACAAGGCTGCGGACGAGTAGTACTCCGCTCGCGCCATGAGGAAACTCGTGCGTGGGGGAGCCTAACAGCTTGCGAATGAGCCGCCAGCGGAAATTCGCAAAGGCAGCGCAAAGGTCACATTCTGCTCGCTTCAACAAGACGGAATCGAGGAGTCTCGTCGGAGTCGCTCCCAAGGTCCATATGGAGGGCTTGCCCGATTGGATCAGCTCGGCAGCCCTGCTTTGCGCATCCTTCTTCCTTAGCAGTCAATAAAAATGCGCCCTGTTGCGATCAGATCGTCCCAATCAACCCGAACTCCGGCGCTCATGTTCTGCGATAGAGGTCAATAACTGCGCGTGCGAACTCCTGCGGCGCCTCTTGTGGTGGATTGTGGCCAACCTTCTCAAACAATCTACGCTCGTAGTATCCGGTAAAAAAGCGATGATGTCCTTCGGATTTGTGTGGAGGATTAACCTCATCATCTGCCCCATGAATCACAATCGTTGGGACGCTAATCTTGGGTAGCGTTGCCAACTGTGCCTCTATCGAGACGTAGCGTGGATCGCCAGCGGCATTGCGAATTCGGTGTCGATAAGAGTGAATCACGACTTCAACGAAATCTGGATTGTCGAACGATTTGGCAGTTTCGTGAAACTCTGCTTCATTAAAGCTCCAACCCGGCGACCAAAGCTTCCATAAGAGTTGGCCTATCTCACCCCGCATCTGCGTGAGGCCCTTACGTCCTCGCTCCGTGTTAAAGTAGAACTGGTACCAAAATCGTCGTTCCTGTTCCGGATCGATTGGCTTATCCGAATTGGCGATGTCCTGAATTTGATAACCAGTGCACGTTATCAAGCCGCGAGACCGCTGCGGCCAGAGCGCTGCGACAACGCAAGCGGCGCGCCCGCCCCAGTCAAAACCGGCTAAGGTCGCCTGCGCAATTTGCAACCCATCGAGCAGCTCGAGCAGGTCCATGCCCAAAGCAGCCTGTTCACCGGAACGAAGCGTGTCAGGGGATAAGAAACGTGTAGAACCATAGCCGCGCAGATACGGCACGATAGTGCGAAATCCCGCTGCATTAAGGATCGGTACAACCCGATCGAATGCGCGCACATCGAACGGATATCCGTGTAGAAGCACTATGACTGGGGCATCAGCAGGGCCGCTATGCTCGTATCCAATCTCCAGGACAGAGGTTCGAACGTGGGCCAGTTCTGCCAAAGCAGCCCTCCAAAGTAGACGTGCTCAGAAGTTTGCAATGCTATCGATGCAGCGGAACGTCCGCAAATGGGCCGCAAAGCGGACCTAGCAGAGCGCTCATTTCAGCCGCTATTGTCACTTTCCGGAACCAGGCGATATCCGACTTTGACTCCGGAATGCGCACCAAAGCAGACGTTCGGCGACCACTCGGAACTTTTGGTGCACGCCTTAGCTTCCCCGTAAAGGGGATCACCCAAATTTATTATTCTTCGGGAATCCCTTCGGCGGCAGGCGCCCCGCATCGGCACGGTTGCCCATCCAGTCGCGCAATTCGCTCTTCAAGACGGTGAACGTGCGCTTCGCCGAATCCTGCCAGGTCAATCCTTCGCGCAATTCGAAGACGCGCGCGTCCGACAAACCGCCATCCTTGTAGCGCTGCAGCCGCACGCCTTTCCCCCTGGGCATTTCCGGCACTTGCGCGAGCGGGAAGACCAGCATTTTGCGGTTCTCGCCGATCGTCGCGACGTGGTCGCCGTCGGCCGGCACGATGACGCTCGCCTTCGCCGGCGCGTCGACATTGATCAGCGCCTTGCCCTTGCGCGTGCCGCCGATCATCTCGTCCTGCGCGGCGACGAAGCCGCGTCCGTCGCTCGAAGCAACCAGCATTTTCGCGCCAGCGCGATACGGGAAGGCGGCGGCAATCTCCGCGTCTTGATCGATATCGACCATAAGCTTGATCGGCTCGCCATGCCCTCTTCCGCCCGGCAGTTTTGACGCTTCGAGCGTGTAAATCTTGCCGCTGGTCGCAAGCACGAGAATTTTCGACGTGGTCTCGGCGAAGAAGCTCGTCAGCAGCGCGTCATCGCCCTTGAATTGCAGGCCGGAGACGTCTTCGACGTGGCCTTTCAGCGCGCGTATCCAGCCTTTCTCCGAGACAACGATCGTCACCGGCTCGCGCTCGACCAGCGCCTCCGTAAGATCGAAATCGACGGCTTCGGGCGCCTGCTCGAACGTCGTGCGGCGCTTGCCGATCTTGGTGTTGAGCCCATAAGTCTTCTTCAGCTCGCGAATCTGCCAGGCGATCGTCTTCCATTGCAGGCTCTCGCTGACGATCAGCTTCTCGACCTCGGCCTTCTCCTCGGTAAGCTCGGCGTGCTCTTTGCGCAGCTGCATCTCTTCGAGCCGGCGCAATGCGCGGAGCCGCGTGTCCAGGATGTAGTTCACCTGCATTTCGGAGAGATCGAAGATCATGCGCAGCACGTCCTTCGGCTCCTCCTCCTCGCGGATGATGCGGATCACCTCGTCAAGATTGAGAAAGACGATGATCATGCCGGCGAGCACTTCGAGCCGGCGCTCGATCTCGCCCAGGCGGAACTTCGAGCGCCGCACCAGGACGACGCGGCGGTGATCGATCCATTGCGTCAGCGCTTCCGGCAGCGACACGACGCGCGGAATGATTCCGTCGACGAGCACGTTGAGATTTAAGGCAAAGCGCGTCTCGAGCTCGGTGAGACGGAAAAGCGATTCCATCATCACGGCGGGATCGATCGTGCGGGCGCGCGGCTCGACGACGATGCGGATGTCCTCGGCCGATTCGTCGCGGATGTCGGCGATCAGCGGCAGCTTCTTGTCGTTGAACAGCTCGGCGATCTTTTCGATCAGCCGCATCTTCTGCACGCCGTAGGGAATCTCGGTGACGACGGCATTCCACATGCCGCGGCTGCCCTCTTCCTTGACCCAGCGGGCGCGCAGGCGAAACGCGCCGCGGCCGGTGCGGTAGGCCTCGGCAATCGTCTCCGCGGGATCGACAATGATGCCGCCGGTCGGGAAATCCGGACCCGGCACGAAGGTCATCAGCTGCTGCGCGCTCGCGTTGCGGTGTGAGATGAGGTAAAGTGCGGCGTCGCAGAGCTCTGCGACATTATGCGGCGGGATCGAGGTCGCCATGCCGACGGCGATGCCCTGCGCGCCGTTGGCGAGCAGGTTCGGGAAGGAGGCGGGCAGGACGACCGGCTCCTTCTCGTCGCCGGAATAGTTTTCGCGGAAGTCGATCGCGTCTTCGTCGATGCCTTCGAGGAGGAGGCCGGCGACGCCGGTCATCCGCGCTTCGGTGTAGCGATAGGCGGCGGCGGCGTCGCCGTCGACATTGCCGAAATTGCCTTGGCCGTCGACCAGCGGGTAGCGCGAGACGAAGTCCTGGGCGAGACGGACGAGCGCGTCGTAGATCGCCTGGTCGCCGTGCGGATGGAACGAGCCCATCACGTCGCCGACGATTTTTGCGCATTTCTTGAAGGCGGCGCCGGGATCGAGGCGCAGCACCTGCATGCCGTAAAGGATGCGGCGGTGGACCGGTTTCAGCCCGTCGCGGGCGTCGGGCAGCGCCCGGCCCATGATGGTCGAGAGGGCATAGGCGAGGTAGCGCTCCTCGAGCGCCGTGCGCAGGTTGACGGGGAGGAGCTCGCCACCCGTGGGTTGAGGAGGAGGAGGATGAGGAGGAGGAACGTTTTTTCCCATGCGCGTGGCTACCCCGCACCCTGAGTCGTAGCAAGGCGGGCCCGCCGCGATCCCGTCACGGCGCCGCCGCGGGAGCCAGCCCGGGCGTGTCCCGCCTGCACTAGCTGCGACATGGTCCACAAAATAGAACGGGCGACGGAACCTTAGCCGTTCGAAACCATTCTGTGTGTGAAATGGCACAGCCTTCGGGCGCAAAGATGTGAGCATGTCGCCGAGTTAAAACGGCGAAGTAGGATGAGATGACCAAAACCTTTACCGTTCTGGCACTTCTCGGTCTTGCCGGCGTCGCGGGCGCAGCTTTCTTCGGTGTTCCCGGTCCATCGGTGCTTCAGGCCCAAGAGGAGCAGCGTGCCGAGGTGACCGATGCGGGGGCGAATTGTCGTCTAATCGAGATCGCCCTTGACGAGGGCTATGGCGTGACGCGTCGCGTCGTGCGAACGGATTGCTCGACCGTTCAATAACTTAGCCTTTTGCTGCACTGCGGCATAGCGCCGCGCAAGGCGTCCCTGTCCGTTTTTGAGCGCATTTGTGTGCCACAAGGCCGCACGTGCAAATCACATGGATTCGGAATGTTTTTGAAGCTTTTCAGCATTGGGAGCGCCGCGGCTATCGCCAGCGTGGCAACCTTCTTGGCTCTGCAGACGGTCGGCTATGCGAATAGCGGTACCACTACGGGGACCGAACAGGCCAACGAGTCGGGCAATCCTGCTGGTGCTCCCATGCAGATTGATCTCCCCGCCGGTTGGTCGAAAATTCCGGCCCCACATAATGACGGCGCTCTCTATGCGCTGCGCTGCGACGCGAAGGGCTGCATTCCGGGAGTCACGGCAACTTTGAGCTGTGTACCGGCAGCCGGTTCGCACCAAGGCACAGGACGCGACCTAGTGACATTGGCGAGGGAGCGCCCGGTGGTTCGTTCTGGGCGCGAGGCGGTCACCGCGGATGCTTCCATTCTTACCGTCGATGGCCGTGAGTTCCACGAGCGCAGCTCGGTCCTTAACAACGGCCGCTATGTCCTGACCGCCGCAACGCGTCTCGGCGAGAACGTCTGCGGTCTTGATCTTACCGGCCCGCGCAGCGAGGGCGCGCGCCTCGACCTGACAATCAGGTCGATGCTGTCGCGACTGCGCTTCTCCTAAACGCTTTCTCCACTTCCGCTTGGAATGCAGTACGTGGAGCGCCGAGCGCGAGACCGCGCGGCGCCAGCAGATCGCGCGTAAGAAAATGTTCGAGCAGGCGGAAGGCGTCACGGACCTGATCCGCATCCGCCTCGTGTTGCTCCGTCAGAAGAAATCTCGGCAACGGCAGAAGGCGATCGCGCCAAGGCTCGCCCGCGCTGCGCGCCACCGCGCGACCTGATTTCGGCGAGACATAGACGAGATCGTCGGTCGCGCCGGTGAGCGTGCACTCGGTAAGGTCCAGGCCAAAGCCTAGCTCAGCTAATAACGCGAGCTCGAAGCGCAGCATCAGCACCGGCGCCATTGCTGCATCATCAAGCCTGTCGGCCAAGAGTTCCGCAAAGCGCCAGAGTTCCGGGTGTGGATCGCGCTCCGGCATCAGCCGCAGCAGACCCGAGAGGTGATATAGCCCGTGCAGACCGAGTGCGCTGCGCATGAGATGAGCCGCTCGCAGCCGCTCGCCTTCCACCACGAATGTGCCGAGATGCTCTTCGAGCCGTGCGCGCCAAGTGACGTCGATCGAGTTGCCGGCCTGCAAAATCGGCTGCATCGCGCGCGAGCGGCCGCCACGAACGAGGCCGAGATGGCGGCCGTGCCGTTCGGTCAACACTTCGAGAATGACGCTAGTTTCGCTGTGCTTCCTCGTACCGAGGATGAGACCGCGATCCTGCCAATCCATGGCCTGTCTCACATCCGCGGAAAGTCAAGCCCCATCTCACGATAGCGCTCGGGATCGTCCACCCAACCGGGCCGCACCTTGACGAAGAGAAACAGGTGCACTTTCTGCTCGGCGGCCTCCGCGATCTCTTTGCGCGCCGCCTGGCCGATCGCCTTGATGGTGCGTCCGCCGTCGCCGATCACGATCTTCTTCTGCCCGTCACGCGCGACATAGATCGTCTGCTCGATTCGCGACGAACCGTCCGGCAATTCCTTCCAGGAATCCGTCTCGACCGTAGACTGATACGGCAGTTCGTCGTGCAGGCGCTCGAACAATTTCTCGCGCGTGATCTCCGCCGCAAGCAGACGGAGCGGCGCGTCGGAAACCTGGTCCTCCGGATAAAGCCACGGCCCCTCCGGCATCATGGCGGCGAGCCGCGCCTTAAGAGGCGCGACGCCATCGCCAGTC
>Ga0164307_10000628_pt1 | contig 15539 bp, 13 predicted proteins | sample Whisoiple_243_MG_FD_110214 | JGI IMG/M metagenome (GOLD analysis project Ga0164307, IMG submission 110214) | Soil microbial communities amended with fresh organic matter from upstate New York, USA - Whitman soil sample_243_MG | ecosystem: Environmental > Terrestrial > Soil > Unclassified >...
ACATGTCGAAGCCCTCGCGCTGGTACTCGACCACAGGATCCTTCTGCGCCACGGCCCGCAGGTTGATGCCCTCCTTGAGATAGTCCATCTCGTAGAGGTGCTCGCGCCATTTCCGGTCGATCACGTTGAGCAGCACGTTGCGCTCGAGCTGGCGCATCGCCCCCTCGCCCGCGAGCTCCTCCAGCTGCTTCTCGCGCTCGGAGTAGGCCCGCTCGGCATCCTCGATCAACGCATCGAGCAGCTCCTCGCGTGTCAGCTCGCCGGGCTCGCCGATCGCGTCGGAGTCGATCAGGCTGTGGTGGTCGATGCTGACCGGATACAGCTGCTTCAACGCGGTCCACAGTGTTTCGAGATCCCAGTCCTCCGAGTAGCCCTCGGAGGTGGCGCCGTCCACGTAGGCCGTGAGGACGTCCACCATCATCCCGTGCGCCTGCTCCTTGAGGTTCTCCCCTTCGAGGATGCGCAGGCGCTCGGCGTAGATGACCTTGCGCTGCTGGTTCATCACCTCGTCGTACTTGAGGACGTACTTGCGGATCTCGAAGTTCTGCTGCTCGACCTGTGTCTGCGCGCTCTTGATGGCGCGGCTGACCATCTTGGCCTCGATGGGCACGTCGTCGGGCAGGCTGAGCCGGGTCAACAGCGATTCGAGCGCGGCACCGTTGAACCGCCGCATCAGCTCGTCGGCGAGCGACAGGTAGAACCGGGACTCGCCAGGGTCGCCCTGGCGGCCCGACCGACCGCGCAGCTGGTTGTCGATACGGCGAGACTCGTGCCGCTCGGTGCCCAGGACGTACAGCCCGCCTGCAGCGATCACCTCTTTGGCCTCCGACGCGGCTTCGGCCTTCACCCGCGGGAGCAGTTCATGCCAGGCCGCGTCGTAATCCTCCTGGGTCTCGACCGGGTCGAGCCCCTGATCGCGCAGCCGCTTGTCGGCGAGGAAGTCGACGTTGCCCCCGAGCACAATGTCGGTGCCGCGGCCCGCCATGTTGGTGGCCACCGTGATCGCACCGCGGCGGCCGGCCTCGGCGATGATGCCTGCCTCCTGCTCGTGATACTTCGCGTTGAGCACGTTGTGCGGAATGCGGCGCTTCTGGAACTGCCGCGACAAGTACTCCGACCGCTCCACGCTCGTGGTGCCGATCAGCACCGGCTGGCCCTTCTCGTAGCGCTCGGTGACGTCGTCGACGACCGCGATGTACTTGGCCTCTTCGGTCTTGTAGATGAGGTCGGACTGGTCGGCGCGGACCATCGGCTTGTTGGTGGGGATGCTCACCACCCCGAGCTTGTAGATCTCGTGCAGCTCGGCGGCCTCGGTCTGGGCGGTACCGGTCATCCCGGCGAGCTTGTCGTAGAGGCGGAAGTAGTTCTGCAGCGTGATGGTGGCCAGCGTCTGGTTCTCGGCCTTGATCTCGACCTTTTCCTTGGCCTCGATGGCCTGGTGCATGCCCTCGTTGTAGCGGCGCCCCAGCAGCACGCGGCCGGTGAACTCGTCGACGATCAGCACCTCGCCGTCGCGGACGATGTAGTCCTTGTCGCGCATGAACAGCTCTTTGGCCTTTATCGAGTTGTTCAGGTAGCTGACCAACGGCGAATTGGCGGCCTCGTAGAGATTCTCGATGCCGAGCTGATCCTCGACGAACTCGACGCCGATCTCGTTGACGCCGATGGTGCGCTTGCGGATGTCGACCTCGTAGTGCTTGTCCTTCTCCATCATCGGCGCGAGCCGCGCGAACTCGGTGTACCAGTTCGACGAGCCGTCGGCCGGACCGGAGATGATCAGCGGTGTGCGGGCCTCGTCGATCAGGATGGAGTCGACCTCGTCGACGATGGCGTACGCGTGCCCGCGCTGCACCATCTCTTCGACCGTGTGCGCCATGTTGTCGCGCAGGTAGTCGAAGCCGAACTCGTTGTTGGTGCCGTAGGTGATGTCGGCGCCGTAGGCGACGCGACGCTGGTCGGGTGTCATCTGGGCCAGGATCACGCCGACATCGAGGCCGAGGAAGCGGTGCACGCGCCCCATCCACTCGCTGTCGCGTTTGGCCAGGTAGTCGTTGACGGTGACGACGTGCACGCCCTTGCCCGACAGGGCGTTCAGGTAGGCGGGCAGCACACAGGTCAGGGTCTTGCCCTCGCCGGTCTTCATCTCCGCGACGTTGCCGAAGTGCAGGGCGGCCGCGCCCATCACCTGCACGTCGTAGGGCCGCTGGTCGAGGACGCGCCAGGCGGCCTCACGGGCCACCGCGAACGCCTCGGGCATCAGGTCGTCGAGGTCTTCGCCGTCGGTGTAGCGCTTCTTGAACTCGTCGGTCTTGGCGCGCAGCTCGGCGTCGGAGAGCTTCTCGACGTCATCGGACAAGGTGTTGACGTAGTCGGCCACCCGCTTGAGGCGCTTGACCATGCGGCCTTCGCCGAGCCGGAGCAACTTATCGAGCACGCTGATTTCCCCTGTGGGTCTGATGGATCTCGTGATGTATTAGACGAGGTCCATCGTAGGTGACTCGTCGAACCGGCCTGTCGACCGAGGTCACGCCAGGCGAATCAACCCACCGGCTCAGGCGAGCCGAATCAAGCCGTAGTCGTAGGCGTGCCTGCGATACACCACGCACGGCCTGTCGCTCTGTTGGTCGTGGAACAGGAAGAAGTCGTGTCCCACCAGTTCCATCTCGTAGAGCGCATCGTCCACGGTCATCGGCTTGGCCGGGTGTTCCTTGGTGCGGACGATCTGGCCGGGCTCGTGGAACTCGAGGCCGTCGGCCGCCCCGGATTCGTCGCCGTCGCGTTGGACGAACGCCTCGGGCGCTGACACCTTCGTGGCTGCTGCCAGCGACACGGGCCTCTTGTCACCGTAGTGAACCGTGCGGCGGTCCTTGCTCCGCCGCAACCGGTTCTCGAGTTTGCAGACCGCCGCCTCGAGGGCGGCGTAAAAGCTGTCGGCGCACGCCTCGCCCCGCACGACCGGTCCCCGGCCCCGCGCGGTGATCTCCACGTGCTGACAGTTCTTGCGTTGGCGCCGGTTGCGCTCGTGGTCGAGTTCGACATCGAAGAGGTAGATGCTGCGGTCGAATCGTTCGACGCGCGCCAGTTTCTCTGAGACATAGATGCGGAAGTGATCGGGGATCTCGACGTTGCGGCCCTTGACGACAACCTCGGCATGAGGCGCGGGCGCGGTCTCTTCGTCTTCAACGATCATCGAGCGGTCTGTTTCCATGGAACGGATTGACATGCTTGGCGACTCGTTTCTGTTTCGCGTCGCACGCGCACTGCGTGCCTACCTGGCAGATATGCACCGACGGGGCACGAGTTTTTTCGCCGCTCGCCGGTACAAGGTGTCGATCAGTCACCTCCTACCGCTGGGCGATGGTTGGCGCTTCTTGCCAGAGCGCCGCCGTGAGGTGTTCACGGGCGTTGGACCCGACGGTAGTCCGTGTTCACCCACTAGTGCCAGTAATTTCGCCTACCTGTTTTCAGTTCTTCACACCCGCTTGATCTCCGAGAAATTGGCCGCCCCGTCAGCCTCGCCGGTCAGGCGTTGGCGAGCACAAGAACGGCGACCACCCGGGCGCCGGTAGTTTGCAGGACACGCACCGATTCGGCGACGGTGGCCCCGGTGGTGACGATGTCGTCGACCACCACCACGTCGCCCGTCAGCCGGTTGCGGGACCCGCAGAGCCGGACCCGGCCTGCCACATTGCGCCGGCGCGCCGCACCCGACAGTCCGACCGAGTCGCGCACCAGCGCCGTCATCCGAAGTGTCTGGACGACCCGCGCGTCTCGACCACCCGACGTGGCCGCGACCGCCATCCGCATGACGGGATCTCCGCCGCGCCTTCTGGCAGCGAGACGACGGGTGGGAGCGGGCACCACGGTCAGCGGCGCGCCGACCATCCCCCAAGTCAGCAGTCGGCGCAACCCGTCACCCAGCGCGTCGCCGAGCGGGCGGATCAGGTCCGCGCGGCCGTGCTCCTTGACCGCCACGATGGCGTTGCGCCGGGCGCCTGCGTAGCGGCCGAGAGAGAAGACGGGCACGCCGGGGTGGACCCGCGGAGTGACGACATGCGGCGCGTCGGGGCCAACCGCGAGCCGGCGCACGCAGGCGTCGCACCACCGGGTCGACGGGGCGCCGCACCCGCCGCACTCCAGCGGAAGAACCAGGTCGAGCACGTCGCCAGTGTCGCGACGGGCGGTGACATCCCTACAGCTTGGCCAGCGTCACCTCTGCGGCGACGAGGTCCTGCGCCCCTATCCCGACGAGCTTGGCTACGGTGATGTCGTTGTCCGACGTGCGGCCTGCAACCCGGCCCGAGATCACTTCGCCCAATTCCCCGGCCACGTCGCCGATCGAATACCGGCCCGCACGGATCGCCCGGTGAACGTCACCGTTGGCCTCGGCGGTGTCGCGTGCGTCCACGAAGACCCGGGCACGTTGCAGCGCCGTCGCGTCGAGCTCGCTTTTGTTCGGGTCGTCGGCGCCGACCGCGGTGATGTGCTGGCCGTCGTGCAACCACGCCCCCTGCACCAGCGGTTCGCGCGACAGCGTTGCGGTGATCAGGACGTCAGCGCTTCGCACTGTGCGTTCGATATCGGTCGAACAGTGGATCTCGACGTCGGGCAGCTTCGAACTCAACCGCGCCTTGAGCCGCTCGGCCTTCTGCGGGCTGCGAGCCCAGATCGCCAATGTCGCGAACGGCCGCTCTCGATACAGCGCCAACGGCTGCCAGAAGGCCTGCACTCCCGCCCCGAGCACCGCGGCGGTGCCGACCTCGGCAGGCGCGAGCGCTCGCGCGGCCACCGCGCCCGCCGCGGCGGTCCGAATGTCGGAGAGGTAGTGCTCCTCGTTCAGGAGGGCCAGGGTTTGGCCGGAACGACTGTCGAAGACGCCGACGAATCCGCCCTGAGGCAGCCCGCGTTCGACGTTGCTGCGGAACCAGGGTGAGACCTTGACGATGTAGACGTCGTGACCGCGCAGGCTGCCTGTCTTCACGTAGACGTCACCCAGCTCGCTGCGCTCGGCGGGGAACATCACGACCAGCCCGTTGTCAGCGAGGCCCGCGCTGGATTCCGCGAAAGCACGTGACACCGGCTCGATCAGATCTTCGAAACTCACGCTGGCACGGATACTTTCGGCGCTGACCATGCGGATGCCGCTCATGGACGGGCATCGATCGTGCCGTGTCCGACGACCGAGACGTCGCCGCCGACGTTCACGGTTCGCACGTGGTTCGCACTGCCTTCCGGCCGTACGCGCAGTTCGCTTGGCCTGCCGGTGAATTGGCCCTGATGCAGAATGAACGTCTGCCCGCCGTGAGCCATGCCGTGGCGCAGGCGATAGGCGCCGATCGTCCCCGCGGCGCTTCCCGTGGCCACGTCCTCGATGATTCCGTCGTTGTTCCAGTGCCGGACTTCGACGGCGGCTTCGTCGAGCAGCACCGCGAATTGCGCGTTGGCGCCGTGAAGCAATCCCGTGATGTCCTGTGTGATTCGGGCTCGCGCCAATGCGCCGGGCCGAACCGGCACGATCAGATACCGAAGGCCGGTGCTCACGACTTCCATCGGAAGGTCGGCCATCAGATCGTCTGGCGCGAGGTTGAAGGCGTGGGCGATCGTGTCACCGTCATCGAATGTTCCCAGGAACTCCGGGGCGCCCTGGTTCAGCCAGCCCGAATAGCCGCCGTCGGTGACCTCGGTCGTGATGTCGACTGTCTTGGCCACCAACCGGAACCGCCAGCTCCGCGCACCGGCAGCTCCCGAGTGCTTGTGCAGGACCGCCGCCGCCCCGATGATCGGGTGTCCGGCGAAGGGCAGTTCATCGAACAGGTCGAAGATTCTGGCCTCGACAGTGTCGGCACGATCTGTGGGTCGAAGAAAAATCGCTTCGAAGTGCCGCAACTCCTGAGTGATCCGCAGCATCTGTTCTGCACTTAGGTCTCCGGCATCGGGAAACACCGGCAGGCTGTTGCCACCGAACGGGTTTCGGGTGAAGACGTCGACATGGCTGTAAGCGAGGCTCATCACATCTCTCCTCACAGCTCGGAGGCGAGACCGTCGGTGAACCGGCCTAGCGCCGACTCGTCGCGCCGGTAGAAGGTCCAACCCTTCTTGCGCGTCGCGATCAGTAGTCCGGCCTCGGTCAGCAGCGTCAGGTGGCGGGATGCCGTTGCGGGCGCGATGCCCAGCTTGTCTCGGATGAAGTCGGCGCAGACACCGTCGCTGACGAGGTCGCCGTCGGTCTGCGGGGGAAAGTTCGCGGTCGGATCCTTGAGCAGCGACAGGATCTCGAGGCGCACCGGACTCGATACGGCCTTGATCGTCTTCAGCAGCGCGCCGGAGCTAGCCGCTTCGTCATTTCGCATAAATGCGAAATTAGCTGTTCAGGCGCACCATGTCAAGGGTCCTCGGTGGCCGGTGTTCGCCGACGTCTGCGCCATGGCTGTCGGAACTGGGGCATCGCAGCCGCCACGCAGATTTCGCCGACTCCCTGTCTGGGTACTCCCTGTGAATGACCGATCGAGAGTCGCGGATCGTGGACTGCCTCGAGCAGGCCTTTGCCGGCCTGATGAAGGCCGACCCCGACGCGTTCCGCACGAAGTTCCGCAAAATGGCCGCCGACCCGTTCGCGTTCTACCGCGGCAGCGCCTGCGTCTTCTACGCCGACGTCGCCGATCAGGAGGATCGGTGGGCCGACGAGCGGACCGGCCGGGTCTGGATCCAGGGCGACCTGCATGCCGAGAACTTCGGCACATACATGGACGGCGCGGGGATGCTGATCTTCGACGTCAACGACTTCGATGAGGCATTCGTCGGGCACTTCACCTGGGACCTGCAGCGGTTCGCGGCCAGTGTTGCGCTGCTTTGCTGGCAGAAGGCGCTGTCGGACAACGTTATTCGTGATTTGATCGCGGCATTCACCCGCTCCTATCTCGATCAGGTGACCTGGTTCCGGCAGACCGACGACGACTCGACGTTCTCGTTGAACCTCGACACCGCCCGCGGCGCGGTGCTTGCCGCCCTCCAAGACGCGCGTTTGTCGACGCGCTACGAGATGCTGCACAGGATCACCCATGTCGACGATGCGGACCGTCGCTTTCGCCACACCTCTGGTGTGCGCGAACTCGACGAGGCTGAATACGAGAAAGTCAAGGCCGCATTCGAGGCCTATCAGGACACCATCCCGAAATCGAAGAAGTTCCGCGAAATCGCCTACGACGTCAAGGACATCGTCGGGCGAACCGGCTTCGGCATCGGCAGCGCGGGCCTACCGAGCTACAACGTGCTGATCGAGGGCTTCAACCAGGCGCTCGACAACGACATCGTGCTGTCGATGAAGCAGGGCAACGTCGCCGCGGCGAGCCGGGTCGTCGACGACGAGGCCGTGCACAAGTACTTCAAGAACCAGGGGCACCGCACCGCGGTATCGCAGCGGGCGTTGCAGGCGTACGCCGATCCCCTGCTCGGCCACACCGAGATCGACGGGGTCGGTTTCGTCGTCGCGGAGCTCTCGCCGTACGAGTCCGACCTGGACTGGAGCGAACTGACCGAACCCGACGAGCTGACCGAGGTGATCGAACAGCTCGGCCGTGCGGTGGCCAAGGTGCACTGTGTCGGTGACGCCGACAGCGACCAGGAGCTGGTCGGATTCCAGACCGAGGACGCGATCGCAGAACTGATCGGGGACCGCACCGACGAGTTCGTCGACGACATCGTGGAATTCGGGCTCACCTACGCCGCGACCGTACGGGAGGACCATCGGCACTTCGTCGAGGCATTCCGCGAGGGCAGGATTCGCGGCGTCAGCTCGGCCTGACCGGTGCGGTCACCCGAGAACGATTGAATCGCCCTGCACCGAAACGGCTTTGGACTCCAGAGGCTTGCTCGCCGGGCCCTTGGCGACGGTGCCGTCCAGGTTGAACTTGCTGCCGTGGCATGGGCAGTCGATCGTGCCGTCGGCCACCTTGTTCACCGCGCATCCCTTGTGCGTGCAGGACGAGGAGAAGCCCTTGAACACACCGGCGGTGGGCTGGGTCACCACGACGTCGTCGACGATCACACCCGAACCGACCGGCACGTCGGCGGTTTTGGCGATCGCTCCGCCCGACGCCGCTTCGGCCGGCGGGGTCGTCACCGCTTCGCTGCTTGCGGCGGGTTTGTCTGCTTGTTTGTCGCCGCCGTCGCCGCAGGCCGCGAGCGCGCCCGCGGTCAGCACGAGACCGGCACCGCGGATCACGTGCTGCCGTGGCACATGGACGTCATTGATGTTCATCGCGGACCTTTCGGCGGGCTGGGCCTACACACCTGCTGACAGGAAACGCCATCACACGCGTTTTGTCTGCGTAACTCGAAAAGTGTCAGGGTTCAGCCCGGCAGCACGGGTATCGCGCCCGGCGTCATCAACGGGCGGACCTCGACCCAGCGCGGGTCGTTCTCTGCCGCCGAACCCGACAGCTGCAGGATGCCGCGGGCGTCCGCCACGTACACCGTCGACGGATTCGCCGCCACGGACCCCACCGGCATCAGCAGGTTGCGGCTCGGGCCGTCGGAGTTCACCCCGTCGAGGTTGACATACGACACCGGGTGCTGCGGATCGGTACGGCTGACGACGATGTCGTCGCCGGTGCGCCAGCACAGCGACACGACGGTGTTCTTGAGGCCGAAGCCCAGCCGGCGCGGATACGTCAGCGCGAACCCGCCGCCCGGCGTCTGCTCGACGCTGGCCAGGATCACCTGTCCCTCGATCAGGATCGCCGCGCGCGTCCCGTCGCGGGACAGCTGCAGCTCGGCGATCGGGCCGGGAAACCGGGTGGACACCGCCGTGGAGTCGACCGGGATGCGGCCCGGCTGCCCCGACGCATCCTGCACCGTGCGCACCACGTTGTTGCCGTCTACCACCACCCATACCGCGTCATCCAGCGACCACGTGGGACGCGACAGCGACCGACCGTCCATCGCCTGCAACGGATTTCCGCCGATCGGGCCGACCCACAGCGACGACGCCATCTCCGGTGCGCCCGCGTTCAGCGTCACCACCGACGCCGCGTCCTGGCCGCTGCGTGACACGGCCGCCCCGGTCTGATTCGGCGTCGCGCCGAAGGGGCCGGGGACACGCGGCGCGCGTTGCCCGTCCAGGGCCACCAGCGACCCGTCGACCAACGCGTGCAGCCCGGCGGCCGCGCCATCGGCCGCACCGGGGTCGGTCGCCGCGACGTCGGAGGTCTGCCAGCCCTCGGCGAACCGGTCGTCGAGCGCTGCGCCGTCGGCGTTGATGACGTAGGGGCCGTTGATGCCCGCCCGAGACAGTGTCCAGATGATCTGTGCCGCAAGAAGTTGGCGGCTGTGCGGGTCGGTGGTGGACAGGTTCTCCAGGTCAATGCGGGCACCGCCGTAGCCACGGCCGACGCCCATCTTGCCGCCGTCGGCACGAGTCACCGGTCCGCGCAGGCGCAGCGGCGGGCCGAGCAGGTTGCGCACGGTGTTCGCCATCTCCGGACGCGGGCCTGCGATCAGCTTGGTGACCAGTTCGGTGGCCAGCTGGTCTGGATCGGACACCGCGACATAGCGGGGATCGGGCACCACGGTCTTACCGGTCGGGTCGGCGAAGTACAGCGTGTTGCGCTTGTAAGTCTCCTGAAACTGTTGCCAGTCAAGGAAAACCCCGTTCGGCAGCTTGTCGATGCGCCAGCCGCCCGACGTCTTCACCAGGTCGATCGGTCCTGGGTCGGGCAGCGCACCCTCGCCCGTTTCGAACACCCCGATGTCGGAAAGCGAACCGAGGATGTCGGCGCGCATGGTGACCGAAACCTTGTCAGGGCCCCGCGTTTCGACGAACACGACCCGGTCGATCAGCAGCGCGCTGCCCGCGTCGTCCCAGCCGCTTGACGCGGATTCGGTGAGGAACTGCCTGGCGGCCAGGTGGCGGTTGGACGGATCCGCGGTGGCCTTGATGAACTCGCGCAACAGCACGTCGGGATCCATGTTGGGCGTCGGCTTCGGCAGGCTCGGTGGTGCGGGACGGTCGACGGTTCCGATCGCCTGCGGCGCCGACGAACTGGGCACCCCTGCACATCCGGCCAACACCAGCGCGCACGCGGTCAAGGCGGCGAGCAGCCGCTTCACACGCTCTCCCCCGCCGGTTGTCGTTCCTTCTCCGAACTCTTTGCCTTGCGTTCGCGCCCAACAGGTTTCAGCGGCAGCGGGCTAGTCGTCACCTTGTGGCCGCGGATCAGCGGCAGGGTGAGCCGGAAACAGGCGCCCTTGCCGGGCTCGCCCCAGGCCTCGAGCCTGCCCTGGTGCAGCCTGGCGTCCTCGATGCTGATGGCCAGGCCGAGCCCGGTGCCGCCGGAGCGGCGGACCCGTGACGGGTCGGACCGCCAGAACCGGCTGAACACCAGCTTCTCCTCGCCGGGCCGCAATCCGACGCCGTAGTCGCGGACGGTCACCGCCACGGTGTCCTCGTCGACGGCCATCCTGATCCGCACCGGCTTGCGCTCGGCGTGGTCGATGGCGTTGGCGATCAGGTTGCGCAGGATGCGTTCCACCCGGCGCGGGTCGACCTCGGCAATGACCTCCTCGGTCGGCATGTCGACGATCAGATCGATCTGGGCGTCGCCCGCGAGGTGGCCGACGTTGTCCAGCGCGCTCTGCACGGTGTCGCGCAGGTCGACCGCCTCGACGGACAGCTCCGCGACGCCCGCGTCGTGCCGGGAGATTTCGAGCAGGTCGTTGAGAAGCATCTCGAAACGGTCGAGTTCGCTGACCATCAGCTCGGTAGACCGCCGCAGCGCAGGCTCGAGTTCGTCGTTGTGATCGTGAATCAGGTCGGCGGCCATCCGCACAGTGGTCAGCGGGGTGCGCAATTCGTGGCTGACGTCGGAGGTGAAACGACGCTGCAAGTTGCCGAATTCCTCGAGCTGGGTGATCTGCCGCGACAGGCTTTCGGCCATGTCGTTGAACGACACCGCAAGCCGCGCCATGTCGTCCTCGCCACGCACCGGCATCCGCTCGGTGAGGTGGCCTTCGGCGAACCGCTCGGCGATCCGCGAGGCCGACCGCACCGGCAGCACGATCTGGCGCGCCACGATCAGCGCGATGGCGGCGAGCATGAGCAGCAGCACCACACCGCCGGTCGCCATCGTGCCGCGCACCAGTGCGATCGTGGATTCCTCGTTGTTCAGCGGAAAGACAAGGTACAGCTCGAGATTGGTGACGGGCGACGACGTCGGGGTGCCGACGATGAGAGCGGGCCCGGAGAAGCCCTCTGTGCGCACCGTCGCGTACTGGTAGCTGACCTGGCCGGCCTTCACGAAGTCCCGCAGGGCATTCGGGATCTGCGCGACGGGTCCCGCCGAGGTCGCGGCCCGCGGACCGTCACCCGGAACGACGAGCACGGCGTCGAATGCGCCCGCCAGGCCCGCGCCCGCATCAGCCTTGCGGTCGATGAGCGTGTTGCGGGCCAGCTGAAGGCTACTGTCCAGCGAGCGGGTCTCCTCGCCGCCGACGATGCCGCTGACGGTGTTGCGGGCCCGCTCGATCTCCTCGGTGGCCGCCCGCACCTTCACCTCGAGGATGCGATCGGTGATCTGGCTCGTCAGCACGAAGCCGAGCACCAGGATCACCGCCAGTGAAAGCCCGAGCGTCAGCGACACCACGCGCAACTGCAGGGAACGGCGCCAGGCAAGGCCCAAAGCTCGACCGAGCGCGCCCAACCCGCGAATCAGTGGAGCAGATCGCCGCTGAATGCGCCGCTTCGAGCTGAAGATCACGGCGACCGCCTGGCGGTCAATGTCACGGCCGCGGCCCAGCCGCGCAAGGTCACGGAGGTCCGGCCTTGTATCCCACTCCTCGAACAGTCAGCACAACTTGCGGATTCTCAGGATCCTTCTCGACCTTCGCCCGCAGACGTTGGACATGCACGTTCACCAAACGGGTGTCGGCGGGGTGCCGGTAGCCCCACACCTGTTCGAGCAGCACATCTCGAGTAAACACCTGCCTGGGTTTGCGTGCCAGCGCCACCAACAGGTCGAACTCCAGCGGGGTCAGCGAAATCTGCTCGCCCTGCCTGGTCACCTTGTGGGCAGGCACGTCGATGTCGACATCGGCGATGGAAAGCATCTCGGCGGGCTCGTCTTCGTTGCGGCGCAGCCGGGCGCGCACACGTGCGACCAGCTCCTTTGGCTTAAAGGGCTTCATCACGTAGTCGTCGGCGCCCGACTCAAGGCCGAGCACCACGTCGACGGTGTCGGTCTTGGCCGTCAGCATCACGATCGGCACCCCGGAGTCGGCGCGCAGCACGCGGCACACGTCGATACCGTTCATGCCGGGCAGCATCAGATCCAGCAGGACCAGATCGGGCCGCAACTCGCGCACGGCGGTGAGCGCCTGGGTGCCGTCACCGATGACTGCGGTGTCGAACCCTTCACCGCGGAGCACGATTGTCAGCATCTCGGCGAGCGAAGGGTCGTCATCGACGACCAAGATCCTTTGCCTCATGGAGTCCATGGTGTCACCAAATCGCGATAAATCGCTGATAGCGCGCCCGCGAGTCGGCTATTTACCCAGCTCGACAGCTAGCGCTGCGCCATCGGTGTCCGGGCCGGCCACCAACCACCGGCCTCCCCACGCGTTCGCGGCCAGCTCCGAGTAGACCCGGCCGGTGCGCCGTTGCAGACCGCCGTCGCGCTCGTAGGCGTCCTTCGCCCGGTCGGCTTCGGTGTTGGCGCGGTGCTCCGCCCGCTCGGCTGCCAGAGCGGCAGGCACGTCGAGTAGCACCTGCCGGTCGGGTGCAGGCAGCCGCAACCGCCCGTACTCCAGCTCGCGCACCCACGCCACCACATCGCCGTCGGCGTCCTAGTGCAGACGCGCTGCGCTGTAGGCGGCGTTGGAGGCGACCCAGCGATCGAGGATCACTACGTCGTACTCCGCCTGCAGGCGTTCGATCTCGTCACGCGCGCCCGCCCGGTCCATGGCGAACAGCACCGCCATCGCGTACACCGAGCCGGACAGGTCACCGTGGCCGCCATGGAGCGCCTCGGCGGCGATGTCGGCGGCCACCGATTGGCCGTAGCGGGGAAACGACAGGGTTGCCACGGTCCTGCCTTCGGACTCGAACGCCGCGCGCAGGCCGTGGGTCAGGGTGCGCTTGCCTGCACCGTCGACGCCCTCGATCGCGATCAGCACGGGGGCGAGCCTAACCCGCTCGTTGTCTTCGGGTTTCCTGCCAGACCGCTTGTGATCGGCTTCGTCGGCCACAGCATGTTCAAAGATAAGAGGCATGAAGCTCTTCGTGTGTACCGCGATGATCGGCGCGGGGCTGTTCGCAGGCACCCCGCTGGCGTACGCCAACGGGGACCCCGCCGCCAATCCCCCGGCCTGCAGTGCCGCCGACCTGGAATTCGTCAGGGCGGGCGTGCAACAAGCGACAGGGCAATACCTTGTCGATCATCCCGACGTGAACGATTTCTTCAACGGCCTCGAAGGGCTGACGCGCGACCAGTCGAAGCCCAAGGTCGCCGCCTACATGAAGACGCATCCGCAGACGAAGGCCGACCTCGCGGGCATCCGGCAGCCGTTGATGGACATCAAGAACCGCTGCGGTAACCCGGGCCCGCCGCCCTAGGGGCGGTCGGCGACCATCCGTCGGTGCATATCAGAACTCGCCGCAGTTCGGTGTCGTCGGCACCCCGTTGAACCGGTCGGCGACCCACTGCATGGCTCGCTCGCCGTCAACCAGCATGGGAAGTGCGTGGTTGATGATCGCCTTGTTGAGGAACGGCGGCTCTTCGTTGGTCCAGAACTCGACGTCGGCACCTTGGGCGCACCAGTCGCGACCGAGCTGGTTGGCGCCAGTCCACGGCACCAACGGGTCGAACCGGTTGCTCAGAATCATCACCGGCGCATTGGGTTTGAAGCGGCCGAGCCGTTGTTCGTCGAACAAGCTGCTGAACGGTTCCTCGTTGACCAGTTGATTGATGTCCTCGGTGAAGTATGGCTGCAGATGCCGGAACATGAACTTCGCGAGCGTCTCGGCGACGCACTGGTCGGCCACTTTGAAGAGCATGTCCTCACCGCGTGGCGTGAGCTTCGACCGAATCGCCTCGGCATGCTCCGGATAGGCCGTGATCACGGAGTTGAGCGCGTAGCCGACGGCACCCACCAGCACGCTGCCGTCGGCGTAGGGAAACAGTTCCTTCAGGTCGGCGGGCGGGGCGCCGGCATAGGTGCCGACGACGTTCAGCTCCGGTGCGTATGACGACGCGAGTTCGGCCGCCGCCGCCGCTGCGCCGCCGCCTTGGGAGTAGCCCCAGAAGGCAAGGGGGCCATCCGGTTTCAGCGAGGTGTCCGGCAACTTCTTCGCCGCGCGGGCCGCGTCGAGCATCGCGTCGGCCTGCGGCACCCGGCCGACGTAGGTGTGCAGCCCGGGTGTGCCGAGTCCCTGGTAGTCCGTCATCACGATCGCGAAACCGCGTGCGACCATCGTCGAGACGAACAGCTCCTCGTAGTTGAACGCCAGGTCCAGAAACGGCCGCCAGTGGATGCCCTGGTTGAACTGACGCGACGGCGCGCACTGGTCGCCCTGCCCCTGGGTGCCGGGCCCGTACACGATCAGCGGACGCGGCCCGCCGCCGGGCCAGTCGTTGTACGGCTCGAAGTACGTGCCCGTCACCGCCATGGGATTGCCGTGAACATCGGTGCTGCGGTACATGATTCGCGTCGCGTCGGCCATGATCATGCCGAGTTGACCGGACGGCTCCAGCACCAACCGCGACGGCTCCGTGCGAATCAGGTCACCGGGCGCGCCCGGCGGTAGCGGGTCCGGCGGGGTGTAGAACTCCTGGTAGGTGTCCTCGTTGAAGTACGGATCGTGCGCGTCGTTCGTCGGATCGTCGGCGAAGGTCGGCGACGCGACACCGATGGAACCGATCAACAGCAGCGCAAGCAGAACCCCCAGGAATCCCCGACCCACCGGGCGACCCTAACAGGGTGAATCAGTAGCGGTAGTGCTCCGGCTTGTACGGGCCGTCCACGTCGACGTTGATGTACTCGGCCTGCTCTTTGGTGAGTCGGGTCAGCGAACCGCCGAGTGCCTCGACGTGGATCTTGGCGACCTTCTCGTCGAGATGCTTGGCCAGCCGGTAGACCTCGTTGTCGTACTCGTCGTTCTTGGTCCACAGCTCGATCTGTGCGATGACCTGATTGGAGAAGCTGTTGCTCATCACGAACGACGGGTGACCGGTCGCGTTGCCGAGGTTCAGCAGCCTGCCCTCGGACAGCACGATGATGGAATGGCCGTCCTCGAAGACGAACTCGTCGACCTGCGGCTTGATGTTGATCCGGCGGATCTTGGGATCCTTTTCCAGGCGCGCCATCTCGATCTCGTCGTCGAAGTGGCCGATGTTGCCGAGGATCGCCTGGTGCTTCATCGCCTTCATGTGCTCGAGGGTGATGATGCCCTGGTTGCCGGTCGCGGTGATGATGATGTCGGCCCAGCCGACGGCCTCCTCGACCGTCTTCACCTCGAAGCCGTCCATCAGTGCCTGCAGCGCGTTGAT
>Ga0164307_10000632_pt1 | contig 15533 bp, 14 predicted proteins | sample Whisoiple_243_MG_FD_110214 | JGI IMG/M metagenome (GOLD analysis project Ga0164307, IMG submission 110214) | Soil microbial communities amended with fresh organic matter from upstate New York, USA - Whitman soil sample_243_MG | ecosystem: Environmental > Terrestrial > Soil > Unclassified >...
CCTATGCAGAAAACATCGGCGTTATGGCTGCTACCAAGGTCTATTCGACGGCGGCCTACTGGGTGGCCGGCATCTTCGCCGTGGTGCTGAGCTTCTCGCCGAAATTCGGCGAACTGATCGCCACCGTCCCGGCCGGTGTGCTCGGCGGCGCCGCCACCATGCTCTACGGCATGATCGGCGTCCTGGGCGTAAAGATCTGGGTGCAGAACAAGGTGAACTTCTCTAACCCGATCAACCTCACCACGGCCGCCGTGGCCCTGATCGTCGGCATCGCGGATTACACCTGGACGATCGGCGACCTGAAGTTTACCGGCATCGCGCTGGGCTCCGCGGCCGCCCTGGTGATCTACCACGGCATGAAGGCCATCGCGAAGGCCCGCGGCACCGTGGCCGAGCCGGAAACCGAAGACGCCGCCCCGGTCGCTGCCGCCAGGGCCGCCGTCAACGCCGCCGCGAAGCGGGCCCCTAAGAAGCGCCGCTAACCAGCCTTAGCATCCGCGCAAAAAGGCCGGCGTCCTCCCACCTTCCGGTGGCAGGACGCCGGCCTTCGGCGTGTCCTCGGCGTTTTAGCCGGCGTCGAATGACTCCTTGTCTTCGCTGTCACGGTCCTTCGGTGACTGCTCTTCCGGCAGGTCGGTGCCGCTGCCGTCCGGGATGCCGGCGGCGTCCTGGCCGGATTCCGAGGAGAAGGGCCGGCCCGGCTCGGGTTCCTCCGTGTTGGCCGCATCCATCTCGGCCTCCGAGGAGGGCACCGCGCCGCCACTTTCGGCCGCGGCCCCGTTGCCCTGCTCGAATCCGGCTTCACTGCTTTCGTTTTCCGCGCTCATCTGTTCCTCCGTTCCTCCGAAGCGTCCAGCTCCGGGTTCTCCTGCACTGTCGTGGTCTTCTGCGCCGAACTGGCTAAGGTCCGGGGCGCCCGCCGGGTACGTCTCGCCGTCCGGGCTGTCCTGGTTGAGGCCCGCGGCGTCGAAGGCCTCTTCTTCGCGCGGCTGAGCGAACGTCTTCCCATCTCCGCCCGGCATTTCCTGCTCCGCGGTGGGCGTTCCGTAGCCGCCTGCTTCTTCCTCAACGGTGCGTCCGTGCTGGTTTTCCTGAGTCATGTCGTTCCTCCTGCTTTCTCGCACTCGGTCGTTCGAATCTGGATGGTCGGGTCGTGAATGGTGGATGTCAGAGGCCCTTGCCGCCGGTCACGGGCAGAACGGCGCCGGAAATGTAGGACCCGTGATCGGACGCCAGCAGTACATACGCCGCGGCGCTGTCAGCCCGGGCTGTTCCTGGACCTGTCCGGGGAAGGGCCCGGCGTGGTAGCCGCCCCGGGGGTCCTTCGGCTGGTCCTGCTGCTTAGCGTCGCTCAATAGTCCACCTACCCAAATGTGTCGGTTTTCCTGTTTCTCCACCGTACCCGAAAATCGTCAGTAAGCTTAGTACCAAGTTTTGATCCACGTTAGGAGCGCTGATGCCGGACGCCGGGGAAAGCCGCCAGGGCGGCCGGGACGAGACCTTCGACGAAAAGATGGACCGCAACTGGGCGGAACTGCTGCAGGAACTCCGGGTGCTCCAAACGGGCGTCCAGATTCTTGCGGGTTTCCTGCTGACGCTGCCCTTCCAGTCCCGTTTCGAGACACTGGACGGCTTTGAGCTGGTGCTCTACCTCGCGAACGTCGTCCTGGCGGCGCTGACAACCGCCTTGATCCTGCTGCCGGTCAGCGCGCACCGCAGGCTCTTCCGCAAAGGGCTGAAGGAAACCCTCGTGACGAGCGCGGACCGCATCGCGAAGGTGGCGCTGGCCGGCGTCGCCCTCCTGAGCGTGGGAACCTCGGCGCTGGTCTTCGACGTGGTGGCGGGACGGGCCGCCGGGCTGACGGCCGGGGGCGCACTGCTCGCCATATTGTTGGCGTTGCTGGTCCTGATTCCCAACCGGCTCCGCCGTCGGGCCTTGCGGGGCTAAGTCATGGCCGCTACAGAAGTTCAGACCATTCATCCAGATTCAGGAGCAAAGATGCGCAAGTGGGCCAAGGAACACGGACTGCTGCTGGCCAACATCGGACTTTTCCTCGTCTTCTTCGGCGGCATGGTGGTCAGCGGGGCGGCTGATTACAGCGAGGACCAAGTCGCCCATGGCCAGTCCGCCGTCGGGATCCTCGAGTACCTGGGTACCGGCGCCTTCCTGGAGGCGACCTTTGAGAACTGGGAGTCGGAGTTCCTGCAGATGGGCATGTACGTCATCCTGACGGTGTTCCTCTTCCAAAAAGGCTCCTCCGAGTCCAAACCGATGGGACAGAACGCCCCGCAGGATCAGGATCCGCGGAACGCCACGATCAAGGCGGCGACGCCGTGGCCGGTGCGCCGTGGCGGCTGGGTGCTCAAGCTCTATGAGCACTCCCTCTCGATCATGTTCCTGCTGCTGTTCCTGATGTCCGTCGTGCTGCACGCGGTCGGCGGCAGTGAGGAGTACAGCCAGGAACAGCAAGCCCACGGCCAGCCTCCCGTCAGCGTGCTGGGCTATTTCGCCACGAGCCGGTTCTGGTTCGAGTCATTCCAGAACTGGCAGAGCGAGTTCCTCGCCGTCGCGGTGCTGGTCGGCGCCTCCGTGTACCTGCGCGAAAAGGGCTCGCCGGAGTCCAAGCCCGTTGCCGAGCCGCACTACGAGACCGGCGCCTAGCTCGCCTACTCCGCGGGGCGGTCCTTGCCCTCCGCGGCGCCGGCGGCGCCAGCCGGCGGCTCCTGGCCCTCGGCGGGCTCGTAGGTGTGGTCGAACGGCATCTGGTTGAGGTCAAGGTTCTCGTTGGAGTCCTGCCCGGCCACGAGCTCGTGGGCTTCCTCAATCGTGTCGACGCTCGGCATCGACCCCCTCAGTGGCTTGCCGGCTGTCTCCGTGATGAAGTACACCGCCACCGCCCCGATCGCCGAGGTGGCCATCAGGTAGTACGCCGGCATCATTTCGTTGCCGGAGGCGGCAATCAGCGAAGCGATGATGAACGGCGCCGTGCCGCCGAAGATGGCCACGGCGAAGTTATAGGCGATGCCCATGGCGCCGTAACGGCTCTCTGTCGGGAAGAGGGCAGGAAGCGCCGAGGCCAGGTTGGCCACGTAGAACGTCAGCGGAAACGCGATCAGTGCCAGGCCCAGCAGCGTCGACCAGATGGCGCCGATGCCGATCAGGAGGAAGGCCGGGGCGGCCAGCACCACCGTGCCCAACGAGCCGATCCAAAGCACCGGCCGCCGCCCGATCCGGTCCGAGAGCCGGCCCGTCAGCGGAATCGCGGCGGACATCAGGACCAGGATCGGAATGGTCAACAGGGTGCCGTGGAGCTCGTCATAGCCTTTGTTCGACGTCAGGTACGTCGGCATGTAGGACGTCAGCGCGTAGCCGACCGTGTTCGCCGCGGCCACCAGGATCATGGCCAGCAGGATTCCGCGCCAGTGCGACGCGAAGATCGCCACCGGGCCCTTGGTTTCCGCGGCCTCCCCCGCCGGCGTCCCGGCGGCCTGCGCGTCGAGGCTGGCCTGGAACGCCGGGGACTCCTCGATCTTCATCCGGAAATAGATGGCAATCAGGCCCAGCGGACCGGCAATCAGGAACGGCAGCCGCCAGCCCCACGCCTCCATGGCGTCGCCGCCCAGCGTGACCTGCAACAGCGTTACCAGCGCCGCGCCGATGGCGAAGCCCATGTAGCTGCCCAGGTCCAGGAAGCTCGCGAAGTAGCCGCGCCGGGCATCCGGGGCGTGCTCGCTGACGAAGGTGGTGGCACCGGCGTATTCGCCGCCGGTGGAGAAGCCCTGGATCAGCTTGGTGGCGACGAGCAGGACAGCCGCCCAGATTCCGAGCACGGCGTAGCCCGGCAGCAGCCCCACCACGAAGGTGGAGGCGGCCATGATGATGAGGGTCATCGCGAGGACCCGCTGGCGGCCGATCTTGTCGCCCAGCCAGCCGAAGAACACCCCGCCCAGCGGCCGCGCCACGAAGGTGGCGCCGAAGGTGCCCAGCAGGAACAGGTTCTGCACCGTCTTGTCAGCCTCGGGCAGGAAGACCGGGCCCATGGTGGTGATCAGGTACCCGAACACGCCGACGTCGTACCACTCCATCGTGTTTCCGACGATGGTGCCGCTGAGAGCCTTGCGCATGACGCGGCGGTCAACGACGTTGATGTGTTCGACCTCGAGCCGGCGCTCCTGGAGCCTGGGCCGGCGGGGGCTGTTGCGCTTCATGGACATTTTGCTCTCCTGGGCGGGGCCACGGTTTTGCGCGTGGCCCTGGCAGGGAGTCACGGCCCCCAATTGAAGCCATTTTAACGTCGAAGGCACCCCCGGGAACAGGGTCCGACCGCCGGGAGCCCCCTTTCCGGGTCAGGCCCCTTCGAGTACCTGGCTGGTGGTCCAGGCCAGGTACTTCGCGGCTTTCGCAATCGCCTCGGCCGGGCTTGGCGCCGCGTCCAGCAGCTGGGCGGCCGCAACCACCCCGTGGCGGGCCAGGTCCTCCGGAGTCACGAGGATCCGGCCGGCGACCATAATCACCGGGATGCCCCGGGCGTGGGCGGCGTCGGCCAAGGCAATCGGTGCCTTTCCGGTCAGCGACTGTGAGTCCAGGGAGCCCTCCCCCGTGATCACGAGGTCCGCCTCGGCGAGCTTTTCGGCCAGGCCGGTGAGTCCGGCCACGAGTTCGAAGCCGCCTTCCAGCGCCGCGTTTGTGAAGGCCAGGAACGACGCCGGGAAGCCGCCGGCCGCGCCGGCGCCCGGGACGTTGACGTCCCGGCCGCTTGCCTGCCGCAACACCGACGCCCAGTTCCGCAGCCCGGCGTCGAGCACTTCCATGGTCTCCTCGTCGGCGCCCTTCTGGGGGCCGAACACATGGGCCGCACCGTCGGGTCCGTAAAGCGGATTCTGCACATCCACGGCGATCCGGAACTTCACGGCGGCCAGCCGGGGATCCAGTCCGCCGAGGTCAACGGCGGCCACTTCGGCGAGCGAGCCGCCGCCGAGGGGCACCACGTTCCCGGCGGCGTCCACGGGCTTGAGGCCCAGTGCGCGCAGGGCGCCGCTGCCGCCGTCGCTCATGGCCGAGCCACCCACGCCCAGCACAATTTCGGTCGCACCGGCGTCGAGCGCGGCCGCGATCAACTGCCCGCACCCGTAGCTATGTGCACGCAGGGCGTTGGCGGGGGTGGGTTCCATGTGCGCGAGCCCGGATGCCTGCGCCGTCTCGATGACGGCGGTTGCGCCGCCGAATGCGTTCTGGCGGATGGCCCAAGCCGCGCCGATCGGGGCCAGGATGGGCCCGACGACGGCGTTCAGGCGCTCCTCGTACCCGGCGGCGAGAGCGGCCTCCAGCGTGCCTTCGCCGCCGTCGGCCACCGGGAACTGCACGGTCTCGGCCTCCGGGTAGACCCGCAGGGCTCCCTCAGCCATCGCGGCGGCTGCTTCGGCGGCGGTCAGGGAGCCCTTGAACTTGTCCGGGGCGATCAGGATACGCATGGCTCCATCCTGCCAGCCGGCACCGACTTTCCCACACCGCGACAAGGCACGGGCGCGGTACGGGACGTCAGTGCCGCCACTGGCCCCGCTCCTGCAGGACGGCCTTGAGCAGGTCGGCCCGGTCGGTGACGATCCCGTCCACCCCGAGGTCCAGGAGCCGGTGCATCTCGGCCGTCTCGTTGATGGTCCAGACATGGACGTGCAGGCCGTGGCGGTGGGCACGGCGGACGAACCCCGCCGTCACCACGGGCACCGCGCCGTAGCGGACCGGGACCTGCAGGGCGTGGACGTCGCGCAGCGCCCGGGCCGCCACCCGGCGCAGCAGCGGCGCGGGAAGCAGGGGGCCCAGCAGCACGAAGAGGGCGTTCGAGGCCATGCCGGCGGAGCTTGCGGCGGGGCGGCTGAGGCGGCGCAGTACCGCGCGCCGCCGCCGGTCCGAGAAGCTGGCAATCAGGACGCGGTCGTGCAGGCCGTATTGCTCGACCGCCGCGGCCAGGGTTTCCACCGACTTCCAGTCCTTGACGTCGAGGTTGAGCCGGATCTCCGGGAACTCCGTGACGAGTTCGGCCAGCAGCGGGACCGGCTCCGCGCCGGCGATCCGGGCCTTGGCCACCGTCTCGGCGGGCAGCTCGGAGATCCGGCCGCTGCCGTCCGTGACGCGGTCCAGGGTTTCGTCGTGGAAGAGCAGCAGGACGCCGTCCGCGGTGGTGTGGACATCGGTTTCCAGGTAGCGGTAGCCGAGGGCGACGGCGGCGCGGAACGCGGCCATGGAATTCTCGGCGCCCTCCGGCGAGAAGCCGCGGTGGGCCATCGCCACTGGCTCGCCGGCAGCGCTGCCCTGTTCGAGGAAGGGGTGCGGGGCGGTCACCCTTGAAGCGTACCGGAGCGGCGCGCTCAGGAACCCTGCGGCAGGATCTCCACCCCGTCGCTGCAGTGCAGCAGGGTACGGCCGCCGCCGTCGAGGTCAACCCAGACCGTGGTGTGGTCCACCGTCAGCGCGTCCACGAACCCGCCGGTCTCGTAGCCCGGCGCGAGCCGGACCCGCACGCGGTCGCCCTGGCGCAGGCTCTGCCAGTGCGCGTCGGGGGCCACCCGCCGCAGCGGCTGCTCATCAAGATGTCGGTTACCGTTCCTGGCCATGATTGCCCCACCCTCAGTCATACGATCCGTTCGGTGCTGCCAGCCTAGGAGGCCAAGGTGAACGGCAGTTGTCCGCCAGCTGGGAATCCCGTGACCGCCGAGGGCGAATCGGTATGCGGGAGGTGTGCGGGAAGCTACGGGAGGCGGAGACCGAGTTCGGCGAGCTTGGCCTCGAGGATCTGGGCCACGCCGTCGTCGTCGAAATGCGGCGCCTGCTGGCCGGCGGCGCGGATGGCCTCCGGGTGGCCGCTGGCCATGGCATAGCCGTGCCCGGCCCAGCGCAGCATCTCGATGTCGTTGGGCATGTCGCCGAACGCCACCACGTCCTGCGACTGCACGCCCAGGGTCGCCGCGTATTCGGCGAGGGTCACGGCTTTGTTGACGCCGGGCAGCGAAAGCTCCAACAGGGCGACATTCGGGGCCGAATGCGTGGCCGCGGCCAGGTGGGCGACGGCCGGGGACACCTCAGCCAGGAACTCGTCAGCGGTTCCTTCCCGCACGATCGCGAGGAACTTCACGACGGCGTCGTCGGCGCCGAGCGTCTGGTGCAGCGGGGCCGGCGTGAACTCGGCGAGCAGGCCGGTGGAACCGGATCCGAGGAAGCCCGGTTCCAGGTGGAATCCGGTGAGGGTTTCCGCGGCGAACAGCGCGGAGGGGCGCAGCCGCTGGATGATCCGGCGGGCCTCGAAGACGGCGTCGAGCTCCAGCGCGCGGGCGGACACCACCCGGTCCGCCTCCAGGTCCCAGACCACCGCGCCGTTGGAGCAGATGACGGTGCCGGTGTGGCCCAGCTGGTCCTGCAGCGGGTGCAGCCAGCGCGGCGGACGGCCCGTGACGAAGACCAGTTCCACCCCGGCGTCGCGGCAGGCATGGAAAGCACGCACGGTCCGGTCGCTGATCCTGCCGTCGTGGCCGAGGATCGTTCCGTCAATATCACTTGCTACCAGCCGCATGCTGCCAGTCTACGTGGGCTCCGCCGGGGCCGTTTCGACGGTTCCGCGCCCAGTCGACGCGCGTGGGCGTCGAGGGCGCAGGGAACCGTCGAAACGGGGACGTGGGGGCGGCTGGGCGGTCAGTGCCGTTCGTAGATGCCGGTCAGCGACGCCCGGGCCAGGACGTGCGGGCCAAGCTTGGCTTCCAACTTGGCCGGGGATGCACCGGCGTCGAGCCCGGCCTTTTCCACGTTCAGGGCGTACACCGTGATGACATAGCGGTGCGGCCCATGCCCCTTGGGCGGGGCTGCCCCCAGGTAGCCGGCCGAACCGCCGTCGTTCCGGAGCTGGAAGGCACCGAACGGCAAGCCGCCGCCGTGCCGCGATCCCGCGCCGGCGGGCAGCGAGGTGACGCCCGCGGGGATATCGAGCACGGCCCAGTGCCAGAAGCCGCCGTGGCCCGGGGCGTCCGGGTCGAAAACCGTGACGGCGTAGCTCCGGGTCCCGGCCGGCGCGCCGGTCCATTCCAGCGGCGGCGATTCGTCCCTGCCGCCGGGCCCGGTCGCGGCGCCGCGCTGGGCCGCCGGCAGGATCTGGCCGTCCTCGAAGGTATCGCTGCGGAGCGTGAAGGTTGCCATGGCTTCCTCTCAGTTGCTGGCCAGACCCGCACTTTCCGGGTCGAGTTCCATCCGGTTCAGTTCGGCACGCGTGGGCGGGTTGGCGCCGGCGCGGGAGACCGTGACGGCGGCCGCCGCCGCGGCGTGGGCGAGGAGTTCGCGCAGGCTTCCCGCCGAGATTTCGCGCAGTTCCTTGCGGTTCTGCGCCCCGTTGAGGCCCAGGTCCACGATGCCCGAAAGCAGCGCGGCCATAAAGGAGTCGCCCGCACCGACGGTGTCCGCAACCTTCACCGGCGGCGCCGGGACGTGCGCCTTGCCGGCGGCGTTGACCCCCCACGGGCCGGCCGCACCGCGGGTGACCACCACCATGGCGGGCCCCTCCGAACCGCCGAGCGAGAGCCAACGGCGCGCCGAATCCAGCGGATCCACGCCGGGGTACAGCCATTCGAGATCCTCGTCGGAGGCCTTGACCACGTCCGCGAGGGCGACGAACTTTTCCGCTTGGTGGCGCGCGTAGTCGGCGTCGGTGATGATGCTGGGCCGGCAGTTGGGATCGAAGCTCACGGTGGTCGACGGATGGGCGTATTCGACGGCGGCGAGCACCTCGGCGGCACCCGGCGCCAGCATGGTCGCGATCGAGCCGGTGTGCAGCAGAGTGCTGCCCTGCAGCATAAACGGCAGCCGGTCGGCAAGGCCGGGCAGTTCCCAGGCGAGGTCGAAGGTGTAGCTCGCGGCGCCGTCGTCGTCGATCTGGGCGGTGGCCACCGACGTCGGCAGCTCGTCCGGCCCCAGCGGGAGCAGCACAGAACTGGCCCTCAGGTGCGCCGCGACGGACTCCCCGTACGCGTCCCGGCCGTAGCGCCCAATGAACTGCACCGGGTGGTCCAGCCGGGCCAGACCCACCGCAACGTTCAGCGGGCTGCCGCCCACGTGGGCCTGGATACCTGAGGAGCGCTGGACGACATCAACCAGGGCCTCACCAATGACTGTGAGCATGGTCATACTCTGCCAGAGAACGCGGCCCGGCGCTCCTGTGAACCGGTGCGGAATGATTTGGCCATATACCCCCAGGGGTATAATCTTTTGAATATGGCAGACCTCAACATCCCGGCCGGCCGGGGCGCAGTCATGCTGGGCCTGCGCCAAAATCTTGCCCAGTTCATGCTGCTCGTTGCGGTCAACGCCCTCGTCGGCGGCACCCTGGGCCAGGAGCGCACCGTCCTTCCCCTGCTGGCCAGCGATGTTTTCCATCTCGACAAGTACACGAGTGCGCTGACCTACATCCTGGCCTTCGGCCTTGCCAAGGCGGCCACCAACTACTTTGCCGGAACCCTCTCGGACCGCTTCGGCCGCAAGCCGGTGCTGGTGGCGGGATGGCTGATCGCCCTTCCCGTCCCGCTGCTGCTGATCTTCGGCACCAGCTGGTCCTGGATCGTTGCCGCCAACGTGATCCTAGGCATGAGCCAGGGGCTGACCTGGTCCACCACGGTGGTCATGAAGATGGACCTGGTGGGGCCGAACCGCCGCGGGCTCGCGATGGGCTTCAACGAGGCCGCGGGCTATCTGGGCGTGGCCGGCACCGCCCTGTTCACCGGCTACCTCGCCGCTTCCTACGGCCTGCGTCCGGCGCCGTTCCTGCTCGGCGCCGCGTACATCGCCCTGGGCCTGGGCCTGTCCGTGCTGGCGGTGAAGGAAACGCACCACCACGCGAAGACCGAGGCCGCGAACCATGTGGACGCGCACAGCGGTGCCGGAGCGGCGCTCAGCACCCGCGAAATCTTTACCCTGACCAGCTTCCGGGACCGCTCGCTCTCCTCTGTGAGCCAGGCCGGGCTGGTGAACAACCTCAACGACGGACTGGCCTGGGGGCTGTTTCCGGTGCTCTTCGCCGGCGCGGGCCTCTCGATCGAGCGCATCGGCATTCTCGCCGCGGTCTACCCCGCGGTCTGGGGTGCGGTGCAGCTGCTCACCGGCGCGGCCTCGGACCGGCTGGGCCGCAAGTGGCTGATCGCCGGGGGCATGTTCGTCCAGGCCGTAGGGCTCGCGATCGTGGCCGCCGGCCGCGGCTTCGAAATCTGGCTGCTGGCGGCCGTCCTTCTCGGCGTCGGTACCGCGATGGTCTACCCCACCCTGCTGGCGGCCATCGGCGACGTCGCCCACCCACAGTGGCGGGCCCGGTCGGTCGGCATCTACCGGCTGTGGCGCGACGGCGGATTCGCCGTGGGCGCGCTGCTCTCCGGGCTGCTCGCGGACGCCTACGGCATTCCGGTGGCGATCTTCGTCGTCGCCGGTCTGACCGCGGCGTCCGGGCTCGTGGTCGCGGTACGGATGCGGGGCACCGACCACCACGCGTAGTGGCGCACTGCGTCGGCCAAGCCCGTTCAGCGTGCCGCGCCGCCTTCCTGGTAGACATCGGGGATACCGTCGTTGTCCGAGTCGCGCCGCTCCTCTTCCTCCGCGAGCCGGTACTGCCGGTTGCGGGTGCGCAACACCACGCTCGCCAGCAGGGCGGCGACCAGGGATGCCGCCAGGATGCCGACCTTGGCGTGGTCGTCATGGAGGCTGCCGTTGCCGAAGCTGAGCTCAGCCACCAGCAGCGACACGGTAAAACCGATCCCGGCCAGGATCGAAACGCCAACCACGTCGATCCATTTGAACGAGTCGTCCAGCCTCGCCTTGGTCACCTTGGTAAGCAGCCAGGTGGTTCCCAGGATGCCGGCGGGTTTGCCCAGGACGAGGGCCAGGATGATGCCCAGGGCGACAGGGTCGGCCAGCGCCGAGCCGAGCCCCTCCCAGCCGCCCAGGGCGACGCCGGCGGAAAAGAACGCGAACACCGGCACTGCGACGCCGGCCGAGATCGGCCGGAAGCGGTGCTCGAAGATTTCGGACAGGCCCGGCCCGGCTTCCGGCCCCCCGCTGGCCTCGGAGCGGAGCACCGGGATGGCAAAACCGAGCAGCACCCCGGCCACCGTCGCGTGGATGCCCGAAGCGTGCACCAGTGCCCAGGTGGCCAGGCCGAGAGGCAGCAGGATAAACCAGGCCGCGGGGGCCTTGAGCCCGAAGAAGCGGCGGTACCGATGCGCCAGGTACGTGTAGAGCCCAAGCGGCAGCAGGGCCAGCAGCAGCGGAACAAAATGCAGTTCGCTGGAGTAGAACACGGCAATGATGGTGATGGCGATCAGGTCGTCCACCACGGCGAGGGTGAGCAGGAAGATCCGCAACGCACTCGGCAGGTGCGAGCCGATGATGGCCAGGACCGCGACGGCGAAGGCTATGTCCGTGGCGGTGGGGATCGCCCAGCCCCGCAACGTCTCCGGGCTGCCAAGGTTGACGACGGCGTAAATCACGGCGGGGATGATCACCCCGCCGGCCGCCGCGGCGACCGGCACGATCGATTTGTCCAGCTGCCGCAGGTCTCCGGCGACGAACTCGCGCTTGAGCTCCAGGCCCACCAGGAAGAAGAAGATGGCAAGCAGCCCGTCCGCAGCCCACGCCCCCAGGCTGAGCTCCAGGTGCCACGGCTCGTAGCCGAATTTGAAGTCGCGAAGGGCGAAATAGCTTTCCGACGCCGGCGAGTTGGCCCAGATGAGCGCGGCAACGGCCGCCAGCACGAGCAGGGCTCCGCCGACGGTTTCCTTGCGGAGGATTTCGCCGATGCGCAGCGATTCGGCATAGCTGCCGCGGCCAAAGATGGTCGGGCGCGGCGTGCCGGACAGCGGCGTGGGAGGCGGGGTGTGGCTCATGCGGAAGTCCTCAAAATTGGGTCGACTGAACTATGCCGACCAGACTTCCCGGCGCACCTGACTCCAGTCTAGGCGATGACCCGGCCTCCCTGCCCGTCCGGGCTTAGCCCAGCAGTTGCTGGACCAGTTCGCGGCATTTCCGGTAGGCGGCCGCCTTGGGCTCGATCAGGGCGAAGTGGTCGCCGGGGACCTTCAGGAGTTGGACCGGGGCGCCGCCGGCCTTGGCTGCCGCGGCGTACGCCTCGGACTGGCTCATCGGGACGGTGTCGTCCTCGGTGGTGTGCACGGCGTAGACGGGAATCCGCAACGGCACCGCGCTCATCGGGTCGGCGAACTTATGCCGTTTCGGGTATTTTTCCGAGGAGCCGCCCAAGAAGTTGCTCACGGCTCCGTTGCTGAGGTTCAGCCGCTCCGCCTCGGCCAGGTTCAGCAGCCCGGACTGGCTGACCACCCCGGTGAGGTGCACCGCGGCGTCGCCGTCCTTGCGCTGGAGTTGGCGGTCCGCATCCGGGGCGCCGAGCTGGCCGAGCCGGCTCCGTCCGGCCGCCCAGACCGCCAGGTGCCCGCCGGCCGAGTGGCCCAGCGCCACCACACGGTCCAGGCCGAGGTTGTGTTCGGCCCCGATGTCACGGAGTTTGTCGATCCCGGCGAGGACGTCGGCGAAGGTGTTCGGCCAGCCGCCGCCGTTGCCGGCCCGGCGGTATTCCAGGTTCCAGGCTGCCACGCCGTGGGCGGCGAGGTCCTTGGCCAGCGGTTCGCCGAGTTCGGCGCCGTACTGCGAACGCCAGTAGCCACCGTGGATGACCACCGCCACGCCCCTCGGCTCGGCCGCATCCGGGAGGAAAAGCTCCCCCCACTGGCTCGGGTCGTCGCCGTAGTGGTACTTCTGCCGCTTCACTGTGTCCTCCTTGGGGCCCGGTGAACAGGCGGTGGCTGCCCCCAGTGTCACCGCCGCTGCGGCCGCGAAGAAAGCCCGACGCCGCACATCAGCCATGTGCTGAGCCTACCTTGGGCGCCGCGCGGCTCCACGGAAGGCTGCGCTGCTGTGCCGCCGCCATGGCGGCGCGCGGGGCCCGCTGTCATAGCCGGGCCGTAAGCTAGGCCCATGGCAAGCAACTGGGAGCGCCTGGACCCCGCGCTGCGCGAATCCGTGCAGGAAAATGTCGAACTGTACGAGCGGGTCCGTCCTGCCCTGAAACTGGTCACCCGGGAGGTGTTGCTGACGCTGCGCACCATGCTCAAGGGCACCGAGGTGACGCCGCTGTTCGTGACCGGCCGGACCAAGACCGTGGAGTCCTTCCGCGAGAAGATTTCCCGGATTGAGGAGCCGCTGGAACCGGGAGGCCCGCCGGTGCTGAAGTTTCCGGACCCGTTCCGCACGCTCAATGACATGGTCGGCATCCGCGTCATCACCAAGCTCCCGGCCGAGAACGCCGTCGTCGCCAACCTGATCAAACGCCAGCGCCAGCTCTTCGACTGCCGCGGCGACCGCGAGAAGGACATCGGCTCCATCGAGTCGGGGACCTACGGGTACTCCAGCCGGCACCTGATCCTGCGGACCATCCAGAACGAAACCGTCAAGGAGTACCAGCAGGCCTTCAACCCGGACGCACAGCCCAACGGCAGCTACTTCTTCGAGTGCCAGATCCGCACGGTCTTCGCCCATGCCTGGAGCGAAATCGAGCACGACATCCGGTTCAAGGCCGAGGATCCGCGCGCCTGGACCCCGCACTTCGACCGCCAGTTCACGGCCACGGCAGCCATGTTGGAGACCGTGGAGAGCGCGTTCGCCGACCTGCACGAACGCTACGAAGAAGTCCGCAGCTACTGGGACATGGAGGGCGAGGGTGCCGCGCAGCTCACGCCGAACCGGATCCGCGATGTCTGGCGGACGTTGTTGCCGCACGTTGACCGCAAGGTCGACGACGACTGGGGCTGGGCCGCGGAGCTGATGGCCGCGCACGGCCTGAACCAGACCGTGCAGCTCGCGGGCCTGCTGAGCGCCAACCGGATCACCGAGGTCCGCAAGGCCCTGGACCACCGGTACTCCCCCGGCCCGGACCGGCTGCTGGACGACCTGCTGCTCTGGCAGTACGGAACCGCCCACATTGACCTCACCGCGGAACCGGCCGACGCCGTCCCGCACCCGCGCCGGGACAGCCTGCTGCGCCGGCTCAAGCAGATCGAGCGCTACCGGCTCACGCAGCTCTCGGGGTTTTCGGCCCTAGAGCGCGGTCGGCTCGAGCCGTTCCTCGACTACGTCGGCGGCGGACCCCGCGGACTGGACCCGCCGCACCCGGTATGCGGCCTTGCCGGGAACTTCGGTGAACGCTTCGACCAGTTCGGTCCCGCGGTAAAGCAGGCCCACGCCGTCGTCGCTGCAATGCGTCTCGCCCAGGGTCCCGTCTCCGACCAGTCGGTGGACGGTGGGCCGGCGCGCGGCTTCGGAGTCGTAGTGGACGCCGTTATCGAACGGCAGCAGCCCCAGTCCGTTGTTCACCGCGCGAAGTTCCGGACCGAACGAGTCCGTGGTGCCGCCCTTGAACCAGCAGATCGAACCGGCCGAAACACCTGCCAGCACCACTCCGGCTTGCCAGGCGCGCCGGAAGACTTCCTCCAGCTCATGCGCGCGCCAGACGGCCAGGAGGTTGACCACCGAGCCTCCGTTGACCCAGACGACGTCCTGGTCGAGCAGGTACTCCTCGATGTTTTCCACGTTGGGCATGGTGAACAGGTTCAGGTGGGTGAGATCGAACCCGGCCAGGCGCCCCGCCTCGCTGATTTCGTTGTTGAACCACCGCTGGTCGCCGCTGGCCGTCCCCACGTGGGCGACCCTCGGGGCCCGCCCGGTGGCGCCGGACAAGTCAACGGCGTGGTGGACCAGTTTGTTGAACTCCAAACGCGTCCGGGATCCCGGCTTGTAGCCGCCCGATGTCGCAAGGATGGTCGGACTGTCGGCAGGCATAGGGTGTTCTCCTCGAACGGGGACGGCGGGCTCAGACGCAAACTAAGAGACTAGCCGCCCCGTTGGCCTCGTGGGCTACTTTGGACGCTAGCGGCCCGGCTCAACGATGAAAGAAGGACCAAGTGGACAGTGACGCAGGTAGCTGGTTCCTCAGCGGTGCCGAGCGGGGCAATCCGGCCACGGCCGTTCAATCGGGCGGCGCCGGGCAACCGTCGTGGTCGGAGGGCAACCTCGTGCGGCCCCTGATTCACGGCGCGAGCTACTTCGCCCGCCTGCATGAGGAGCTGACCGCGCTGCAGGCGGGAGACCGTGTGTGGTTCACCGACTGGCGCGGCGACGCGGATGAGCGGCTGCTGGCGGACGGGCCGTCGATCGGCGACCTGCTCGCCGGCCTGGCCCGGGCGGGAGTGGAGGTCCGGGGCCTGGTCTGGCGATCGCACGGTGAGCGCATCTCGGCGCCGATCAGCGGCCGCTCCAACCAGCGCCTGGGGCGCGAGATCAACGACGCCGGCGGTGAGGTGCTGCTGGACCAGCGGGTCCGCCTGTTTGGCTCCCACCACCAGAAAATGGTCGTTATCCGCCGTCGTGACGACCCGTCCCGGGATGTTGCGTTCGTTGGTGGGCTGGATCTTTCCCACAGCCGCAGGGACGACGCCGACCACGC
>Ga0164307_10000634_pt1 | contig 15512 bp, 17 predicted proteins | sample Whisoiple_243_MG_FD_110214 | JGI IMG/M metagenome (GOLD analysis project Ga0164307, IMG submission 110214) | Soil microbial communities amended with fresh organic matter from upstate New York, USA - Whitman soil sample_243_MG | ecosystem: Environmental > Terrestrial > Soil > Unclassified >...
ACTTGACCAGGCCGGTCGACGACAGGGCGCAGGTGGTGTGCCCACCTAGGGCAAGGGCTACGGGCTCGGCATTGCAGGTCTTACTGCAACCGTCACCCGAAAGCTGATTGCCGTCATCGCACTGTTCGTGGCCGGCGTAGACCACGCCGTCGCCGCAGGTCGCGGTTCTACATTCGATGCACGCACCCGAGGCGATGTCGCTCGGATTGTCGCACTCCTCGCCCATCTCGACCTTTTCGTCGCCGCAAGTGGGGGCATCGCAGACGCCCGCCTTGCATCGACCAAGGCACGTTTCGCCTTCGCTCGCGGTCACCAGATCAGGGCCGCACGTCAAAACCAGATCGCCGCGACACACCGTGGCTCCCGGTGCTACGGCAGCGCATTCGGTGACGATCGTTGCGCATTGTCCATTGGTCGAATCGCAAAATTGCTCCGTTGCGCAGCTGGGTGCCAACTGCCAATGCGCGCCGTCACAAGCCAGGCGCTGAACGCCCGCGTGATCCGCACAGGCGAGCATTCCTTTCGCCGGGCACGGTGCAGAAAGAGTTGGAAACTCGGGAGCGCCGCTGCTCCCGGCATCGCCATTGGTTGGGGTCTCCCCACCATTGCCGGCGTGTCCGCCAGTTCCGCCGTTTTCAGCCGTTCCGTCTTCGCCAGCATTGCCAGCTTCATTGGCGTCCGAGGCGCCTGCGCGGCCGCCCGGCGTACACGTGCGCGTCTCTTCGCACGAATAAAACTCGGGGGAACAAGCTGCTGCCAGGCTAGCAACGACAGTGCTCAAAGTGCAGAGCAGCCAATATTTTCGATTCATCACAGTCCTCAAACGTCGATGGTCAAGGGGTCACGTGACCGCGCAGCGTGGCGATCTCCGTGCGAGTCCATCGGACAGCTCACCGAGCCAGTTGCTCACTTCAACGCGACCAGCGACTCGAAATTCCAATCTCCAGCTGGGTGTCCGAGACACGCATTCACCGACCCGCGTGGGCGACGTCACCTACTGGCCGACCCGCGTCAAGAACTAAGCTTCTGGTCGGCGCGCGCAGACCTGCGTGACGGAAATCGCCGGGAACGGCGTTCCAATCACACAGTTAGATAAGGTGTTGCACCATTGCTAACGTGAGTTGATCGTCGAAGGGCGATGCCCGCCGACGGCTAGATCACGGCAGTGTCGCGGGCTTGGGGTAGATGTCCTGGGTGAGGCCTTTGGATCCGTCGGGGCCGTAGTTGTTGGCCTGCCCCAAGGTTCCGCCCTTTCCGGCGGCGGAAGCCATGGGTGCGAAATTCAGCACAGACGGAGTCAATTGAGCCACGGAGGTTCCATCGTAGACGAGCGCAATGGACGGCCCGCCCGTTCCCCCGGCGCCGTTACCGCCGTTGCCGCCACTCCCGCCTTTACCACCATCCCCGCCCTCCCCGACGTTCGCGTCCTTGTCACGCGTTCCGCCAACTCCTCCCGCTTTTCCTGCTCCGCCGATATGCCCCTTCCCAGCGTCCCCGCCAGCACCACCCATATTTGCGACCAGCTTGCACGCGTCCAGCGACACCGTGCTCTGCCAGCTCAGCATCGCAACGGAAGCCCCGCCGCCGGTTCCACCGGTGCCCGGATCACCTCCGCATCCGCCCATGCCGCCGGCGCCCCCGGTGGCACCAATGCACGTCGCAGTTCCAAGACTCGCGCCCCCGCCGCCACCACCTTGGCCGGCCTTGCCCGGCATGCCGCTTCCACCGCTGGCAACACTGTAACCGGTGAGCGAGAAGGTGCCTATCGAGGGTGCAGCAGCCCCAGTGTCGCCTCGCGCGCCCTGGCTGCCGTCTTGTCCACGAGTTGCGGCTTGTCCCACGACATCGCCGCCTTTGCCCCCATTCGACGGGGTGACCAAGTACCCGCTGCCGCCATCCTGGCTCGACGCGTAAGCGGTCGCTACTCGCGCGGCACCGCCATTTCCGCCTTCTGACTCGCACTGCCTCGGCACCGCGTGCGGACCGTCCTGAACACTCGGCGGACTCGTGCAGCTCCCAGCCAACCCATTCTGCGCGTCCGTCGACGGTGCTCCATCAACCCCATTCACACCATCCGCGCCGGCCTTTCCCTTCCCACCCTTGCCAGCGTGGATTTCCACGCGCTTCAGCGCGATCCCCGCGCTCCCGTTGACCATCAATCCGAAGCTGCTTGCACCCGAGCCGTCGTCTGGAGCGTTTGCGGCATCGATTCGCAAGTCCTGAATGGCTACGCCTACCTTGGCCCCGGTGATGATCGCTCCGATCGGGCTCTCTACTTTCAGATAGGCCGGCAATGGCGCATCGTAGCTCCAATTCCCGTCAGCACAGGAAAACCCACCGTAGATCGAAACTCGATCGGGGATCTCCAAGGTGCCGGGCTCCGCATACGGGTTGTCGCCCGCGCAGACATACACGTGCTTGATCTTGCCGATCGCCGCGAGTGCACTCGTCACCGTCGCGTAGGGATGCGCTTGCGTCCCATCAGCCGTCGCATCGTCGCCCGTCGGCGACACGAATACCCCGTATTCGTCCGAGATCACGCAATTGTCCGCGTCGGGGCTCAGCGTACCGTCGCAGGTCGGCGGCGGTGCTCCACCGCTACCGGCAACCGGATCCGTGCCGCCTTCTCCGCTCGTTCCCGAGCCCCCGCTCGTACCCGAAGTCCCACTCGCGCCACCCTTTCCGCTCATGCCTGACGCGCCGCTCGTGCCCGATGCACTCGCCGAACCGCTCGTGCCAGCGGCGGGGCCGTCATAGGCGGCGCAATTCAAGTTCGCTGCGCAATCGTCCGATTTGCTCGAGCAGCTCCAGGCGAAGCCGCTCACGGCGAGCAGACCGAGGGTTCCGATGCTGAGGCGTTTGAATTTCATTTCGTCCTCGGGGTCCGTAGCTCGATAAGGCTAGAAGCGGCCGCTTAACGCAAAGTTGGTCGCGCCAGGCGCAACCGCTAACGTCGGTGACAAGTGAAGCGGAAGGCGCGCTTGTTCGTGTGAGTGTGAACGCGGCCAGAGCAAGTAGACGGCGGTGCCAACGGCGGCTGCGCCGGCAACGCTGTAACCAACGATTTCGAGCGTGCGCGCGCGATCGATGTCGGAGTTCTTGTCGTGAAGGGCAGCGCATTGCTCGACGTACGGAGTACCCGCTCCGCACGCGTTGCCGTCCGGCAGCGAGGACTTCAGCTGATCGGCATCTTTTTGGCTCGAATTTGCGGAGACGAGAAACACGGTGCCGACCGCTGCCCCCGCGAGGACGAGCCCTCCACCAACGATCGCCGGGACGATCGAACGGTGCGAATGCTCATGCACCGGGGGCTGAGTGCCGTCAGTCGACGCTGGGGGTTGCCCGTCAACGGCAGACCCGGACCCACCCGCCTGCGTCAACTTGATCCAAAGGACCTGAGAAGCACCTCTGGAGATACGAACCGTCTGTTGATTCGTCTCATAACCCTCACGATTGACGGACACGGCGTGTTCCCCGGGCTCGACGAAGACGTCACCGCTCGGAGGAACGGCGACGCGCGCGCCGTCGATAGTGAGCTCCGCGTCAGCAGGCTCGAGAGTCACGTGCAGCGCGCCGATTTCTTTCCGTTCTTGGGCAAGGCCTTCGGCGAGCGCTTGCTTCTGCTCGTCCGTGGAGCTCGGGAGCAAATGATCCAAGGCAAAGGAAAAGTGCTCGGCAGCGTCGCGATGTTGGCCGAGCTCGGACTCGGTTTGGGCCAGATTTGCCGCGATGTCCGGGCTTTGCTTGAGACTCCACGCTTCGGTGTAGATGCGAAGAGCGTCATTGTATTTGCCGGCGTTGAACGCGACCTTGCCCTTTTTGAACAATTGGTTCGCGCGGTCACTGTCCGGACTATCACCTTGCGCGTAAAGCTGACCCGCAAACGCCGTCGCGATCAGCAAGCAAGCGCACGCAAGACCGCGGCTCAGCACCTTTGGCCCAATTCCGTATCGTATCGATGCCATCATCACTCAGTAGATCGCGCGTTTCGGTTTGGCTGTAGACGGCGCGTTCGCCGCGGGGCTGTTCGCGTTCGCGGGCGGAGCGGCCTTGAGGGGAGCATGATGCGGCGTCGCGGGAGCCGCGTTTGGCGTCGGCTCAGCCGATGCGAGCGCGGCGGCCGACGCCACTGTCGTTGGCGATTCCACGGAGTCCGCGGACGGCGAAGAGGCGCTTGCCTCGGGCGCGAGCTCGCCCGCTGCGGGTTCGCTGGATTCCGGCTCGGGAGATGGGACCGCGACGGGCAGGGCCGCTTGCACGGGCTGCGGCGGCGGCGCGGCAAGCGCGATCGCGCTCGAGCGGTGCCGCGCGCGCGCGCCGAGCACGAGTACCGCCGTTGCGCCGAAGAGTACCAGCAACACCAAGGGGACGAAGGAGCGGCGTCGACCCGCGACTGGAAACTGGCTCGTCGTGAGCGTTGTTTCCGGGGGGGGCCAGTTCGAGTCGTGTTGCACCACGACATTCGCTTGCGGCAACGGCACCGGCCAGTTTGGATCCGACGCGGGCAGCACGTGCAACACGGGGCGACGCAACTTGAGCTCGGTTGGCAGCTTGCGCGGATCGATGTCCTTCGCAAGCTTGACTGTCTCGAGCTCGAGCGTCTTGTGTTCAGACACGGCGTGCAGCGGCTTTGGCTCGAAGTAGACCGAGGTGCCCGGGATCTCGTCCTCGGGGATGGGATCAGCTGCAGTGATGGAACGCAGCGTCGATGCGTGTTCGCGCTCGACCGGGCCAAGGCCTGGATCGGTGGTCACTCGGTTGCGCTGATCTGTCACGACGCACCTTTGCCCGCGGCTTTGAAACCGGATGAGTTACCGTTGAAGCTCAATTCGAAAATAGCTAAGACGATCAAGGTCACGCCCGCCCTCTCACGGAGTCTGCCAGGGTAATATGACCTCAGCCCACACGGCGAGACAACTTGCTGAGGTCGGGCCATGATGCGCACATCGGCACCCTGCTCCGATGAGTTGCTAAGAAATGACCTGAACAGATGGCGGAAAAACAAAAGCCGCCACCCGGAGGTAGCGGCTTCTTTCCAACTAGCGTGGAACGCGCGGGCCCTTGCGCCCTTATTTAAGCGCGCGAACGAGACTTAGTGGCCGTTGCTTTGGGGCGAGTGGCCTTGGCGCGGGGCGTCGCGCGGGGCTTTGGCTCTTCAACCTCTTCTTCTTCCGAAGAGTCGGCATCCGCCACCGCGGGCGGCGGCTGTGAAACTCCTGTCGGCTTTCGCTCGGAGCGAGGCACTTCAACAGTGGCGGTGCTGCGCGGCACCTCGCCCCCGAATTGGGCGTGAAGATCAGCGAGCAGGCCAACCAAGACCAGATACTGATCCGTGGGATTGAGCGCGCTCAGCGCAGCCTGCGCCGTCTGCTTGGCCTTGGCCTGAACCACGGCTGCGGGGAGCTCGGGCGGAATGAAGCTGCCTGGCGGCGGCGCGGGCGGCCATTCACCACGCGGCTCATGGCGCGGCGCACTCACCGTAACGGTGGGTGCCGGCTTCGCGGCGGGCACGACCTCGAATACACGGCGCCGAGGCAAACCAGACGAAGGCGGAGGCGAACCGCCAGCCGACGACTTGGGAGCAGCAGGAGTCGATTTGGGTGCGTTCGGGTCACGCGGCTTCTTGTCGTTGAAGATCGCGGCGCGTACATCGCGCGGGAGGCGTTGACGTGCGAGGAAGAAGAACACTCCACCTGCGCTCCGACGACCACTGCCGTCGCCGCGCATCAAGCCGCCTGCCTTTTCGATCTTCTCGGTCTCGGCGAGGAGCGTGAGGCACGCTTGCTCACCCAGGTTGTCTACGACAGCTTTAATCTGCGCGAGCGGACCTTCATCCGCTTCCCCGAGGGCCTTCGCAATTGTGTTGATAGTCTGATCACTAGCCATGGTTAGTTGACCGCGCTCATGCACAGTCCCCCGGAGTGCAGCGGCTGTTTCCCAGATTCTTGGCACCAACACGGTCGGACCGCAATAGGTGACTGTCCAAACCCCGGCGCAACTGCCGAGGCAGCCTTGCCCGAGCATGCCCCGGACACAGCACTTACCAGCATACGGCGTCTTGTCTTCCAACGCTAAGAGCAAATGCGCCGCGCCCATGATTCCCCGAACGCGGAGCGATTCCCACGCTTTTTTCCAGCGAGAGTCTCCGCCTGTCGCGTTCGTGGCTCGTCGGTCCTCGTCGGTCGGTCGGCATCGATTGCGGACCGCTCGTTCGGGTGGCGCCGGCACGTCTCACCTTGCGCCAGTATCCCGCGGCCAGGTGATGCTGGCGTGAAGGACAGCTTCCGCCACGAACACCTTCGCTTTTTCCCCGCAACTTTTCGTCGCAACCCAGATGGGAGATTCGCAACAAAACGAAATCTGCCACCTTGGACGCGCACCGGTTACTCTCGGAACAGGGCGCGTCAGTCGTAACGTCTACTTGAACCCGTGCAGGTGGACGACGTACCACTCGCCGCGCCACGAGATGAGCGATGTCAGCTCGAACTCACGCGACCGGCCCGTGGGTAGTGTGAAGCGCAGACGCGAACGCAGGACGCGAAAGTAGCCAAGCTTGTTCCCTTCCGATCCCGGTGCCATCCACTTGGCGTCTTTCTCGGAAACCGTGATGCCATCGAACTTGCTCTCGGCAGCGGCGACACCAAGCGCGTGATGGTACTCGAGTAGGTCGCGCTTGAAGTTCGCGAGCAGGCGAAACTTGTAGTCGCGTTCGGGCTTGGCCACGTCCTTCACCTGTTGGTAGGCGACCAAGGGAAAGAAGGCCGACAGCGCTGGCTCGACCTCTCCAGTCAGGATCGCTCGAGCGACCGTCTCGATTCGCTTTTGAAAGGACGGCGAAGTGAGCGTCGGGCGCTGGTCGGTTTGGTCAAGGGGCTTTCCACGATCGTCGAACAGTGTCGGGTCGGTTTGCTGCTCGGAAACTGCGGCTGGCGCGGGCGCTTCCTGCTGTGCGGAGCCCATTGTCGGCGAAGCCGCCGATGGCGAGGGCGGCGCGCTCGCCGGAGCTGGTTCGGCAGCAACGGCGGGCTCGGCACTCACCACGGGTCTGGGCGTCGCACTGTGCGTCAGATCGACTGAATTCGGCTGGGCCCGGCTGGGCTCGTGACATCCGACGCAGACGATGACGAACCACGACGCACCGAACCCCAAAAACCAAGGACGCGAGAGGTTCACCCGGCTGCTCTACACCGCGCCAGCCGCGAACGGCGAGAAAACGTCGTCCCGGCAAGGATCGGGCTGAGCCGAACCGGGGGATTAGTTGACTGGAATCTGGGACGGGTCTATCCGGCGAATCCGGAGTGGGACCACCGATGAAGATCAACTGCTACTGCTGCGCCCTTTCACTTCTCCTGGCTGGCCTCTCGCTGAGCAAACCCGGCCGAGCCGACGAAACGCCGCTACCCGACAGCCTGCTCAAAAGCACCAAGGCAAGCGAGGGCAAGACGGACGTGGCGACCTCCGGCTTCGACAAGGCTGACAAGAACAAGCCGGACAGCAAGGACGCAACCGAGCTCGAGATCTCTGCGGGCGGGCTCGCTTCCGCTGGCAATTCGCGCTCGCTCGCGGCGACGTCGGCCGGTAAGTTCCGCTGGCGAGAAGGGTCCGATCAGATCGGCGCGGCGGTGGCGGCAAACTATGCCGAGTCGCAGGTCAACAAAGGCGAGGGCCTGCAAACCACGGTCGAGAACTTCCAAGGGAAGCTCCGCTACGATCGGTTCTTGGCCGGCTCGTTCACCGTGTTCGGATCAGTCTCTGCGCGCCACGACCGCTTTCAAGGCCTCGAACTACGAATCAACCTCGACCCGGGCTTGGGCTACTACTTCATCGACGAAGACAAGCAGCAGCTCTGGTTCGAAGGCGGCTACGATTTCCAGCACGACATCCGGCGCGAGGACGCCATCGCCGATGCCTACGCAGACGGCTACTACCTCGCGAAAACCAACGACCGCCACAGCGTGCGCGGGTTCGTGGGCTATTCCAGTGAGCTGAGCGACTCGGTCAAGGTCAGCACCGGGCTCGAGTACTTGCAGGGGCTCAACCCGGCCACGAACTATCGCTTCAATTGGGACGGCGCGGTGACGTCTGCGGTCGGTAAGGGCTTTTCAATCGCGACCGCCGTCAGCGTGCGCTACGATCACAATCCAATCCCCGGCGTCGAAAACACGGACATCGTGACTTCGATCAGCCTCGTCTATCACCTCCTATAAGTCCCCTCTGTAGGCGCGTTGCGCCAGAACACGAAACCCAGCATGCGGCAGGCACTTCGAAATTCTCGGCGGTGGGTCGCTTGGCTGCTCGCCTGCGCTGCGCTCGCTAGTCTCCCGGCTTGTGGGAAGAAGAAAAAGGCAGCCGCGGATACGACCTCGATCGATCAGCCGCATCCTCCGGATACCGTGCCGGGCGCGACAGCGGTTGCGACACTCGAACGTACCGGCTGCTACGGGGAGTGTCCGGTGTATCGCCTCACGGTGAACAGCGACGGCAGCGTGGTGTACGTTGGCACACGTTGGGTCAAGGTGCTCGGACGCCAGGTGTACAAGATCTCGGACGCACAACTGAGCGAGCTTCAGGCCTCGTTCGATCGCGCGGGCTTCAGCCAGCTGCGCGATTACGACAAGGTGGAGAGCACTGATGATGATTGGGCACTCCTCTCGTATCGGCGCGGTGCCGGTTTCAAGCGGGTGCGGCATTATCACGGCGACAACTCGGCACCCCCCGCGCTCAGTACCTTAGAGGATGAGTTCGACCGCATTGTCGATAGCGGGCGCCTGGTCGGAGTTCCAACCGCAACGGGAGCACCCAACCCAGTCCCTCCCGCGTTGCCCAGCGCGGCCGCTTCCGCCCCCGCGGGGCCGGGGGAGGCCACCCCAACGCCCTCAGCCAAGCCGCCTCACCCGAGCGACAACGTCGGGCCCCCGGACGAGACGACTGCCGATCCTGACAACCATCCGTAGACCTCGGATCTCTCGTCACCCGGAATCCGTATGCTTTTCCGGCGGTTCGGCCGACGGGCCCTCATTCTGAAACAATTCAGAAGCGAACCGGTCGCATTGCATTACTGAAACAGCTAGCCAAGCTAAACGCAGCTAAACCCTTGTAATTGGGTTGGCCCGAGATGTGCTTAATGAAGCTGTCTCCGGAAACAAACCCTAATGCGCGGCGTAATCACCACTCGTCACTTGGTCACTCACGCACCGCTGATCGTGCGGCTGTTTGGGGTTCGCGCGTATTTCAAATGCGTGGCCTGTGTGATCCGAAAGGGTGGCCGCGCCACCTTCTTGGACGCGGTTTCCCACTGACAAGCGCTGAGCAGACCGAGTTATTCCGGCCGCGCTAGCCGATCCGCGCGTTTGCCGGCCCGGGGTGCATGTGACACAAGTGGCGCGCGCAACGTGAGCAGCAAAGGCCGCCCCTACCGCAGTTTCGTCCACGCGGGCTTCGAAATCCTGGTCGGCAAAGCCGCCAGCGACAACGATCACCTGACCTTCAACGTCGCTCAGCCGCACGATCTGTGGCTACACGTGGCCGGCGGCACACCGGGTAGCCACGTGGTGATCCGCAATCCGGACAAAGGCGCGGTGCCGGAGGACGTGACCCGCTGCGCGGCGGCGCTCGCCGCTTGGTATTCCAAAGCGCGCAATGCCGCGCGCGTCGAGGTGCACCTATGCCGCGCTGGGGATGTAAAGAAAGCGCGCGGCGCGCCCGCAGGTCAGGTGCAGATCGCGCGCTACAAGTCGATCAAGGTCGCGCCAGCGCCGTTCCCAGACGGAAGCGGCGCCGATCACGAAGCCGATTGAGCCACTGCCGCAACCTCAGGGTGGCAACTTGGACTTGGCGATGTTCTTCGTGTTCTTGAGCAACGCGAGATCGTGCTCGAACTTCGCCTTGACGCTTTTGAACGTGTCGAGTGTCGCGCTGTCGAACGCCGCCAAATCAGCAGCAAGCGCCTTCTGTTGTGCAGCTACCGGTTGCAACGCCTTCTGAAAGGCCGCCTTGGCTTTGGCGTTCGCCTTCGCCGACTTCGGGCCCAGCTCGTTGATGGCCTTGTTGACCTCTGCAAGCTCGAGCTTCGCCGCTGACTTGAAGGCTTGCCGCGCAACCGTCAACGCCGCTTCGGCGCTCTTCCCTTGCTCGTCCGCGCTGGCCTGCGCCTTGGTCGTGCATTCGTCCAGCTTGGCCTTGGAGTCCGTTGCTTCTGTCTTCAGCTGGTCGAACTGCTTCTGAAGCTCGTCCAACTTCTGCTGCGCAGCCTGCTTCGCCTTGCTGGCTTGCTCGTCAGCCTGCTGCTGCACTGCTGCGACCTTCTTTTTGATTTCCTCCTCGTTCCCACAAGCAACCAGCATCAGCGGCACGATCAGCAGAGCGCTACGCATGGTTCTCACGCTAGGGGATGTTACCGCGATCTTCAACCCGAGCGATTACTCGCCCACAGTGTGTGCGAGAAAAATGCGATCTGACTGTCGTACTGAAGGAAATATCGACCATTCGCGAACCGGCCACGCAGACGATCGGCGAGCCTCAACTGGCGCGCCAGCTGGCCGCGATCGAGACCGCCGCAAACCAAACCAGGCCAATACTGAAGTGCCCCGCCACGAGGTGCGCACACTGGGTATTGGGGCAATGGAGCAAGAGCAAGAGACTCGCGAGCACCGCCACCAATCCCGCGCCAAGCGCCACCACTCGGTACGAAATTCGCTGACCACGGTCGAACGCCCAGAGCAACACGAACGATGGCGCGCCAAGCGCGCTGCCGTAGCTGAAACAAGTCAGCGAGCGCAGGGCGAAATCCCCATCCGTACTGCCTCCAGCTTCGGGCACGAGCCAAAATACGCACGGCAAGCACCAAGCAACGAGCGACAATACAGAGCCCACCCGGGCTGCACGCCGCTCGATCGGCGGCGGGCGCAGCGCGCTGCGGGCAATGAGCACGAACGCACCGAGCAGCAGCAACCCGGCAATCACGCGGAGCACGCCGAGCTCCGATAGGGGAACGCGCTGCCGGAGCAGCTCGCGAGCCAGCAATGCCGCAGGCAACACGAGACTCAACGCCCAACGCATTTGGGTCGGGCGACTGCGCAGGAATGCACGCAATCCGTGCTCGCGCGCGATCAACGACTCCGTGCTCGCCAAAAGTGATTTTACGCTGTCGGCGTCGCGCGCTTCGACACCTGCCAAGCGACGACCGAGCGTTGCCGCATCGCCGAACAACTCGGCGCAATGCGCACATTCCTTTAGATGCGCGTCCACGAGTGGACCAGAGGGGATCCCTCCGGTCCTGAATCCTTGGCGAATCTCGGAGCAGTCCACGATCTCAATCGTGGTGGTATGCCGAGGCGTAGCGAGCGGTTACTCAGAGGCCCGGATTTTCCAAAGGTCTGGGCCGCCCTCGCAGCGCCACCGCCGAGAAAAGCTCGGAAGATCAGCGCTTTTTCGCGGGTGCCTTCTTGACAGGTGCGGGCGGGACGGCTGCCGCTGGCGCCGCCTTCTTTGCGGATTTCTTGGCAGGAGCGGCGGTCGGTGCCGCTTCGGGCTCGGCTTTTTTGGCGGGCGCCTTCTTGGCAGGTGCTTTCTTTGTCGAGGCTTTCTTGGCGGGTGCAGCAGCTTTTGCGGTGGCTTTCTTGGCGACCTTCTTGGCCGGAGCCGGCGCCTCCACGGGCGCCTTGGCCGCCCACAACCCGAGCATCGCCCCCTGCGGATCGACGAAGATGCCGATGGAGCCCATCTCGCCGATCTCTTGATATTCGAGCGCGGCCTTGCCGCCAGCCTTCAAGGCTTTGGCCATCGTCGCCTTCACGTCGTCCACTTGCACGTACGGGAGCCAGGCCGTCGGCTGCTCCGACGTTTGCTTCTTCTGCAGACCACCACCCACACCGCCGCTGACATCGATCATGGTGTAGGCCATGCCGGGCATGTCGCTGAGCTTCCACGCGAAGACCGAGGCATAGAACTTCTTGGCCTTCTTGACGTCATCCGTACTGAGCTCGACATGGGCGAATGGATTGGGCATGTGGACTCCTTGTTTTCCGCGGGAAATAAGGGGAAACCCCGCGCGCGCAGGCAATCTCTCACGAGCCGATTGCCCGAGCAAGACGAGCTTCGTGAATGACGCCCGACGGGTCTCTCGGCAAAGCACTCGTGCCCGTCACGCTCCGCCACTCGCGGAGCGGGCGCCACGTTTCGGGACCCATCGAGCACTAGAAACGAGATGCCCTGCTGTGTCACCGCAAGCTTACAGTCAGAAAGCTCGCGCGCCCCGCCGCCCGCTCGAGTTCCGGCCGTTGGAGCCAAGCCCGCGGGCAAGTGCTCAAAGGCCGAATGACGAGCATGAGTTGCTGCTTCGTCGCGTTCACGAAGCGGAGTGCTGATTCGATATCTGATATCCCAAGCTGGGAATTGCAAGTAGTCCGATTCGTCAATCGTCGACGACGAGCTCGCATCTCGTCGACGACGCGCACAGCGCCGGGTCGAGCGACGTGCGTGGCGCCGTTCACGAGCAGTGAGCGACACCACGCACGCCTGCTCTAGGACTCAACGGCTCAGGAACGCGAGCAATGCCAGCAGCCCCACAGGCAACAACATCCACAGCATGGAGGGAGCTGGGTGTGTTTTGGGAGCAACTTTCGACTCGCTCGAGTCCACGCTGGCAGAAGACGCATCGATATTGTCAGTCGGCATGAGAACACTTTCCATTCCTGCCTCGATCAGGCAGCCAAAGGCCAATCAACCAGGTTTTGAGTGAACTCAGGCCCTGGGAGGCTCTTCGGAATTCATGCGCGGGATGCGGCGCTGACCATGAAAATGGCTGATCGATGCGTATGCGCCGGCGGAACTCGGCGCCGCGCTGCAACCGAGAACGCGAAAGCGCGGCCACGCGACGACCGGCTCGGGGAATGGCGGGATGCGATCGAAAACCGGCGCCGGCGCGACCCGCAGCGCGGAATCGGCACGCACCGCATGCGTCTCGATGCTCTGCACTCGTTCGGCGACGAGCCGTGCGACCGAGGCGCTCGGACGCATCACGGGGGTGAGCACCCGGTGCTGCGCGACCAAACCGAGCAAGGTGATCACGAGCGCGAGCAGACGCAATCCATTCGACCGTCGGACGACGGCCGGGCGCATCCCATCTCGGCTCGATGACTGCTTGGTCACCAACGATAGGAAGCACATCAGCTGTACTGGCGCAAACTGCGGCCATTTTGCCCGCCAGCGACGGTGTGTCCGGGTCCGCTAAGCGCCGATCGCCCTCACTCGAGCCCTACGAAGTAATGACGCGCGAGCACCACCAAAGTGTTGGTAACCCTGGTTAACGTTGGAGTCGTGCTCTTCCTGGTGCTCGAAATTCGACACCGTCGCGCGAAAGCGCGGCTCCGTCGGAAGCGCGCGCCACGCCTCTCACGGACGGTCAGACTTGAATTTTATAACGCCGCCGGGATGTGTGGGAGTTCACCTTGTGCGCTCGCCGAGACAGCGGTAGTGACGAGCCAATTTCGATGCGCGCGATCACTGCTCTCTTACTTTTGGTTTGTGTGAGTTGCGGTTCGAGTGCCACGCCCTCGGCGGAACACCCCGAAGTCGCATCGAACGACCCTTCGCACTCCCCGGCGAGTGGCAAGAACACGGGGCGTTCGCTTCCAGACCATTGCGCCCGCGGCAAGTCGGAGTGCGTCCCCCCGCCCGGGTGGGTGAAGCGCCTCTGTGAAGACGTCTACCCAGACGTCGCGCTGAACATGTTCAAGCCGGGCACGCGCTGGAAGCGCCTGTACATGTTGGCGCGCGCCGAGCCGTTCAACGCCTCGGGTGGTGCGTCACTCCTCGGTGACAAGCTCGAGCGCGGTGAAGAGGTGATCGCGCTCAAGCGCCGCGACAACAACGGTGAAATGCAGGTCGGTGACAACGCCGGTTACGACGTGCTGCGTTGGAATGGCGCGTGCGCGACCATCCACGATGGTGATTTCTCGCGCGTCCCTCCGCGCGAAATCGTCCACTCCAAAATCGAATGGCGCCGCCTAGGGCTGGACGTGCGCAAGGCGCTCGAGGACCAGCCGAGCATCTCCAAGGCTCAAGCCGCGCGGCGCAAGGCCTGCCACGGCTTTGCCATCGGCGAAGTGACCAAGGACTGTGAAGTCCTCGATCGGGCCTTCTCGGATGAAATCATCCGCTATGTGTCGGCGGGCGGAGCCATTCCGAACCCTACTCGTTTGCCGTAACGACGTGCCAACTCGCGTTACGCGGTGAGCCAAGCGCACTCGTGACGCCAGTCAATCGGTCAGAGGACATCGTGCCCGATCCTCGCGCGTGCCAGCGGCATGCCTGACTGCCAAGGCTTCGAGCGATCGTTTTGCGCTAATGTCACGAGCGATGGCAGACCTGGTCGCTTGCCTGCAGCACGGAACCATCGAGCTCTTGCGTCCTGGGCAGGAGACTCGACGGCTGGAGAGCCCGTTTCTGGAGCGGCCTCCGGCGGCAGGAGAAAAACAAAAGCCACGAATCGTCAGCGTCACGCGCGGCCGGACCAGCGGCGAGCTGTGCTACGCGATCAGCAGCCGAACTAGCTGCGAAGTCTTCGCGCAGATCCTGGGCAGTAGCAAGGAACGACGGCTGTTCAGTGATGCTGGAACGCGATTGCGGGATCTGGATTTCAGCCCTGCCGACGAAGCGCTCGCGTGCACCCTGGCAGCGGCGGACGGCACGAGCGCGATCGGCGTCTTCTCGGACGACGGCAAGGGGCTGCACACGGTCACCGAAGGCGACGTGATCGATTGCGCGCCACGCTGGGCACCCGGCGGGCGCAGGGAGATCGTCTATGCCTCGGCCGGGATTGGGCGCACGAAAGCAGGCAAAGCCGTCGGGCGTTCACCATTTGCACTGCATCGGCTGCGCTTCAGCGACAGCAGCGTGGAGGTGCTGATCTCGGACGCACATTACGACTACCCGGCGGTCGTTCCGGTCACGCCGGACGTGCTCTACGCACTCCGACGTGGGTACGAAGGCGCTTCGCCCGCGTCGCCGATTGCGCGCGTCTCACGGGTCTTTCGCGAGCTCTGGCCGGACGATCCGCGATCCAAACCGGCGGTGCTGGCCACTCACGAGCTCGTGCGCATTACAGCCAGCGGCTCGCAGCTGGTGGCGGATGGAGTGCTCGCTTTCGACGTCACGAGCGAGGAAGAACTCGTGTTCTCCAAGGAGGCCGGCGTATTCCGAATCGCTCCCGGCGAGCGCACGCCAGAACAGCTCTCGACGTTGCCAGGAGTCGAGCAGCTCGTGATTCATTGGTGAGGGCAAGCGCTCTCGACCGGGAATCACTCACCGCCGCTCGACGCCCACGCTCTTGGACAGCTCGCAAGCGTCGTACACCCCGCGATAAAAGCGCGGCATGCGTCGTTCGACCCGAAACCCACACTTCAGAAATAGCTCGAGCGCAGACAGATTCGACTGCGCCGTGTGAAGCCGAATTTCTTGCAACCCCGCGCGCACGACCGCAAGCTCGACGTGCGCCAGCAGCGCGCGGCCGA
>Ga0164307_10000635_pt1 | contig 15501 bp, 8 predicted proteins | sample Whisoiple_243_MG_FD_110214 | JGI IMG/M metagenome (GOLD analysis project Ga0164307, IMG submission 110214) | Soil microbial communities amended with fresh organic matter from upstate New York, USA - Whitman soil sample_243_MG | ecosystem: Environmental > Terrestrial > Soil > Unclassified >...
ATTGCCTGACCGTTTTCGTCGCCCTCGACGACGATGGTCGTCCCAGGCCGGTGCCGCGCTGGCGCTCCGGGAATGCCGAGGACAGGGCATTGGAGGCTCACGCGCTGAACCTGATCGACCTGCGGATGCGGACTCCGGCACCACCGGAGGAATGAATCCCTGCAGCTCAGCCGAGGACGACCGGCTCCCGGAGCGCCGCCGATACCGGCAGACCGACCGGCCAGGCCGAAGGTGAAGCGGTGGTGCCCGGACGGCTGCCAGTGCTCATTCGTTGACCGGGCTGTGCTTTTCCTGTGCAGGGGAGAGGTCGGTGATCACCGCCGACGGGGCGGTCGGCGGTTTCTCCAGCTGCTCGCGGATGTACCGGGTGATCACCTGAAAGGCCGCCACGGCGGGTACCGCCAGGAAGGCACCGACGATCCCGAACAGCGTGCCGCCCAGGGCGACCGAGGTCAGCACGACGGCGGCGTGGATCTTCAGGGTGCGGCCGACCAGGATCGGCTGCATCACGTTGCCCTCGAGTTGCTGCACCACCAGCACGATCGCCAGCACGGCCACGGCCGTCCAGATCCCGTTGGAGACCAGCGCGACGAGGGTGGCGACTGCGCCGGCGACGAAGGCACCGACGATCGGCACGAACCCGCCGAAGAAGGTCAGCACTGCGATCGGCAAGGCGAACGGCACTCCGAGCAGCCACACTCCCATCCCGATGAAGAAGCCGTCGACCAGGGCGACGGCCGCCTGCGACCAGACGTACTGCCCGAGCGCGGTCCACACCCGGTCCGAGAGCACCTCGATGTGCTGGCCGGTGGTCGGGCCGATCCAGGTGCGCAGCCACGGCAGGAACCGGGGTCCGTCCTTGAGGAAGAAGAAGCACAACACCAGCGCCAACACCAGGGTGACGACGGCCGACCCGATGGCGCCGAGACTGCCCAGCACGATGCCGACCACCTCCTGGCTGTTGGCCTGGAGCTGACTGATGCCCTTGTCGATCAGTCCGCCCAGGGCGTCCGGACCGAAGTTGAACGGCGGCCCGGCGGCCCACTGCTGCAGGGACTCCAAGCCGGCCGTCGCCCGGTCGACCAGATCCTGGGCCTGCGAGGTGACCTGCGGAGCGAGCACCGCGACCAGGCCGGTGACCACCAGGAACAACGCGAGGATCGCGATCAGTGCGGCCAGCGAATGCGGCAGCTTCTTGCGCATCAGCCGCACCGGCGGCCACAAGATGGTGGCCAGCAGTAGGCCGAACAGGATCGGCAGCAGGATGCTCCAGAGCTGGCCCATCAGCCAGAACAACACGAACAGCCCGACCCCGATGATCAGCAACCGCACGGTCCAGCGCGAGAGCTGGGTGACACCGTGTTGTAGTCGGCGGGCTCCCTCGGCATCGGGGCCATGAACGGGTGTCTTCCGGGTCTGCTGCCCCGCGTCGGCAGTGCCGTCTGCGCCCTCGGTGTCGATGTCGTTCGCACGCCCGCGACGTCGTCCCAGCATTCCGGTTCCTTCCTGATTCATCACGGCGGGCCGACTCCTGTTGCCTCGGCTGCTGCTGGACAGTCTTCCCTGACCGTGGCGTCACCAAGCGGACGGCATGCCCGGTGCAGGGTCGTGCCAGCAGCGTCTCCGCCCGAGCGCATCGGGCCGGCGACGTCTTATTCGGCCGCGACCGGTGCGGCGCACACCTATTCTTGACCGCGAGATGACCACCCCCACTGCGTCCACGGACCTCGCGGCGCGTCTGCCGGACCTGACGGCGACGGACGAGCGTCGCCTGCGGAGTCGCCTGCGCGGCATTCGGCGGATCAGCGACACCGGCAAACGGGAGCGCGCTCTCGCCGACATCGGCCGGCAGGTGGACGCGGCGCAGGCCCGGATCGATCGTCGCCGCGCGGCCGTTCCGGAGTTCGGCTACCCGCCGCAGCTGCCGGTGAGCGAGCGGGTCGACGACCTGGCCGCCGCGATCTCGGCGAACCAGGTCGTCATCGTGGCCGGCGAGACCGGTTCAGGGAAATCGACCCAGCTGCCGAAGATCTGCCTGCAGATCGGTCGCGGCGTGCGCGGCGCGATCGGCCACACGCAGCCGCGACGGATCGCCGCCAGGGCGCTGGCGGAACGGATCGCCGAGGAAACCGGAACGACGGTGGGTGGTGCCGTCGGCTACGCGATCAGGTTCGGCGATCACACCGGACCGGACACCCTGGTCAAATTGATGACCGACGGCATCCTGCTCAACGAGATCGTCCGCGACCGGATGCTGTGGGCGTACGACACGATCATCATCGACGAGGCCCACGAGCGGAGCCTGAACATCGACTTCCTGCTCGGGTATCTCAAGGAGTTGCTGCCCCGCCGACCCGACCTGAAGTTGATCATCACCTCGGCGACCATCGACCCGCAACGGTTCTCCCGGCATTTCGGTGACGCACCGATCGTCGAGGTCTCCGGGCGGACCTTTCCGGTCGAGATCCGTTATAGGCCGTACGGCGTGGACGACCAGGACGAGGACGACGAACCGGAGGACGACGCGGTCGCCGTGGCCCGTGGCGGACGGGCGGCCTCCCGGACCCCGCCATCCCGAACGCCCGCCCGGGAGGAGGCGATCGATCAGGCCCAGGCGATTTGTGATGCCACCGACGAACTGCTGCGGGCCGGCGATGGCGACATCCTGGTCTTCCTGTCCGGCGAGCGGGAGATCACCGACACGGCCGAGGTGCTGCGTGGACACCTCTCCGGCGGCCCGGCGGTCAGGCGCGGCGGGGCGATCGAGGTGCTTCCGCTCTACGGCCGGCTCTCGGCCGCCGATCAGCACAAGGTCTTCTCGGCGCACAGTGGACGGCGGATCGTGCTGGCCACCAACGTCGCCGAAACCTCGCTGACCGTCCCGGGTATCCGCTACGTCATCGACCCCGGCACCGCACGGATCTCCCGGTACTCGCCACGGAGCAAGGTGCAACGACTGCCGATCGAACCGATTTCGCAGGCCTCCGCCGGGCAACGGGCCGGCCGCTGCGGGCGGGTGGCCGATGGGATCTGCATCCGGCTGTACTCCGAGGACGACTTCCTGTCCCGGCCGGAGTTCACCGACCCCGAGATCGCCCGGACCTCGCTGGCCTCGGTCATTTTGCAGATGGCCTCCCTGGATCTGGGTGACATCTCGGTCTTCCCGTTCCTGGATCCACCCGATCGACGGCAGATTACAGATGGGGTCACGGTTCTCACCGAACTCGGGGCCCTTGACCGCACCGCCGACGACCGGCCGCGGCTCACGTCGACCGGACGGTCGATGGCGGCGCTGCCGCTGGATCCCCGGCTCGCCCGGATCCTGGTCGAAGGCAGCCGGGTCGGTTGCCTGCGGGAGATCTTGATCATCGTCGCCGCGCTGGCCATCGTCGACGTCCGTGAGTACCCGCTCGACGAACGGGAGAAGGCGACCGCAGCGCACTCCCGGTTCGTCGATCCGCTGTCGGACTTCAGTGCCCTCCTCGGTCTCTGGGTCTACCTCGCCGACCAGGCGAAGGCCCTGTCGGGCAACGCCTTCCGCAAGATGTGTCGCCGGGAGTACCTGAACTACCTGCGGATCCGCGAATGGCAGGACCTGCATGCTCAGCTGCGGCAGATCACCCGCGGGCTCGGAATGACGACGGAGGACCCGGCGGCGCCGGTGAAGGGCAAGGCGGCCGACCGGCCGCGTCGACCCGACGGCCGTCAGGCGGGGATCAAACCTGCAGCGGCACAGGCCGGCCGCGGTTCGCTGGCCGTGGAGGTCGACCACGAAAAGGTGCATACCGCACTGCTCTCCGGATTACTCACGCACATCGGCCAGCGCAGCGAGGCGACGAGGGAATACCAGGGCACCAGGGGGGTCACGTTCATGATCTGGCCCGGGTCGGCGCTCGCCAGATCCGGGGCTCAGCTGGTGGTGGCAGCCGAACTGGTCGAAACCAGCCGGCTCTGGGGACGGATCTGCGCCAGGATCGACCCGGCCTGGGTCGAGGCGGTCGGGGGAGATCTGCTGCGCCGCAGTTATTCCGAGCCCCGGTGGAACGCCAAGCGGGGCAGCGTCGAGGCCACCGAGAAGGTGCTGCTGCTCGGGGTGACGTTGTTCGCGGCGCGGACGGTGCAGTTCGATCGGATCGACCCGGAGCACGCGCGGGAACTGTTCATCCGGCACGCCCTCGTCGAGCGGGACTGGATCACCCGGCACCGGTTCTTCGCCGAGAACCAGCGGGCACTCGACGATGTCGCAGCGTGGGAGGAACGCACCAGGCGCCGCGACATCGTCGTCGACGACGAGACCATCTTCGCTCTCTACGACGCCAGGATCCCGGCCGAGATCACCTCCGCCAGGCACTTCGACTCCTGGTGGAAGAAGGCGTCCCGGGAGCAGCCCGACCTGCTGACCTTCACCACCGAGATGCTGATCGCCGCGGGCTCGGAACGGTTCGATGCCGCCGCCTTTCCCGACCGTTTCGAGACCGATGGTGTCGACCTGGAGCTCGGCTACGTCTTCGACCCCGGACGGCGGGACGACGGGGTCACCGTGACGATCCCGCTCGCGGTGCTCGCCAGGGTCGATCCAGGTGCCTTCGAACGGCAGATCCCCGGTCTGCGAGCCGATCTCGCCGTCGCGTTGATCCGATCGCTGCCGAAGACGTTGCGCCGCAATTTCGTTCCCGCCCCCGACTTCGCCAGGGCAGCGCTGGCCAGGATCGGTGAGCCCGGCGAGGGCGCAGCAGGTCGGCAGCCTTCGCTGCCGGCCGAACTCGCCGCGGCGCTCACCGCCCTGACCGGGGTCGTCGTGCAGGCCACCGACTTCGACCTGGAGAAGGTGCCCGCGCATCTGCGGATGTCGTTCACCGTGGTTGACGAGTCCGGTCGTGCGGTGGGTGAGGGCAAGGATCTGGCGAATCTGCAGAGCACCCTGCGGGTCGACACCCAACAGGCCGTGGCGAAGGCGTCGGGCACCGTGCAGCGGACCGGCCTGACGTCGTTCCCGGACGACGAGATCCCGCGCACGGTGACGAGTACGGTTGCCGGCCAGCAGGTCACCGGGTATCCCGCACTCGTCGACGAGGGCTCGTCGGTCGGTCTCACCGTGTTCACCTCGGCGGCCGACCAAGCCAGGGCGATGCGAGCCGGCACCCGCCGGCTACTGGTGTTGGCAACACCGTCGCCGCTGGCCCAGCTGCGTCAGTCACTCACCCGCGAGCAACTGCTGACCATTGCCGCCACCCCGTTCGGCACGGTGGGTTCGCTGGTGCAGGATGCCACCGAGGCCGCTGTGGATGCCCTGCTGGACTGGGCGGGTGGCCCGGCCTGGGGGCCGCAGGCCTTCGTCGCCCTGGCGGCGAAGATGAAGCCACACCTGAACAAGGCGGTCCGCGACGTCGTGGTCGCCGCCGAGCAGGCGCTGCGGGCGGCGGACGCCGCAGGCGCGGCGATCGACGCGGCGGCGGGTGCGGTGCGCGGCGGCGGCTCGATCGCCGACCTGGTCACCGACATGCGGGCGCAATTGGCCGTCTCACTGGCGCCCGGTTTCATCAGCCGGACCGGCGCTGCCGCCCTGCCCGACCTGACGCGTCGGCTGCAGGCGCTGCAGGTTCGGGCCGAACGGGTCGTCGACGCGCCGGCCCGGGATCGCGAGCGGATGACCGAGATCACCGGTCTGGCAAGAAGTGTCGACGAGGCGGTGAATGCTCTGCCGATCGAGCGGCGCGGCGACGCCGACGTCGCGGCGGTGAACACCATGCTCGAGGAGTACCGGGTAGCCCTGTTCGCGCAGCCGATGCGAACATCGGTCCCGGTCTCGGCGAAGCGGATCCGGACAGCGCTGAACGGACTGCGCCCTTGAACGTCCTACCAACCGGCCGGTACGGAAGGGCCGCGGTCGAACGGGAAGGATGTGGCCATGGCGCATCGAGGACGAAGGCGAGCCGCACTCGCGGCGATCGCAGCGTTCCTGTTGACCGGTTGTACCGCCCAATCCGGCGGTACCCCGATCGCGTCCACCATCACACCGCCGGTGTCACCCGCCTTGTCGTCACCTGGCTCGTCGTCACCCGCGTCGTCGTCACCCGGGTCGATGTCGCCGGACCCGCCGGGTACGGTCACGCCGCCACTGTCGGACCCGCCGTCGGCCGGATTGCAGACGTCCGGGTCGTCGGCTCTGCCGTCGGCAGCATCCGCGGGTACCGCATCGATGGTGTGGGTGCCGGCAGGTGATCACCGGGTACCCGGCACGCTGGTCATGCCGGCGACCACGCCGGGCGAGCAGGTGCCGGCGGTGCTGCTGCTGCACGGCGACCTGAGCAGCCGGGACGAGAACGGTGACATGTTCGTGCGTTTGGCCGACGCCCTGTCGGCACGGGGGATCGCTTCGCTGCGGATCGACTTCGCCGGTTCCGGCGACTCGGAGGAACCCGATCTCGACCTCAGTTACCCGAACATGGTGGACGACGCCACGGCCGCACTGGACTACCTGGCTCAGGACGCCGCTGTCGACCCGACCAGGATCGCCGTCCTCGGGCTGTCCCGCGGCGGCTCGATCGCGGCCACCGTGGCCGGGACCGTTCCCGGTGTCGCTGCCCTCGTCTCGTGGAGCGGAGCGGTGTCCAACGGCGTCGACGAGGACCCGGATGCGCATCAGGAGGCGCAGGACAACGGTTGGGTGACAGTGGATCTCGGTGACCGTGAGTTCCGGCTGTCAGTGAACTGGTTCGACACCATCTCCGATTCGCACCCGCTGGACGATGTCGTGGGCTACCTCGGCCCGGTCCTGGCGGTGGTGGGCTCCGATGACGACATCGTGCCGCCCGAGGTGTCGGAGATTTTCATCGAGGACTCGGCCAGCCCGGACAAGACGCTGCACGTCATCGACGGCGCCGACCACGGGTTCACCGCCGAGCAGGCCTACGGGGACGAGGCCATCGCCGTGACCGCGGACTGGCTGACAGCACGGCTGCTGTCCTGATTCCCGGCCGACCGACGGAGGCCGGCTGGGGTGCCGATCAGACGACGGGCGGGGCCGGCGGCGCGGTGGGTGGCGGCACCGATTCCCCGGTCACCGCAGCCGGTACGACAGGTGTGGGAGGTCGATGACGAAGCCGTCCCGGTCCACCGTGATGTCATGATCGCCGGCCGGCCCACGATGATGGATTCGGGCTCCGCCCTCGGTGACAGCGATGGTGCGGTAATGGTGTTCGATCGGACCGACGGCCAGGTCCGGTACCCCGACCTCCGTCACGACCAGGGTTTCGGCACCGACTCTGGTGTGCAGGCCGAGCCGCCGGATGGCCAGCGAATTGGTGAAGGCGCTCGCCGTCAGGTCGACATCGACGGCCAGGTCGAGTTCGGGCATCGGCGGCGACTTGCCGGCCCCGTCGAGCCATGGCCCGCCGGGCGTCCTGGTCAACGACACGCCTCGTTCGGTGGCCGCCGAATCGCTTTGCACCGTCAGACGTCGGGTCCGACCCTCCGCATCGCAGAGCACCGAATAGGACGCGCCGTAGCTGCGTTTGCCGGCGACAACGAGGTAGCCACTGGCCCGCAACCCACGGTCGGTGACCACGATCCGCACCGTCTCCAGGCGCCGTCCATCATCGGAGGACCAGGTCAGCAACCTGGCAGAGCCGTGGTCGGCACTCACGTTCCGTACCGTACTGGGCACATCGGGAATCCGGCGCGGCAGCGTCACCTGACGGAATCGCATTCAGGTTGACGCACCCGGCGGCGGTCGATCACGCTGACCGGCGTGGGACATCTGGAGTTCAATGCGGTCAGCTACAGCCTCGCGGACGGCCGGCCGTTGCTGGCCGACGCGACCTTCCGGATCGGGCCGTCCCAGGTCACCGCGTTGATCGGGCCGAACGGCACCGGCAAGACGACGCTGCTCCGGATCGCCGCCGGCGAGCTCGCACCGGAGGACGGAGCGGTCGGCCGCTCCGGTTCGCTGGCCGTGATGAATCAGTTCATCGGTTCGGTGCGGGACGATTCGACGGTCCGCGACCTGCTGCTGTCGGTCTCACCCGACCCGGTCCGACAGGCGGCTGCCGCCCTGGATGCCGCCGAGCTCGAGATGATGGCCGACGACTCCGAACCCATTGCGCTGCGGTACGCGCAGGCGCTGGCCGACTGGGCCGACGTCGACGGCTATGCGCACGAGACCGCCTTCGACGTGGCCACCGTCGCTGCCCTCGGCGTTCCGTATGACCGGGCGAAATACCGCGCGGTGACCAGTCTTTCGGGTGGTGAGCAGAAGCGTCTCGTGCTCGAACTGCTGCTCGCCGGGCCGGCGGAGGTGTTGTTGCTCGACGAGCCGGACAACTATTTGGACGTCCCGGCGAAGATCTGGCTGGAAGACAAACTGACCGGCACCGCCAAAGCGGTGCTGCTGGTCTCGCACGATCGCGAGTTGCTGGCCAGGGCGGCCGGACGGATCGTCACGCTGGAACCCGGTGTGGCCGGCGCGGTCTCGTGGGTTCACGGTGGGTCCTTCGCCACCTATCACGCCGCACGGGACGACCGGAATTCTCGCCTGGAGGAGCTGCGTCGCCGGTGGGACGAGGAGCACGCGAAGCTCAAGGCGCTGGTGTTGATGTACAAGACCAAGTCGGCGTTCAACGACGGTTTGGCTTCCCGCTATCACGCCGCGCAGACCCGGCTGGCGAAGTTCGAGGCCGCCGGTCCACCGCAGGCGGTGCCGCTGACGCAGAAGGTCACCATGCGGTTGGCCGGCGGTCGGACCGCCAAGCGGGCCGTGGTGTGCAGCCGGCTGGAGCTGACCGGTTTGATGGCGCCGTTCGACCTCGAGGTCTTCTACGGGGATCGGGTCGCCGTCCTCGGTTCCAACGGATCCGGGAAGTCGCATTTCCTGCGGTTGTTGGCGCGGGGTGGATCGGACCCGGACATCGAGCACCAGCCGGTCTCCGACGAGGTGATCGACCCGGTGCCGCACACCGGTACGGCGGTACTGGGTTCCCGGGTGCGGCCGGGATTCTTCCGGCAGACCCATGCGCACACCGAGCTGACCGGCCGGACGCTGCTGGAGATCCTGCATCGCGGCGATGCGCATCGCAGCGGGATGGGCCGTGAGCAGGCGGCCCGGGCGCTGGACCGGTACGGGCTGGCAAGGGCCGGTGAACAGAGGATCGAGACGCTGTCCGGCGGACAGCAGGCACGGATGCAGATCCTGCTGCTCGAGCTCTCCGGCGCCACCCTGATGTTGTTGGACGAACCCACCGACAACCTCGATCTGCACTCGGCGGAGGCGTTGGAACTGGCGCTCGACGCGTTCGCCGGCACCGTCATCGCGGTCACCCACGACCGGGCGTTCGCCGCCACCTTCGATTCGTTCCTGATCTTCGGGGAGGACGGCGGCGTGCGGCAGTCCGACGAGCCGGACTGGGCGGTCGGCCGGGTCCGGCGCGAGCGGTGACAGCCTCGCTCTTCGCTGCGACAGTCGCGCGGCGACGGGGACAGGTGCGGCCGGGGAAACGTGTCACGATGAGCTGGTGAAGACCGACCGCCCAGCCGGCACGCCGGTCAGTGGACGGCGCGGTTCACCGGTGGAGCAGACCGGCGGAGGCGATGGCCGGCAGATCAGGTTCGCCGGGTTGCTGCAGTCGGCCGGCTGGTTCGCCGCGTTGCTCGCCGGCGCCGCCGCGGTGGCGGCGGTGGTCGGGACCGGCGTCACCGACCTGCCCGCCGTCGACGGCCTCGACAGCCCCGGCCCGCTCGTGCAATTCGGTATCCCGGTCGCCAGGACGATGCTGGACATCTGCGCCGTTGCGGCCGCCGGAGTGGCGATCCTGGCCCGGCTGCTGGGCTTCGACCAGCCGGCCAAGACCGAACCGGTGATGCGACGGGCGCGTCGGGTGGGGCTCTGGGCCTCCGTCGGATGGACCGCAGCGGCGCTGGTCTCGATCGTGCTGCTGACAGCCGAGCTCGAGCCGGGGTTCCCGACGCCGACCGCGATCTGGGACTACGTGTCGAACATCGCCGCCGGGAAGGGGCTGCTGCTCTCGGCGGCATGCGGCGCGGTCTCGGTGCTGCTCGCCCGGCTGAGCCTGACCCACGGCGAGAGCGTGCCCGCCGAGCTGCGCGCCGGAATCGCGTTGTTCGGGTTGCTGCCGCTGCCGTTGACCGGGCACGCGTCCAACTGGGCCTACCACGACCTGTCGATGGTGCTGATGGAGCTGCACGTGGTGACCGCCAGCGCCTGGGCCGGCGCGCTGGGCGCCGTGCTGTTGTTCCTGGCCAGGCGTCCCGAACTGCTGGCCATGGCGATGCCCCGCTACTCCCGGTTGGCGACCTGGTGCGTGCTGATCGTCGGGGTGACCGGGCTGTTCACCGGGCTGCTGGAACTGGCCCTGTCACCGGTGACCAGCCTGCCGGAGTCGTTGTGGACCACCAGGTTCGGTGTGCTGGTGCTGACCAAGGCCGCCCTGATGATGGTGATCGCCGGGATCGCGATCATCGTCCGCACCCGGCTGCTGCCGATGATCGCCGCCGGCCGGCGGACCGCCGTCGCACTCTGGTGCGGCTGGGAACTGATCGTCCTCGCCCTGGCCTTCGGGGTCGCCGTCGTGCTGACCAGGGCGTCCGTTACTCCGTTCTGATCGATCGGGCACCAAGGCGGCCGACCGGGCGCTCAGCCGAAGGCCCGCAGGATCGGGGCGAACCGCTCGATCTGCTCCGGTCCGGCCAGGTCGGGGAAGCTGACGAACACCGTGTGCACCCCACGGTCCGCGAGCTCCCGGTACCGCGCCAGGTGCTGATCGACGGTGCCGGCGTGATGTGCTGCCGCGTACGACTTGGCGGTGGTCCGGCCGCGGTGCGCCTCGACCAGCCGGGCGACCTCGTCCGGCGTCTCCCCGATGATCGGCAGGTCGAGGACCGTCACCCGCAGCTCTGCGAACGGGCGACCGGCCCTTTCGGCATGGCCGCGCAGCACCTCGAGCTTGTGGTCGAGGACGGGAAGCGCAGACGGCAGGTTGCAGCCGTCGGCGAGGCGGGCGGCGATCTCCAGGGTGCGTCGCTCGCCCCCGCCGCCGACGAGGATCGGAATCCTGGATGGGCGTGGATAACAGGTGCTTTCCGGGAGAGTGCCGAACTGCTTGGTGCCGGGACCCCAGAACGCCCTGAGCACCCCGATGGTCGACTCCAGTTCGTCCAGTCGCGCCCGTGCCGACGGGAACGGCAGGCCGTAGCCGGCATGTTCGCGCTCGAACCAACCGGCGCCGATCCCGCAGACCGCTCGAGCGCCGGAGACCGCGTCCAGACTGGCCAGGATCTTGGCCAGCAGGGGCGCCGAGCGAAACGTCACCGGGGTGACCAGTGCGCCCAGCTCGATCCGTTCGGTCACTCCGGCCAGGTAGCCGAGCGTGACGTAGGCCTCCGGGATCGGATCCCAGGCCCGCCCGACCTGCGGAATCTGCAGCAGGTGGTCCATCACCGCGATTCCGGCGAAACCCACCCGCTCCGCGGCCGTCGCGACCGCGCCCAGCCAGCTACGCGGGTCCTGACCCCACGGGAATGACGAGATCTGCAGGGCGAACCGGAGCCCGCCAGGGCGGCCGACGCTCGGCGCGACATCGTCCACAGGTCTGGACGTCGTCGATACGGTCGATGCTGACCCGACCTCCGCGCTGCCGGTGTCGACGGTGAGCACCAGGTCGAACCCGTCGGCGGACAGGTCCAGCGAGGCGGACTTGGTGAACTGGGTCCGCAGCACCGGCGCCGGGACCGGGCGATCCCGCAGTCGGTTGCGGGCTCGGCAGACGTCGAGGGCGGTGCTGAACCGCACCGCGAGCACCGGCAGCCCGGCGGCGCGGCCGAGCGCGAGGGCAGCCGCGCGGCGGTCGGCGTCGAGTCCGAGGGTGTCGATGACGGTGGTCAATCCGCGTCGCAACCGGGCCGCGACGATGGCGTCCAGCACCGCGAACGCATCGACCGAGGCATCGAGATCGCCTTCGCCGCTGCCGACGGCGGCCCGCAGGGCATCCGACGAGACGACCTCGTTGCCGGCGAAATGCCGCCTCGCCCAAGTGGTCTTGCCCGAGCCGGACGGGCCGATCAGCAGCACAAGGGCCGGCCGCGGGATCTGGGGCGGCGGCAGCCCCGGACCGTCCACCTGCTCCACCGCCCCGTCTCCGTCTCCGCCTCCGCCGTTCCCGAAGTTGATCATGACGTTAGCTGCTCGGTATTCGGCGTGTCGTCGGCGAGTCGAGCAGCTAACGTCATGATCAACACTAAGAAAACGCAGGTCAGCGGGGGGTGGTGAGTGAATTCGGGGCGGCCGCCGCCCAGCCGTCCAGTGCCTTGCGCGCATCGCGCACCGGTTCCGGGCCGTACGGCAGGGTGGGCTCCGGCGGACGCGGAGTGCTCAGCCCGATGCTCCGGGTCGCGAGCAGGGTCACCACCGACCAGGTCGCGAGCAGGCACAGCGCGGCCAGCCACACCGAGGTCCAGGAAACCGGGACCATGTGCAGCACGTTCCCGGACTCGAAGGAGACCCGCATCTGCGCGATGCTCAGTTGCGCCAGGTCGGTGGGGGTGCCGAACGCGACGGTCTGCAGTCACATCGCGCCGTACCCGACGGCCGTGACGGCAACGGCTCCGGCCACCGCGCGGAGGTACGGATTCACCCGGATCAGGAAGACAGCATCGACCGTGACGCCGACCGCCAGCAACCAGAACGGCACCACACTGGGCGGGAAGATGGTGAAGCTCAGCAGCGGCCAGATCAGGCACCGGTAGAGCACATACCCGCCGACCACCAGGGTCGCGGTCCACCGCCACCCGACCATGATCCGGGCGAAGACCAGTAGCGCCGCGCAGACACCGATCGCCCACACCGGGTAGACCCACGGTCCGATCGGCATCGCAAACGACTCCACGGCGATGTCGTCCACCGGCCGTCCGAGTTGACCGGAGGCGAAGCTGAGCAATTCCGGTTCGGCATAGGGCGAACCGCGGAACCAGGATGCGATCTCGAGGATCCCGTACTCCTGCTGGCCGGTCGGGAAGAAGGTGTTCTCGAACATGAACGCCCACAACGCGACCATGCCGATCCGCCACTGCCGGCCGAACTTCTCGCCGGTGGGGTAGCAGTGGTACCAGCTGCGGATCACCCCGGCGATCATCACCGCGGTGCCGCCGTAGAGCAGCATGTGGGACGGCGACCAGGCAGTCAGATCGAGCCCGTTGACCCGGTGGTTGATGACGTCGATCGGTCCGGCCAGCACGAAGATCGCCGTGCCGATCTGCATGATTCGCAGCGATCGGCGATCGGTTCCGTACCCGGTGAAGGAGTGCGCCAGCACCAGCCCGATGGCGATGCCGGTGCCGACCGTGTTGAGCACATGGGCCGCTGCCAGGTCGTCCCGCAGCCATTTGAAATGCCAGGAGACATCCCAGGACGAGCCGAGCAACTTGAACGCCAGTGCGGCGATCCACATCCGGTGCATGAACACGATGAGGGACCGCGGTGTCGCACGGCCCGGTTCACCGCGCGTCCAGTACGTCCGCATGAAGCCCGAAAGGCGGTGCATATGTCGATCCGATCTTCCGCTGCGCGATTCCCTGTTCATTGCGACGTTCCTGGAAAGGGTACGGGCGCGTATCCGCCGAACCGGCATTGTCGAGCCGAGAAGGCCGGTGCGGAATGCGCCGACCGATGGGTGTGGCCGAGCATCGGCCCCGTTCCGTCGCCGGATGTGTCTCTGAGTTACCATTCGTAACGTATTGCCACGGACTGTTGACCTGGGCTGATCGGGCTTCGATCCCCCGTCTGGCGCAGCATCCCGGGGGGCAATCGACAGAACTCCCATGACTTCGGTGCGCCCGGCAGGAGATCCGATGGATGCAGAAGCGCCCCCGGCAGCACCGAAACGGCAGCGTGGCTCGGATACCCGGGTTGACCCGCTCCCGCCGGTTGCGCCGCCGGCCAGTGACGCGCTGATCGCCGTCGGCCGGATCGCCATCGGGTTCACCGTGCTGGCGTGGTTGACCTATGTCTTCGCCTACTTCATCACCGGGATCATCAACAGCTCGTACCAGAACAACATCGACTTCCTGCTCGAGACGATCGTCTACGTCGGGATCACGTCGGTGCTGGCGCTGTCGGCGCTGCTGTACCTGGTCGCCCGGCAAGGCGCGCTGTACCGGAGCCGGGCGCATCGCCGGGTGCCGCGAGCGGTGATCGACAGCTTCTTCGACACCACACTGCCGACCATGACGGTGCTGGTGCCGTCCTACCGCGAGGAGATCGCGGTGGTCCGTAAGACGCTGCTCTCCGCCGTGCTGCAGGAGTACCCGTTCCTCCGGGTCGTGTTGTTGCTGGACGATCCGCCCAACCCGCGGTCGGCGGAGCACCGGGCGATGCTGGAGGGTGCCAGAGGGTTGTCGGCCGAGCTGACGGAATGGCTTGCCGAGCCGCGCGAGCGCTTCGCGGCCACTCTGGAGCAGTTCGAGATGTCCGAGGTGTTTCAGCTCTCGGAGGAGGACGCCCCGGAGCCGGACGCCCCGGTCGATCAGATCCGCGACCTCGCCGACCAGTACAGCTGGGCGGCGGGCTGGCTGCGGATTCGGATGGCCGAAGAGGTCATCGTCGATCACGTCGACCGATTCTTCGCCGACCAGGTGCTGGGTGTGCTGGCCGAGGACTTCGAGCAGGTGGGCAGTGCGCTGACCGCGGCGGCCGACGAGCAGGGCAGCATCACCAGATCCCGGATGCTGCAGCTGCACCGCCGGCTCGCCTGGACCTTCCGCGGCGAGCTGACCTGGTTCGAACGCAAGCTGTATTCGTCGTTGTCCCAGGAATCGAACAAGGCGATGAACCTGAACAGCTACATCGGGCTGATGGGCCACAGCTTCGATGTCAGGGAGACGCCGGAGGGCCAGGTGCTGGCGCCGGCCGGCAACACCGGGTCGCTGGTGATCCCGGACGCGGACTACCTGCTCACCCTGGATGCGGACAGCATCATCCTGCCGGAGTACTGCCTGCGACTGGTCTACGTGATGTCCCAGCCCGAGAACGCGAAGCTGGCCGTCATCCAGACTCCGTACTCGGCGTTCCCCGGCTCGCCGACCAGGATGGAACGGCTGTCGGGTGCGACCACCGACCTGCAGCACATCGTCCACCAGGGGATGAGCTACTACGGCGCGACCTTCTGGGTCGGCGCCAATGCGGTGATCCGCAAACGCGCCCTCGACGACATCGTCGAGGTGGAACACCAGGGCGGCTTCGAGATCCGACGGTATGTGATGGACCGGACGGTCATCGAGGACACCGAGTCGAGCATCGACCTGGCCATCCACGGCTGGTGGTTGCTGAACTATCCCGAACGGCTGAGCTATTCGGCGACGCCACCGGACTTCGGCTCGTTGTGCATCCAGCGTCGGCGGTGGGCCAACGGCGGGTTGATCATCCTGCCGAAGCTGTGGGAACTGCGGCGCACCCGGCTCAAGCGCGCCGAGAACAACCGGGCGATCGAAACCCTC
>Ga0164307_10000636_pt1 | contig 15485 bp, 16 predicted proteins | sample Whisoiple_243_MG_FD_110214 | JGI IMG/M metagenome (GOLD analysis project Ga0164307, IMG submission 110214) | Soil microbial communities amended with fresh organic matter from upstate New York, USA - Whitman soil sample_243_MG | ecosystem: Environmental > Terrestrial > Soil > Unclassified >...
ACCCCCGACGCCCGCAGTGTCCAATCGGACTCGCGGTCCAGATACTTGACAACGCACCCGACACCGCCCACGGTGAGCCGCTCCAACCGGGCACCGGATTTGCCGGGTGCATCCTGCAACGGGCGGACGTCGGTGGCGCCGGCAAGCATGTCGGCGATCAGGGGCAGGGCGTTTGGCATCGGGATCACTCTCCACAGACGGCGGTTCCCGACCAGGAAAAGTGTCCTCTTACTCTAGGCCGATGGCCGAATTCCCCGATGACCTTTCGCTGGCATTGCATCTTGCCGACGCGGCCGACGCGGTCAGCCTGCCGAGGTTCGGCGCGGCCGACCTGACGGTGACCGCCAAGCCGGACCTGACGCCGGTGTCGGACGCCGACCTGGCGGTGGAGCGAGCCATCCGGGCACTGATCGCCGAGCACCGTCCGAGCGACGCGATCGTGGGGGAGGAGTTCGGGTCGGCCGGTGACGAAGGCGGTCGCCGGTGGGTGCTGGACCCGATCGACGGCACCAAGAACTTCGTCCGCGGTGTGCCGGTGTGGGCCACGCTGATCGCGTTGTTCGACGGACCTGACGTCGTGGTCGGCGTTGTCTCGGCGCCGGCGCTGGTCAGGCGGTGGTGGGCGTCCGCCGGGGGCGGTGCCTACTCCCGGTTCAACGAACGGGAGCCGCAGCGACTGCGGGTCTCCGGGGTGGCCGACCTGGCAGACGCCTCGCTGTCGTATTCCGAATCGGCGGAATGGCGAGCAGTCGGGCTGAGCGACGAGTTCGATGCGTTGTGCCGGGCCTGCTGGCGAACCAGGGCCTACGGCGACTTCTACTCCTACATGCTGGTGGCCGAGGGAGCGGTGGATGCCGCGACGGAACCGGACCTGAACCTGTGGGATGTTGCCGCTTTGATCCCGATTGTCACCGAGGCCGGCGGCCGGTTGACGGCAATCGACGGTCATCCATCCGGCGGCACCGTGCGTAGTGCGCTGGCCACGAACGGTCTGGTGCACGATCAGGTGGTCACGCTGCTGAACGGGTGAACCAGCCTCGGCCGGGGGTCTCTGATCAGGTCAAATGTGTCGGTGCGACCCGATCGGCAAGGATTCACGGGTAGCCGTTTGGTGGTCAGATCACCAACGCATAACGACGAACCGTTTACACTCCGTCGTTGTGATTCATTTGTCGCACGTGTCCAAGTTCTACAAGGCCTCCACCAGGCCGGCCCTGGATGACGTCTCGATCGACGTCGAGAAGGGCGAGTTCGCCTTCGTCATCGGTCCGTCCGGATCGGGCAAGTCGACTTTTCTGCGCCTGTTGATCCGCGAAGACATCCCCACCTCCGGCACGGTCGAGGTCGACGGCCAGGACCTCGTGCACCTGCGTCGGTCGAAGGTTGCTGCCCACCGTCGCCGGCTCGGTTGCGTGTTCCAGGATTTCCGGTTGCTGACCAACAAGACGGTCGAACAGAACGTCGGATTCGCCCTCGAGGTGATCGGCCGGTCCCGCGCCTCGATCAAGCAGGTGGTACCCGAGGTGCTCGAGATGGTGGGCTTGGAGGGCAAGGCCAATCGGCTGCCGCACGAGCTGTCCGGGGGTGAACAGCAGCGGGTGGCGATCGCCCGCGCGTTCGCCAACCGGCCGTTGCTGCTGCTGGCGGACGAGCCGACCGGCAACCTCGACCCGGACACGAGCGCGGACATCATGCTGCTGCTCGAGCGGATCAACCGGACCGGCACCACCGTGCTGATGGCCACCCACGACAACACCATCGTCGACTCCATGCGACGCCGGGTGATCGAACTGCAACTGGGCAAAGTCGTCCGCGACGAGGCCCGTGGCGTGTACGGAGTTGGCCGCTGATGCGCGCAGGATTTGTCGTCACCGAGGTCCTGAACGGATTTCGACGAAACATCACCATGACCATCGCGATGATCCTGACCACCGCGATCTCGCTGGGGCTGCTGGGCGGCGGGCTGATCATCGCCCGGATGACCGACCAGATGCGCGACATCTATGGCGACAAGGTCGAGGTCACCATCTACCTGACGCCGGACCAGTCGGCTCTCGACCCCGACTGCCGGGCGTCACCGTGCCAGGACATCAACGAGCTGTTGCAGGCCAACGACGCGATCGAGAGCATCGACTTCGAGAGCCAGGCTGCTGCCTTCGAGCGTTACAAGGAGCAGTTCGCCGGGCAGCCCGAGTTGCTCGAGATCGGCACCCCGGAGGCGTTGTCGGCCTCGTTCCACGTCAAGCTGTACGACCCGCAGAACTACCGGATCATCGCCGAACAGTTCGACGGCCAGCCAGGCGTGCAGTCGGTCGCCGACCAGAGCGCGTTCCTGGACCGATTGTTCAGTCTGCTCAACGGCATTCGGAACGCCACCATCATCGTCGCGTTGATCCAGGCGTTGGCGGCGCTGCTGCTGATCTCCAACATGGTGCAGGTCGCCGCTTACACGCGCCGCACCGAGACGCAGATCATGCGGCTGGTCGGGGCGTCCCGTTGGCGAACGCAGCTGCCGTTCATGCTGGAGGCGGTGATCGCCGGCGTGGTCGGCGCCGCGCTGGCCATCGGTGGCCTGATCGCGGCGAAGTTCCTGTTCGTCGACCAGGCTTTGGGGCCGGTGATCAGATCCGGGATCCTGCCGGAGATCGACGGCGCCACGCTGGTCTGGGTGTCGCCGATCCTGCTGGCCATCGGTGCCGGACTGGCCGCGGTGTCGGCCTACGTGACCCTCCGGCTCTACGTCAGGTTGTAGCCGGCCGATCGGCAGCATCGGGAGAAACCGGCTAGCCCGACCAATTACTCTGCAAGGGCCATGGCTACCAACACCGCACCCACCCGAGCGACCCGCAGCAGCAACCGACCAGCGGGCCGGCAGATCATCGCGTCCAACCGCAAGGCTCGTCACGACTACTCGATCCTGGACACCTACGAGGCCGGCATCTCGCTGACCGGTACCGAGGTCAAGTCGTTGCGGGCCGGGCGTGCGTCCCTGGTCGACGGGTTCGCCACGGTCAGCGATGACGAGCTGTGGTTGCGGAATGTGCACATCGCCGAGTACGCCGAAGGCACCTGGACCAACCACGCACCCCGCCGGGCCCGCAAGCTGCTGATGCACCGGCTGGAGATCGACCGGATCGCCGGCCGCCTCAGGGAGGGCGGCCTGGCGTTGGTGCCGCTGTCCCTGTACTTCACCGACGGCCGGGTCAAGGTCGAACTGGGCCTGGCCAGGGGCAAGAAGGAATACGACAAGCGGCAGACGATGGCCAAGCGGGACGCCGACCGGGAAATCGAACGGTATGCCGGGCGCCGGTCGAAGGGTATGACGGACTGAGCCCCACCGGTCCGCGAGATCCGGCGTGCAACCGAACCTCGAGCCGTCGACGTCCTTTCCGCATGAGAATCCGGGGGCTGTTGGCATTCGTCGTGGTGGTTGGGGCAGCGGTCGCCGGTTGCGGTACCACCGTGGTCGCCGGAACCGGCGGACCCGGCGGAACGGGCGGGATCACCTCGGGGAGTGGGCGGACCGGCCCCGTCGTCGAGATACCGGATTGCCCGAACTCGCTCGGCACCGGCCCACTTGACACTGCGGTCCCGGCCGACGACGCGGCGCCGTCCACCCCGGTCGGCTCGCCGCTGATCACGATCACCCAGGGCACCAACTCCTGGGTCGCCAGTCCGTATACCCAGCCCTACGACATCGCCATCTACCCGGACGGCACGGCCATCCGCACCGAGGAGCCGGGCACCACGGCTGACCCGCTTCCGGAACTGACTATCGGCCTGCTCGACTCCTGCCTGGTCACCCGGGCGGTGGCCGAATTCGGCGTCCTCGCGCAGGCCGACCTCGGTGACCCGGCGATCACCGATCAGGGCATCACCAGCGTGACCGTGCACGACTCCGCGGGCGACGTGGACATCGACGTCTACGCCCTCGGCATCGGCGACGAGTACGTGACCGGCGGTCAGCGGGACTCCCGGGATCAGTTGACCGCCTTGATCGGCGAACTACGCGACGGGATGACCCGGACGGCGACGTGGGTGCCGGACCGGATCCGGGTGAGCCTGCTCGGCAATCCCACCGATCCGGACAGCATCGCCACCTGGCCGCTGCCGGGTTCGATCAAAGACGCCGTCAACGGGTCGCAGCGGGTGCCGTGCGAGGTCTTCGACGGCGCGGACGCCGCGGCCATCGTCACCGAGCTCGGCCGCCGGCCGGCCGGTTCGAGCTGGACCGACGGCACGGACGCGGTGCTGCTGGCGATCGGCGGGCTGGTGCCCGGTCAGGGGTGCTTCCAGTCGTGAGTCCGGAATCCGGGCGCGACCCGGGGCCGGGAACACGTATCATGGTGGAGCTGTTCTTCCCTTCGGGGGTGATCGGTCTCGACAGCGTTCGTCGAGTGAGGTGAAGCGGGCCGAGGAAGGCAACGATGATCTCGTAAACCATCCGTTGCAAAAAAATCAAGTGCCGAGTCAAATCGCACTGAGTTCGCCCTCGCCGCCTGAGCGAGTAAGGACTCCGTCAGGCCGGGTGCTCCTCCGACCCGGATCCTGGCGCCAGCTAGGAGGATTACCGAAGGTTTCCGGTCGCGGGATCCTGAGGGACAACAAACAGCGACTGGGCCCGTCACACCAGCTTGTTCGCGTGACCGGTGGGGCCGAGTAGAGGCATAGCGAGCTGCGCCCGGAGAAGCCCTCACGAAGCAACGTTGGACGCGGGTTCAATTCCCGCCACCTCCACGGAGCATCGTGGTTGCAACGAGAACGGCCCTGCAACGGTGAGCAATCACCGCTGCGGGGCCGTTTTCCGTTTCACCTTTCCCATGGCCGCGCTGCGCAGCCCGCGGGATCGACCGTCTGAGCGCCGGCCGGTGCTACTGAGCACCCGCCCGGGGACGCTGCTCAGTGGCAGCTCGGGATGCTCGGACGTCCAGCAAGGGTGACGGGGACGTTGCTCAGTGGCACCTCGGGATGATCGGACAGCCAGCAGGGGTGACCGGGACGTTGCTCAGTGGCACCTGGAGTTGCCCGGACATCCTCGGCGGCCGGTCAGAGCAGCGCCGCGATCGCGGCGGCGAGCAACTCGGCGGAACCCGGCGCCATCGGCAGGAACAGCTCCGGCTCGATCAATTCCAGTTCCATCACCAGCGGCGATTCGATGGTGCCCACCAGGTCGACCCTGGCGTACAGCAGCTCGGCATCGACCCGGTCCAGCGCTGCCTGCGCCGCAGCCAGCTCGGCCGGCCCGGCCCGGTGCGGCAGGTTCTGGCCGCCGTAGCGGGTCTGCACCCGGAAGTCGCCGTCGGCCGGGATCTTGCGGATCGCGTGTGAGAAGGTCCCGCCCAGGTACAGCAGAGACCGTTCACCCTCGGCAACCGATGCTTCGAACGGCTGCACCAGCGCGTCACCGACCTCGATCAGCGCAGCCAGATGTTCCGCCGCGGCGGGATCGTCGGATGCGAACAGCCCTACCCCGCGGGCGCCGGCCGAGATCGCCGGCTTGACGATGATCCGATCCGCGCCGACCGCCGGAATCAACGCCTGCCCGCCTTGCGCGACCATGGTCACCGGGACGACAGGCACGCCCGCCGCACCAAGTTCGGCGAGGTAGCCCTTGTGCGAATTCCACCGCGCCACCGCAGACGGGTTGACCACCGGCATCGGGAGGGATTCCAGGAACCCGAGGAACTCCTCCCGGCGGGAGGTGTAGTCCCAGGTGGTGCGGATGACGGCGAGATCGGCGTCGGTCCGATCGGTGACCAGCGTCCACGGCACGGTCGAGGACCCGATGCCCAGCTCGGTCAGCGCACCGGCGAGCAGCTGGGTGTCCAGGTCTTCATGCGGCAGAGATTCGGCGGTCAGCAGCAGAACGGTCGACATTCAGGACTTCTTCTCGGGGGACGGCACGGCATCTGCCGGGGGATCCGTGGCATCGACCTTCGCCGGTTTCGTGGGCGGGGGTGGAGGTTTGCGGGTCGACTTGGACCGATTCTTGCCCTTGTCCGGGGTTCTTTTGGCCGTGTTGTCGGCGGCGGCGTCCGGGTTGGTCATCTCCTCCAGATCGCCGCGCAACCGGTCGAGCTCGCCGCGGAGGTAGTCCCGGGTGGCGACCTCGCCGATCGCTACCCGCAACGCGGCGAGTTCGCGGGCCAGGAACTCTGTGTCGGCCTTGGTCTGGGCGGCCCGGTTGCGATCCTCGTCCAGCGTGATCCGGTCGCGGTCGTCCTGTCTGTTCTGCGCCAACAGGATCAGCGGAGCGGCGTAGGCGGCCTGGGTGGAGAACGCGAGGTTGAGCAGGATGAAGGGGTAGGGATCCCACCGGTAGCTGACCGCCACCAGGTTGATGGTGATCCAGGTGATCACCAGCAGGGTCTGCCAGAACAAGAAGGTGCCGGTGCCCATGAAGCGGGCCAGGCTCTCCGAGAACCGACCGAACGTCTCCGGGTCGATGTCGATGGCGAACCGGCGGGCGCTGCGTGGTTGGTCCAGCCGTCGGCGGGGGGTGTCAGCCATCGACACCCCCACGGCCGGTCACCGAGCGGAGCGCGGCGCCGGCGGCTCCGCGCCGAGTGGCGCGTGCTGCCCCGCCGTCGGATTCGGCGTCGGTCTGTCCGGCGGGCATCCCCTCGTCCCGCCAGTTGTCGGGCAGCAGGTGATCCAGCACATCGTCGACCGTCACAGCGCCGAGCAGGTGGTCCTCGTCGTCGACGACGGGTGCGCACACCAGGTTGTAGGACGCGAAGAACCGGGTGACGTCGGTCAGCGCGGAATCCGGCGAGAGGTGCGCCATCTCGGTGTCCAGCGCGCCGGCCACCAGCTCGAACGGCGGCTCGCGGAGCAACCGCTGGGTGTGCACGCAGCCGAGATACCGCCCGGTCGGTGTGGCCTGCGGCGGGCGACAGACGAACACCATCGATGCCAGTGCGGGCGTGAGGTCGGGGGAGCGGATCCGGGCCAGCGCTTCGGCGATGGTGGCGTCCGGAGTCAGCACCACCGGTTCCGGGGTCATCAGGCCGCCCGCGGACTCCGACGAGTACTGCAGAAGCCGCCGCACCGGCGCCGATTCCTCCGGCTCCATCAGCCCGAGCAACCGCTCCTGAATACCCTCGGGCAGTTCGGCGAGCAGGTCGGCCGCGTCGTCCGGGTCCATCGCCTCCAGGATGTCGGCCGCGCGGGCCTCGTCCAGATGCGCGAGCAACTCCTGCTGGTCGTCCTCGGAGAGTTCCTGGATGACGTCGGCCAGACGGTCGTCATCCATCGCGTCGGCGACCTCGTACCGCAATCCGGGTTCCAGGTCGCGCAGGATGCCGGCCGCGTCGGCCGCACGCAGCCGTTCCAGCTGGGCCAACACCTGTTGCGCACCGCGGATCGCGTGACCGGTCAGTTCCGCCGGATCCATTCCCCGGACGTCGGTCCAGCCCACCACCTGCACCGGAGCCCGGCGCACGATCCGCCTGGTCCGTTCCCGGACCGCAAGGCGGGAGACCACCCAGTCCCGGCTGCGGGAGCGGTCGATCGCCACATCCACCACCACGGCCGAGCTGGCGGTGGTGGCCAACTGCACCTGCACACCCAGTAACTGGCCCAGGACCCGCAACTCCAGCGCCCGCTGCTCGAACCGGCGCAGGCTCACCGATCCGGTCGTCAGTGCCACCGCGTGCGATTCCAGGCTGCCGACCCGCAGCATCGGCACGAAGATCGGCCGCCTGGTCGGCAGTTCGACGACCAACCCGAGCACTCTGGGGGGTTTGCGATCGAGCCGCAGGGCCACCACGATGTCCCGGACCTTGCCGATCGATTCGCCACTCGGCCCGAACACCGGCAGCCCGGCCAGCTGGGCGACGAAGACTCTGTTGGGTGGCGGCACGAGGATCAGGTTAAGGCGCGCGGTGCGCAACGACGCGCAGGTGGGGTCCGGAGTGCGGAACCTCGCGGTCTTGACGGCGGGTGACGGCAGGGATCGCCCATGTGGCACACATCGACCGAACAGTCGGATTGCGTAGGGTGGCGGGTTGCCGACCGTAGAAGTAGAGACCTGAGGATCCCAGATGCGCCTTCGCGCCCTGTTGCTTGCCGTGCCGTTGATCGTGCTCGCTGCGTGTTCGTCGGGGACGGACAGCACATCCACCAGCAGTTCCGGTACCGGCGCCTCCGGGTCCGCCAGTGCAGTGCCGACCCTCGGGCCGTCGGTGCCACCGGCGACCGCTGTGGCCGCGCCGGTGCCGGCAGATCAGCTGCCGACCGCCACCGGCTCCTTCGGCGAGAAGCCGACGTTGACCTTCCCGGCCGGCAACCCGGTGCCGAGCCTGCAACGGGTGATCCTGTCCGAGGGAACCGGCCCGGTCACTGTGAAGGGTGACTGGTTGATCACCAACTACCTGGGTCAGGTGTGGGGCGGAGCGGTGTTCGACAACTCCTACGACCGCGGCACCACCTCGGCGTTCCAGATCGGCGCCGGCAAGGTCGTTCCGGGTTGGGACACCGCTCTGGTCGGGGTCCCGGTCGGTAGCCGAGTGATGTTGAGCCTGCCGCCGGCCGACGGCTATGGCTCGGCCGGCAACTCCGGCGCCGGCATCAAGGGCACCGACACCCTGGTGTTCGTGGTGGACATCATCGACGCCGTGGGCGCCAATGCCGGTGGTCAGACCGATGCCACCGTGCAGACCCCGCCGGCCGGTGGGCCGCAGGTCGCCGGCGCGCTGGGTGGTCCGGCAACGGTCACCGTGCCGGCCGGTACCGCGGAGCCGACTGCCCCCGTGGTCACCGTACTGGCGACCGGAACCGGCGCGCCGGTCGCGCTGGGCTCGGTGTTGGTGCAGTACTCCGCGGTCACCTGGACCGGGGAAAACGCCGGGACCACCTGGCAGAGCGACGATCCCACCGCGAGCGGCACCGGCCCGCAGGAGCTGCCGGTGGCCACCGGAGGCCCGTTCGCCGGTCTGGTCGGCGTGCCGTTGGGCAGCCGGGTGCTGGTGCAGGTGCCCGGGCAGACAGATCAGTCGACCGGTCAACCGTCACCCGCCATCGCCGCCGTTGTCGATCTGCTGGTGCAGACGGTGACCACGCCCGGCTGACCCGGCCACGCCCGGCTGACCCGGCCACGCCCGGCTGACCCGGCCGCGGCGGCGGTCAGGGCGGTCAGTGGAACAGCGGGATGATCAGGTAGATGCCGTAGAGCGCGATCAGGCCGGCCGCGCCCAGGCAGGCGTAGCCGGCAATCCTGGTCAGGCCGACGCTGCGACCCGCAGTGACCCGGGCATCTGCCCTGGTCAGCGCCGAGACCCCGATCGAGAAGATGCCGACGATCGAGATGGCGGCGACGACTGTGGTGATCGCGACCAGCCCGAGGGACGCCCAGTCGATGTTCATGCGTGGATCGAGCTCTCCGGGTCGACCGACTTCTCCGGGTTGATGACGACGTCGCGGGCGTCGTTGACGTTCTCCGAGGAGACCGGGGCGCGACGGGAGATGGTCCAGATGGTGGCCGAGCCGGCGACCAGGATGGCGAAGACGACGATCACCCCGATGGTTCCGCTCAGTGCGATCCAGGCGGAGAGGCCGCCGACCAGGCCGGCGGCGGGCAGGGTCAGCAGCCAGCCGTAGACCATCTTGCGGGCGGTGCCCCAGCGCACCTCCGCCTGCCGACGGCCCACTCCGGATCCGACGATGGAGCCGGCGCACACCTGGGTGGTGGACAGCCCGAACCCCATGTGTGAGGACGCGAGGATGGCTGCGGCGGAGGTGGTCTCGGCGGCCAGGCCCTGTGGCGCGGTGATGTCGACGATGCCCTTGCCCATGGTCCGCATGATCCGCCAGCCACCGGAATAGGTCCCGAGGCCGATGGCCAGGCCCGCGGCCGCGATCACCCAGAGCTGCGGCCCGGTTCCCGATGCTTGATAGCCGGCTGTGATCAGCACGAGAGTGATGACGCCCATGGTCTTCTGGCCGTCCGAGGTGCCGTGCGCGAGCGCGATCATGGAACCGGACACGGTCTGACCCCGGCGATACCAGGTCGCGGCCGGCTCTTCGTCAGCGCGGTGCAGCCACTTGTAGATCAGCCAGGTGGCCAGGCCGGCGGCCAGCCCGGCGACCAAGGGGGCGACCAGGGCAGGCAGCAGGATCTTGGACACGATCACCGAGAAGTTCACACCGGAGGCCCCCGCCCCCACCAGGACCGCGCCGATCAGTCCGCCGAACAAAGCGTGCGAGGAGCTGGACGGCAGCCCGAAGAGCCAGGTGACGAGATTCCACAGGATCGCGCCCACGAGTCCGGCGAAGATCATCACAGGGGTGACCACCGCGTCGTTGACCATCCCGCCGGAGATGGTCTTGGCCACCTCGGTGGACAGGAAGGCACCGACGACGTTCAGGACCGCAGCGATCAGCACGGCGGTTCGTGGCCGCAGGGCACCGGTGGCCACCGAGGTCGCCATCGCGTTGGCGCTGTCGTGGAAGCCGTTGGTGAAGTCGAAGACGAGTGCTGTCAGCACGACCAGCCCTACCACGAACAACGTCGTCGTCATGCATGTCTCTTCTGTCGCAGGGTGGGCAATTCTGAGCAATGGTGACACGTCGTGGGCGGTTGGCGTGACGGTCGTTACAAGGGGTGAAACTCCGGGGCTGCGACGTGCGGAAACAGGTGAAGACAGGTTCTGCAACAAACCGGTCGATAGGCTGAAAACGTGACTTCTCCGCGGACCGTATCCCGCAGCGAGCTCATCCGCGACGTGATCGGTCTGCTGGCCCGGCTCGGTCTCGCGGCCGTCTGGCTGATCTCCGGGATCATCAAAGCCGTCGACCCGAGGACCACGGTGGTCGCGGTTCGGGCGTATCAGATATTTCCCGAGTCGCTGGTCGGCATCATCGCCGGCATCCTGCCGTTCCTGGAGATCGCGCTCGGTGTGCTGCTGGTGATCGGTCTGGCGACACGGCTGACCGCGGTCCTCTCCGCCGTGGTGCTGGTCGCCTTTATCGCAGGTGTGATCTCTGCTGCGGCCCGAGGGTTGTCGATCGACTGCGGCTGTTTCGGTGGCGGCGGCGATGTCGCGGCCGGCCAGACGGCCTACACCGAGGAGATCCTGCGCGATCTCGGCTTCCTGACGCTGGCCGTCTACCTCATCCTCCGGCCGGACACCCCGCTGTCCGTCGATCGCTGGGTGCGGCGCCGAACCGGACAACCGGCATAGTTGACATCGAGCACGTGTCGGGACCCGGAGTGGCCGGGTCGGTCGAAGGGAAACACTCGGTGGCGCAGTCGAACAACAGGCGGACTCCTTCCGGGAAGTCCGGTGCCACGTCCAAGGGTGTGCAGCCCAAAGCCGGCCAGCCGAAGAGCCCCCAACCGACAACTCCTCAGCCGAAGCCGGCAGCGGCCAAGGGTTCGCCCGCAGTGAAAAAGCCGGCCGCCGGGCGACAATCCGTCGCCGCGGCACGCCGTTCGTCGAGCGGCAACAACCGCACCCAGCTGATCATCGGGGCGATCGCCGTCGTCGTGATCATCGCGATCATCATCTTCGGGTTGGTGCTGAACAAGAAGGAGACCGCGGTCCAGGGGGAGGGTTACGGGGCGTCCACCCAGTCGGTGGCAACGGTCGCCAACGGAGTGGTGACAGTGGCGAAGCCCGGCGCCACCCCCGGCAAGACCATCGACGTGTTCGAGGACGCCCTGTGCCCGATCTGCTCGGAGTTCGAGCGGCAGTTCGGCCAGCAGATGAACCAGGCGGTCGACCAGGGTGACCTCGCCGTGAACTACCACATGCTGAACTTCTTGAACCCCCGGTCGTTCTCCGGTGACTACTCGACCCGGGCCGCCGCCGCATTGCTCTGCGTCGCCGAAGAGGGTGGGACGCAGCCGGGGCTCTACCTCAACTACCACTCCGCCCTGTTCTCCACTGACAACCAACCCGCCGAGGGCGGTTCGGCCGACTTGACCAACGAACAGCTCGCCGAGCTCGCGACGACCACCGGCGCTCCGACGTCCGCGGCATCGTGCATCACGGCCGGGACGAACATCGCCGCGGCGACTGCGGCGGCCGACGCCTCATCGGCAGCGCTGCAGGCCGCCACCGGCCGGATCGCCACCCCGACCGTGCTCTACAACGGAGCGCCCGTCAGCACCACCGTCGACTGGCTCAGCACTCTGCTCGGCCAGTAGGCGGCAACGCTCCAGGGGCGGGAGCGTTCGATTAGGTCGCGGTGCGGCTGCTTGATAACCTTCTCGGGCAGCTTGGGGCTGTGGCGCAGCTGGTAGCGCACCACACTGGCAGTGTGGGGGTCAGGGGTTCGAGTCCCCTCAGCTCCACCCAGCTCAGGACCGCAAGTCGACACGACTTGCGGTCCTTCTGCTTTCAGTGACGTGGCAGCACGCCCGAACGGATCCGGAGAAGAGTCGCCGTGTTCGACAGGCTCCCCACGCTCGCGGTGATCTTCGCGATCATCGCCGCCCTGATCCACGTGTTGTTCTTCGTCCTGGAATCGGTGATGTTCCGGCGACCGTTTGCGTGGCGGACGTTCGGCATCGCGTCCCAGCAGGACGCGGACACCACCCGCGACTGGGCGTTGAACCAGGGCTTCTACAACCTGTTCCTGGCGATCGGCGCGCTCGTCGGCGTGCTGCTGGCCGGCGCGGACAGCCCGACCACCGTTGCGGCGGGGGTCGGGATGGTGCTGGTGGCCACCGGCTCGATGCTCGGCGCTGCCGTCGTCCTGCTGGTCACCAAACCGAAGCTGCTCCGCGGCGTGCTGATCCAGGGTGTCGCGCCGCTGGTGACCATCGTCGCGATCCTCTTCGGCTGACAGTCAATTCGGTCTCAGAGGCGGCGCGGGGTGGGCCGCGAGAAGCCGCGGTGATCCGAGGGCTGCGGCGATATCGGGTGTTCAGGCGGTTTGGGCCCATCTCGAGGTGGTTTCCGGGCGGAAGTATCTGAAGTCGTGACCCCCTGACACGGTGTTCTACGCAGTGTCGGACTAAGCTCAACTCCGTCGCGGTCCGGCCGTGACACCTGCGTGCGCCGACCCGCTGGAGGCCAACTTTGACCGCCGTCGCTCCCCGTCCTGTGGTGACTCGGCCCTACCCGGTCCAGCGCGCGCCGCGCGGGGCGAAATTCCTGCAGTATCTGCACACCACGGACCCCAAGGTCCTTGGCGTCATGTACATCGCCACCTCGTTCACGTGGTTCATGATCGGCGGCCTGATGGCGCTGTTCATGCGGGCCGAACTGGCGCAGCCGGGTATGCAGTTCCTCGCCCCCGAGCAGTACAACCAGCTGTTCACCATGCACGGCACGATCATGCTGCTGTTCTATGCGACCGCTGTGGTGTTCGGATTCGCCAACTTCGTGCTGCCGCTGCAGATCGGAGCGCCGGACGTCGCGTTCCCGCGGCTGAACGCCTTCTCCTACTGGCTGTACTTCTTCGGCGCCATCATCTCCACCTCCGGCTTCTTCACCCCGAACGGTGCCGCGGCCTTCGGCTGGACCGCCTACCCGCCGCTGTCCAGCGTCGAGCATTCGCCCGGAGTGGGCGGTGACCTGTGGATCATGGGTCTGGCCGTTTCCGGCCTCGGCACCATCCTGGGCGGCGTCAACATGATCACCACGGTGATCTGCATGCGCGCCCCCGGCATGACGATGTGGCGGCTACCGATCTTCACCTGGGGCATCCTGGTGACCTCGGTGCTGATCCTGGTGGCGTTCCCGGTGTTGACGGCGGCGTTGATGGCGCTGGCCTCGGACAGACATTTCGGCTCACATGTCTTTGACCCGGCCAATGGCGGAGCCATCCTCTATCAACACCTCTTCTGGTTCTTCGGCCATCCCGAGGTGTACATCATCGCCTTGCCCTTCTTCGGGATCATTTCCGAGGTCTTCCCGGTCTTCTCCCGAAAACCCCTGTTCGGGTATCGAGGGATGATCTATGCCCTTTTGGCGATCGCGGCCTTGTCGGTGGCGGTGTGGGCGCACCACATGTTCGCCACCGGGGCGGTGCTGCTGCCGTTCTTCAGTTTCATGACGTTCCTGATCGCGATACCGACCGGGCTGAAGTTCTTCAACTGGATCGGCACCATGTGGAAGGGGCAGGTCAGTTTCGAGACCCCGATGCTGTTCGCCTGCGGGTTCCTGGTGACATTCCTGTTCGGTGGGCTGACCGGCGTCATCCTGGCCGCGCCGGCCTTGGATTTCCACGTCTCGGATTCGTACTTCGTGGTCGCGCACTTCCACTACGTGCTGTTCGGCACCATCGTGTTCGCGACCTATGCCGGGATCTATTTCTGGTTCCCGAAGATGACCGGCCGGTTCCTGGACGAGAAGTTGGGGCAGCTGCATTTCTGGTCGACCTTCATCGGGTTCCACATGACGTTCCTGATCCAGCATTGGCTGGGGAACATCGGCATGCCGCGCCGGTACCCGGATTACTTACCGACGGACGGGTTCACCGTCTTCAACTCCATCTCCACGATCGGTGCCTTCGTCCTCGGCGCCTCCACGCTGCCGTTCATCTGGAACGTCATCAGATCGTGGCGGTACGGCGAGATCACCACCGCCGACGACCCATGGGGTTATGGCAACTCGCTGGAGTGGGCGACCAGTTCGCCGCCGCCGCGGCACAACTTCACCTCGCTGCCCCGGATCCGCTCGGAGCGCCCGGCGTTCGAGCTGCACCATCCCTACATGATCGAGCGGATGCGCACCGAGGCGCACCCGCACCGCGACTGGAAGGCGCTGGACGAGGCAGAGGCGAGTTCGCACCTGAAGATCCCGGAGAACGAGGGCTCCGGCTCGTCGACCGCTCCGTTCGGAGGATGACCGACCGCTGCACCCGATTGGCCGCTTGATGTCGTCGGTGTTGATCACCGTGTCCGGCCCCGATCGTCCCGGGGTGACCGGTGGGCTCTTCACCTCGCTCGCCACCCACCGGGTCGAGGTGCTGGACATCGACCAGGCGGTCATCCGCGGGCAACTGACGCTCGGTGTGCTGGTCGGGACTCCGGAGGACCCGGACGGCCTGCGCAACGACGTCGAACTGGCGATGGGCGAGCTCGGGATGGATGTCCGGGTCGCGATCGACCAGCCGGGTGATGACCGGCGCCGCTTTCCCACCCACGCCGTCGTGGTGCTCGGCCGGCCGCTGCAGGCCGGGGCGATCGGTGAGCTGGCGCTCCGGTTCGGTGATCTCGGGGTCAACATCGAGGCGATCAAGCGTATTGCCGACTATCCGGTCACCGGACTCGAGTTGTCGGTTCGGGCGCCTGACGACGAGGCCCTGCGGGCGGCCGTTGTCGAGGTCGGAGCAGCTGCCGGCGTGGACATCGCGGTGGAGCGGGTCGGGATCGCGCGCCGGGCGAAGCGGTTGATCGTCTTCGACGTCGACTCCACGCTGATCACCGGCGAGGTGATCGAGATGCTCGCAGACCACACCGGCACCAGGGCGAAGGTCGAACACATCACGGCCGCCGCCATGCGCGGCGAACTCGACTTCGCCGAGTCGCT
>Ga0164307_10000637_pt1 | contig 15482 bp, 16 predicted proteins | sample Whisoiple_243_MG_FD_110214 | JGI IMG/M metagenome (GOLD analysis project Ga0164307, IMG submission 110214) | Soil microbial communities amended with fresh organic matter from upstate New York, USA - Whitman soil sample_243_MG | ecosystem: Environmental > Terrestrial > Soil > Unclassified >...
CACCGCCGCGGGATTTGCTCGCGAGCATTTCCTTCTGGGCATCGGTCAGGCGGGACTTCATGCCCTTTTCCGGTGTCGGTGCCGCCGGGGGTTCTTCCGCGCCGGGCGTCCCGGGCTGCTCCGGCTCGTTGTTCTCTGTCATGGAGGCTCTCCTCGGCTCGGCTCGAAATGACGCTCGCGATGGCACTGGCGACGGGTCCACCATAGGCAGTTGCCGCGCCGCTTGAACAGGGGTTCGACGGCGGCGAAGGCACGAAAGTTAGGCTGTGGCGCATGGATTACACGATTCGCCACGCCACCGCCGACGATGCCGATGCCCTGGTCCGGATGCACACCCTCGCCCACGAGCAGTGCTACGAGTCCCAGCTGCCCGCTGCGTTCTTCGAAGCCCGGCGCGTCAGCATCCTGGAACGGGCGGAACGGCGCCGGCCCCACCTGGCCGGCGCTGAGCCGCGGATGATCGCCGTGGATGCAAACGGCGACATCATTGGGTTCGCGGACGCCGGCCCGGGGCGGGACGCGGACCGGCCCGGGGAATTGGAGCTGTATTCGCTCTACACGCTGAGCCACGCCTACGGCAGCGGGCTCGGCGCCGCCCTGCTGACGGCGGCCCTCGGCGACTCCCCCGCCTACCTGTGGGTGCTCGAAGACAATCCCCGGGCACGGGCTTTCTACGCCAAGCACGGGTTCCAGCCCGATGGGGAACGCAGGCTGCTGCCGCCCGAGTGGTACGACCTGCCCGAACTACGCCTGGCGCGGCCGCGCACGGCCACCCCGAAAGCGGCCGAATCGGCGCCCCAAAGCACCCGAATCCTGCCCGGCGCGAAAAAAATTTGACGGCCAATCCCCGAAACCGCCTCCTTCCTAGGAACGGCGCGGATAAACCGCGCCCGGAATCACCGCGCAGAGCCCCGTAGCGGCGGTCGAAACGGCGGATCATACGGCACCGAAATCGGAAACGCCATGGAAATCGCGTAAAATTGAAATCCTGCCCGGAGCGGGGCAGCTATAAGTCGCAAGCAAATGACCTCCACAGGAGTTGCCCAAATGCCCAAAGACCGAAGCACCACCGACTCTTCAGCTGGCGTTTTGAACGCCAGCGGAACTAACCAAGGCGCACCCAGGGGCGCCAAGAAACCGCGGCTGCGCCGCCGTCGACTCCGCGAGTCCGACGTCAACGTGGTCGACCAGCCCATGCTTAAGAAAGCGCTCGGCGGCACCATCGTGGGTAACACCATGGAATGGTACGACGTCGGCGTGTTCGGCTACCTCATCACCACCATGGGACCGGTGTTCCTGCCTGAGGCGGACAAGTCCGTCCAGACCCTCTTCCTGCTCGGCACCTTCGCCGCCACCTTCATCGCCCGCCCCCTCGGCGGCGTCGTGTTCGGCTGGCTTGGCGACAAGGTCGGCCGGCAGAAGGTTCTCGCCGCGACCCTCATGATCATGGCGGCCAGCACCTTCGCCGTCGGCCTCCTGCCCGGCTACGCCCAGATCGGCATCTGGGCTGCGGTCCTGCTGGTCCTGCTCAAGGTGATCCAGGGCTTCTCCACCGGCGGCGAGTACGCCGGTGCCACCACCTTCGTGAGCGAGTACGCCCCGGACAAACGGCGCGGATTCTTCGCCAGCTTCCTGGACATGGGCAGCTACCTCGGCTTCGCCGCCGGTGCCGCCCTGGTGTCCGTGCTGCAGCTGACCCTCGGCCAGGACACCATGGAGCAGTGGGGCTGGCGCATTCCCTTCCTCGTGGCCGGTCCGCTGGGCCTGATCGCGGTGTACTTCCGGAGCAAGATCGAGGAATCCCCCCAGTTCCAGGCCACCCTGGATGCCCAGGAGAACCTCGCCAAGGATGCCACCGCCGCTGACACGGCCGCGTCCAAGGGCCCGGTGGGCATTGTGAAGGCCTACTGGCGCTCGATCATCGTCGCCATGATCCTGGTCGCCGCGGCCAACACCGCCGGCTACGCCCTGACGTCCTACATGCCGACCTACCTGACCGAGTCCAAGGGGTACGACGAGGTGCACGGCACCTTGCTGACCATCCCCGTGCTGGTCATCATGAGCCTCTGCATTCCGCTGACCGGCAAGCTCTCCGACCGCATCGGGCGCCGCCCCGTGCTCTGGATCGGTGCCTTGAGCACCGTCGTCCTGGCCGCCCCGGCATTCCTGCTGATCGGCGTCGGCGAGATCTGGTCCACCCTGCTGGGCCTTGGCCTGATCGCCTTCCCGGTGACGTTCTACGTGGCCAACCTGGCGTCGGCGCTGCCGGCCCAGTTCCCGACGGCCAGCCGCTACGGCGCCATGGGCATCGCGTACAACTTCTCGGTTGCCATCTTCGGCGGCACCACGCCGTTCATCGTCGCGGCCCTGATCAACGCCACCGGCAACGACATGATGCCGGCCTACTACCTGATGGCCACCTCGGCGATCGGCGCAGTGGCGATCTACTTCCTCAAGGAATCCGCCCAGATGCCGCTGCCGGGCTCCATGCCCAGCGTGGACACCCAGGCCGAGGCCCGCGAACTGGTCGAGACGCAGGACGAGAACCCGCTGATCGACCTCGAGCACATGGACATGCCGCTCACCGCGGCAGAGGCCACCGACGGCGACGCCGGCAAGGTTCCGGCCCCGGCTTAGCCCGGACCGGCCCGGACCGTCCACCGGACGGCCCCGTAGCCAAGCGCCCCGCCCGTAGAGGCCCGTCGCGCGCGTTTCCCGTTCCGGAAGCGTGCGGGGCGGGCCTTTGGCGGGTCCGCAGCCCCGTGTCCCGCCTGTCCGCGCCCGATGCCCCGCACGCATCCCTTCTTCGCATCCGCAACCGAAACCGCACCGTCTGGAGGCCCGAATGCAGTCCCTGCTCCGGCACGTCCGCGTGCTGCACCGCCTTGGACCGGCAAACCGCGACCGTGTCTCGGCGCTGCGCGTTGCCGTCAGCGTGGCCGGGCCCTCGCTGGCGCTGCTCGCGGCCGGGCGGCCCGACTTGATTATCTACGCCGTGTTCGGCGCCCTCACCGGGATGTACGGCCGTTCCGAACCCCATCAGCTGCGGCTCAAGCACCAGCTCCAGGCGGCCCTGGTCCTGCTCGGCGGGCTGGGCGTCGGCGTCTTGCTCTCGGTCAACCAGTTCCACTCTTGGACGCTCGTGGCCGTGGAGTCGTTCCTGGCCGCCGCGGGATCCTTGTTCGCGGACAAGGTGGGGTTGAAACCCAACGGTCCGTTCTTCGGGATCCTCGCCCTCGGCGCGTGCGCCTCCATCCCCACCCCGGGCCCATGGCCGCTGGCGCTGCTGGTCGGTGCGGGGTCGGCCGCCTTCTCCATCGCGGTCGGCTTTGGCGGCTGGGTCCGGGGGCGAGTGTGGGAACGCGGTGCGGAGCGTGAAGTGCCGCCGTTGCGCGGGATCCGCCGTCGTGCCGCCTGGATCCACGCGGCACGGTACTTCGCAGCGGTCGCCGCGGCCGGCAGCATCGGGGTGGTGAGCGGCAGCGGACACCCGCACTGGGCGATGGCCGCGGCGGCCGTTCCGCTGGCAGGGGCGGACCTGCCAAGCAGCGTCTACCGCGGGGTGCACCGGATTGTCGGCACCCTGCTGGGCCTGGTGGTGGTGGCCGTGGTGCTGTTCCCCTGGGCGTGGTCGCCGCTGCGGCTATTCCCCGGCCACGAGACGGCCACCCTGGCCGTCCTGGTGATCGTCCTGCAGTTCACCACCGAGCTCTTTATGGCCCGTCACTACGGGCTTGCAATGGTGTCGTTCACACCCGTCATCCTGCTGATGACGCAGCTGGCTTTCCCGGCCGACCCGCACCTCCTGGTGGCCGAGCGGGCGGTCGAGACCCTGGTCGGCGCCTGCACCGGGATCGCCGTCGTGGTCCTGATCCGGCGCCGCCGCCCGTCCGCTGCGACAGCTGTAAGCCCGCTGTAGTTTCAGCTCTGGGCGGGCACCCAGAACCGCACTAAGACGGCTTCCGTCGAGTCGGAGACCGTAAACGTGGGATCCCGCATGGCGGACCGAAAGTCGGGGCTATGCCAAAATTCCTCGTGGCCGGCGCGCCAGTCGGAGACCGACTGATAACCCTCGCCCTCGGCGATCGCGTGAGCTACATCGACGCTGCCGAGGGGCACGACGCGAACCTCGCTTACTTCGGTGATACAGACGTACCGCCCAGCCGAGTCAACGACCGCACCGCGTTCACCGACGACAGGCAAGGGCTCATCGTCCAGCGTGTATTGGGCCACCAGGGAGGTCGTGCTCGTCTTCCGTCCGTCCAGGATCGCGTCCACGAGTGCGTCTCTCAAGGGGCCCGGAAATCCGTACTCTTCGACCGGCAGACCTGCAATTTCGTCTGGAGGCAGCATGTTCAAAGTCCTTGGCTGTCGCACATACCGATGCGCGGGCGGATGCCGTACCCCTACTTGGCGCGCCGCGGCGGGCCCGCCACGAGCCGCGCCGGCAGCACCCGCGTCGCCGCGGTGAGAATCTTGTAGCGCTTGCTCGGGATGGAGACGGCCTTGCCCTTTTCGTTGTCGGCCAGGCCTTCGCGGACCACCTGTTCAGCCTGCAGCCACATCCAGCGTGGGGCCACCGTTTTGTCCATGCCCATCCGGTCGTGGAATTCGGTGTGCGTGAAGCCGGGGCAGACGGCCGTCACCTTCACCCCGCGCTCGGCGTAGGCGAGGTTGGCCCAGCGGCTGAAGCTCAGCAGCCAGGCCTTGGCGGCGGAGTACGTTTCGCGCGGCAGGAACGCCGCCACGGACGCCACGTTGATGACCCGGCCCGAGCGCCTTTGCAACATGCCCTGCAGCGCGGCGTGGGTCAGCTCCATCGCCGTCTGGACGTGCAGCCTGAGGTGCTGCTTTTCGTCGGCGATGTCATTGTCCGCGAAGGATCGCAGCAACCCCATTCCCGCGTTGTTGACCAGGATCTCCACCGGCCGCGCCGGATCACTCAGGCGCTCGACGACGGCGGCCACGCCGCCGTCGTCCGCCAGGTCGGCGGCCAGCACCTCAGCCCGGACACCGTAGCGGTTTTCCAGGTCCTGGGCGCGGGCCTGCAGGCGTTCCACGTCGCGCGCCACCAGGACCACGTTGTGCCCCTGCTGCGCGAGCTGGCGGGCGAATTCGGCCCCGAGGCCTGCGGTGGCGCCGGTGATCAGTGCGGTGGCGGCCGTGGCGGACGGTCCGTGAGCGGGTGTGTTCATAGCCACAGCCTAGCGGCGGCGCGTGGGAGGGGTCAGGCCAGGGCCGGCCCTGCGGCCAGTTCGCCTCCGGCCGGGCCGTCCGGGGCGCCGCCCAGACCGTACCCGGACAGGCCGGGGGCGTTCTGCTGAGCGGGGTCATCCGCGGCCTGGTAGCGCTGCTGCAGTTCGTCGGCGGCGAGCTCATACCAGGTGTGCGCCCCGAAGGAGGGGCTGGGGGTGTCCAGGTGGCGGTACAGGGCGTCGGCCAGCTGTCCCAGCGCTACGTCGGAGAGGGCCTGCACGGTGGCGGCAGGATCCATGGTGCCCTCGAAGTAATCGGACAGTTCGAGGCCCTCGATCAGGTCCGGACCGTCGGCGGCAGGTTCGGCTTCAGCGCCGTCCAGAGCATCGACGTGGGCGGCGACCCGGCCGTTGACGCTGCCGGTGATCTCGACGTCCAGGTCGGCCAGGACCTCGCCGTCCGAGCCGACGTGCAGGAGGCAGATCGGCAGTTCGGCCGGCTCCTGCAGGGTGACGCGGAAGCCCTCGGTGGCGGCGGCCGCGACCCCGGCGCCGGGCGCGGCCGGGTCCTGGGCGGACGCCGGGTCCTGGGCAGCCGCGAGTTGCCGGAGGTAGAGCAGGGTCTCCGGGTCGAGGTGGGAGGCGTCGTGCAGGTCGATGCTGACGTCCGAGCCGGCCGCAAGGCGGCTGGCACGCCGCATCATGTGCAGCAGGTCGGGGTAGTTTGCCTGGGTCAGGCAGCCGGTGACTTCCAGGGTCACGTGTCCGGGATCGGCATCAACACGGACAAGCACACGCAGTTTGTGGTTCACGGGATCTCCAAATGACAAGTCCTTGAGCCAACTGCATAACTCAAGCTAAACCATACGAGGTTGTTGCGCGGGCCACAAGCGGTTACGCCCCGGCAGGTTCCTGTTCCGGCCAGTCGATGCACTGGTTGTAGGCGTCGTGTTTGCGCAGATAGCGGTAGATGTACGGGCAGTGCGGAATGATCCGCTTCCCCGACGCCACAACGTCGTCAAGGGCGAAGTGTGCGAGCACCCCGGCGAGCCCCTGGCCCGCGAACTCTTCGGCGGTTTCGGTGTGGATGAAGTCCACATGGCCGGGCCGGTCGATGTAGCGCACCTGGACCGCAAGCTTGCCGCCGACATGCAGTTCATAGCGGTGCAGGGCATCATTGCGGGTGGTGGAGACGTCCGGAGCGAACGTGTCTTCAGTGCCTACCGAGTTCTCCGTCATGGTTCGACATTGGCACTTAATGGCGGGCGTGGCAATGGCAGTCCGGATCCGCCGGGCCCGCCTCCGTCGGCGGTTCGGGCCGGAACGCGGCCCAGCAACAGCACGGCGAGCGCGAAGCACGCCGCCCCGCCGCCGAGGAGCCCCACCGTGAGTCCGTTGAGGGCCGCGTCGGTGACCGGGATGAAGACGACGACGGCGGCCGTCACCACGGCGGCGGCCGGCCGGGCACGCGAGTGGCCCGGTGCCGTCGGCCGTTCCTCCAGCCGTCCGAACAGGGCCAGCACCGGCAGCAGCAGGACGATGATGCCCAGCAGCACCAGCGGCCGGGTCCACCACCAGGCCGCGGTCCCCCCGGCCGGCTGCGGCAGGTCGGTAAGCAGCAGCAGGCCGGACATGGCGGCGAGCAGCGGCAGGTGCCACAGGTAGACGGTCATGGAACGCCTGCCCGCCCGCGCCAGGAGACTGCGGACTCCGCCGAGCGCCGCCAGCCGGGCGAGCAGGGGCCGGAGCAGCTGGAGCGCCGAGGCCTGGGAGACCGCCAAGAGGAACAGGGTGAGGTTGGGCGGGTTGAGGTTGACCAGCATGTTTCCCGAGTACAGGCGCAGCACCACCAGCAGGCCGAGCACCAGGTTGCTTGCCGCCATCATGCCGAGCAGCCCGGAGGGGCCGAGGCCCCGGAGCTTCCCGTCGGCCACGAGGAAGCCCAGCTGCTGCACGGCGCACCACAGGAACACCATGTTGGCGTAGGCCAGCTGCGGCAGCGCCCCGCGGAGGCAGTCCACGGCCACGACGAGGGAGACGAGGACGGTGAGGGTCAGCCAGGGGGCCCGGACGTGGAGCGCGGCCAGCCACGGCAGATTCAGCTGCGCGGCCAGGTACGCGGCCAGGAACCACAGCGGCATACCCGCGCCGCTGGCCAGCAGCTGGACCACCTGGGGGTCCACGCCGCTGAGCCGCGCGGCCCAGAGGCCGGTGAACATCACGGCCAGCAGGACCGCGGCCGGGCGGATTAGCCGCAGCAGCCGGCCCTGGACGAACTCGAAAGCGTTCCCGCCCAGGCCACGCAGCCGGCGCCAGGAGTGCAGGCCGGTGATGCCGCCGGCGACGAAGAACAGCGGCATCACCTGCAGCACCCAGACCACGGGCTCGAACCAGCGTTGGTTGCCCAGGGTGTTGTCGGAACTCACGGTGCCGTCCGGGTGCAGGACCGGGCTCACCATCATCGTGTGGCCGATGACCACCAGCGCGAGGCAGAAGAACCGGGTCAGGTCGATGACCAGGTCACGCTCCGGCACAGCCAATGCCGCGCCGTCTGCCGGCTGCTGCCGTGGAGCCCGTGGGCCGCGTGCGGAATCTGCCAACGCGCCCCCTTCGAGCTTGTGAGCGTCAAACCTTCCGTGTTGCCTCCATTGTCGGCCCTGGCGCCGCCGGCGGCCAGAGCCGCCGGCGGGTCAGCGGGAGAGGGTGGCCAGTGCCGTGGCTGCGAAGGCCCCGGCCGCGGCGCCCCATTCGGACAGCAGTCCCTGAAGGTTCTCGCCGTCCCGCCGGTGGGCTGCGGTGTGGGTTTCGAGGGTCTCCAGGACGCCGGTCCGCAGCTCCGTGTTGAAGTTGACCTTCCCCACGTTCATGCTGGCCGCCTTGACCAGTTCCGCCGCGGGGATGCCCGAGGCGCCGTGCAGCACGAGGGGAATGCGGGTCCGCACGGCGATGTCCTGCAGCACGTCCCAGCGCAGTTCCGGATCGCCCTGGTACTTGCCGTGGACGTTGCCCACCGCGACGGCCAGCAGCTGGGCGCCGGTACGGGCCACAAAGTCCTCCACCTGCGCGGAGTCGGTGAGACCCGCCGTGCCGGGCGCCGGGGCGCTGCCCGCGGCGTCGGTTCCGAAGGCGCGGTCCTCGTCGCCGGCGAGTCCGCCGAGCTCCGCCTCGATCACGATCTCCCCGGCGAAGCCGGCAGCGTCAAGGGCGGCGCGAGCCGCCCGGACCAAGGCGATGTTGTCCTCGTAATCCAGGGACGATCCATCCACCAGCACGGAGTCCGCCCCGGCGGCCACGGCGTCGGCAATCACCCGGAGATCGGAGGCGTGGTCCAGCTGGACGGCCACCGGAACGGCGGCGACGTCGGCGAGGCCGCGCAGCGCGGCGATCAGCCGCAGCCCGCCGGGAGTGGCCGCAGTGCTCGGCGAGACCAGCAGGATGGCGCCGAGGCCGGCGTCCTCCGCCGCAGCCACGACGGCGAGCGCCGTCGTGAAGTCGTAGCAGGTGAAGGCCGGTACGGCTGATCCCCGCTTCAAGGCTGCGCTGACCAAGGAATCGAGACGGACACGCATCAGGCGCTCAGGCCTCCCACCAGGATCCAGGCCACGAACGTCAGGGCGAAACCTGCCAGGCCCAGCACGGTGGTGAGCACGGTCCAGGTCTTGAGGCCGTCGGCCACGGTCAGGCCGTAGTACCGGACGACCACCCAGAAGCCGGCGTCGGTCACGTGGGAGAGGCCGAGGGAGCCGAAGCCGATGGCGATGACGATCACGGCAATCTGGGCCGGGGTGTAGCCGCCACCCGCCACGGCGGAGGAAAGCAGGCCTGCCGTAGTGACGATCGCGACCGTGGCCGACCCCTGGGCGGCCCGGAGGGCCAGCGAGATGATGAAGCCCAGCAGCAGCAGCGGAACACCGAGGGTGTCGAGGGATTCGGAAAGTGCCTTGCCGATTCCGCTCACCTGCAGGACGCTGCCAAAGACGCCGCCGGCTGCGACCACCATCAGGATGGAAGCGATCGGGGGCAGGGCTCCTTCAAAGACTTCGCCGGTTTCCGTCAGCGACCACTGGCGGCGGACGGCCAGGAGGAAGAAGCAGAGCGCAACGGCCACCAGGAGGGCGAACACGGGGGTGCCAACGAAGGAGGCGACGCCGTACCAGAAGCTGTTCTTGTCGATCACGAGGGTGCCCACGGTGCCGAGCAGGATCAGCGCGATCGGGGTGGCGATGAGGAAGATGATGAGCCCGGGGCGGGGCGCGGCCAGGGCTTTGCTGCCCGGGCCTTCGTGGCCGACCCGCACCAGGGAAGCGGAGCCGAACTCATCCACCTGGGCCTTGACGGAGGGCAGGAGCTCGTAGTGCTTGCGGTTCATGATGGATGCCACAAAGTAGGACAGGAAGCCGAGCGGCACACAGATCACCAGCGAGATCAGCGCGATCAGTCCGATGTCGGCCCCGAGCACGCCGGCGCCGGCAACGATCCCGGGGTGCGGGGGAACGGCCACGTGGATGGCCAGCATGATGCCGGCCATGGGCAGGCCGAACTTCACCGGATGGACGTTGGCGATCTTGGCGAAGGCGTAGACGATCGGCACCAGGACGATGATGCCGACTTCGAAGAACACCGGGATCGCCACGAGGAAGCCGACGGCGGTGAGGGCCACGGCCACCCGCCGGGCACCGAGCTTGGCGGTGAAGTGGTCGGCCAGCGACTGCACGCCGCCGGAGACCTCGATCATCCGCCCCAGGATCGCGCCGAGGGCGATCAGCAAGGCCACCTTGCCCATGGTGCTTCCCACCCCGTTGGCCACCACGGTGAAGACGTCTTTGAGCGGGATCTGCGCGGCCACGGCAACCAGGACGCTGACGGCCAGCAGGGCCACGAAGGCCTGGATCTTGAACCGGATGATCATCAGCAGCAGCAGGGCGACGCCGGCGACCGCGATGGTGAGCAGCAGCGGAGTTCCCAGCTCCACGGCCGGCTTGATGACGGGCGCGTCGGCCGCGCGCACCATCAGGGAATTGAGCAGGGGATTCATGCGGAGTGTCTCCTTTGACGTCACTCTAGCCAGTGAGGGGGTATTGGGGCCGACGACGGCGGACGGCGCCGCCGTCGTCGGGTTGGGGGAACCCGGGGGTCCGGGCGGATCGGTGGATTAGGCGGTGCGCCGCGTGGGGGCGACAACCTTGATGACCGCGGAGTCATCGGCGGCAGCGAGCCCCTGGGCCTGGCCCAGCAGGTACAGCTGTTCGGCGGCGGCGGCCACCGGCGCGGCGAGTCCGGCCGCCCGGGTCGCTTTGCCGACGATTCCCATGTCCTTGACGAAGATGTCCAGGCGGCTGAGGACTTCAGCGCCGCTTTCCGCGTAGGCCTGAAGGATGCGGGGACCGCGGTTCGAAAGCATAAAGGAGCCGGCGGCGCCGGCTTCCAGGGCCGCCAGCGTCTTGGCCTGGTCCAGGCCGAGGGCGTCCGCGAGGGCCATCGCCTCGGCCGCGGCGGCGATGTGGATCCCGCAGAGCAGCTGGTTGACGGTCTTGAGCGCCTGGCCGTCACCGGGTTTGTCCCCCACGATGGTCAGGGTGGAGGCGAGCAGTTCCAGCACGGGCCGGGCCGCTTCCAGCGCCTGCGGCTCGGCACCGACGACGATCAGCAGATCGCCTTCGCCGGCACGCTGGGGTCCGCCCGAGAGGGGCGCGTCAACGAGGGAGACGCCGTATTCGGCGAGCCGGGCAACGGTGGCGGGAATGGCGTCGGTGCCGACGGTGCTGCCGAGGATGACGACGGCGCCAGGCTTGAGCACCGGGGCGACGCCGTTTTCGCCGAAGAGGACGTCGTCGAGCTGTTCGCCGTTGCGCACCGCCAGGAGCAGTGCGTCGGCACCCTCCGCCGCCGCACGGGCGGAGGCGAAGGTCCGGACCCCGGCATCTTCCGCGAGGCGCAGGCGCGGCTCGGCGATGTCGAAGCCGTGGACGGTCAGTCGGGTGGCCAGGCGGGTGGCCATGGGCAGTCCCATGGCGCCCAGGCCGAGGACGGTGACTTGGTAGTTCATGGTTTTCTCCGTTGAAAGGGGTGTTGGTGGGTTAGGGGGCAGCTGGGGAGAAGGTGTTGCTGAGCTTGCGGGTGACCTGGGCCAGGGATTCGTCGTCGCCCACGTTTCCGGCGAAGACGACGTAGGGGATGCCCTTGGCCGGACCGTCCACCGGCTCCCACAGGCTGACGATGCCCGGCAGCATGGGGCCGCGGACGATCGCGTGGCGGATTTCCAGGCCCAGGGCGGCCACGTCCGAGGAGGTGATCCCGCCCTTGGCGATGACAAAGCGCGGCGGGTAGGTCTTGAGGGTCCGGTTCACCACGGCGACGACGGCGGCGGACACCGTGCGGGCAATCCGCAGGCTCTCGGCGGCGTCGTCCGCCTTGATGAGCAGCCGGCTGGTGTGCAGGATGACGTCGGCGCTGTGCAGGGACTCCACGACGGTGCGGACGATGCCGTCCAGGTAGTCCTCGGACGAGCCGCCCAGGAGCTTCTCGACGTCGATTTCGACGATGCGGGCGGCGCCATGCTGCTCGACGAGTGCCTTGAGCTGGCGGGTGGTCACGCCCACGTGCGAGCCGACGACGATCAAGCCACCGGCGTCTGAGGGGGCGTTGCCCGCGTAGGCCTCCTCACCGCTGAGCTCGGGACGGATGTCCTGGCCGATGCGGCCGCGCACGAACGGCGGCCCCACACGGTAGAGCAGCTTCTTGCCGCGGCGCTCGGCTTCCTCCAGGCCCAGGGCGAGGGCACGGAAATCGTTTTCGGTGACAATGTCGGCGACGATCGGGGTGGAGTCCGTGGCGGCATCGATGGCGTCGGCGATGGCCTTGGCCGAAACCTGGGGGTCGCCGTCCGGACCGGCGGCGCGGATGACGTCAAGGGTCAGCACGATCACCGACTCCGCAGGGAAGCGGCCCCCGGACTTCTCGTCGACATACTTGGCCAGTTCGGAGTTCGCGAAGCCGAAGCTCGCGTCCCTGGCGAACTCCGTGTCCGCCACGGGGGTGAGCCGGCCGGCGTTTGTGCCGGTGCCGCGCATGAAGTGCACGCCGCCGATCGTCACGCGCCCCGCGTCGGGGAACGCGGGGACGATCACAACGCCGTCCGTCGCCTCGCCGCTGGCGGCGGCGATGGTGGCCGCGATCGTGTCCGGCTCGAGCGGGTAGTGGCCGCGGAGCGTGGAGTCGCTGCGGCTGACGAACCCCAGGCGCAGCCGTGAACCGGCACCGTCGGCCAGGAGCTCGGCTGCCGCCAGGGCGTTACGGACCACTTCCTCATTGCGGACCGCCGCCTCGGCGGGGTCCAGGCTCCGGGTGTTGGTCAGCACGTAGACGGCGTCCGGGCGGCGGCCATCGATCCGGTGCGTGAACGCCCAGCTGAAGTCCTCGACATCCCACCGGGTGAGGACCGGCAGGTTCGCGACGGACTGGGTGCCGGTCGGGTCGTCGTCGAGGACCACCAGGATGCGGGGTGACGCCGCGGCGGCGAGGGCGTCGGCGACGGTCCGCGCGGGAATCCGGACCTCCGCCGGGAAGGCGGCCAGCACGTCGGCTTCAAAAGGCTCTGCTTCAAAGGGCACTTGCACTCCATTGTGGGAACTCTGCTGCGATGTGGGGATTTGTAAGATGTCTGACATCTAACATTTGAATGCTAGTGTGGCATACGGCACAAAGACGCGCAAGTAGACTTGGTCAGTCAGGTAACTCGGTGACGGCGAATGGGGAAAATTGGCTAGGAAATCGTTGGTCGGCGTCGTGGCAGATGAACTGCTGGACCGCATCATCGCCGGCGAATTTCCGCCCGGGGCATCCGTCCCCGGCGAGCTGGAGCTGAGCGCCCGCCACGACGTGAGCCGGATGACGGTCCGCGAGGCGATGAAGACCCTGGAAGCACAGCAGATCCTCAGCGTGGAGCGCGGCCGGGGAACGTTTGTGAACCCGCTGAACCGCTGGGCCTCACTGGAGGCCGTACTCCGGGCGGCCTCCGAGGGCGAGAACGACGCCGCGGCAGCCGTCCAGCTGATCGAACTGCGCCGGATGCTGGAAACGGGCGCCTGCGAGCTGGCAGCGGGCCGGATCGGCGAGGCCGACCTCACAACCCTGCGCGGGCAGGTGGAATCGATGCGCGAGGCGCATGAGAAGCACGACGTTGCCGCCTTCGTGGCGGCGGACCTGGCCTTCCACGACCTCATCCTGCGCGCGTCGGAGAATGTTTTTGTGGCTGTCTTGTTCGCGCCGCTGCATCGGGTGCTGGAAAAGCGGCGGACCCAGACCTCCGAGGTGCGCGAAATCCAGGCGCACGCGATCGGGCATCACCGCAATATCGTGGAGGCGCTGTCGACGCGTGATCCGCACCGGGCACGGGACGCGATGGACGCCCACATGCAGCAGACCCTGGACGACCTCAAGGCCTACGTCCTGGCGGAACCCCGGGCCTGACCGGCCGGGTCAAAGCCCGCAGGAATCAGGCGAGCGAGAGGAAAAGCTTCTCGAGCTCGGCCCGGTCCAGGCTGGGATCCTCCTGCTGCATGCACTGCTGCAGGCCGGTGGCGATGATGGAGAAGCCGGCCTTGTCCAGGGCGCTGGAGACCGCGGCAAGCTGCGTGACGACGCTCTTGCAGTCCCGCCCTTCTTCGATCATGCGCGTGACCGCGGCGAGCTGGCCCTGGGCGCGGCGAAGGCGGTTGATAACGGACTTCATGTCAGTGGGATCGAGTTCCATGGGTGGCCTCCCGGAGTAAATGGATTCCTTTCTATGGTATACCCCCCTTGGTATTCCGCATACCCCCGGTGGTATGTCCGAGGGTGCAGTGACGCGAAGATCCCGCCCGGTAGGGACATAAGCACCTAGCGGCGGCGTAGATTCCGGCGTAATGCTGGGGATGTGAACGCGGCCAGCTTCATCAATCCGGCAGACGCTCGAAAAGGTGCCACCACCACCGGTTCCGGGCCCTGGAAACGCTACGTCGCCCTGGGAGACTCCTTCACCGCCGGCCTCGGCGATCCCGAGCCGCTGAACCCCGGCGGGATGAGGGGCTGGGCGGACCGGATCGCCGAGGAATTCAGTGCCGGGCGCAACGATTTTGCCTATGCCAACCTGGCCATCAGCGGCCTCGTGCTGCAGCAGATCGTGGACCAGCAGCTCGCCCCGGCGATCGCCCTGAAACCGGACCTCGTCACCCTCTCCGCCGGCGGCAACGACCTGGTCTTCCACCGCCGCGATCCGGACCGGCTGGCGGCCAACCTCGATGACGCCGTGGCGGCCCTCTCCGCCACCGGGGCGACCGTCGTGCTGTTCACCGGGCCGGACTGGGGGGATACCCCGGTCTTCGGCCACATCCGCGGCAAGGTGGCGGTCTTCAACGAGAACATCCGGACCATCGCCGCCCGGCACCACGGGGTCATTGCCGACTTGTGGACCCTGCGGCAGTTGAGCGACCCCAGGATGTGGGACCCGGACCGCCTGCATTTCTCCCCGCTCGGCCACCACACGATCGCCGGAATGGTGCTGGACACGCTGCACGTCCCGCACACCCTGGAGCCGTTGCAACCCAAGCCGCTGCCGGCCGGCAACCGGCGGGCGACCCGGGCGGACGACCTGGCCTGGGCCACGCACTACCTGCTCCCCTGGATGATGCAGCGTGTCCGGCCGCGCGCCGGCAACGGTCCCCCGGCCCCGAAACGGCCCGAGCCTGGCCCGGTCTTCGGCTGGCCGGGCAATGCAGGCCGCCCCTAGTCCGCCCGCGATCTGTCGGCTACTCTGCAGGGACGGCCCCGGCCGGAGACTGCAGACCGATGACGATCACGAGGAGCGAAGTTGTCTAATCACACCTACAGCATTTCTGAAATTGTCGGAACCTCGAATGAAGGCGTCGACGCCGCCGTCCGCAACGGCATCGCCGAGGCGTCAAAAACCCTGCGGAACCTGGACTGGTTCGAGGTCAAGGAGATCCGCGGGCACCTCGAGAACGGCCAGGTAGCCGACTGGCAGGTGACGATCAAACTCGGGTTCCGGCTGGAGCGTTAACGTCCGGAAGGACCGCCCATGCAGTACAGCCAATTGGGCCGCTCCGGCCTGAAGGTTTCCCGCCTCTGCCTGGGCACCATGAATTTTGGGCCACAAACAGAGGAGTCGGCCGCCCACGCGATCATGGATGCCGCGCTGGACGCGGGCATCAATTTCTTTGACACGGCCAACGTCTACGGCGGCTCCAAGCACCGGGGCTGGACCGAGGAAATTCTGGGCCGCTGGTTCGC
>Ga0164307_10000638_pt1 | contig 15429 bp, 11 predicted proteins | sample Whisoiple_243_MG_FD_110214 | JGI IMG/M metagenome (GOLD analysis project Ga0164307, IMG submission 110214) | Soil microbial communities amended with fresh organic matter from upstate New York, USA - Whitman soil sample_243_MG | ecosystem: Environmental > Terrestrial > Soil > Unclassified >...
CAACAGCCCGAGCGCGATGCCCGCGAGCGCTACCAGGACCAGGACGACGGCGGCCTGACGGAGCTCCGTGGCCGTGTCCGGGTCGTCCGGATCGCCCTGGGGCGCGGGATGGGAGCCCGAGGGCGGGGCCTGCCACGGGTCGTTCGGCTGGGGCTGGTGCGGCGGCGTCAACGGTGCTGTCACGGTGCCATCGTGCCAGGCCGCCGCGATCACTGCCTCACCGGACCGCCGCACGCCGGTACGCCCAGGTGGCCACGGCCAGCGAGAGCACACCGACCGCCGCGCACACCGCGAGGTCGAGGGCCACGACCGCCCAGTCGGGGTGGGCGTCGAAGGACCGGGACAGCGCCTCGACGCCGTAGGTCGAGGGAAGGAGGTCGCGTGCCCAGCCGACGGGGCCGGGGAGGCGCTCGGCCGGCAGCACGCCCAGCAGCAGCGCGGCCGACATGCCCAGCTGCCCGAGCAGCGTCGCCAGCTCCTGCCGGGGCGCCAGCAGTCCCAGCGCGGCACCCAGTCCGGAGAGCGCGGCTCCGGAGAGCGGGATGACGGCGACGAGCACCCACAGATGAGTCATCGGAAGCCCGAACAGCGCGCTTCCGGCCACCGCCGTGACGATCGTGCCGGGCACGGTGAACGAGGCGTACGCCCCCGCCGCCCCCAGCACCACCGCGGCGGGCGGCACCGGCAGCGTCGCGTAGTGGTCGAGCCCGCCGCCCGCCCGGAGCTGGCCGAAGTACTGGGCGAGCAGGTTGAGCGCGACGAACGCCACGACCAGCACGCTGGACCCGGCGACGACGGCGCGGGCCTCCGAGCCGCCGTCGACGACACCGCGCATCAGCACCATGATCCCGACGGACTGGAACGTCGCGACGAACAGCAGCGGGATCCGCGCGACCCGCGCCCGCGACAGCTGCGCCCGGTACACGGCGGCCAGCGACGGCAGCAGTCCGGCCCTCGGAGCGAGCGCCGCGGGGGCGGTGCGGGCGGGCCTGCCGTGCCGTACGGCCGCGCTCGCGCCGGGGGTCCGGCCCTTCGGCGTCATCTTCGCGGACTCCGTGGGAACGATGCTCGTCACCTGGCCGTGCTCCCGTTCGTCTCCGACACGCATCCCGACACGTTCACCGTCCTGATCACGCCTTCACCAGTCCCTCGGTGGCCCTGGCCGCGTCCCCGCCGAGCGCCAGGTAGACATCCTCCAGGCTGGGTGTGGCCAGCGTGAAGTCGTCGAGCGAGGAGAACGCCGCCCCGCCGGTCACCGCGGCCACGGCGGCCCGCGCCTCGTCGGGTCCGAGCCGCAGCACCCATCTGCGCCCCGACTCCTGCGCGGACTCGCGGAGCGCGGCCACCTCCGGGACGTCCAGCGGTGCCCGCTCACGCCACACGAGCTCGACACGGACCTCGCCGGCCACCTGTTCCTTGAGGCCCGCCGGGGTGTCGCAGGCGATCACCCTGCCGGCCTCCATGACGGCCACCCGGTCCAGGACCGTCTCCGCCTCGATGACGTTGTGGGTCACGAGCAGGACCGTCGCCCCGTGCTCGGCCCGCCGCCGGTCGACGGCGGACCAGACGGAGCGCCGGGCGACCGGATCCATTCCGGTCGTCGGCTCGTCCAGCACCAGGACGGGGCGTTCACCGACCAGCGTCGCGGCGAAGCAGGCGAGCCGGCGCTGCCCGCCGGACAGCTTCTTGATCGGCCGCCCGGCGAGCCCGGTGAGCCCGAGCTCCTCCAGTACGTCGTCACGGGCGGCGCGGGCCTCCCGTACCGGCATGCCCCTGAGGCGTCCGGTGGTCTCCGCGGCGAGCGACACGGTGAGTTCGTCGAGGGCGGTGGATTCCTGGCCGAGGTAGCCGATCAGCCGCGAGGCCCGCTCGGGGTGGCGCACGAGGTCGTGTCCCAGCACCTCGACGCTTCCGGAGTCGGGACGCATCAGGCCGGTCAGCTGGCGTACGAGGGTGGACTTGCCCGCGCCGTTGGGTCCGAGCAGTCCGAAGATCTCCCCGCGCCGGACGTCGAGACGGACCCCGTCGGTGGCGCGTACCTCGGGAGTGGCCGCACGGCCGCGTCGGCCGCGCACGGCGGGGTAGGTCTTGACCAGGTCACGCACCGCGCACACGGTGCCGGTCCCCGCCTGTGCTGCGCCCGTAGCCTGTGCTGTGCCCGTACTCACGAGGTATGAGACTACGGGGTCGGATGCCCCGTATTGCGTCCGGGTCAGGGCGGTGCCGCCCCGCTCACTCCCCCGCGGGGGCGTGCTCGGCGGCGGCCCGTACGTCGATCTCACGCCAGAACCCCGCCCTGATGGCATAGCGGTCGTGCTCGTCGATCTGGTCGTCCTTGTGCGCGAGCAGCCCGAAGCGTGCCGCGTACCTGAGGAGTTCGCCGTCGATGCGGTGCGGGATGCGGGGGTACATCGTGGACAGCTTCTGCAGGTGGACCGTCTCCGGGAGCCGTTCCATCCAGCGCCGGGCGAAGACCTGGCCGACCTCGAAGGGGTCGCCGCCGACGGTGGTGATGTCCTCCTCCCGGTCCGCCCAGCGCTGTTCCGCACTGGTGAGCTGGGCGAGGGTCGGCAGTGAAGCGGTCTCGGACGGCTCGCCGAGGGGGCCCTGGCGCTCCACCCAGCCCTTGTCGGACGACCAGCGCAGGGTCGCGTTGCCGGCGGGCTGCGGGACGGGGTGCTGCGCGGTCTGCGTCCCGGGCGCGCGCAGGCTCGCCAGGTCCTTGGGGGTGGGCACGCCCTTGTGGGCGGGTCCGGGCTGCGGGTGGGGGACGGCCTCGTCGGCCGGCGGGACGCCGGTGCCGTTGCGGGCGGCCGCGGCCTGCGCCTCCGACGCCCGCTCGGCGGAGGCGGCGAGGGCGGCCTCGGGCAGCGGCGCCGAGAGGATGGCGGCGATCTCGGGGCGCGGGGCGGGCGGGGGCGGGCACACGCCGCCCGTGTCCTTGGCACGCACGGCCTTGGTGATCCAGGCGCGGTCGAGCACCCGCCGCTCGTCGGCCTCGGCGACCAGGTCCTCGGACTGGTTGTAGTCGCCGTCGGCGGCCTGGACGGCCCACAGATGGACGGCTACGCCGTGTTCCTTCGCGGACATGAGGCCGGGCAGCAGATCGCCGTCGCCGGTCACCAGCACCACGTCGGAGCAGGCACGGTTTCTGGCCAGTTCGGTCAGCTCGGCGTGCATGGCGGCGTCGACGCCCTTCTGCGCCCACCGCCCGTCACTGCGGGTGAGGGCGCCCAGCCGAACGGTCACCCGGGGCATGACCCGCAGCCTGCGGTGCTCGGGCTGCGGGACGCGGTCGGGTGCGCCGTCGAACCAGTAGATGCGCAGCAGGGGCTGTTCCGTGTCGGCCTCGGCGCGCTCGCGCAGGCCCTGGATCAGCGCGGTGTGGTCGACGGTGATGCGGGAACGGGCGGGCTCTCCGGCCAGCAGACTCGCGGCTGCGCCCAGCAAGTAGCCGGCGTCCACCAGGACGACGCAACGATCCACGCGTTCCACCCTCTTCCAATTCGGCGGAGGGCCGGCGGGCCCGGACATGGGGGGTGGGTCCGCCGACCCGGGGTTCGCTCACTCAGGGTTTCCTTCGAGTCTGCCCGACACCACCGGCGTCAAGGGCCGGAACTCGATCATCGGCGTGGCGGATCGGGAAACCGCGCATGATACCTCGGCTACTACGCTCAGTAATGATCCAACATGCGGCCTTTATGGTGATATGTGAGTCTGACAGCGGTTCTGGACCCCCAGATCTCCCACAGGAGGCATCACGATGGCGAAGAACAAGAACCGCAAGCAGGGCAGCCAGCACGACCGCGCATCCGCCGCGGAGCGTGGCGCGGAGGAGGCCAAGTCGACGGCGTACGAGACGCAGACGCAGGCCCAGGGCAGCCCGGCCGATGTCGCGCGCAAGCACCAGAAGCGCTTCGGCCACAACTGACGGTTCGTACGGCCGGCAGGCCGAGAGGGGCGCCCCGCCGGTCGGCGGGGCGCCCCTCTCGCGGGTCGGTGTCCGGGGCGTCAGCCGGCCAGGCAGGACGGGCCGAGCAGCACCTTGAGGTCGCCGAAGAGGGCGGGGTCCGGCTTGACGCGGTGCCGGTCCAGCCGGAGCACGGTGGTCTTGCGGGGGCCCTGGAGCCTGATGCGCACCTCGGTGTCGCCGCGGTGGTGGCTGAGCACCTCGCCGAGCCTGCTGACCATGGGCGGGGTGACCCTGACCGTGGGGATGGTCAGGACGACGGGTGCGTTCGACCCGGCGTTCGAGATGTCGGGGACCTGCATCTCCATGGCGACCAGGCGCGGCACGTCCTCGCGCTTGTCGAGGCGTCCCTTGACGAAGACGACGGTGTCCTCGACGAGCTGGGTGGAGACCAGCTGGTAGGTCGCGGGGAAGAACATGCACTCGATGGAGCCCGCGAGGTCCTCCACGGTGGCGATGGCCCAGGCGTTGCCCTGCTTGGTCATCTTGCGCTGCAGGCCGGAGATGATGCCGCCCACGGTGACGATCGCGCCGTCCGCGTGCTCGCCCCCGGTGAGCTGGGAGATCGCCGCGTCCGACTTGTCGGACAGGACGTGCTCCAGGCCGAAGAGCGGGTGGTCGGAGACGTAGAGGCCGAGCATCTCGCGTTCCTGGGCGAGCAGGTAGGACTTCTCCCACTCGATGTCGGAGAACTCGACGTCCAGGCCGAAGCCGGGCTCGTCGCTCGACTCGTCGCCCATGCCGCCGAAGAGGTCGAACTGTCCCTCGGCCTCCTTGCGCTTGACCTGCACCACGTTGTCGATCATCGGCTCGTGGTGGGCGACGAGTCCCTTGCGGGTGTGCCCCATCTCGTCGAACGCACCGGCCTTGATGAGCGACTCGACGGTCCGCTTGTTGCAGACGACCGCCTCGACCTTGTCGAGGAAGTCGGGGAAGGTGGAGTACTTCCCCTTCGCCTTGCGGCACCTGATGATCGAGTCGACCACGTTCGACCCGACGTTGCGGACGGCGGTCAGTCCGAAGAGGATCACGTCGTCACCCTGGGCGGCGAAGTTCGACTCGGACTCGTTGACGTTCGGCGGGAGGACCTTGATGCCCATGCGCCGGCACTCGTTGAGGTAGACCGCGGACTTGTCCTTGTCGTCCTTGACGGACGTCAGCAGGGCCGCCATGTACTCGGCCGGGTAGTTCGCCTTGAGGTAGGCGGTCCAGTAGGTGACCAGGCCGTACGCCGAGGAGTGCGCCTTGTTGAAGGCGTATCCGGCGAACGGGACCAGGACGTCCCACAGGGCCTTGATCGCCGCGTCGGAGAAGCCGTTCTTCTTGGCTCCGGCCTCGAAGAGGACGAAGTTCTTCGCCAGCTCGTCGGCCTTCTTCTTGCCCATCACACGGCGCAGGATGTCGGCCTCGCCGAGCGAGTAGCCGGCGACGATCTGGGCGGCCTTCTGCACCTGCTCCTGGTACACGATCAGGCCGTAGGTGAGGCCGAGGACCTCCTTGAGGGGCTCCTCCAGCTCCGGGTGGATCGGGGTGATCTCCTGCCGGGCGTTCTTGCGCTCGGCGTAGTTCGTGTGCGAGTTCATGCCCATCGGGCCCGGCCGGTAGAGGGCCGAGACGGCGGAGATGTCCTCGAAGTTGTCGGGCTGCATCTGGCGCAGCAGCGACCGCATGGGGCCGCCGTCGAACTGGAACACCCCGAGCGTGTCACCGCGGCACAGCAGCTCGTAGGTCTTGGGGTCGTCCAGGGGCAGGGAGAGCATCTCCAGGTCGACGCCCTTGTTGGCCTTCACCATCTTGATGGCGTCGTCCATGATCGTCAGGTTGCGCAGGCCCAGGAAGTCCATCTTGAGCAGGCCGAGCGACTCGCACTGGGGGTAGTCCCACTGCGTGATCGTCACGCCGTCGGTGTGCCGCACCCAGATGGGCGCGTGGTCGACGATCGGCTCGCTGGACATGATCACGCCGGCCGCGTGCACACCCATCTGCCGGACGAGGCCCTCCACGCCCTTGGCGGTGTCGATGACCTTCCGGACGTCGGGCTCGTTCTCGTACATCCCCCGGATCTCGCCCGCCTCGCTGTAGCGCGGGTGCTTCGGGTCGGTGATGCCGTTGAGGTCGATGCCCTTGCCGAGGACGTCGGCGGGCATGGCCTTGGTGAGACGGTCGCCCATCGCGTAGGGGTAGCCCAGGACGCGCGCGGAGTCCTTGATCGCGTTCTTGGCCTTGATCTTGCCGTAGGTGCCGATCATGGCGACCTTGTCGGCGCCGTACTTCTCGGTGACGTACCGGATGACCTCGACGCGCCGGCGCTCGTCGAAGTCGATGTCGACGTCGGGCATGGAGACGCGCTCGGGGTTGAGGAAGCGCTCGAAGATCAGTCCGTGGGTGATCGGGTCGAGGTCGGTGATGCCCATGGCGTAGGCGACGATCGAACCGGCGGCGGAACCACGCCCGGGACCCACCGCGATGCCGTTGTTCTTGGCCCACATGATGAAGTCGGCGACGACGAGGAAGTACCCCGGGAACCCCATCTGGATGATGATGTCCATCTCGTACTCGGCCTGCTTCTGCCGGTCCTCGGGGACGCCGCCGGGGTAGCGGCGGCCCATGCCGGCCCGGACCTCCTCCTGGAACCAGGTGATCTCCGTGAAGCCTTCCGGGATGTCGAACTTCGGCATCAGGTCGCGCTTCTCGAACATGCCGGTCGTGTCGATCTGCTGCGCGACGAGGAGGGTGTTGGCGCAGCCCTCCTGCCAGGCGTCCGAGGAGTCGACGCCGTACATCTCGTCCGTCGTCTTGAGGTAGTAGCCCGTCCCGTCGAAGCGGAAGCGGTCGGGGTCGGAGAGGTTCTTGCCGGTCTGGATGCAGAGCAGGGCGTCGTGCGCGGTCGCCTCGTTGGCGTACGTGTAGTGCGAGTCGTTCGTCACGAGCGGCGGGATGTCCAGCTTCCGGCCGATCTCCAGGAGCCCGTCGCGGACCCGGCGCTCGATCTCGATGCCGTGGTCCATCAGCTCCAGGAAGTACCGGCCCTCACCGAAGATGTCCTTGTAGTCGGAGGCCGCCTGGACGGCCTCGTCGAACTGACCGAGCCGCAGCCGGGTCTGCACCTCGCCGGACGGGCAGCCGGTGGAGGCGATGAGCCCCTCGGACCACTGGGAGATGGTCTCCTTGTCCATGCGGGGCCACTTCTGCAGCCAGCCCTCGGCGTACGCGTCCGAGGAGAGCTTGAAGAGGTTGTGCAGCCCGGTGCTGTTGGCCGCCCAGATCGTCTTGTGGGTGTAACCGCCGGAACCCGAGACGTCGTCCCGCTTCTGGTGCGGCTGCCCCCACTGGACCTTGCGCTTGTGCTTGCGGGACTCCGGGGCGACGTAGGCCTCGATCCCGATGATCGGCGTCACCCCGGCCTTCTTCGCGGAGTGGAAGAAGTCGTACGCCCCGTGGAGGTTGCCGTGGTCGGTCATCGCGATGTGCGACATGCCCATGTCGTTGCACGCCTCGAACATGTCCTTGAGCCGCGCGGCACCGTCCAGCAGCGAGTACTGGGTGTGGACGTGCAGGTGCGTGAAGGGCGGCTTGCTCACGGCGCTGTGCCTCCGGGTCGGTCTTCAGGGCGGCGCGAAGCGCCTCGATGAGGGTGGTGGTGGGACGACGGGCGGGAGATGACGGTCGGGGGGGACAGCGTGGAAGTCTACGTCGCCGAGGGCACGGACGACGGGCACTCCACGGTACGGTCACGCGTTGGAAGACGCGGGGACGCCCGTCCCTTTTGTCATGAACGCCATGTACCAGGAGGCACCCAGCGATGTCGGACACGCAGACCGGCGCAGAGCAGCGCGGGGAGCAGATCCTCGCCGTTTTCGACACCGCGTTCGGGCAGCTCCTGGCCGCCGACCCCGCAGCGTTCCGTGTGAAGTTCCGCAAGATGGCGGGTTCGGCCTTCGCGTTCTACCGGGGCTCGGCGGGTCTGTTCTACTCCGACCTGGACCGTGAGCAGCACACCGGCCCCTACCTGGACGAACGCACCAGCCGGGTGTGGATCCACGGTGACCTGCACGCCGAGAACTTCGGCACGTACATGGACGCCAACGGCCGGCTAGTGTTCAACGTCAACGACTTCGACGAGGCCTATGTGGGCCCCTTCACCTGGGACCTCAAGCGGTTCGCCGCGTCCGTCGCCCTGATCGGCTACGCGAAGGCGCTCGGCGACGACCAGATCACCGAGCTCGTCCGTGTCTACGCCGCCGCCTACCGGGAGCGGATCCACGCCCTGGCGACGGGCGCCAAGAACGACGAGGTGCCGCCCTTCACCCTGGACACCGCCGAGGGCCCGCTGCTCGGCGCGCTGCGCGACGCCCGCTCGCTGACCCGGTTCGGGCTGCTCGACTCGATGACGGAGATCCGGGACTTCGAGCGCCGGTTCACCGCCGACGGCGGTGCGATCGACCTGGACGCGGCGACGCGCTACAAGGTGCTGGCGGCGTTCGACGGCTATCTGGAGACGCTGCCGGAGTCGAGCCTGACCCGGCCCGACTCGTACCGGGTGAAGGACGTGGTCGGCCGCCGGGGCATCGGCATCGGTTCGGCCGGTCTGCCCTCGTACAACATCCTCCTCGAGGGCAACAGCGACGCCCTGGAGAACGACGTGGTGATCTACCTCAAGCAGGCCCAGACCCCGGCGGTCTCCCGGCACATCGACGACGCCTCCGTGCGGGACTACTTCCAGCACGAGGGGCACCGCACGGTGATCTCGCAGCGCGCGCTCCAGGCGCACGCCGACCCGTGGCTGGGCTGGACCGAGCTGGACGGTTCCGGTCAGCTGGTCGCCGAGGTCTCCCCGTACGCGGTCGATCTGGACTGGTCCGACATCGACGAGCCGGACGAGATCGCGGCGGTGGTCGCCGATCTCGGCCGGGCCACGGCCACGATGCACGCGGCGGCGGACGACGAGAGCGGGCACTCGCTGGTGCCGTTCTCCACCGAGCGCGCGATCGACGCGGCCATCGCCGCGGACGAGGAGGGCTTCGCCGAGCTCCTGGTCGACTTCGCGCACAGCTACGGCGCGCGCACCCGGGCCGACCACCAGATCTTCGTCGACCTCTTCCGCAACGGCCGCATCCCGGGCCTCTAGCACCTTCCGCGGGAGCCCGGGCCACCGGGCCCCGCGGATCCTTAGTGCTCGCTTACAGGGGCGCATGGCACACTCTCCGGCGATGGACGTATCAGGGACGCAGATGAGAGCGGTGCGCGCGGGGCTGTTCACCGCGCTCGTCGTCACGCTCTCCTCCGCGTCCCATGTGCTGCTCTCCCGGGTCCCGCTGCCGCTGACCGCCGTCGCGCTGCTGGCCGGGGCGGTCTTCGCCGTGGCGTTCGCGCTGGCGGGCCGTGAGCGCGGCTTCGGGGCGATCGCCGGTCTGCTGGTTCCGCTGGAGCTGGCGGCGGACACGGTGTTCACCACGGGCCAGCACCTCTGCTACGGCGCCGCGGGCGGCCCGATCGCGGGCCCGCTGCGCTCCGTGGGCGTCGACGTGCTCTGCGGCGGGGAGGCCGGGTCCGGGGCCGACGGACTCTCCGGCGTGGCCTCGGTCGGCACCCCGCTGGCCGGGGTGACCGGGAACGGCGGCCACGCAGCCGCCCTGCTCGCCTCTCCCGGACCCGCCGTCCCCTGGCTGCTGCTCGCCGCCCACGTGGCGGTGGGCCTGCTGGCCGCCGCCTGGCTGCGGCGCGGCGAGTCGGCGCTGGCGGGGCTGCTGCGCGCGGCGGCCGCCGTCGCGTTCCGCCCGCTGCTCACCGCGGTCGCCGTGACCGGCACGGCCCGGCGCCGCGGACGGCCCGGCGCCGCCCGCACCGGCCGCCCGCACCCGCTCGCCCCCGTCCGCCTCCTGGTGCACTCCGTGGGACGGAGGGGCCCGCCGTACCCGGCCTTCACCCCTGCCTGAGTACGCGGTACGCCCCCTTTCCGAGCCACCCCACCTACGGAGCACCCCCATGAGCAAGCGCAACAGCCAGGCCAGCAAGTCCGCCGCCCGCGAGCGGCTGCGCGCGGAGCGCGAGCGCCAGGCCAAGAAGGACAAGGCACGCAAGCAGATCGTCGTCGGCGTCTCGGTCGTGGCCGTGCTGGCGATCGCCGGCGGTGTCAGCTACGGCGTGATGCAGCTGAACAAGCCCTCCGCCTGGGAGGCCGCGGCGGACGCGAAGAACGTCACCGCCCCCAAGAACACCTCGGGTGACGACGGCACGACCGTCGTGATCGGCGAGTCGAGCGCCAAGAAGACCCTGGAGCTCTACGAGGACTCGCGCTGCCCGATCTGCGCCACGTTCGAGCAGGCGGTCGGCGAGACCGTGTCCAAGGACGTCGACGCCGGCAAGTACAAGATCAAGTACGTCGGTGCGACCTTCATCGACAACTCGGACAGCGGCGAGGGCTCGAAGAACGCCCTGAGCGCGCTGGGCGCGGCGCTCGACGTGAGCCCCGAGGCCTTCCTGGAGTACAAGACCGCGCTGTACTCCGCGAAGTACCACCCCGAGGAGGCGAACGACAAGTTCGCCAAGGACAGCTACCTGATCGAGGTGGCGGACTCGGTGGACGCGCTGAAGGGCAACAAGGCCTTCCGGAAGAACGTCGAGGACGGCACGTTCGACGCCTGGGCGATCAAGATGTCCAAGGCGTTCGACAAGAGCGGGGTGCAGGGCACGCCGACCCTCAAGATGGACGGCAAGAAGCTCACCGCCGAGGGCAGCGAGAACGCCCCCATGACGGTGGCGGACTTCAACACCGCGGTCACCAAGGCGCTGAAGGGCTGATCCACGGCCGGCCCGCGCCGGCTGCCGGGCCGCCCGGCAGGAGATCACGCGGCCGGAGGGGGACCTCGGGCACCACTCCCGGTGTCATCCGGCCAACAGGCGGGCGAACTTCCTGTGTTCGCCCGCCTGTTCGCTCTACTCATCAGTAGGGTGATCGCCCGTGACCAGTCGACAGTTCTCCACCGCGCCCACCCGCCGCACGGTCGTCAAGGCCGCCGCCGCCACCGCGGTCGCCGGCTCCGTGCTCGCCGCCGCCACGAGCGCCCGCGCAGCCGGCGGCCCCGCCTTCCTGCACGGCGTCGCCTCCGGCGACCCGCTGCCCGACGGCATCCTCCTGTGGACCCGCGTCACCCCCGCGCCGGACGCCGTACCGGGCTCGGGGCTGGGCGCGGACACCCCGGTGGTCTGGGAGATCGCCGAGGACAAGGCCTTCTCCCGCGTCGCGGCCCGGGGCACGGCCGTCGCGCGGGCCGGCTCCGACCACACGGTCAAGGCCGACGTCCGGGGGCTGCGCCCGGCCACGGCGTACTTCTTCCGCTTCTCCGTGGCCGACGGCAAGGAGGGTGTCCTCTCCCCCGTCGGCCGTACCCGCACGGCGCCCGCCGCCGGGACCTCGGTCCCGGGAATCCGTTTCGGCGTGGTGTCCTGCGCCAACTGGGAGGCCGGCTGGTTCTCCCCGTACCGCCATCTCGCGGCACGTGCCGACCTGGACGCCGTCCTGCACCTGGGTGACTACATCTACGAGTACGCGTCGGGCAGTTACCCGACCCAGGGCACCGTCGTCCGCCCGCACGCCCCGCTGCACGAGATCGTCTCCCTCGCCGACTACCGGCTGCGGCACGCCACGTACAAGACGGACACCGACCTCCAGGCGCTGCACGCCGCCCATCCGGTGATAGCCATCTGGGACGACCACGAGTTCGCCAACGACGCCTGGTCGGGCGGGGCCGAGAACCACACCCCGGGCACCGAGGGCCCGTGGACGGCCCGGATGGCCGCCGCGAAGCAGGCGTACTTCGAGTGGATGCCGGTCCGCGCCTCCACGGAGGGCACCGTCTACCGACGCCTGCGCTTCGGCGACCTGGCCGAACTGCACCTGCTCGACCTGCGCAGCTTCCGCTCCGAGCAGGCGTCCGTCGGCAACGGAGCGGTCGACGACCCGGAGCGCTCGATCACGGGGCGTGCGCAACTGGACTGGCTGAAGGCGGGACTGACGGCGTCGGACGCCCGCTGGAAGCTGGTCGGCACCTCGGTGATGATCTCGCCGGTCGCCTTCGGGGCGTTGCCGGCCCATCTGCTGGCGCCGCTCGCCGAGCTGCTGGGGCTGCCGGCGGAAGGGCTCGCGGTCAACGTCGACCAGTGGGACGGCTACACGGACGACCGCAAGGAGCTGATCTCCCATCTGCGGGACCACGCCGTGACCGACACGGTCTTCCTGACCGGCGACATCCACATGGCGTGGGCCAACGACGTACCCGTCAAGGCGGCGACGTATCCCCTGTCGGCGTCCGCCGCCACCGAGTTCGTGGTCACCTCGGTCACCTCGGACAATCTGGACGACATCCTGCGGGTGGCCCCCCGGACGGTGTCCGTCGTCGCGGCGACGGCGGTCAAGGCGGCGAACCGCCACGTGAAGTGGGTCGATCTCGACTCGCACGGCTACGGCGTCCTCGACGTGACGGCCGAGCGCTCGCAGATGGACTACTACGCCGTCTCCGACAAGACGGACAAGGGGGCGGCGTCGTCCTGGGTCCGCTCCTACCGCACGCTCAGCGGCACCCAGCGGGTCGAGCGGGTCGGCGCCCCGGTGCGCTGACCCGCCCGGACACCCGTGACGGGCCGCGTCCCCGGGGCGCGGCCCGTTCCCGTGACGCCGTTCCCGTGGCACCGTTCCCGGCGTGGCGCTACAGCGTGGCCAGGAAGCCGAGCGAGACCTTCCAGGTCAGTTCGGCCGCGTCCTGGTCGAAGTCGGGCAGCTCCGGGTCCGTGAACAGGTGTCCGGCCCCCGGGTAGCGGTAGACCTCGACGTCGGCGCCGGTCCGCTGCATCTGGAGGTACCAGCTGGTCTGCCAGTCGTGCGACTCGAACGGGTCGGGGTCGGCCACGTGCAGCTGTACGGGCAGCTCGTCCACCGAGGCGTTCTCCGCGATGTCCGAGGTGCCGTGGAGCAGCAGCAGCCCGCGGGCCTTGGCGTCGCCGAGCGCGAGGGTCTGCGCGACCGACGCCCCGAACGAGAACCCCGCATAGACGAGGCCCTGGTCGGAGTAGGGCGCGGCGGCCAGGACGGCACGCTTGAGCAGCTCGTCCTTGCCCACCTGGTCCTTGAAGGCCATTCCCTCCTCGACGGTGTCGAAGGTGTGCCCCTCGAAGAGATCGGGCACGCGCACCTCGTGGCCGGCTGCGCGCAGCCGGTCGGCAGCCGCGTGCACAGCGGGCCTCAGACCGTAGGTCGAGTGGAAAAGCATGATGTTCATGCGTCCCATGGTGCCAGTTGTGCCCCGATCGCTTGGAGGACGACGGAATGGAGAACGTACTGCGGCCCCTGCTCGTGGTGGGCGGGTCGCTGATCATCACGCTGCTGGTGGGCTGGCTGGTGGACCTGCTGCTGCGCCGCGCCGACAGCCGCCACCACGAGACGCCCTTGTGGGGCCTGCTCCGGCTCTGCCGCCCGCCGCTGCAGGTGGTCCTCTGCACGGCGCTGCTGCGGGCCAGCTTCGGCCAGATCAAGCTGGACGTGGTGCGGGACCACCGGGCGGGGATCGGCCAGGTCCTGACCCTGGTGCTGATCGCGGCGTCGGCCTGGCTGGTGATCCGTGCCGCGGCCACCGTCGTGCAGTCCTCGTACGCCCGTTACGCGACGTCCACCCGCGATCCCGCGCGGGTCCGCCGGGTCCGCACCCAGGTCACCCTGATCCAGCGGGTGGTCACCGCGGTGGTGGCGACGGTCGCGATCGCCGCGATGCTGCTCACCTTCCCCGCGATGCGCACGGTCGGCACCTCGATGCTGGCCTCCGCCGGTGTGATCGGCATCGTCGCCGGTGTCGCCGCCCAGTCGACGCTCGGCAACCTCTTCGCCGGCTTCCAGATCGCCTTCGGCGACATGGTGCGCATCGGTGACACCGTGGTGGTGGACGGGGAGTGGGGGACGGTCGAGGAGATCACCCTGACCTTCCTCGCCGTACGGACCTGGGACGAGCGGCGGATCACGATGCCGGTGTCCTACTTCACGAGCAGGCCGTTCGAGAACTGGTCGCGCGGCGGGGTGCAGATGACCGGCACCGTCTTCCTGCAGCTCGACCACTCGGCGCCGATCGCGGCGATGCGCGAGAAGCTCCGGGACATACTCGGCGAGTGCGCCGCCTGGGACGGCCGCGACTGGTCCCTGGCCGTGACGAACACCACTCCGACGACGATCGAGGTGCGGGCCGTGGTGACCGCGAAGGACGCGGACGACATCTGGACGGTGCGCTGTGCCGTGCGGGAGCAGATGATCGGCTGGCTCCGGGACCACCACCCCTACGCCCTGCCCCGCGTGGTGACGTCGCCCGCGGCGCTGCCGCCGGGCGACCACTGGCGGGAGCTGACGGGCGCGGAGTCCCTCCGGACCCCGTCGGTCGGCAACGTGCCGACCCCGGACAAGGCCCCCCGCACGGGGCGCGGCTGAACCACCGTGCGGCGGTGGCTCCTCAGCGCAGGCTGCGGACGTCGAGGTAGCGCAGCACCCGGTCGACGACCTCCGGGTCCGATCCGGGCTCGCTGCGGGCCGAGAGCACCTCGTGCCGGGCTGCCGACAGCAGCTCGCGCTGCACCCGGCCGAACGCCTTGAAGCGCTCCGCGCGCTGCGCGTAAGCCTCACGCCGCTCGTCGTCGACCATGTCCGGGCTGATCCGGGCCCCGATGTCGTACGCGGCGCGCTGGAGCCTCTCCTGGACCTCCTCGGGGAAGTCCTCGACGCCCTCGATCTCCTTGAGCCGGCGCTTGGCCGCCTTCGCCGCCCGGATCGCGAGTTCCCGTTCCAGGGCCTGTTCCGCGTCCGTGTCGGCCCGGACCCCGAGCTTGCGCACCAGCCACGGCAGGGTCAGGCCCTGGAACACCAGTGTGGCCATGATCACGGCGAACGCGACGAAGATGATCTCGTCGCGGCCGGGGAAGGGTTTCCCGTCGTCCGTCTCCAGCGGGATCGCCAGGGCCAGCGCCACCGAGGCCACGCCGCGCATCCCCGCCCACCACATGACGACGGTCTCGCGCCAGCTGGTGGGGATCTCCTCGCTGTAGTCGCGGCGGGTGTGCAGCCGCTTGGCGAGCCAGGTGGCCGGCAGCAGCCACAGGAGCCGTACGCCGACGACGACCGCGACGATCGCCAGGCCCCAGCCGACGAACTGCAGCTCACGGCCGTCGGCGGTGCCGAACACGCTGTGGAGTTCCAGTCCGATGAGGCCGAAGGCGACTCCGGTCACCAGGGTGTCGACGATCTCCCAGAAGGACCGGCCGGTGAGCCGCCCCAGGACGTCGTCGGCGTCCGCGGTGTGCTCGGCGAGGAAGAGCGCGGTGGTGAGGACGGCGAGGACGCCGGAGCCCATCAGCTCCTCGGCGAGGACGTAGCTGACGAAGGGCACCAGCAGGGTGAGCCCGACCTGGAGCGTGGCGTCGCCCAGCAG
>Ga0164307_10000639_pt1 | contig 15401 bp, 15 predicted proteins | sample Whisoiple_243_MG_FD_110214 | JGI IMG/M metagenome (GOLD analysis project Ga0164307, IMG submission 110214) | Soil microbial communities amended with fresh organic matter from upstate New York, USA - Whitman soil sample_243_MG | ecosystem: Environmental > Terrestrial > Soil > Unclassified >...
CCAATGTGGTGATGATGGGGATGGGCGAGCCGCTCTATAACTTCGAAGCGGTGCGCGACGCTCTGCTGATCGTGTCCGACAATGAAGGCATCGGCATTTCGCGCCGCCGCATCACGTTGTCGACCTCGGGCGTGGTGCCGAACATCGTCCGCACCGGCGACGAGATCGGCGTCATGCTGGCAATCTCGTTGCATGCGGTACGGGACGAATTGCGCAACGAACTGGTGCCGTTGAACCGCAAATATCCGATCGCGGAACTGCTGCAGGCCTGCCGCGACTATCCGGGTTCATCCAATGCGCGGCGCATCACCTTCGAATATGTGATGCTCAAGGATGTCAACGATTCGCTCGACGACGCCAAGCTCTTGGTCAGACTGCTCAAGGGCATTCCGGCCAAGATCAATTTGATCCCGTTCAATCCGTGGCCGGGCACGCGCTATGAATGCTCGGACTGGGACCAGATCGAAAAGTTCTCCGAATATATCTTCAACGCCGGCTACTCCTCGCCGGTGCGTACGCCGCGCGGCCGCGACATTCTCGCCGCCTGCGGCCAGTTGAAATCGGAAACCGAGAAATTGTCGGCGCGCGAGCGGCAGGCGCTGCGCGCGATGGCGATGACGGATTAAGGGACGAAAGAACATCAACACTCGTCATGGCCGGGCTTCCGCTCGCCATGCCCGGGGCGAGCCCGGGCATGACGGTGGAGCAAATCGAGGGGCGCGAATTGGTGGTGGACTAAATCGATGGCATTGATCGGCCGTCTCATCGTCATCGTCTTTGGATTCCTCGCCGCCTGTCTGGTGGCGGGGATGATCGTGGTCGTCGCGGTGCTGTTTCCGGAATTCAGCGATCTCGGCGCGGGCCCGGTCGACGATGGCGCACTGAATGTCATCATAGGGTTCGGATTCATCTTCGTCAGCGGCTTTGCACTGATACCGGCGATGGTGGTCGTCGCGATCACCGAAGCGTTTTATGTCCGGGGTGCGCTGACCTATGCGGTCGGCGGCGGCCTGGTCGGTCTCGCCTGCTATCTCGGCCTGATTCCGTTCAATCCCGACACGCTTCGGTTCGAGGGCATCGTCCGGCGTCATCTCGAAATCATGACCGGCGCGGGGATCGTCGCCGGCATGGTCTATTGGCTGATCGCGGGCCGTAACGCCGGGGCTTGGCGGCAGCCGCCGCGCCCGCTGCGGCCCCCGCCGCCGCTGCCGGCGCAGTCGCCCCGGCCTCCTGCACCGCCGGTTTAGGCCTGAAGCGATTCTTTCACCCTCGCCTTGAGGGGGAGGGCGAACAGCCTTTCCATCGCAAATCTCGTCGGCTAAACCCGGCGACATGAACCGGACCGGACTTTTCGTCGCGCTGTCGCTGGCACTTGTGATCGGATTGGTGTTCGGGATTTATCCCGAACTCGACCTGAAGCTCGCCGCCTTGTTCTACGATCCGGCGACCAAATCGTTTCCGCTGAAACTCAACCCGGCCGCAGCGATCATGCGCGACGGCGCGATGTGGCTCGCATGGGCCCTGGCGTTGCCGGCGCTCGTAACCCTGGCGATCAAGTTCGTGCGGCCGGACCGGCGGCTGCTGATGTCCGGACGCGCGGTCATTTGCCTGCTGCTCACCATGGCGCTGTCGGCGGGGATCCTCACCAATCTCGGCTTCAAGAGTTATTGGGGCCGCCCGCGCCCCGTGACGGTGATTCAATTCAACGGACCCGAGGCGTTTGTGCCGTGGTGGAATCCGAGCGGTACCTGCGGGCGCAACTGCTCGTTCTTCTCCGGCGAGGGCGCCACCGCGTTCTGGACTTACGCGCCCGCGGCGTTGACGCCGCCGGCCTGGCGGCCGCTCGCCTATGTCGGCGCCACCGTGCTCGGCCTGGTCACCAGCGTGCTCCGGATGGCGTTCGGCGGGCATTTTTTCACCGACGTCGCGACCGCCGGGCTGGTCACGTTCCTGCTGATCTGGTTGGTCCACGGTTACATTTATCGTTGGCCGCGAACCCGTCTCTCCGATGAGCGGATCGATGCCACGCTGACGCGAATGGCGCGTCCCGGCTACCGAGTTGGACAGCGTGAGCGTCCTAAGGACGTGCCCATCGGCACGCAATTTGATATCCACGCACGTAAGACTACGAGCGGCATCGCAAATCCCGACCGATTGGAAGTTTGATGAGTACGATCCTGAAAAGCTTGCCCAAAGGAGAAAAGGTCGGCATCGCCTTCTCGGGCGGTCTCGACACCAGCGCGGCGCTGTTGTGGATGAAGCAAAAGGGCGCCCGCGTTTTTGCCTATACCGCCAATCTCGGCCAGCCTGACGAGAGCGACTACACCGAGATTCCGCGCAAGGCGATGCAGTATGGCGCTGAAAAGGCCCGGCTGGTGGATTGCCGCACCCAGTTGGTGCACGAGGGCATTGCCGCCGTGCAGGCCGACGCCTTCCACGTCTCGACCGGCGGCATCGCTTATTTCAACACCACGCCGCTCGGCCGCGCCGTCACCGGTACCATGCTGGTTGCGGCGATGAAGGAGGATGGTGTCAACATCTGGGGCGACGGCTCGACCTTCAAGGGCAATGACATCGAACGTTTCTACCGTTACGGCCTGCTGACCAATCCGAGCCTCAAGATCTACAAGCCCTGGCTCGACCAGCAGTTCATCGACGAACTCGGCGGTCGCGCCGAGATGTCGGCGTTCATGACCTCGCACGGTTTCGATTACAAGATGAGCGCCGAAAAGGCCTATTCGACCGACAGCAACATTCTCGGCGCGACCCACGAGGCCAAGGATCTCGAACGCCTCGACAGCGGCATCAAGATCGTCAATCCGATCATGGGCGTGCCGTTCTGGCGCGACGACTGCAATGTCAAGCCCGAGAAGGTCGCCGTGCGTTTCGCGGAAGGCCAGCCCGTCGCGCTGAACGGGCAGAGCTTCGCCGATCCGGTCGCGCTATTCCTTGAGGCCAACGCTATCGGCGGTCGCCATGGTCTCGGCATGAGCGACCAGATCGAGAACCGGATCATCGAAGCCAAGAGCCGCGGCATCTATGAGGCGCCGGGCATGGCGCTGTTGCACATCGCCTATGAACGGCTCGTTACCGGCATCCACAATGAGGACACGATCGAGCAGTACCGCATCAGCGGCATGCGGCTTGGCCGGTTGCTCTATCAGGGGCGATGGTTCGATTCGCAGGCGCTGATGCTGCGGGAAACCGCGCAGCGCTGGGTCGCGCGCGCCGTCACCGGCGAAGTGACGCTCGAGCTGCGCCGCGGCAATGACTATTCGATCCTGAATACCGAAAGCCCCAACCTCACTTACAAGCCGGAACGGCTCAGCATGGAGAAGGTGGAGGACGCGGCTTTCACGCCGGCCGACCGCATCGGTCAGCTCACGTTGCGCAATCTCGATATCGCCGATACCCGCGTCAAACTGGATCTCTATGCGGATACCGGCTTGCTCTCGAGCGGCGAGGGCTCTTCGATCATCAAGCTGGAGAACGACAAGGACTGAGGCGCTCACAACAAATTCTGCGTCGTCGCCCCGCTTTCGCGGATGATGACGGATTGAGATAGTGAAAATGGCCGGGATTGCTCCCGGCCATTTGCGTTCTTGGCGTGCTTACTGCGGCGGCGCAGTGCCGGGAGGTGGCGGCGGCAGCGATGCGGTGCCGCCATTGAGCAGCGGCGTGATGCGGCGGACGGTGACGCGCCGGTTGACGCGGCTCGGTCCGTCGGTCTGTTCCTTCGGATATTGCGAGCCGTAGCCCTGCGACGTCAGGTTCTCAGCGGGCACCGCGAACTGCTGGGTTAGCAATTCGGCAGCGGATTCGGCGCGGCGATCCGACAGCGAAAGGTTATCGACATCGTTGCCGACCGCATCGGTGTGGCCTTCGATCAGGAACACCTCGCGCGGGTTGCGCTGGATCGCACGATTGAGCCCGTCGGCGATCACCTGCAGTTTCGCAGCCTGATCCGGCGGGACCTCCCACGAGCCGGTTTCGAAGTTGATGGAGTTGAGGTCGATGCTCGGCATCAACATCCGCACCGACGGGCTGTAGCGGATTTCCTCAAGCGAATAACGCCGGTCGATCCGGTCCACCGGCGGCGCCTCCATGGTATCGTAGATCAGATCGGGCGGCGCGTCCGCGGCGTCGACGATGTAGTGATCATAGGGAATGCGGATTATCGGCGGCGGCAGGTCGACATAGAATCCGCCGACCGCGCGCGGATCGCGATAGCTGTTGTCGATGATGATGATCTCGCGACCCTGCTGATCCCGGCGGATCCGGCGCAGCAACTGGCCATCGGGACCGACGGTGGTGATGATCTCGCTGCCGTCGGGACGAATCACGACGGTGCGGGTATCGCCGCCGACATGCTGCGTCTCGATGTCGCGGGCGCCAAAGCGGAAACGATCGACTTCGTTGTGGCGGATGAACGCCCCCCCGCTGGGATCGCGGACGATGACGCGGCCCGGCTCGGTGATGACGGTGCGGCCGCCTTCCTGGATTTCGTGCCGTTCGGAGCGGAAGTCGTTCAGGTTTCGCGGTCCTGGCGCAGCAGCACCTGCGGCGAGCGGCCTCAGGCCCTGAGCAGGCGCCGGCGCTGCCGGCAACGGCGTGGTGACGGTCGGAGCCGCCTGATGGGCGAACGGCGCCCCACCGGGAGCAGCCCCTGTTCCCGCGCCTTGTCCATCTCCTGGTCGTCGTCCGCCTTGTCCCGGTGTCGCAGGGGCGACATTCGGCTGGGCGGGCGCGGCATTGTTCGAAGGAGCCACTTGAGGATTGGAGGGAGCCACCTGGGGCCTGGCTGCATTGGGCGTCGCAGCCGGAGCCTGGGTTTGCGGTGTGACCTGAGGCGTCGTGGTCGGAGGTTCAGTAGAAGGTCTTCCTCCAACGGGCGGCGTCTGGCCCGGCGCCATCCTTTCGTGCTCACGCTCCGCAGGCACGCCCGAAGGCCTGGCACCTGGCGGCGGCGTTTGGCCCGGAGCCATTCGCTCATGCTCACGCTCGGCCGGTGCGCCGGGAGGCGGAGTCGGTGCACGAGGTGCCGCCGGCGGAGGTGAGGCCGCGGGCGGTGTCGGATGGCTGATCTCGGGCTGCGCGTGCGCCGGCGGCGGGGCCGGAGGTGCCGCATGCGGTGAAGGAGGCGGCGCCGGATGCGGCGCTGGCGCGGCCGCGGGCGGCGGCGCGGCACGAGGCGGCGGTGCTGCGGGCGGCGGCGGTGCTGCGGGCGGCGGCGCGGCACGAGGCGGCGGAGCCGCGGGCGGTGCCGGATGCGGAGGAGGCGCGGGCGGAGCAGCGTGCGGTGCAGGTGCAGGCGGAGCCGGCGCGGCGGGGGGAGCAGCATGCGGCGGCGCGGACTTCGGCGGCGCTTCCCTTGGCGGGTGCTTCGGCTTTCCGTCAGGACCCAGTTCTTCCCTGGCCTGCGCGACGACGATTGACGCCGTCTGTGCATGCGATGTGGAGCTTGCGAACTGCATCGCCGTCAAAGCCGTGGTGGCGAGCAGCACGAGACGAAGGTGTGTCATGATGATTGAGATCCCTGGAAAGGTTCTGGCGGCCGAGAAAATTCAACAACCGAATGGCTCGGTTAGCGATCAACGTCCAGCCATTGGGCCGGATTGTGGCGGGAGATAGATTTTATTTCATTCCGGCAATGAGTTGCGGGTGCGATCATTCATTGTGTATTCAGAACGTTGCGCATTCAGAAGACCTCAAATGACGCCTCACGCGACTGCTTGCGGCCCGTCGATCGCGGGATTTGGAGTAGTTGGCCCCTGCGGCCCGCGCACCGGCAATTCGTCCGGCATTTTGCCGGGCAATTCTTCGGGGCGCGGCGTTTCGCCCGGCTCGCGCACTGGGGGAGGTACTTCCGGCCGCGGACTGCCTGGAGGCGCCTCGGGCGGCGGTTCGGTGGGATTTCCCGGCGTTGCCGGGGGGATTTCCGGAGGCTCAATTGGCATTGCGTGCATCGTGAATCAAATTCCACCCTCAGGGTTCATCCCGGCTGGGTCGGCAATAACGGCAGGGATGAAGCGATGTTCCCGCTCGCGGAGGCATGGAACCTGCGACATTCGCTCGCGGGACCGGGTGCGCGTCATGTTTTTAACAGCAACGTGTTGCTGCGGGTCCTGCCAGCCTCGGCATAGCCCCGCGATCGCATGTCGGCGATGCAATCGGCCTGCCATTCGTTGCGCGACAGATGTTCGATCACCACCGCGCGCGGCCAGAGCGACGGCGGCGCTTGCTTGAAAAAGCCGGTCAGCACCCGGTCTTCGTAGCCCTCGACGTCGATCTTCAGCGCATCGATGCGAGTGACGCCGGCCTCTGCAAGGATGCGCTGCAGCCGCAGCGAAGGCACCTTGATGGCGTTGTTGGCGCGGTCGCCTGACACGATGTGGCTGGCGCCAAGGTTGTCGCCGTCGGTTTCGATCATCAGTTCGCCGTCGGACGATCCGGCCGCGGCAGCAACCAGCGCCACTTGCGTGAAGGCGGAAGCAGCGCAGTTGAACGAAAGCCGTGCATGCGTGACAGGATGCGGCTCGACCGCGATCACCTTGCCGCTCGGGCCGACATGACGCGCCAGCGGCATGGCGTAGGTGCCGACATTGGCGCCGACATCGACGCACACCCCGCCCGGAGGCGTATGTGATCGCAGAAAATCCAGTTCCTCGATGTTGTAATCGGGATTGAACAGGGCGCCGCGCTCGGTGGCGCTGGCCTGATGATAGAATCGGAACGAGGCCCCTTGGTAGTGCACGTCGATCGGACCGGCGCGTAGCAGATTGACCAGCCGCGACAGCATCGGCCGGAACGCGCCGCGCTTCAGCCGCGTGCGCCGGGCAAGATCGATGACGGCCTGCTGCGCGGCGTTCGGCGCGAACGCCCCGAACGGCGGCGCCGTCAGATCGTTGGCCGCGGTCGCAATAGAAGGATGCGTCGGTGTGGTCAAAAAAGCCTCGCGGGAGCAGCGGAGACGACGCCTGCATAGCCGGTTTTGCTCAGCGTTCCAACGTGGGTGAGGCGGCGAACTGCAGCGCAATTCGTCATGCCCGGGCTTGTCCCGGGCATCCACGTCTTAACAGCATTGCGGCGAGGAAGACGTAGATGGCCGGGACAAGCCCGGCCATGACGAAAAAATTGCCTTTAGCGAGCCGTAGCTAAATCTGCCGCTCGACCATTTTCAACTTAAGCTCGGCGATCGCCTCGGAGGGATTGAGACCCTTCGGGCAGGCCTTGGCGCAGTTCATGATGGTATGGCAGCGGTAAAGCCGGAACGGATCCTCGAGATTGTCCAGCCGCTCGCCGGTAGCCTCGTCGCGGCTGTCCTTGACCCAGCGCGTCGCCTGCAGCAAGGCGGCGGGGCCGAGGAAGCGTTCGCTGTTCCACCAGTAGCTCGGGCATGAGGTCGAGCAGCAGGCGCAGAGAATGCATTCGTAGAGGCCGTCGAGCTTTTCGCGGTCCTCGTGGCTCTGCTTCCATTCCTTCTGCGGCGTCGGCGTGGTGGTCTTCAGCCACGGCTCGATCGAGGCGTATTGCGCGTAGAAATTGGTGAGGTCGGGCACGAGGTCCTTGACCACCGGCTGGTGCGGCAGCGGGTTGATCTTGACCGCGCCGTCCTTCACGTCATGCATTGAGCGGGTGCAGGCCAGCGTGTTCTGGCCGTCGATGTTCATGGCGCAGGAGCCGCAGACGCCTTCGCGGCAGGAACGGCGGAAGGTCAGCGTCGGATCGACGTGGTTCTTGATCCAGATCAGGCCATCGAGCACCATCGGGCCGCAATCATGGATGTCGACGTAGTAAGTATCGACGCTGGGATTTTTGCCGTCGTCCGGATTCCAGCGATAGACGTGGAATTCGCGCGTGTCGGTCGCGCCCGCCGTCTTCGGCCAGGTCTTGCCGCCCGTGATCTTCGAATTCTTCGGAAGCGCGAATTCAACCATGCTTTGAGGCCTTCGTTGTCCTGGCTTCTCAATATACCCGCGCCTTCGGCGGGATGTACTGAACGTCATTGGTCATGGTGTAATCGTGCACCGGGCGATAATCGATTCTGGTCTTGCCCCTGTCCCCGAGCCAGGCCAGCGAGTGCTTCATCCACTTCTTGTCGTCGCGATCGGGAAAGTCCTCCCGCGCATGCGCGCCGCGGCTTTCGGTGCGGTTCGCTGCCGAGTCCATTGTCACAACCGCCTGCGCGATCAGATTGTCGAATTCGAGTGTCTCGACCAGGTCGGAATTCCACACCAGCGAGCGATCGCTCACCGAAACATCGCCGATGCTGCCGTGAACCTGGTGGATCAGGTTCTGGCCTTCGCTGAGGATTTCGCCGGTGCGGAACACCGCGCAATTGTTCTGCATCACATGCTGCATGCTGTCGCGCAGTTTCGCGGTCGGGGTGCCGCCGGAGGCGTAGCGATAGTGATCGAGCCGTCCGAGCGCCTTGTCGGCGGAATTGGCCGGTAATTCCGGCTGCTTGCCGTTTGGCGTCAGCTTCTCGGCGCAGCGCAGCGCGGCGGCGCGGCCGAACACCACGAGGTCGATCAGTGAGTTGGAGCCAAGCCGGTTGGCGCCATGCACCGAAACGCAGGCGGCTTCTCCAATCGCCATCAGGCCCGGCACCACGGCATTGTTGTCGCCCTTGACCTTGGTCACCACTTCGGCGTGGAAGTTGGTGGGAATGCCGCCCATGTTGTAGTGCACGGTCGGCAGGATCGGGATCGGCTCGCGGGTGACGTCGACATTGGCGAAGATCTTCGCCGATTCGGAAATGCCGGGCAGTCGCTCCTGCAGTACCTTGGGATCGAGATGATCGAGGTGCAGGAAGATGTGGTCCTTCTTCTTGCCGACGCCGCGGCCTTCGCGGATTTCGATGGTCATGGCGCGCGACACCACGTCGCGCGAAGCGAGGTCCTTGGCGGACGGCGCATAACGCTCCATGAAGCGCTCGCCCTCGGAGTTGACGAGATAGCCGCCTTCGCCGCGCGCGCCCTCGGTGACGAGGCAGCCCGCGCCGTAAATGCCGGTCGGATGAAACTGGACGAACTCCATGTCCTGCAGCGGCAGGCCGGCGCGCAGCGCCATCGCGCCGCCGTCGCCGGTGCAGGTATGGGCCGAGGTGCAGGAGGCGTAGGCGCGGCCATAGCCGCCGGTCGCGAGAATGGTGGTTTGCGCGCGGAAGCGATGCAGCGTGCCGTCGTCGAGCTTGAGCGCGATCACGCCGCGGCAGGTGTCCTGATCGTCCATGATCAGATCGATGGCGAAGAATTCGATGTAGAATTCCGCAGCATGCCGCAGCGCCTGGCCATACATGGTGTGCAGCATGGCGTGGCCGGTGCGGTCGGCGGCGGCGCAGGTTCGCTGCGCCTGGCCCTTGCCATAGTCCAGGGTCATGCCGCCGAATGGCCGCTGATAGATCTTGCCATCCTCGGTGCGCGAGAACGGAACGCCCCAATGCTCCAGCTCGTAGACCGCGGCCGGCGCGTTACGCACCATGTATTCGATCGAGTCCTGATCGCCGAGCCAGTCCGATCCCTTGACGGTGTCGTACATGTGCCAGCGCCAGTCGTCCGGATGCATATTGCCGAGCGAAGCGGAGATGCCGCCTTGCGCGGCGACGGTGTGCGAGCGGGTCGGAAACACCTTGGTGATGCAGGCGGTGCGCAGGCCCGCTTCGCTGCAGCCGACCACGGCGCGAAGACCGGCGCCGCCGGCACCGACCACCACGACATCGTAGGTGTGATCCTCGATCGGATAGGATTTTCCGTTGCTGGCCGGACCGCCGCTGCCGTTTCCGGCCTTTCCGTTGCCATCGGTCATGGATTACACTCCCGATGACAATTTCAGGATCGCGTAGATCGAGGCCAGCGCCACCGCGCTGCAGAAGAAATTGTTGGCCATGATGGAAGCGAGCTTCAGCTTCTCGCCATGGATGTAGTCCTCGATCACCACCTGCATGCCGATCTTCATGTGCCAGGCGCTTGCGATGATGAACAGCAGCATGACGATCGCGATCGGGGGCGAGCCGAGGATCTGCGCCGCGCCGGCCTGGTTGCGGCCGAGCAGCATCATGACAACCACGATCACCGGCGCCATCAGCAGTACCATCGCCACCGCGGTGACGCGCTGGCGCCAGAAATCGGAGGTGCCGGAATGCGAAGCGCCGAGATTGCGCACGCGCCCCAGCGGCGTCCGCATCGATTTCGCCGGAGAATCGGGCGCGCTCATCGGCCGCCTCCGATCGCATAGGCCGCGATCCACAGCAGCACGGTCAGCGAGATGCCGCCGATCGCGGCGCCCCAGGTCAGCGCTTCGCGCTCGTTGACCTTGAAGCCATAACCGAGGTCCCAGACGAAATGCCTGATGCCGCTGAGCATATGATGCAGCAGCGCCCAAGTATAACCGAACACGATCAACCGGCCGATGATATTTGAGGTGAAAGCCTGCACATTGGCGTAGGCTGCAGGACCGGTAGCGGCTGCGATCAGCCACCATGCTAAAACCAGCGTGCCGAAATAGAGCGCGACGCCGGTGGCGCGGTGGATGATGGACAGCGCCATTGTCAGCGTCCAGCGGTAGACCTGCAAATGCGGCGAAAGCGGACGTTCGATCCTGGCGGTCATCGGCGGCTTTGCGGTTGGCGGGCCTGCGCGGGCCCTTATTTGCGGAATCGCATAGCGTAATTCTATTTACGAACTCGAAACCGCCAGTGCAACGGCGAAAATCAGCAATAGCGAACCAGAGTTCATCCCTACGCATGAGCCTTGCAGTTTCGGGCATTGACCACGGAATCCACCTCGACGGCCGGGTTACCCGAAGCACGATTCACGATCGCTCCGTTCAAGCGCGAAGCCGGATAAATCGAATATAACGGCCGCAGGACTAGGAGGTCTTCCGAGCTTGTTGGACAGGCGTTGCTGCTGACTGAGATCGGCGCTCTGCCGGTTTTCTGGGCAGGTGTTTGCAATAAGCGCCGCCGGCCTCGGAGTTGCTGGCTCGCCAGCGTTCGGCGTGATCGACCGCGGGCGGCGCTTGCATGGCGCATCTTGAAACGCGCGTCTCGGCGGTCATCTTCAAGGTCGTCGGTAGCCGGCTCGTGTCAAGCCTACTGCAGGGGATCTCGGAAGCTAGCGGCGGGAATTTGCCCGCGCTAGATCGTTTCGCTGCGCGCCATTTCGTCGACTTCGCTAGCGCTATATCCCAGCAGGTCGGTCAGAACCTCGCGCGTGTGCTCGCCAAGCCGGGGCGGCGCGACGTAGGTATCGAGCGGGGTACCGCTGAGATGCATCGGGTTCTTGATGGTCTTGACGATGCCGGCGTTGGCATGCGGCATCTCGGCAATCATGTCGCGCGACTTCAGCACGTCGCTTTCGCAGACTTCGCCGACGGTCCTGATCGCGCCGCTCGGAATGCCGGCAGCGTCCATCAACGGCAGCCATTCGTCGCGGGCGCGCTGCCTGATGATGTCCTTGACCAGGGGAACCAGGATGTCGCGATTGCGAACACGGTCGGCTGCCTTGGCAAAACGCGGATCGTCGGTCAGTTCCGGCCGCTCGACCACGCTGCAAAAACGTTTCCACAATTCGTCATTGGCGACGCCGAGGCTGATCCAGCCATCGCTCGCCTCGAACGTCTCGTAGGGAACGATGGTCGCATGCGCATTCCCGCGGCGCTTCGGCGACACGCCGGTCGCATAATAGATGCTGGCGTTGAAGGTGAGCAGCGAGGCGACCGCTTCGTACATCGATACGGCAACGTGCTGACCGCGCCCGGTTGCCCTGGAGGCGTAGAGCGCGGCGAGAACGGCTTGCGATCCGTTCAATCCGGAGACGAGATCGGCTATCGAGGTGCCGACCTTGTAGGGCGCGCCGTCGGCTGCACCGGTCAGGTCCTGGATGCCGGCCTCACCCTGCACGATGACGTCGTAGCCGGGACGGTCCTTGTGCAAACCGGTATTGCCGAATCCGGAAATCGAGCAATACACCATCGCCGGCCGGCGTGCGCAGACGGCGGCATAGCTGAAGCCGAGGCGATCCATCGCGCCCGGCCGGAAATTTTCGACCAGGACGTCCGACTTGTCGATCAGCCGCCAGAGCACCTCGCGGCCACGCTCACTTTTCATGTCGAGCGTAATGCTTTTCTTGTTGCGGTTGACCGACAAAAAATAGGCCGCTTCATCGCCTTGATAGGGTGGCGCGAATGCGCGCGTGTCGTCGCCTTCGACGGGGCGCTCGACCTTGATTACCTCGGCGCCGAGATCGCCGAGCTGCATGGTGCAGAACGGCCCCGACAGTACGCGGGTCAAATCGACGACACGTAATCCTTCAAGCGGACGCATGCGCTTCTTGCCTCATTTGCCGCGATAACGATTTTGGGGAATTTGCCGGCTGCAATATCACGCCCGCAACTTGCATTTCAATAGCGGCTGGACTGTCACCGGGTATGACGGACATACGTATCGTCGACTCCATTGATGATCCGGTTAAATCCCTGCCGGGATGTTCGGACGCCATCCTGGCGATGCGGCACACGGATGCCGCTGAAAATAGTTTCAAAATCACGATAAGTTATTTTTCGAAACCGGCCGAAAAGCCTCCCGTAACTCGGCCAACGACGGCGCAGTCCGACCCTTGGCTCTCACCCTTGGCTCTCATCGCCGTTGTTATCACGATCTCCGGCGAACCGGCCGGTCCTCAAATCCATCGGGAGACATTCCATGTCCAAGCGTATTGCATTTCTTTCCGCCGTTGCGTTCGGCGCGCTCGCCGTCACTGCCAGCATCGTTGCGCCGGTCAGCGCGCAAGACAAGATGATGTCCGGCGAAAAGACCATAATGGTCGGCGGCGCCGCGATGTTCCCCTCGAAGAACATCATCCAGAACGCGCTCAATTCAAAGGACCACACCACGCTGGTCGCGGCGGTGAAGGCCGCCGGTCTGGTCGGGACCCTGGAAGGCAAGGGTCCGTTCACGGTATTCGCGCCGACCAACGCCGCTTTCGGCAAGCTGCCGGCCGGCACTGTCGATACGCTGGTTAAGCCCGAGAACAAGGCGACCCTGACCAAGATTCTCACCTACCACGTCGTCCCTGGGAAGCTCGAGGCTTCCGACTTGACCGACGGCAAGAAGCTCAAGACCGTGCAGGGCGAAGAGCTGACCGTGAAGCGCTCGGGCGACAAGATCATGATCATCGACGCCAAGGGCGGCTCCTCGACCATCACGATCGAGAACGTCAATCAGTCGAACGGCGTGATCCAGGTGATCGATACCGTCCTGATGCCCTCGTAACATTGCAAATGTCCCGACTTTCCCCACCGGGACAGGCGACCGCGGGCCGGGGAAAACCCGGCTCGCTTTTTTGTGAACGTTTGACGGCACACATATGTCGATTTGAAAGCCTCTGGCGCAGTAACGAAACATCGGTCCCCGCCGTATCAGGGAGTACCGGTTGAACCCATGACGGAACTGCCATGTCCACTGTCCTGTCCACGATTGCAGCCAGCGATGAGCATACGACGCGCGGCACCAAAGTGATCCAGCCCGGCTGGGTCCGGGCGATGCACTGGATCAATGCGGTTGCGATCGGTCTGATGATCACCTCGGGCTGGCAGATCTACAATGCGTCGCCGTTGTTCGGCTTCAGCTTTTCTTCCTCAATCACGCTGGGCGGCTGGCTTGGCGGCGCGCTGCTCTGGCATTTCGCCGCGATGTGGTTGCTGATGGTGAACGGCCTGCTTTATCTCGGTTTCGGGATCGCTACCGGCCGTTTCCGCAAGAAGTTGCTGCCGATCACGCCATCCGGACTGATCGCCGACACCAAGGCGGCGCTCACCCTCAAATTGTCGCATGACGACCTCAGCCGATACAACAGCGTGCAGAAGCTGCTCTATAGCGGCATTATCGTGGTTGGCATCGTCATCGTCCTTTCCGGACTTTCGATCTGGAAGCCGGTGCAGCTGCAATATCTGACGGCGCTGTTCGGCGGCTATGATTTCGCCCGCTATGTCCATTTCGCGTGCATGGCGGCGATCTGCGGATTCCTCGTGGTGCATGTCGTGCTGGCGCTGCTGGTGCCGAAAAGCCTGCGCGCGATGGTGATCGGACGCTAGAGCATGATCCGGAAAAGCGGGAGCCGGTTTTCCGGCAAGGTCATGCTCAGAAATAGATTCGAGGAGACGGGTTATGGACCGCATGCGCTCGCTTCTGATTCCAGGCGTCGACAAGAAGCTGCTGGTCAAGGACGCTCAGAAGGTGATGCCGGATCTGGCGCGAAGGCGCTTCATCGCTGGCGGCGCCAGCCTTGGCGCGCTGACGCTGCTGACCGGCTGCAACGTGTCGGACAGCTTCTCGGCCGAAGACATGCTGATTCGGATCTCGAAGTTCAATGATGCCGTGCAGGCGTTGATGTTCAACCCGGATGCGCTGGCGCCGACGTTCCCGGAAAGCGCGATCACCAGGCCGTTTCCGTTCAATGCCTATTACGGACTCGACGAGGCGCCTGATGTCGACGGCAAGACGTGGAAGCTCGAGGTGCGCGGTCTGGTCGACAACAAGAAGTCATGGACTTTGGACGAGCTTTATCAGTTGCCGCAGGTCAAGCAGGTCACCCGCCACGTCTGCGTCGAGGGCTGGAGCGCGATCGGGAGCTGGACCGGCACGCCGCTGCGCGATTTCTTGAAATTGATCGGCGCGGACACCCGCGCCAAATATGTCTGGTTCCAGTGCGCCGACAAGGACGGCTACAATTCGCCCCTCGACATGCGTAGCGCGCTGCATCCGCAGACCCAGATGACGTTCAAATTCGCCGACGAAATCCTGCCCAGGGCTTATGGCTTCCCGATGAAGATCCGTGTGCCCACCAAACTCGGCTTCAAGAACCCGAAATATGTGCTGTCGGTGGAAATCACCAACGACTACAAGGGCGGCTACTGGGAAGATCAGGGATACAACTCGTTCAGCGGAAGTTGAACGAGCGAATAGCGAATGGTGAGTGGCGAATAGGGAATAAGGAAACGCTACTCGCTACTCGCCCTCTCCAGCTTCTTCTGAAACGCCGAGGCGGCCGCGGCGATCACCAGCATCGCCGCGCCCGCATTGAGCGCGTAGGACAGGTTGCCGAGCGCATCGGTTATGGCCCCGGTCACAACCGGTCCAAGCGTCTGGCCTGTTCCGAACGCAATGGTCAGCGCCGCGATCGCGGTGGGCCAGGCGGCGGGTGGATAGTTAAAACGCACGAATACTGTGGTCGAGGCGACCACGGCGAAGAACGCAACGCCGAACACCAGCGCTGACATGGCGATCAGTACCGCGGAGTGGCCGAACAGCGGCAGCGCCGCGCCGACGGCATTGACGGCGAGGATGATCGCGGTGCTGCTGCCGCCATTGTCGCGCGCCAGCACGCGGCGCCAGACCCAAG
>Ga0164307_10000643_pt1 | contig 15335 bp, 18 predicted proteins | sample Whisoiple_243_MG_FD_110214 | JGI IMG/M metagenome (GOLD analysis project Ga0164307, IMG submission 110214) | Soil microbial communities amended with fresh organic matter from upstate New York, USA - Whitman soil sample_243_MG | ecosystem: Environmental > Terrestrial > Soil > Unclassified >...
ACGTAGTCCGCCGCGAGCCCGAGCGTGGTCGAGAACGGATCGAGGCGGTTGTACGCGTAATAGCGATCCCCGATCTTGAACGAATACGGTTGCCAGCCGTCCGCCTCCAGCAGGCGCCGAGCGTTCTTGTCGGCAGGACCCGCGCCCGTAATGTGACCCTGTTGGGCGAGCTGAACCGCGAGCATTGTCGCCCCTGAACCGACGCTAGCACGCGCCACGGCGAGATCGCGTCGGGCACCACCTGCAGCGATGTCCGCGCGCCATTCCTTGAGCAGCGGCGCGGCGGGCGACCGCTCAACAGCGAACTTAAGCAGATTGGTCGGAGTGCGGACGAACGGCACCAGCAGCTTGAGCGCAGGAACCTTGTTGAGGAACGCCATGCCGGTATTGCCAGCCGGTCCAAGTGGCCGCTGGAACGTGACATAACGCCCATAGTCGAACGCCTTGTCGATCATGTCCGGCGTTGGATTGGCCGATAGCTCGGCAGCGCGCTTGCGCGCAGCGCTGCCCGTCAAGCCCTCCTGCGCTGCTTTACGGACCGACAGGCCAACGATCTCCATGCGGCGAGCAGCGGCTTTGAAAAACTCGTCCTCAGCCGACAGCAGGCGCGTGGGCGTCCGCACTACAGCGCCAGCAGGACCGCCAATTGCGCGTTTCCCGAGTTCGGGGACCTTGCCGTAGAAGTCGCTCGTTTCTCCGGTCCGCATTGTCTTCGCGAACTGGCGCAAGCCCTCCATCGTGCCTTGCATCCAGCCAACGACGCGGGCGCCGGTTTCGGAGAACATCACCCTATCGGCTTCGCGACCCTGTACGAGCCGCCGAGGCGCGCCAATGACCGCGGCAACACCATGCTCCGGGATTTGCGCGAGCGATGTCAGAAGGTTCGACGTGACGTTGACCGCGTGCGTGCGCGGCCCGGACAGCAGCGCGTTGTACCAGAGCTCAAGCGCCATATCCTTCCGCGTCGGCTTCGTCAGAACCTCGACGGCGCTGTTTAGGCGCTGCGGATCGGCGGCATTCTCTACGATCACATCAGCCGCGCGCTGCATACCCTCGGCCCCGCCGCTCTCGTCGATCAGCTGCTTGAGGACATCGGCGCGGACGGCGCGGCTGTCGGCGGTCATGCGGAACTGCTGGAGCGCCCTGCCCGCTTCAGCCGTCGCACCGCTCACCTGCTCTTGAATGGCTGCGTGCCGCACGAGCGCCCGTTGGAACGCGGCCCTATCCGCATCCGAGACTGTGCCATCAGCAACCCGCGCCTGCATCCGACGCGCCATGTTGACCAGCTCGTTGCCGGACTTCGCGAGGATCTGCCGTGCGGCCAACGCTTCTTCCGCGTTGAACGCCTGACCCCGGCGACGCTTGAGCAGGTCGGCGGGCTTCATGTTCAGGTCGCTCGCGAGCGCTTCCGTTTCCGCCTGGGTGACCCGCCCGCGCGTTGTCGCGTCGAAGCCGCCATTGAAGCGCTCGACGTTCACCAGCGCGCGCTTGATCTCCTGCGGAGAATCGAGCTTCTCGAGCCGGATATTGCCCGCAAAGTCGGGCGCGTTCTCGCCCCATTCGGAATAGGCTTCAACCGGCGCAGCGTTGGCCTCGATGTCCGTCAGGCTGGCTGGTTCGCTGCGGTCGGACATTATGGGCGCGCCGCGTTCACGTGCGCCCTCGACCGCATAGCGCTGCTGACGCGCGTTCTGATACGCCGACACCTCGCCAGCGTCTTCCGGCAGGAAGCGGCGATTAGCGCCCGTGTGCGTGTCGTTCAGCGCGTCAAGGAACTCATCCACGGACGGCGGGCCATCGGGATGGTCGGGGAAGTAACCTTCCTCCCACGCCCGTTGGGCTGCGCGGTCGTAGTTCATCCCCCCATTCGAGACGAGCGGCCCGAACCGGTTTTCTCCCTGCGCGAAGTCGAGCGCGCGGGGGTCGTTGTTGATGCCGTAATGCTCCAGTTCGCCGCCTTGCGCCCTGATGCCGCCCTTCGTGCGCAGCCAGGTCACCAGATCGAGTGGACCGCGCTTGCGCAGGACCGTGCCGGTTTCCGGATGCTGGATACCGCGCGAGGCCAGAGCGGCGTTTTCGTCCGGAGCCTTCACGGTGGCATAACGTCCCCGCTCGATTGCTGCGGCCTCGTCCACGTCGGCGACACGGCTTGAAGGGATCGGCAGCAGTTCGCCGGGTTGGATCCGCTCCGCTGCCTGCATCCGCGCCGCATCGGTCGGTCCCATGTTCATCGGGCGCGCGCCGGTCACGTCGATGCGATCGACAACGCGCGGGCCGTTCAGCGTCGGGGCCGGCGTTTCGTTCGCCTTCCCCATGCGGCCAATAGGCTTGGGTAGCAACGAGCCAGGGGGCAGACCGAAGCCGCCGACGCCGTACACGGGCTTGCCCGCCTCGCCACGACCGCCAACGTCGATCCAGTCGGGATTACGCGGTTGTTTCGGGTTTGCCATGCCTTCGATGGACATGCGCCCTAGAATGCTCGTCTGTTCGGGATCGAGCGCGATAATGACTCTGTGTCGCGGCCCGTCACCAACGCGCCCGCCGCCGATGTGTGTTATTCCGTCATAGCCCATCGAGCGAATGGCGGAATCCATCATCTCGGCGCCTTCCCACCTGGGGACCTGAAGCGAAGACACAAAATCTTCCGCTTCCCGCCAAGCCTGTTCGTTCGTGGTACCCGGCGACAACTTCGGCGCGTCCTCGCCCCAAGCCGCCCAGGCGCGCGCCCAGCGTTCGGGATCGGCGGGCGCGTCCATGTCGAGCGGGTTCTTCACCTGTTGGCGAACCGCGTAAACTGATCTGTCGGCATCAGCGCCCAGCCGCTTTGCACCCTTGGAGGTGTACGAGGCTGCGATGCCGGGATTGTCGGTCAAATAGGTGCCTGTTCCAAAGAGCCCGTACCCGCTTCGCCCGTAAGGATCGAACTCGCTTATCGTCCCGTTCGGCGAGCCGTGCAGCATCACATCGGGCAGATCGCCGTTAGCTGCATTCACGCCTTGGGTTCGGGCCCACTGCTCGACTTGAGCCGAAATTTCTTCAGGCGTCTGCGGCGCGACAGGGGGGCGCACCCGAGGGGACGTGACCACGCTTGGCCCGCGAAACGGAGATGGCTGGAAGCCGCCCAACCCCGGAATATCGATGCGGTCCGGTGTCCGTGCCGCATCGCTCAATCCGCCGGTCACAGCATCTGCCGTCTCGTTCTGGTCGAGTTCGAATGCAGCGTCCGCAGCCACGCCGGCAGTGCGCGGACGCGACGGGATCAACCGCTTGATGCCGCCTGCAACCACCGGCAGCAGCGCGCCAGCAGTCAAGCCGATAGTCCCCCCGAGAGGCGCGCCGATTGCTGCGCCCTCAACCCGGTTCCCGATAGTCCCTTCGCCACCCATGAACCCGGCTAGGCCGCCCTCGGCAGCGCCGACCTGTGCAATGCGGTTCCGCACGGCAGCACGCGCCGCAGCTTCAGCCATCGCGCGGCTCGCGCCCGCGCGCAGTTCATTCGCGGCGACCCGGAAGCCGAGGCCCTCGACACTTGCGCCGGGGAGAACAAGGCCGCTGGCGACTTGCCCCCCAGCCCGGGCCCACGGATGGGCCGCGGAATCGTGGTTCAGTATGCTCCGGTTTTGGGCAACGTTGTTCCAGTATATATCCGCCCAACGTCTATCCGAGTTAAAGATATTCTCGCGGCCCTGCGTCCCCCCGAGCGCGTCAACATGGCCGCCGATCTCGTCGAGCGCATTGAATGGATCGGCGAACCCGCGCGCGGCAGCGCCGGTTGAACCATCGCCCGGATCGGTGATCGGCTGCGGTCCGTCGCGATAGATGATCTCATCACCCGCGACTTGCTCCGGGTGTTTCTTCCGGTTGGCGATGAACTTGCGCACCACTGCGGGATCAGTCTGGAACCCGTTGGCGTGCGCATATTCCGCGAAGTCGGCTTCGGTGGAATTTGGATCTTTCGCGAGCTTGACCCAGCCTGCGGCTATTTCCGGCCGCAACCCCTGAAACGGCGTCGGTTCGTCGGAGAAATAGACGTCGCCGCCCTTCACGCCCGGGTCGAGGTCAACCGGCTTTGCCCACGGATCGGGCGCACCCTTGCGATAGGACTGCGGCGCCTGGAACGTGTTGCCCCACGCACCAATACGATTGAGCCGCGCGAGCCGTTCGGCTTCCATGTATTCGCCGAGCTTGATTGGATCGCCCTTCAAGTACTGCGGCTCAGCCACGCCGAAGCCTTCACGAAGCATGGTTTGCCCCACGTCGCGCCCGCCCTTCGTCATCGTCACGACCGGACGCCCGTACGTCTGGCCGCCCACCGAAGCAGCAAGCGAACCCGGCTGCGCGAGGGGCACGAATGCATTCCGAGACTGCACGCCGATGGGGACAAGCTGTCCGCCCGGCGTCTGCGCCTGTTGCCCAAGCTCGAACGAGTCGTAACCGAACATGCGCGCATTGTTGCCGCCCGCCGTGCGATACGTGTCGCCGTCGTGCGCCTGCCCCGTGGGCTGGATGGACGGGAGCAAGGCACCGGGCCGCCCCGGCTGTGTCGTGGGCTGCGCAGCCACAGGGGTAAAGCCCGGGGGTGGCGGCGGAATGTCCTTGTCTTGGCGCCGAAAGCCGGGAGGTGGCGGGGGAACCTTGCTCACTTCGACGGCACCCAAGCCTTGCCGTTCCACACTACCTTGTTGCCGTGCGCGTCAACAGCAGTCGGAGGAGCGGCGGCGGGTCGCGCTGAAGCCGGGGTGGAGCTTCCGCCGCTGCCGAACAAGCCACCGGCACGGCGACCGCGATAGTATTGATCGACAACCGCCTGTTCAGACGGTGAGAGCGTGCCGCCTTTCGCCTGCTTCTCCAGCAGCGGAGCCACGACCGCCGAAGGCGAGCGCGGCGGAGTTGTGGCCTTTGGCGCCGTCGTGCGCGGATGCGCGTCACGATAGGTAGGCGAACCCCGCAGAGACATGCGGTTCGATTGGCGCACGCCCTCGATTCCGATGCGGTTGCCCTGGCGGATACCCTCAAGTCGGCTGTCATACCCGAACGCGGTCGGTCCGTTCCCGCGCAGAATGTAATCCTGCATAGCGGTTTGCCCCTCGTCCGTATTGGGATCGAGGCCCAGCGCCTTCACGTATTCTTCTTCGGGGCTGAGGCCCTGATAGAGTAGCGACGTTTGACCGGTAGTCGGATCGTAGCGCGTAAGTTCGTTGCCGACATTGCGGATCACGGGTCGGTTCGCCGTGTAGTCGCGGTCTTCAACCTGCCAAGAGCGATCCTCATCGCGTACCCGCTGACGCTCGGCGGCCTCGGCCCGCTGGCGTTGCCAGTACATACGGTTCTGAATTGTCGCCATCGCTGCGGGGTCGCCATTGCTGGCCGAGTAGTTAATTGCCACGTCCCCAAGGAAGCGCAGCAGCTTTCCGCCGAGCCCCCCGTGCTGGAAGAAGCCGGGACGCTTCTGCGCCATCTGCGCATCGCCTGAGACACCCGGCTGCACCATCGGCATTTGCTGGGTTTGCGGCGTTGCAGACCGCCCAAAGATGCCTCCGGCTTGCTGCTGCTCCCTGCCGAGCTGGGACGTGGGCGGCGGGGTGTCCTGCATCATACCGAGGCCCGAGCTGACGCTGTAGGGCAGCTTCGAAACCGGCGTGTGCCGCGACGTGACCGGGAGTTTGCCGGTAATAACGGACGTGTTGCCGGAAGCGAGATCGTCGGGCGTGAGGTAGCGGGGGGCATAGGGCACAGAGCGCCTCCTAATGGACCGTAATGGGTTCGACGGGTGCCTGCGCGGCGTCACACGCGACGACTTCGGCAATGGCATCGTCCGAGGCCATGTCGACCAGTCTGGAGAAGTCGGCGAACATCGCGTCGTAGTCCGGGAGGCCTTCAGCCTTGGCCTGCGCCATGCCGTCGCGGAGCACCTCCAAAGCTTGGACTTCGTAGGCGTGTATCCGGGCGCTATCGCCCATCTCCTGCGCAGCATCGCCCATCAGGCTCAGCAGGTTGAGGACCGTTCCCTTGTCGCAGAGGTTGCCGTGGGCCATCGCGAGTTGCGCGAATGTCATCGCCCAGGACATCGCCTCCCAGAACGTGGCGCGGCCCTCGTTGTACGCCTCGATTGAAAGCGTGCAGAGCTTGCGCTGAGCGACGAGATCCCCGCACGCCGCGAGCGTCATCAAGTCGGGTTCGGCGATGAGGCGGGCGGTTTGTTGCTGGTCCACCATCAGGCCCTCCGGTAGGCCTGAACGACAAGCAGCACGCCGACACGCTCAAGCCCGGTGATCCCCGACCAGTCCCCCGAAATACCACCGGGGATGGCTGCGGCGAGGCTGGGAACGACAGCCGCGCATGCGTCGTCGTCATCGTCCGCGGAATGGCTGGCGAGTGTCGAGGCGACCGTCTCATAGGCCGCCTTGTTCGATGCCTGAGCCCACTGCGTGATAGAACCGCCGCGATAGCTGAAAGCAGCCTGCGCCGCGTAAAAGATACCTTCTCCAGTCATGTGAGCACCTTCGTGCTTGCCGCCGCCCACTGGCGGAGGTCGTTGAAGTTGCCGAGCGTAAATTTCGGTTCGTTGGCCGTGAACGAAACCGTCCAGTCCTGATCCTTGTACTGGCCGTTTACCGCAGCACCGTCAGCGACATTGCCAACCCGGTGCGTCTTGCCGGTGTAGCGGATCGTGTCGCCTGTCCCGATGGCGCCCGAGAGCGTGATGCGAATGCGTGTTGCAGAGGTGGCCGACACGCCGGAGATCGTCACCCCGCCGCCGCTTGCGTCCGTGAACTCGAAACCCGAATTGCTCACCGTCGTGTAGACGTTGTTCGAGTTCGTGGCGTTGACGACGAGCGAGCGCCCGGAGCGGACACGGTAGTCGATGTCGATGGTCGTCCCGCCGAGCGAGTACGTATAGGCATAGGGACGGCAGCAACCATAGCTCTCGCCGTCAAACAGGATGCGCGTGGTTGCGAGGCCGTAAATTTCGCCGACCCACCGATGTCCGCAACGGTACGGGTGAATGAAGTTCGTGACCTGATAGACCGGGCCGATGCAGTACATGGGGCGCGTGCTGCGGTTGTCCTCGATGTCGAGAAACGTCTGGTCGATGACGCCGGAAAGAGCCGTTCCTGCCGCGCTTGCGCAATTGCCGCTGTTCTCGTTGCCGTCGTACGACCAGCCAATCTGCGGCATGAGCAACACGGGCTTGTTCGACTGCCCGGTGATCGCCTGCACGTCGGTGACGATCCGGTCATAGAAGGCGAGGAAGGTCGTCTGATAGCTGGAGTTGCTGAGGTCCGTGTGACCCTGCTGCCAGAGGATCAGATCGACGCTGTAGGTCTGCCCCTTCGCGCGCGCAAAATCGCGCTGATACACGACCTGGCGCAGCATCTTGTTGTAATAGTCGTTGCTAGCGAGCGTGATCGTTTTCAACTGGGTGACGAGCGGCGTGACTGACTGAAACGACAGGGTCGCAATCGACGCGCCGCCAATTCCCTCCATGGCGATGAACCAATCGGACAAGCGGCCCGTGGCGTGGTCGTTCAGCTGCTTGGCCCAGCCCTTGATGAAGTTCTCGCCCGTGCCACCACCATTGTGCGAGTTGGCGTTCTGCTGCGCCCCGAAGTTGTTCACGTCGACTTCGTAAGGCGCGATGTCGCTCGGGTTATCGAGGTCGCGCGACGCGAAAACGTTGCTGAACGTCTCGCGCGTGATGCTGTCCGATTCCTGATGGTAGGTCACGTTGTTCGGCGCGACCTGGCCGTCCCACAGGTTCGGGCCGTGTCGCCACGTATCCGACACGGCAACGGCGCCCTGCGTCCAAGACTGCCCGATAACGAGAACGCCACGAGCCGCGCGCGGCGGTGCGAAGCGCTTGCCGCCATGACGGGCCGCGAAGGTGTCGTGGAGCGCGATAAACGCGGCGTCGTCGGGCACGCTGTTGGCGATTGCCATGCCCTTCCAGTAATGCCGGATGCCGTTGATGACCGGCTGCGCTACAGCGGCCTGCCGATCCTGCCCGTTGAAGTACCACTGATTCAGCGCGTTGACGTTCGGAACGGTTGTAGCGGCTACGCCGAAGACGTTTTTGCCATTCACCACAAGATAGAAGACGTTCCCCTTCTTTCGCGCGCCGATGATGACGGTGCCTTGCGTCGCCACCACGACGCCCTTTGACATCACCGATCCGAAGTTCGTGCCATCATAGGCAAAGAAGGTTAGCTGCCCGAGGTGGTTGATGCGCACCTCGAAACGCTGTCCACCCGGACCGGTCGCCTTGAACAGATAGGCCTCGGAGTTCCAAACGGTGTTGTAGTTGTTCCAGCGGAAGTAGCCGTTCACCAGATTGGCCGCCGGGATTTCATTCGTGTCGAGAACGATGGGAATATCGTTGCCGAGCCCCGCAGTGACATTGCGGTCCGCGTTGACGAGATAGAGATCGCCGTCAGTCGCGCCGCCTGGCAGCGATGCCTGCAGCGAGACGGTGCCCGTCAGTGTGTTGAGATCGACAGCGTAGAAGAACGCAAAATCGTTGCTCGTGTCGCTGAGCATCTGAGATGTGGTCTGGAGCCCCGCGCCCGACGACATGTAGATACCACGCGACGAGTAATAGGGCCGTGGGTCTGCGCCGCTGTAGATCGTCCCATAGAGGCCGAGAGAATAGGCGTTGCCCTCAAGGCTCGTCATTGCCGTGAGGATCGTTGGAGAGCCGCTATAGGCTGTGCGCGGGCCGTCCATGTCGAACAGCGCGGATAGCGTCCCCGTGCCTACAGCCGACTTCATCGCCTGCGTGTAATTCGCGACCGCGGCGGCGTTTGCTGCCGTGATGGCGTTGGTTACTGCTGTCGTGGTCGGTAGCGCCCCGACTGTCGCCTGCGCGGTCGCCGTGCCGCTCGAATTGACGTAGCGCTCCAGCGCCGTGTTGTCGGTCGATTGGACCCAATAGCCGCCCGAAGTCTCAAGGAATTGCGCCGTGCGCGCGAAGGTCGCGCCGGTCAGGCCTGAGGATGCAGCGAACGTAGGCGTGGGGACAGTCGGCGACGCACCGATATACAGGCCGGGGTCCGTGATCGTGACGGCAGTGAGCGCGCCACCGGCAACGGTGAAAGTGCCGACAGGGTTGTACGTGAAATTGCCGCCCGACCAGCCAAGCGCGAACGTTCCGTTCGTACCGCCAGAGCCCGCCGTGATCGCGCCAACACCCGCCTGCGTCAGGCCGCGCGGGACATTGCTTGCCGCACTATTCGGGTAGGCGTGCGCGGTGACTGCGGCTTGGGCAGCGGCACCGGCCTGCTCAGTCGCAGTATCCGCCGCTTCGTCGGCTGCGATCACGTCCAGCCCGGTTTGCACGCGGTCAGCTGCAGTCTGCGCCGCGTCTTCCTCGGCGCTCGATGCTGCCGCCTCCGCAGCGATGCGGGCCGCTTCCGCCGCTTCGGTCACATCCCCAGCCATCGCGACACGATCGACGCGGTAAATGAAGGTCGTTGCGTCGGTGTTATAGATATCGAGGTGATACGTGCCCGGCTCGACATAGAACGACAGGTTTCCCCGGTCGTCCGTCTTGCCCATGTTCGACACGCCCGAAATAGTGCCGATGGCAGTCGCGCTGTTGTCCGCGTAGATCGGCACGACAGCCAGGGTCACGGGATCGATCACGCGCGCGAAATAGCCGACAAGGCTGTCGCCCCGCGTGTTCGTGATCGCTTCAAAGTAATGGTGCACGGCCTACCCCTCCACCGCAATTTCAAGGCCGATGGTGGGAGTTGCGCCGCTTTGCGCGGTGACAGCTTCCCGCAGATACAGTTGCAGCCCTCGGCGGCAGGCGTGCGCGAGAGATACGCCGTCACCCTCTGCCTTTGTCCGCGCCGCGCTCAAGAGAGCTTCCGAAGCGTGAAACAGGAACGTTGTATCGTTCAGCTTTCGGGGGCCGCAGCGCCGCTTGCCATGAGGATTAGCCGACATATGGACCCGGACCCCTGCAACCTAAGAGTGCTATGGTATATAGCAGTTATATAGGTGGGCTGCAAGGGAATGTGGGGCTGAATGAGGGAACGCGTTTCCGGCCAACCCCGAATGACGGCCAATTCTGCCTAGTTCAGCGAAGCGAATGGCTCCTGATGCCGGAACAGAACCCGTTTTTCCCCCGCATTAACGGGCCGGATCGGACCTATTGTCAGTGAGCCGAGAGAGCGCGCAGACCGGATAAAACAACGGGCCCGCGACCGAAGCCGCGAGCCCGCCCAAGCACGTTCTCAAGCCTTTATCCTGCCGAGCAGATCAGCAGATGGCAAGGCGTCTTGATCATCACCGTGACGGTTAGTCCATCGTCTTTTGCCTGTAATCGCTCTCGCAGCGGGGACGCTGGTCACCGGCAAACATGGCGGACCGCTTGTTGACGCAATCGTCAATGATGCGGCGCCGGGTCAGTGTGTCTCCGACCCGTTCCGCGATATACACAACCGTAAGAACCACCAGCACGACCGCGACGACGAACCTGAATCTATCTGCGCTCATGTTGCCCCCCCTAATGAACCGCCGAGCAGAGCGCGGCTAGCCTACCCCCATTGTCCCAGCGCTCGACATAGACCGCTTGGCCGCGCTGTAGTTGGTAGCAGGATAGATCTACGCCGCCCACCGACACCAGTGCCAGCGTTCGACCGTAGCGGTCGCGACCTAGCCGCTGGATCGTCAGAAGTCGGAGGCGCCCGCCATTTCGAAACATTTCTATTTTAGAAATGGACGCACGCGGCAGACGTTCAAGCACCGCCGCCAAGCTCTCCCGGCTGGCGTAGCCATCGCCTGGAACGCAGGCACGACCGCGGCGACAGTGGCCCGGCAGTTCCGGCGCATCGATCCCGAGCAGCCTTATCCGCTCGTCGCCACAGTGCAGCGTGTCGCCATCCACGGCCCGGCAGGATGCTATTCCGGGCTCTGGCGCCGATGCGGGCGACTTGAACGCGTAGAAGCAGGCGCACGCCAGCACAGCCAAGCCGAGGGGGCCGCCGAACCGCAATGTGTGGGACATCTAGTGCCGTTCGCCGCGCCGAAGGGCATCGAGCTTCACCGCGATAGCCTTGAAGCGCTCGACACCGGCCATATCGCCATTCTGCGCCAGTTCGCCGATCCGCGTGGCAACCCACAGCGGCGCGCCGTCACCGTGGTTGCGTTCGATTGCCAGTGCTTCGGCCCAGCGCTCCTGATCCGGCGAGAAGGTCACGGTTCCAGATCTTCGGCGCCGATTGGCGGGGCTCGCAAAACCGCAACAAGCGCGCCTAACTGCGCCATTGCCTCCGCGTCGTCGCCGCAGAAGTCATAGCCTTCGAGATCGCCACCGTTAGGGAATAGCTGTTCCCACTGCCCGCGATTGCGCTTCAATCGACATTGGGCGACCCATTCGGCCCAAGGCAGCATTGACGGCTCGTCTTTTCGCAAATGCTCATAGAAGCGGCGAAGTAGCTGCAAAGCCCGTTCGGGTGTCACCCCACCTCTTGCTTGCGCCTTCAACCGCTGGCGATAGCGCTCTTGTCGCTCTGCGTTCGTCAAACCCATTCGGGCAACATAGCAGAAGGGCCGTTACGTAACAAGCTTGACAGGAGCGCCTACCATCCGTTACGTAACGGACGGTCCGAGGCGGTGCGCCAACACCAACCCCGGACCTGATCGCAACCCTGATGTGAGGGAACGACTATGAAAGCACGTACCATGAAAGGACACCGCGCGCAGCCGCTGCCGGTGTACGCAATCACCGCCGTCGCAGTTATCTGTTCCGGGCTGATCGTCCCGGCGTTCTGCGCACTCACCGGGCACCCGTTCAACTGGTTCCCCGCCACGACCGCCAGCATCACGATGTTCGGATGGCTGGCCGTCCTCGCCGGCAATCTCGCCGCCGACCATTTCCGGGGAGCGTGAGCCATGGGCGAAATGATCGCATTCCCTGCACGCGGCGGAACCGGCTTCCATGTCGCGACAAAGCTTTCGGCCAGCGAAGCTAGGGCCGCTGGCGTTACCAGCTTCACCGCCTATCGCGGCGCACGGATATTCGCCGTGAAGGCCGCAGAACGCAACGCGAAGCGGGCAGAAGCGCAGGACCCAAGCCTAACGCTCATGCTCCAAATCCTCGCGGCGCTTGAACCACGGGCGCAGGTTGCCGTCCGCAAGAGCATCGAGGAAATGGCCGCAGCCGGTGATCCGGACTCGATGTGCCTGCTCGACATCGCCCGCCACCTTCCCAACGTGTATTTCATTCGCGAAGCTGATGGGAAGCAGTTCGCGGGATCGGGGGAAGCACTATGAGCGCCCCCGACCGCAACGGGAGGGCTTCGGCTCTCCCACCCGCTCCGTTCCCTTCTGCCCCCCTGTCTCTGCTCGACCTGCATGCACCCGGCTTCTCGGGCGTTGAGGCCAATGCGTGCCTGATCGAAATTAGGCTGGCGCTGCACTTCTGGCGGCAACACCACGGCCCGGACGCGTGGAGGGTTTACAACGTCGCAGTGGGGAGGGCCTGACCATGGCGCATCGCAAAATGCCCGCGAGCGCCGAAGCGCTCGCCACTTTCATCGCCCAACTCACGGAGACGGACCAACTCAGCGCCGCCGAGCGCGCTAGCGCCAAGGCGGATCGGAAACGCCTCGCGAAAAAGGCGCTGTGGCTCGCAAGGCTTCGGGCGGTAGCCGCGTGGCACTTCGCGGAAGCGGCTTCGAAGCGCTCCACGCTTGCACGTATTGCGCTCCAACAGCCCGACTCCCTGACCCGCGCCAAACTGCCCGAGGAATTGGCCCATGAGCGGGCGGCGCGGGAAATGATCGTGACATGCGACGTGTACTTTGCAGCCGAGGCGACCACGCGTGCGGAGGCAGCACAGAAGATCCGGGACCTTGCCGATTGGCGTGCGGCGACGTGGTGCGGCCTTGACTTCGAGCCAACGTCTAAGGCGGCTTGGGCGCGGTGGACAGCCGCTGTCCGGGAACAAGCGACCGGCCTCGGGCTGTCGCATCGAATGGCGGGGGCGTGACCATGGCGCAGATCATTCCGTTCCCCGGCGTCGCCCTTGCGGTTCAACCCGCGCCAGCGCCGGAACCCGCCCCGAAACCTCCGACATTCTCAACAGTCAGCCCAATCCGCAGCTGGCGACGCGTGCCGAAGCGGAACCGACCGGATGACGATCTCACGATCATGTTCGCCAGACTGGCGAAAAGCTGGGCGGAAAAGGCCGCCAAACTCGCGAAAACGGAACCGAACAGCGACGATCACCGCATGGCGCTGCATATGGCAGGTATCTCGCACAAACTGCCACGCAACAACCTGCGGATCTTCACCACGCCCGAGGATGTCATCCTAGGCACGTGGCAGCTATGGCGTCGGTTGAAGGCGGCAAACCTCGAATGGGAATTGTACGGCGCGCGTCTTTCAATAGCAGTTGACGACGACGAAACCGCCCAATGGGCGCGCGCGCAAGAAGCTGCCGACAAGACGCGATGGACGCTATACGAGCGGCTTGTCCGTTTACCGGCTGCAAGCCTCTCGGAAGTCTCAAACTTCAAGCTTGATAAACGACTGCCTGGCGGAATGGGCGACATCCAATGGATGCGCAAACACAAGCCGGATTTTGCCGCGGTCATCGACGAAGAAGTTGAGCGACTGACAGCGGAAAAGGTCGCCAAAAAGGCAGCGCGCGCTGCGAAGCGGGGAGCCTGACCGATGGCAACACGCTTCCAACCAATGGGAGGGGCTCCGACCCCTCTCGACCTCGCGCCCATGCTGGCGACCATCCCCAGCTTGCCGCGTCCCGTGCTAGCTCGTCTCGTCGCGCGCATGATCGACCGCCTCGACGAATTGGACGGCGATACAGATCTCGAGCCGGATAACGACGACGCATGCGAAGCCGGTGACGACGGCTGCGCCCCGGTCTGGATGCACGGGCAACGCCATTGGGGCGCCGAGCATTAGGCCAGTAGTTTAGAGCCTGACCAAACCTAGGGCGCTGGCTTCGGCTGGCGCCCTTTTTGATTTTCGTTGATTGTTTTTCAAACCGCAGAGCGGCGCACTTGCTCAACCCGGCGCGATTATCTGGCGAGCGATGACGTTGCCCCCCGGCCAGCGTTGCGACGCCTCTGCAAGCGCAGCGTCCATGTCATCCCCGATACCGACGACAACCCGCCGCCAGACACTTGACCGAGCAGGCTTGCGCGCTTCGAGCGCCTCGACCCGACGCCGAACGTTCATGCGGGTTCCCCCATCCACGCGCGAAGCTCGGGCGTCAGTCCGGACAGGTCGTGCGGCTGGCTAAGCCACTCTGCCCACTCGCGTTCCTCTTGCGCCTGTTCAGATGGAGTGAGCTTTTCACCCAGCCACTTGCCCCCGCTCAGCGACAAAGCGTCACAGGGCCGGGCCGTTTCGAGCGCCGAGACGCGCCGCTTTATTGCGTTGTTCATTGCTTCCCTTCCAGCGCGGCTATGCGCGCTTCGAGCTCATTCGTTTCGATAATCGCGCGGTGCGCCGTCAGCAGCGCCATCACACGCCCACCCTCGTCCGGCGTGACTTCACCCGCGGCGACGGCAGCAAGCAGCGCAGCCGATGCCTCGACCGTGTCCGATGCGGCCCGGATTGGCGGCAGTTCGAACGAGATAGGCGAGTCCTTGCGGGGCGGTGCAATTCGATCCAGACACAGGCGAAGCGCAACCGCGTCGCCCTCAAGCGCCTTATCGATCGCGACCTTCGTAAGCGCCTCGTGCTGGCCCTCCATAAGCTCCTCTACCGCACGCGTGACACGGTGACGTGCGCCCCGCCGCTTGCCTGGATTGCCTTCCGCGAACTTGCCATCGGCGCGACGGCCACCGTCGATAGTGCCCCTACTCATCCCCGTAGTCCTTGGCGCCGAACACGATGATATGCGGCGCCTCGCCGGGGAGCGGAGACGGCTCCCGGATGATTTCGCCGAGTAGTACCAAGCCCATTCGGTCTACAGGGATCGGCCCGCCCGTCGTGGCAGTCTCCAGCCGTTGCACTCGTTCACTCAGTCTCATTTCAGCGAGCCTCCCACATCACGACGGCCCCGGGCATGGCGCGCCGGTTGTATTGCGCGCGCTTGCCCGGTCCGTCCTCGACAACAGCGCAATCAGCGTCGAGCAGGATCACCCGACGCCCGCCCAGCCACGTGGCAAGGCTCTCCTGATCCGGGGACACGCCCCATAGGTCTATCAGTGACCACCCAAGCGCGAGCGCAGTCCCCGCCCAGCCCGAGGCCGCAAGGCGCTGCGCATCATCAACAGCTTGCGCCCAGCAATCACCAACGACCCGCCTAGGCTGATCCATTACCGCGAGCCGACGCAGGCCCATGACCACGGACGCAG
>Ga0164307_10000646_pt1 | contig 15292 bp, 11 predicted proteins | sample Whisoiple_243_MG_FD_110214 | JGI IMG/M metagenome (GOLD analysis project Ga0164307, IMG submission 110214) | Soil microbial communities amended with fresh organic matter from upstate New York, USA - Whitman soil sample_243_MG | ecosystem: Environmental > Terrestrial > Soil > Unclassified >...
CCGCTTATGCGGGGAAGACCCTGCACGGTGTCGTCAGGTCCACCTGGTTGCGCGGGACGCGGATCGCGGCCGACGGGGTACTCGCCGAACCCACCGGCCGCCTCCTCGAAAGGAACCACTGACTCACCACCGCGCTACCCGATGGTCACCACCCGCGCCCACGCGGGTGGTCCGTCGGGAACGTACTCGGCGTCGGACTCGTCGTACGACGAGCGTCCGTGGGGCCGGCCGAACAGGCCCACCACCGTCCGGCACGGCGGCCTTCGGGACGGCCACGGGGTCTGGCCGTCGGTCAGCATCACCAGGACGTCCGGACGCGGGCGGGACTCCAGGGCACGCGCGAAACCCGCACGCAGGTCCGTCCCGCCGCCGCCCAGCAGCTCGACGCCCTCCGTGCCGCCGCACAGCGGCCGGACCCGGTCCGCCGCCGCGTCGCAAGGGAGAACGCCGACGAGGTCACGGCGGCCGCCCACGGCACGCGAGATCGCGGTCACTTCCAGAAGCGCGCTGCCCAGTTCGGCGTCACTGACCGAGCCGGAGGTGTCGATGACCACGACGACCCGTGTCGGCCTGCGCCGCAGGCTCGGCAGGACCGCCCCGGGAACCGCCGACGACCGGCGAGCCGGCCTGCCGTAGACGTAGTCGTCGCCCGAGCCGGGCGCTGACGCCGCCGCCCGTACGGCGGCACCCAGCAACTGCTTCCAGGGCTGCGGCGGATGGAACGCCTCCTCGGCCCAGCGACGCCAGCCGGCCGGGGCGTTCCCCGGAGTCCCGGTGATGCCCCGCGCCACCCGGAACCGCACCGCGTCCCGCTCCTGCGCACTGAGTCCGTCCGCGCCCTCCGGCCCCAGGTCCCACGGCCGGGGGAGACCGTCCGCGCCGCTTCCGCACTCCAGCCACGCCAGATGGGCGGTGTGGGGCCCCAGCCGGAACCGGCCGAGGTAGTCCTCCATCAGTTCGCCGTCCCTCAGCCCCAGGGACGCGGGACGGACGGCCCCTTCGGGCGCCACCAGGCCCTCACCGAAGACGTCGTCGTTGATCTCGCAGTCGGCCGCGATGTTCATCCGCAGCCGCTCCGCCGGACCGGACAGGCCGTGCCGGTGCGCGTAGCGATCGCCGCGCCCGTGGTGGTCACGCAGCAGATGCGACACCTCGTGCACCCACACGCCGGCCAACTCCTCGACGGGCGTGCGGTCCACGAAGGCGGGGGACACGTAGCACCGCCAGTGGGGATCGACGGCCATCGTCGGCACGTGCCGGGACTCCACCGGCTGCAGGGCGAACAGTGCCGTGGCCAGGTACGGCCTCGCGAGGACCGCCTGAAGGCGTGCGGCGAAGAGCTTCCCGGTGTCCAGCGTGCCCTCCGCGCCCACCGGGAGTGGAGCGGCCGCCCGGCCTGGGGTGGGCGCGCTCACCGGTCCCCCCGGGTGACCGACAGCGCCCGGACCTTCGCCCGGTCCGCGCGCTGCGACACCGACACCACCGAGGCAAGACCCTCGATCGACGCCGGCACCTCCCAGTCGTCGCGGCGCAGCGTGGCGAGCGTCGTCGCCGGAACGACCAGAAGGTCCGGGGCGCCGGTCTCCGCCGCCCTCGCCAACAGGGCCCAGGCGGCGTCCCACCGGTCCCGCCCGGGGCGCGCGCGCACCGCGGCCACCACCGCGTCCAGCGCCGCCTGACGCAGATCGCCCCGCTCCGGCAGCTGCGCACCGCCGGGGTCCGCCAGCAGGTCCTCCGGGTCCGGCAGGTCCATCCTGTCCAGGTGGGCCAGGAACTCCAGCCCGGGACCGTCGCCCACCGTCCCCCGGACCAGCATGGACAGGACGTCGCGCGACACGTCCGCCGCGGTCGCGAACGCGGTCAGGCGCAGCGCCATGTCCCAGCTGCGAGGTGACGGCCACGCCCCGCCCCGCAGCGCCTCGCCCGAGGGCAGCCGGTGCACCAGAGCGGGCCGGGCACCCAGCAGACCGCAGACCGCCCGGCGTGCGAACGCCACGGCCTCCGGCAGCCGTTCGGCGTCGAGCGTCGGCAGTACGGCCCGGGGCCAGACACCGCCGAGGCCCCGCACCACCACGTCGGCGTCGTGCACCCACCGCAGATGGACGAACCGGTTGGCGAGCGGGGGACTCAGCTCCCAGCCGTCGGCCGCGGAGGACCGGGGATTGGCGGCTGCCACGATCCGGACCCCCGGCGGCAGACGCAGCGCGCCCACCCGGCGCTCCAGTACGAGCCGCAGGAGCGCGGCCTGCACGGCCGGCGGGGCGGTGGACAGTTCGTCGAGGAACAGCAGCCCGCGGCCCGCCCGCACCAGCCTCACCGCCCAGTCCGGCGGAGCCATCGGAATGCCGTTGCCGGCCGGGTCGTCCCCGATGACGGGAAGGCCGGAGAAGTCCGACGGTTCGTGCACGCTGGCGATCACCGTGGTCAGCGGCAGGTCCAGGGTGGTGGCCAGTTGGGTGAGCGCCGCCGTCTTGCCGATTCCGGGCTCACCCCACAGCAGCACCGGCAGGTCGGCCGAGACCGCCAGGGTCAGCGCCTCCAGCTGCGGGTCGGGACGTGGAGCGGTGGTGGTGTCGCGGAGCAGGGCCAACAGCGCGTCCGGCACATCGAGCCGGGACGCCCGGGCGGAAGGGGCCGGGCCGTCGGAGGGCGCCTGGGCGTCCTGGCTCCCGGCCGTCAGGTTCGCGGGAAGGGGAGGGTACGTGGGCATGAGGCATCACCTGAGGGTTCGTCCAAGGCGGTCGGCACCGGGTGCCGGCCGCGCGCGAGGCGGTAAGGGCGGCACGAGGGTGCCGGATGTCGGAGGGCGCCAGGGGCGCCGGATGCGGAGAGGAGGAGCGGAGCCCCATGCCGTCATCGATAGGCGGCGTTCCGGGGCCGGGAGCGGTGGACGCCGACGCGGTAACGCTCCCGTCCGGCCACGGGCTCCCTGGGCCCGGGATCGGCGAGACCGGCCCTGAACAGGCCGTGCCGCACCCGCTGCCGGGCCGCGTCGGTGAACAGGTCGCGCAGGTCCCCGTCCCTCAGCCGCGCCTCGGTGCCGAGCACGCGCTCGATCCCGGCCAGCGCGCCCGCCGAGTCCCCGTGGGCAAGCCGGTCACGCACATCGGCGAGGCAGTCCGGCCGGCGGTGCGCCGCGTCGATGACCTGGAGGCAGGGGAACGGGGCGCCGGTGAGCGCGGCGAGCAGCTCCTCCCGCCGGATCTCGGCGGGATCATGGTCCAGAGGCACCAGCACCCCGTCGACCAGGCCGATCCGGTGCCGGGCTCCTCGGCAGTCCACCTCGCGCGGCCCGTCGTGGTCGTCCACGCCGGAGGAGCCGGACGCCTCCGCTCCCGGTGCCAGGGCGGCCGCGACCAGAGGGTGCAGCCGCTCCGGCGTGACGAGACCGCAGCGCAGCAGCTCCAGGTCGGGCAGTGCCCATGTCGCTGCGTCGGGGAGGACCGGGAGACCGGCACAGGCGCCCGCCTTCACGTGCCGGGCGGTCCGCACCTCGGACGTGCCGACGTCCTCGCCCGACGGGCCGGGGAGGGGACGCACCTCCAGCAGCAGCCGGTGCCGGCCGCCGAGGCGCACGGCGACCTCGCCCCCACCGGTACGCCCCTCCGCCGCCAGGAGCAGGGCCGCCTCGTCGGCCCACCGGCCGAGCGCGAACCGCTGCGGTCCGGGGACCGACGAGGCCCAGGGAGGTACCGGCCCGTCGAGGGGCCCGTCCGCCCCGGTGCGCGGGCGCAGTTCGTGACTGCGGTCCGCGTCCCAGAGGTGCCGGTGCAGGTCCAGGCGGAACCGCCGGTCCGGAGGCCGGTAGCCGCTCGGGCCGTACCCGTGTCCGTGCGGTGCGAGGCCGTCCCACACCGTGAGGCTGATGCGCTGCCCGCCCTCCGCCCACGCGGGCGCGGTACGCACCACGAGACGTACAGGACGGGGATGCCCCGGTTCGTCGTACCTGGCGAGCGTGAGCGTCGTGCCGGTGCGGAGCAGTCCGTCGGGCGCGGTCCTGGGCATGTGCCACCGCAACAGGTCCGGTGCCAGTCGGCGCAGGTCCGCCCGGAGACGGGCGGCCAGGTCACTGCCGTGGACACGTGCGACGGTACGCAGGTCGAGATCGACGTCGAATCCGGCGGCGGCGCAGGCCCCCGCCCAGTCGCCGGCGCGGCGCCGGGCCGTCGCGGTCCCGATCATGGAGGGCGGCACGGCGATCTCCCGCACGCGCGGCCAGAAGGAAATGCGGGAATCCTGGAACGCGGTCGTGGTGAGCATCAGCACTCACCTTGCGCGGTCAGGACCCCCAATCTGCGGAAACCTCGAGTAGTCATCGGCGGGAGCGTAGCCCGCCCGGGCGCCGGGGGCCACGTCTTTTTCCGGCGGCGGGCGGGCAGGCCGAGCGGTGTCACTCGAAGAACTTCAGGCTCCAGCCGGTGCTGGTGTTCGAGCCGGGGACGTTGGCCCTGCTGTACGTGGTGCCGCCCCACCAGGTGAACGTGCCGGTGTACCAGTAACGGTTCGCCCACGAGTACGGAGTCCCCTTGGCGACCGCGTGGAACATGAGGGGGAAGCGCGGGCCGGCCGGCGGGCTCGTCCCGATGTCGCCGTCGAGCAGGACGAAGCTGTGGTGGCCGGGGCCGTCGACGTACAGGGTGGGGTCCCAGCCGGACATCATCGTCGCGCGGGAGGAGCCGAAGAGGCAGCCGTTCGACTTGTACCAGTCCCATACGTAGGTGGGGTCGCCGCCGGCCCGGAGCCGCAGATCGGCCAGGCAGTACTGGTCGCTCCAGCTGCCGTTTGCGCTGTACACGATGTGCAGCTGCCCGTTCGGGTCCTTGATCGCCTCGGGTGCCTCGTTGATGAACGGGTTGCCGACGACCCGTTCCCAGCTCTCGCGTGGCTGCGAGATCACGTACCGCGCGCCGGTCGGCGTCCTCGGGCCGCTCATCCGGCTGATGTAGAGGTTCTGCTCGACGTTCGTGTCGCCCGCCCAGCCGGACCAGACGAACCAGCGCTGCCCGTTGAAGGTGAACAGGGTGCCGTCGATGGCCCACTTGTCGTCGGCCAGCGCGAGCTTCGACTCCCCGGTGTATCCGCTGTCCGGTGCGGCCGAGTCGATGACGTACATCCGGTGGGCGGCGCCCCGGCCGGCCGAGAAGTAGATGTAGTAGCGGCCGCCGTCCCGCACGATCTCCGGGGCCCAGACCTCGCCGAGGCCGCGGGCGTCCGACCAGACCTGGCGGGCCGGTGCGGAGGCCAGGCCCGCCGTCGACGAAGCCTGCCGCACGGCTATGCCGCCCCCGGTCGACTGCACCGAGATGTAGGTGCCGCCGACGCGCAGGACGCTGGGATCCGCGGCCTGCATACCGGTACGTTCCGCCCGCGCGGTCCCGGCGGAGACGAGACACATCGCGGCGGCGAGCAGGACGGAGAGAGCGAACGCGGCGATACCGGAAAGGTGACGAGGAAGCTTCATCATCCCGCTCCATGGTCGGCCTCCGCGCCGCGCCGCGGCAACCGGGGGAGCGGTTGCCGGCACGCGGGCAGGGCTGGTCAGGGCCATGCCGGCGAGGGACGCGGGGATGACGGGCGGTCATGTCCCCGCCTCCGCACCGACATGTACATCGATGAAAAGAGCGCTCTCACAGCATCACGAGTGGATCTGCCCATGTCAATATCGAGGTGCCGTCGAGGACGGCCCGAGCGTCTCCCCCCCGGAGGCCGGTGGCCCTCGGCACGGCTGCACGCGCCGGGGGCGTGGATCCCTATCCCGGCCCGCCCGTGCGGCCCGGTCCTCCGTGGGCTGCGCGTGAACGCACATGATGGGGGCCCCGCTCGGTTCACCGACACCCCCCGGAGGACGACCCATGGCCGAGGAAAACGTGCCCGCTGACGAACTGCCGTTGTCCGGCATCACCGTCGTGAGCATCGAACAAGCGGTGGCCGCCCCCTTCGCCACCCGCCAGCTCGCCGATCTCGGAGCCCGGGTGATCAAGGTGGAGCGGCCGGGCGGCGGCGACTTCGCCCGCCGGTACGACACCACGGTGCACGGCCAGTCCAGCTACTTCGTCTGGCTGAACCGCTCCAAGGAGTCCCTGACGCTCGACCTGAAGACCGGGCGGGGGCGAGCAGTCCTGGAGGAACTCCTGGCGCGGGCCGACGTGTTCGTCCAGAACCTCGCGCCCGGTGCCGCCGCCCGCATGGGCCTGTCCGCCGACGACCTGGCGGAGCGGTACCCGACGCTGATCCCGTGCGCGGTCACCGGCTACGGATCGAGCGGGCCCTGGAAGGACCGGAAGGCCTACGACCTCCTGGTGCAGTGCCAGACCGGCCTGGTCTCCCTCACCGGCAGTGCCCGTGAGGCGGCCCGGGCCGGGGTGTCGGTCGCCGACATCGCGGCGGGCATGTACGCCTACAGCGGCATCCTGACCGCGCTGTTCACGCGGGCCACCCGGGGCACCGTGCGCGCCGTGGAGGTCTCGCTGTTCGAGGCGCTCGCCGAGTGGATGGGACAGCCCGCCTACTACACCGCCTACAGCGGTGCGCAGCCGCCGAGGGTCGGCACCCGGCACGCCACCATCGCCCCGTACGGCACCTACACCGCGGCCGACGGCAGGGACGTACTGCTCTCCGTGCAGAACGAGCGCGAATGGGCCGCGCTCTGCGAGCGGTTCCTCGGTGATCCCGGCCTCACCGACGACCCGCGCTTCGCCACCGGACCGGCCCGGGTGAGCAACCGTGAGGAGGTCGACGCGCTCCTGGCCGGGCGGATCGCCGCATCCGGCAGCGGCGAGGTGATGGCGCTTCTCGATGCCATCGGCATCGCCAACGCCCCCGTCAACGACGTGAAGCAGTTCCTGGAGCATCCCGTACTGGCCGCCCGTGACCGCTGGCGGGAGGTGGCCGTGCCCGGCGGAGCGACGGTCGAAGCGCTGCTGCCGCCCGTCGACCTGGCGGGCACCACCCCGCGCATGGGTGCCGTCCCCGCGGCCGGCGAGCACACCGGACGGATCCTGGCCGAACTCGGCTACACCGCAGGGCAGATCGACGAACTGCGTGCCGACGGCGCCGTCTGACTTTCGATGAGAGGGCAGGAGCGCGGCGGGAGTGCTGCCTCGAATGTCTCAAGTCCGCTGCCCTGGGAGGGTGTTGCTGTTCGTGCGCCGGGCGGGGTCCCGGATTTCATCTCTGTCATGAACCTTGTCAGTCCGGCGACGGGCCCTCTATTGTCGCGGACAGAAAGCGCTTTCCCCTTCTGGGTCCCGTCCGGTGGAAGCGTTCGTCCGCGACGGCCGTCGCGACGAACGCGCGTGAGCCGCCACCTGATCGGCCCAGGGCTTCACCGGGAGGCCGGCGCCACCGGCGGACGACGGTGCACCACACCTGTCCGCACCGGGCCCGGCCGCCTCGCTCGTCCCGGGACCGGCGGAGACCGCCGCCCCGACCGCTCGGAACGAACATGCACCACCGGCCGACGAGTGCTGCCCGGCGTCAAGCCGACAGCCCCGCCGGTTCGCCGTTGCGACCGCGGCATGGAGCAGCACCACAGCATGTGAACACGAATGGGGACACCAACATGAGACGACCAGTCGCGCTGCGACTCAACGCCGCTCTGGCCACGCTGGCCGTGGCGGCCGCGACCGGCGTGGTGCTGTCGATGCCCGAGGCGGCGTCGGCGGCGGCGACCGGGAGTGCCACCGGATACGCGACCCAGAACGGCGGGACCACCGGCGGCGCCGGCGGGACGACCGTGCGGGCCACCACGGGTACCGCGATCCACACGGCCCTGTGCAACCGGGCCAGCAGCAGCACCCCGATCACCATCCAGGTCGAGGGCACGATCAACCACGGCAACACCGCCAAGGTGTCAGGGAACAGCTGCAACACCGCAGCCGGTGTGATCGAGCTCAAGCAGATCAGCAACGTCACGCTCGTCGGCGTCGGCAGCGGTGCCGTCTTCGACCAGCTGGGCATCCACATCCGTGAGTCCAGCAACATCATCATCCAGAACGTGACCGTCAAGAACGTCAAGAAGTCCGGCTCGCCCACGTCCAACGGCGGTGACGCCATCGGCATGGAGAGCGACGTCCGCAACGTCTGGGTCGACCACACGACTCTCGAGGCCTCGGGCGGCGAGTCGGAGGGCTACGACGGCCTCTTCGACATGAAGGACAACACCCAGTACGTCACGCTGTCCTACAGCACCCTGCGCAACTCCGGCCGTGGCGGCCTGGTCGGTTCCAGCGAGACCGAGCTCTCGAACGGCTACATCACGTACCACCACAACCTGTACGAGAACATCGACTCGCGGGCGCCCCTGCTGCGCGGCGGCATCGCCCACATCTACAACAACTACTACGTGAAGCTCAACGAGTCCGGAATCAACTCCCGGGCCGGAGCGCGGGCCAAGGTCGACAACAACTACTTCAAGAACTCCAAGGACGTCCTGGGCACGTTCTACACGGACGCGGCCGGATACTGGCAGGTCAGCGGCAACACGTTCGACAACGTGACCTGGTCCGCCAAGGGCAGCGAGAACAACCCGGCCGGTCCCGACCCGAAGTCCAACACCACCGTCAGCATCCCCTACTCCTACAGCCTGGACAACGCGAGCTGCGTCCCGGCGATCGTGAGTGCGACCGCAGGTGCCAACAAGGGCCTGAAGGTGTCGGACGGCAGCTGCTCGCCGACGACGCCCACCCCCACGCCGGACCCCACGGACCCGACGCCGGATCCGACGGACCCCACCCAGCCCGGCGGCACCAACCTCAGCATCGGGGCCGGATCCGACGGCTCCAGCAAGGCGAGCGGATCCAGCTACGGAAACGTGCGTGACGGTGACATGAGCACCTTCTGGTCGCCGGCCGGATCGACGGGTTCCATCTCGATCAAGTGGGGGACCGCCACGTCCGTGTCGAAGGTCAACATCCGTGAGGCCTCCGGTTCCACCGGTGCCATCGGGGCCTGGAAGGTCGTCAACGGTGACACCGGCGCGGTTCTCACCTCCGGGACCGGGGCCGGTGCCATCACCGTGCCCAAGACCTCGCTGAAGAAGATCACCTTCGAGATCACCGGTTCGTCCGGGACACCGAAGGTCGCCGAGTTCGAGACGTACGCCGGATAGCGGCACGGCCCCGGCGCCCGTCCGGAGCCGTGCCGGAGCACCGGGCAGCCACGCGGGGCCGGTTCCCCGCCGCTGAACGCCCCGATCGGGGGCCGTCGGACGCGACGGTCCCCGATTCGGTGTTTCCGCGGCCCGCGTCCGGGGTCCCGGCGGGCGACACCACGTGGCCGCGAGGCTTCGGTGCCATCATGACCATCGAGTCCCTGGCGCGGCTCGGGGCGTACCCGAGCCGGGTCAGTCACCCGCCGCCCCGGGCGTGGGGGCGCGTCGGCCGGCCGGCGCGGCGCCGGCGCCCGACCTCACCCCTCCCGGAGCACCCCTTGAGCAGCGACACCGGCCACACCCTCGACGTGCAGGCGATCCGTTCCTGCTTCCCGGCGCTGAAGGCGGGAACCGCCCGCTTCGACGCGCCGGGCGGCACCCAGACGCCGCAGCAGGTCGTCGACGCGATCGCCGAAGCCCTCACCCGTCCCCTGGCGAACCGGGGCGTCCTCACGGAGGCCGCGCGCAACGCCGAGACGATCGTGGCCGACGCGCGGTCGGCCCTGGCCGATCTGCTCGGCTCGGAGGCAGGCTCGGTGGTGTTCGGGCGCAGCGCCACCCAGCTCGTCTACGACCTGGCGCGCACCATGGCCAAGGACTGGGGACCGGGGGACGAAGTGGTGGTGTCCCGGCTCGACCACGACTCCAACATACGGCCCTGGGTGCAGGCCGCCGATGCCGTGGGAGCGACGGTCCGGTGGGCCGATTTCGACCCCGGAACGGGTGAGCTGGACGCCGCACACATCGAGGCCGTACTGTCCGGCCGCACCCGGCTCGTGGCCGTCACCGCGGCCTCCAACCTGATCGGCACCTGCCCCGACATCCCCGCCCTCGCCGCCCTGGTGCACGGCGCCGGCGCGCTTCTCCACGTCGACGCGGTGCACTACGCCTCGCACGCCACGGTCGATCTCACCGCCCTCGGCGCGGACACCCTGGTCTGCTCGCCGTACAAATTCCTCGGACCGCATCTCGGCGTGCTGACCGGGCGGCGGGAACTGCTCCACAGCCTCCGTCCGGACAAGCTGCTGCCCTCCAGCGACGCCGTGCCCGAGCGCTTCGAACTCGGCACGCTGCCGTACGAGTTGCTGGCGGGTGCGACGGCGGCGGTGGACTTCCTCGCCGGGCTCGCCCCGGGCGCCGGCAGCAGGCGGGAGCGTCTGGTCCGGGCGTTCACGGCGCTCGCCTCGCACGAGGACCGGCTGCACGGCCGGATCGAGGAAGGACTGGCCGGGCTGGACGGCGTCACCGTGTACTCCCGTGCGGCACGGCGTACCCCGACCACGCTGTTCACGGTGGCGGGCCGGGACTCGGGGGAGGTCTCCCGGCACCTGGCCGAACGCGGAGTGGACGCACCGGCCGGGTCGTTCTACGCCCTGGAGGCGTCCCGCCGGCTCGGACTGGGGGACGAGGGCGGCGTACGGGTCGGCCTCGCGCCCTACACCTGCGACGAGGACGTCGACCGGCTGCTGAACGCGCTCGACACGCCCCGCGGCTGACGCGGCGGAACGCCCTCGGGGCGCTGCCTCCCCCCCCGCGGCCCGACGCGGGGCGGGGCAGCGCCGGTCCGGGACGCAGGACGCGGCGGGTCGGCGCCGGTCGGGTGCACCGGAGGTGATGGGTCAGCGCCAGTCGGGGGCGCCGGAGGCGGGGGACAGGGCGCTCTCGATCTTCGTGCGGATCTCCCGCATCACCGCCACGACCCGCCTCTCGTGCTCCTCGCCGAGCCGCGCCACCGGCACCGAGCAGCTGATGGCGTCGACGGCCGGTGTGTCGTACCGCAGGGCGAAGCCGAAACCCGCGATGCCCGTCACCGTCTCCTCGCGGTCGATCGAGTAGCCGCGCTCGCGCACCCCGGCGAGATCGGCCAGCAGTGTGGCGCGTTCGGTGTGCGTGTTCTCCGTGCGGGGAGTCAGGGGCCCCTCCGGCAGAGGAAGTCGGTCATCGGGCCGCTCGGCGAGCAGGGCCTTACCGAGCGCCCCGGCGTGCGCCGGGATGCGGCGCCCCACCCGGCTGATGGTGCGCAGGTACTCGTGGGACTCACGCGTCGCCAGATACACGACGTTCGAACCGTCGAGCCTGGCCAGATGGATCGTCTCGCCGAGCGCGTCCGAGGCCTCGTCGAGGTAGGGGCGCGCCGCGCGCACATGCGGGTCGCTGTCCAGATAACTCGTCCCCGTGTGCAGGGCGCGGATGCCGATGCCGTACAGGGAGCCGGTGGTGTCGGTGCGCACCCAGCCGCAGTCGACGAGGGTCCGCAGCAACTGGTACATGCTGCTGCGCGGTACGCCGAGCTCCTCGGCGAGTTCGTCCAGCCGGGCCGGCCGGTCGCCCCGGGAGGCGAGGAGTTCGAGCAGGGCGACCGTGCGGGACGCCGACTTCACCCCACGGACCCCGCTGTTCTCCGGCATCCGCCCATCGTAAATCCGCGCTGTCACACCCATTGACCCTGTCGCGTTCACCGCCCTAACCTCCGTTCTCATACATATACGCCATCTGCATATGAGGATGAGATCGGGGAACTGGCATGCCGCTCGTCGTAGTCGGGATCAGCGTGGTGGTGCTGCTGCTCCTGATGACCCGTATGAAGCTCAACGGCTTCGCCGCACTGCTGCTCGTGGCCGTCGGCGTGGCTCTGGTCCAGGGGATACCGGCCGTCGAGATACCGGACGTCCTCTCGGCCGGAATCGGGGACCAGATCGGCGACACCATGCTCACCATCGGCCTCGGTGCGATGGTCGGGCGGATCATGGGTGACTCCGGCGCGGCCCAGCGGATCGCCGGCAGACTGCTCGACGCCTTCGGACCGCGCGGGGTGCAGCTGGCCATGGTGGTCACGTCCATGCTCATCGGCGTGACCATGTTCTACGAGGTCGCCTTCATCATCATCGTGCCGATCGCGTTCACCCTCGTCAGGGTCACCGGGGTGAACCTGCTGTGGGTGGGCCTGCCGATGTCGATCTCGCTGTCCACGATGCACAGCTTCCTTCCGCCGCACCCCGGTCCCACCGCCGTCGCCGCGACGTTCCACGCCTCCGTCGGCCACACCCTCTTCTACGGCCTCTTCATCGCCGTGCCCGCGGGTGCGCTCGTCGCGCTGCTGTGGCCGCGGCTGCCGTTCGTGAGGGCGATGAACCCCTCCATCCCCCAAGGCCTCGTCAGTGACCGGGAGTTCACCGACGAGGAGATGCCGGGCATGGGATGGTCGCTGTTCGTGGCGCTCTTCCCGGTGGCGCTGATCGCCGGCGCGGCCGTGGTCGACATGGCCGCGTCCGGTGAAAGCCCGTTCCTGCACGGGATCGCCTTCGTCGGCTCCGCGCCGATCGCGCTCCTGCTGGCCCTCCTCCTGGCGGCCTGGGCGTTCGGACCACGGATCGGCCGCAGCCTGGCCGACGTCAGCGCCTCCTGCGCCTCGGCAGCCCGGGCGATGGCGATGATCCTGCTGGTCATCGGTGCGGGCGGAGCCTTCAAGAACGTCCTCGTCGAGGGCGGGATCTCCGACTACATCAAGGACGTCACGGAGCACTGGCCGGTCTCGCCGATCATCCTGGCCTGGCTCATCGCCGCCATCCTGCGCATCGCGCTCGGCTCCGCGACGGTGGCCGTGGTCACCGCCTCCGGCGTGGTGCTGCCGCTCCTCGCCGGGAGCGGCGCCCACCCCGAGATGATGGTCCTCGCCGTGTCGTGCGGATCGATCGCCTTCTCCCACGTCAACGACCCGGGATTCTGGCTGTTCAAGGAGTACTTCAACCTCTCGGTCATCCAGGCGATCAAGGTCCGCACCGGTTACACGACCGTGCTCGCGGTCCTCGGCCTCGGAGGCGTCCTGGCGGCCGAGTGGACCCTCGACGTCACCGGCCTCTGAAGGCACCGCATCCCGGCTCCCGGCCCGCTCCCTCTCGCACCCAAGGAACCCGACCAGCATGAACCAGCCGACCGTCACCCACTTCTCCGTCTATCCCGTCGCCGGCCGCGACTGCATGGAGCTGAACCTCTCCGGCGCCCACGGCCCGTTCTTCACCCGCAACATCGTCGTCCTGAAGGACTCCGAGGGCCGGACCGGGCTCGGGGAGGTGCCCGGAGGCGAGAAGATCACCCGGACCCTCCGGGACTCCGAGTCCCTGGTCCTCGGCGCGAAGGTGGGCGACCACAAGCGCGTCCTGCGCGAGATCGGAAGCAGGTTCGCGGACCGTGACTCAGGCGGGCGGGGTGCCCAGACCTTCGACCTGCGGACCACCGTGCACGCCGTCACCGCGGTCGAGTCGGCCCTGCTCGACCTGCTGGGCCAGCACCTCGACGTGCCGGTCGCGGCCCTGCTGGGCGACGGCATGCAACGGGACTCCGTACGGGTGCTGGGCTACCTCTTCTACGTCGGCGACCCGGACCGCACGGAGCTGGACTACGTCCGCGAACCCCGGTCCGACGTCGACTGGTACCGCATCCGCCACGAGGAGGCCCTCACTCCCGGGGCGATCGTCCGCCAGGCCGAGGCCGCCTACGACCTCTACGGCTTCCGGGACTTCAAGCTGAAGGGCGGAGTCCTCGCGGGCACCGAGGAGGTCGAGGCCGTCACCGCGCTCAAGGACCGCTTCCCCGGGGCCCGGATCACCCTGGACCCGAACGGCGCCTGGTCGCTCCGCGAGGCGGTCGAGCTCTGCTCCCCGCTGCTGGGCACCCTCGCCTACGCCGAGGACCCCTGCGGGGCGGAGGACGGCTACTCGGGGCGTGAGGTCCTGGCCGAGTTCCGCCGTGCGACCGGCCTCCCGACCGCGACCAACATGATCGCCACCGACTGGCGGCAGCTGACCCACGCCCTGGCTTTGCAGTCCGTGTCCATCCCGCTCGCCGACCCGCACTTCTGGACCATGCAGGGGTCGGTGCGCGTGGCACAGCTGTGCAACGCGATGGGCCTGACCTGGGGCTGCCACTCCAACAACCACTTCGACATCTCCCTCGCCATGATCACGCACTGCGGTGCCGCCGCCCCCGGGGAGTACAACGCCCTGGACACGCACTGGATCTGGCAGGAGGGCCTGGAGCGGCTCACCGTCGCCCCGCCCCGCATCTCGGACGGTGAGATCGCCGTCCCCGACGCACCCGGCCTGGGTGTCGAACTCGACATGGACCGCCTCCACGCCGCCCACGAGCTCTACCTCGAGAAGGCCCTGGGGGCGCGGAACGACGCCGACGCCATGCAGTACCTCGTGCCCGGCTGGACGTTCGACGCCAAGCGGCCCTGCCTGGTGCGGTAGAACCCGTCAGGACGCCTGGCCCGCCGCCATGAGACCGGCCGTCCAGACCTGTACGGCCTCGGTGAGTCCGGGGGTGACGTAGGCCAGGAGCGTCCCGTCGACGGCGCCGCCGGGCCCGATCACCAGACCGGTGCGTCCGTCCAGCGCGGGGTCGGTGGCGGCGGCCAGCGGACCCGTCGCGGCCGCCGCCACCGGCGCCGAGACGCCCTTCCTGATCTCCTCCCAGTGGGGCCGCAGGGCGGGGGGCAGGATGTCGACGGTCATCCGCGCGGCGTTGTCCGTCGCGGCGGCCCCGGGGTCGACGGCGAAGACCGAGACGCCCCGGGGGCGGAGCCGCTCGGCGAGCTCCACCGTGTGCGAGAGATGGGCCAGCTTGGCCCGTCCCGTGGCGGCGAGACCGTAGTGGGGGCCCGGCGGTTCGGCTTCCTCGAACACGGACTGAGCGGCGGCGACGGCGCTCGACGTGACGTTCACGATGCGGCTCGGTGCCGCCTCGGCGAGCGCGTCGGTCAGCGTCCCGGTGAGGACGCAGGGCGAGAGGTGGTTGAGGACGATGCTCAGCTCGACGCCCTCCGGGCTCTCCCGGCGCTCGGTCCACATGCCGCCCACGTTGTTCACCAGCAGATCGAGGCCGCCCTCGCCGGCGAGGCGTTCCCCCAGCAGCCGGGTCGCGGCCAGGGACGACAGGTCCGCGCCGACGAACCGCCCCGCGCCGCGCCCCGCGGCCTCGTCGACGCGGGCCACCGCCGCCTTGCCACGCTCGGGGTCGCGGCCGACGAGGGTGAGGTCCCAGCCCCGGCGCGCCAGTCCGAGGGCCGTCTCCAGCCCGATGCCGCCGGTCCCGGCCGTCACCACTGCCTTGGGGGTGTACTCCGTCATACCGTGCTCCTGC
>Ga0164307_10000648_pt1 | contig 15282 bp, 14 predicted proteins | sample Whisoiple_243_MG_FD_110214 | JGI IMG/M metagenome (GOLD analysis project Ga0164307, IMG submission 110214) | Soil microbial communities amended with fresh organic matter from upstate New York, USA - Whitman soil sample_243_MG | ecosystem: Environmental > Terrestrial > Soil > Unclassified >...
CGACGGGGATGACCTTGACACCGGTGCGCAGCGCCACCCTGGCCATGCCCGTCTTGCCCTTGTACAGCCTGCCGTCGGGCGAGCGCGTGCCCTCGGGGTACATGCCGAGCAGCTTGCCCTCGTTCAGCAACCTCGACGCGGTTTCCAGGGCCGCCTGAGCCGAGTCCGCGTCGGTGCGGTCGATCGGCACCTGCCCGGCCGCCGTGAAGAACCAGCGTTTGAACCAGCCGCTCAGGCCGGTGCCTTCGAAGTACTCTGCCTTGGCAAGGAACGTGATCCTGCGCCGTACTACCAGTGGCAGGTAAAAGCTGTCGGCGACCGCCAGGTGATTACTCGCCAGGATGACCGCGCCGGAGTCCGGAACGTATTCCAGCCCTTCGACTTTGGGTCGGCCGAGCAAAGTCAGCAAGGGACCCATGAAAACGTATTTGAACAGCCAATACCACATGGACCCTCCCGGATTGGGGCGCACCTGACGGTGCTTTGGGATAACTCTACCGTCAGTCCTCGACGGTCACCGGGATGTGCTGATACCGGCCCGGACCCGAGGTCGGCGGTCCGTCGGGCGGCGGGTCGTCGCGCGGGGGCGGCTGCCTGCCTGCTGTCGACTCGATGTCGCTGACCATCGCGCGCACGACCGCCAGCAGCGCGACGCTGTGTTCGGCGATCACCGTCAGCAACGGGTGCTGCTCGCCGCTGACGAGCGCTGCCAGCGCGCACACCGGGCACCACACCTGTTGGCACTTGCCGGGTCCATCGGCGCCTGCCGCGGCTGCCGCCGCGACCCGCACCGCCGGATCGAGGCGATCCAGAATGGACTGCGCCAACGCCCTCAGCTCCGGGCCGAGATCGGAGTGCGTGTTTGTCATGACGGCCACACCTCCGGATCTGGTCGAAATCGTACTGTCAGCTCGCTGCCCTTGAGCTGGGCGTCCGTCACGATGCACCGGCGCAGGACGGACGCCAGCCGAACCCGGCGCCTCATCCCCCCGGCGCCGATGATCAAATCGTCGCCGACCCGGCCGAGCCGAAGGGCGCTCGACTCGATTTGAGGCAACTCTAGCCGCAGTCGATAGACCGACCCCAACCCAGATCCGGACTCGCGGTCGACGATGGGGCGCAGCGGGCCGGGCGGCGGCGAGCCGTCACGCTTGCGGGCGCATTCAAGCAGCTCGCCGAGCGCCTTGGGGCCGATCGGCTCGCCCGAGAGGTGGGGAACCAGCACCAGCTGCAGGTCGCCGATGGAGGTGTCGAGTTCGTCGAGGACCGCCTGCTGTTCGGAGAACCGTGCCGCGTACCAGTCGAATGCCGGATGGTCGGGCAGGTTGCGGTATTCGTATGAATCATCCTGCACCAAAACCTGATTGACGATCAGCTCGGCTACCCGCACCCCCATCAACGCCAGCGAGCCCAGGGTGCGCGCAGCCTCGGCGGCGACGACCCGCTCCGCGGTGAGCACGAGGTGTGCACTCACCGCCTCGCCGTCGGTGAGCAGGCCGGTCAGTGCACCGTTGCCCGCGTCGACCCGCTCCATCAGGTCGACGATCGCCGCCGTGCGCGCATCGTCGGCGACGGAGCTGAGCCTGCGGTGGCGCGGCCATGCCCGCTCCAGGTACAGGCCGAAGGTCGAGGGCAGCGTCAGCATCCGCATCGCATCAGCCGTCGACGCACAGTCGACGACGATGTGGTCCCATTCCCCCGACCTGGCCAGCTCGCCGACCTCGTGAAGGCCGAGCACCTCTTGAATACCCGGAAGGGCCGAAAGCTCTTCTGGGGCAATTTGTCCCAGCTCTGACTCGTCGAATCCGGCCGTCAGCACCTCTGCGACGTCGCGCCAGCGTGCCTCCAGAAGGGCCAGCGTGTCGAGGGCGAGCGCGTCGAGGAACCCGCCGCCGGCATCCGCGTCGTCGGCGAGTACCCGCGTCGGTTCCCGCAGCCCGGTCGGCACCACCGCCGTGCCGAGCACGTCGCCGAGGGAGTGTGCCTGATCGGTGGACACCACAAGGACCCGCAGGCCGCTTCGCGCGTCGCGCACCGCGGTCGCGGTCGCCAGCGTCGACTTACCTACGCCGCCCTTGCCAACGAAGAGACTGATCCGGGCGTGGGTAGCCGCGGGGGAATCACTCAGCCTCGACTCGTTTCTTCAGATCCTTCAATGCGGTGTCGGTCAGCCTGCGTTCGGCTTTGCGCTTGAGAAGGCCGATCATCGGAATGACCAGGTCCACCGAGAGTTCATATGTGACATCGGTGCCAGATCCGTTGGCCGCCAATCGGTATGCTCCGTCAAGAGACCTCAGCAGCGAACTGGAGACCAGCTTCCAGGTGACCGCGCCGCGGTCGGCAGGCCAATCGTAGGCCAGCACCATCGTGTCTTTGAGCACCGCCGCGTCGAGCACCAGTCGGGCCGTCTTCGGGTAGCCCTCGTCGTCGGCCTCGAGGACCTCGGTCTCCTTGTACTCGGCAACCCAGTCCGGATAGGAACCGATATCGGCGATGACGTCCATCACCGTGGAAGGATCCGCATCGATGTAGATGGTCTGCGCCGTCTTGTCCGCCACGTAACTGTTCCCCTGCTTGGATCGCACTCGATGGAATGGAAATCTACCCGTCGCTGCTGGGTCTAACCCAATATCAGGCCCGCGGAGGCATCCCGACCGGCCGCGACGCCTCCAGCTTCTGCTTGAGCTCGAACGACATCTTCTTGCCTGCCACCCTGCGCGCATGTGTCAGCTTGGCGAGGTTCATCTTGGCCAGTTGCCATGCGGCCGCACCCGCGGGCTCGGCGTGCAGGAAATAGTTCAGGATGACGCCGTCCAGCGACGGCTCCAGCCACACCTCCATGGTGCCGGTCAACGCCCCGGTGACGCTCCAGCGGTGACCGACGGCGCCGCGATCCTCGATAACCGTCAGATGCAGATCCGGCCACCAGCGTCGCCAGCTCGCCCGGTCTGCCACGGCCCTGCCGACCTCAACGGGGTCGGCCGCCACGAACGTCTGGTCGGCGACCTGGATGCTGTTCATCGCCACTAGCTTCACATATGCCGCTGCCGTGCCCACTAGGCTGGTCGGTGGCAAAACCGCTACCACCTCGGAGGCCGTCACCGTGCGCGAGTTCAGCGTTCCCGCATCGTTCGAAGTCGCGGAGGATGACAACATCGTCAGCTCCGTCTATGCGCACGAACGCGACGACCCCGACCATGTGATCTTCCAGCGGCTCGTCGACGGCGAGTGGAAGGATGTGACGGCCGCCCAGGCAGCCGAACAGATTCGTTCGGTCGCGCTCGGATTGATCGCCCAGGGTGTGGCGCCGGGTGACCGGGTCGCGATTTTTTCGGCAACCCGCTACGAGTGGCCGATCATCGACTTCGCGATCCTGTCGGTCGGCGCGCTGACGGTGCCGATCTACGAGACCAGTTCGGTCGAGCAGGTACGCCATGTGCTCAGCGACTCGAGTGCCGTTCTGGTATTCGCCGAGACCGACGCGCACGCCGACAAGATCGAACATCTCGCCGACGAGCTGCCGGAGCTTCGCAAGGTGTTGCGCATCGACAGCTCCGGTTCCTCGGCGCTGGACGAGCTGACCGAGGCGGGCGGTTCTGTCGACCGCGGCGAGCTCGACAACAGGTTGTCGGGGATCAAGGCCACCGATCCGGCCACGCTCATCTACACCTCGGGCACCACCGGTAAGCCGAAAGGCTGCCAGCTGACGCATTCGAACCTTGTCTACGAGATCCGGGGAGCCAAGGCGGCGTTTCCGACGTTGCTGGACAAGGGCGAGCGGCTGCTGGTGTTCCTGCCGTTGGCGCACGTGCTCGCCCGGGCGCTCACCATCGCGGCGTTCGCGAACAAGGTGACGCTCGGGTTCACCAGCGACATCAAGAACCTGGTGCCGATGTTCGGCGTCTTCAAGCCGACGCTGGTGGTATCGGTGCCACGGGTTTTCGAGAAGGTCTACAACACCGCCGAGCAGAATGCCCGCAAGGACGGGAAGGGCAAGATCTTCGAGATCGCCGCGAACACCGCGATCGAATTCAGCAAGGCACAGGATGGCGGAAGGCCCGGAATGCTGCTGCGCGCCAGGCACGCGGTGTTCGACCGTCTGGTCTACGGCAAGCTGCGGGCGGCGCTCGGCGGCAACTGCCGCGCCGCGATCTCCGGTGGCGCGCCGCTGGGTGCGCGGCTCGGTCACTTCTACCGCGGTGTCGGCCTGACGATCTATGAGGGCTACGGACTGACCGAGACGAGCGCCGCGATCACGGTGAACCAGATCGACGGTCTGAAGGTCGGTTCGGTCGGAAAGCTGTTGGAAGGCAACAGCATGCGCCTCAACGATGACGACGAACTGCTGGTGCGCGGCGGCGTGGTGTTCGCAGGCTACTGGCACAACGAGGAGGAGACCGACGCGGTGTTCTCCGACGGCTGGTTCCACACCGGCGATCTCGGCGCGATCGACGACAACGGTTTCCTGACGATCGTCGGCCGCAAGAAGGAGATCATCGTCACCGCAGGCGGGAAGAACGTGGCTCCGGCAGTCCTTGAGGATCGGCTTCGCGCTCACCCGTTGATCAGCCAGGCCATGTGCGTCGGCGACGCAAAGCCGTTCATCGCCGCGCTCATCGCGATCGACCCCGAGGCGTTCCCCGGCTGGAAGGAACGCAACGGAAAGAACGCCGACGCGACGGTTGCCGACCTCGCCGACGATCCCGACCTCACCGCCGAGATCGACCTGGCCGTCAAGGACGCCAACCAGGCGGTGTCGAAGGCCGAGGCGATCCGCAAGTTCCGCATTCTGCCCGTCGACTTCACCGAGGAGACCGGCGAGCTGACCCCGACACTGAAGGTCAAGCGCAAAGTGGTGGCGGAGAAGTTCGCCGATGACATCGAGGCGCTCTACTCCAAGGGCTGAGGGTCAGCCGGTCAGCTGGTTGTGCAGCCGCGCCGCCTGGGTGCGCCACTGCCAGTTGTCGACGGCCCAGCGGCGCCCGGCGGCGCCCATCTCGGCCGCGCGCTCGGGATCGGCCAGTATGTCCGCGATCGCGGTGCCGATTTCGTCGACGTCGCGACCGTTGACGACGCGTCCGGTGACGCCGTCCCGCACCGTCTCCGGCGCACCGCCCGAGGCGCCCGCGACGACCGGCACCCCTGTCGAGGACGCCTCCAGGTAGACGATGCCGAGGCCCTCGACGTCCAGTCCGGCGCCACGCGTCCGGCACGGCATCGCGAACACGTCGGCCATCGCATGGTGGGCGGGCAGCTCCGCGCCGGGCACACCGCCGGTGAAGATCACATGGTCGGTGACCCCTGCATCCCGGGCAAGGCGGTGCAGCGTCGCCAGATACGGCCCGCCCCCGACGATGACCAGCACGGCGCCGTCGACGCGCCTGCGGATCGCAGACAGGGCGCGGATCAGCATGTCCTGACCCTTGCGTGGAACCAACCGGGACAGGCAGACGATCACCGGGCGATCGCCGAGGCCGTACCGCGACCGCATCTGCGCGCGGGCCGCCGGATCGGGCGCGAACCGGTCGGTGTCCACCCCGGGCGGCACATACTCCAGCGCGGCGTGCGGCCCGAACGCGGACGCGAACCGGCCGCGCGTGTAGGCGCTGACGTAGGTCACCACGTCGGTGTCATCCCCGATACGGCGTAATGCGTTGCGCGCCAACGGCAGCATTGACCAGCCGACCTCGTGGCCATGCGTGCTGGCGACGATGCGGTGGGCGCCTGCACTGCGCGCACGGGGTGCCAACAGCGCCAGCGGCGCCGCCGCACCGAACCACACCGTCTCGACGTCGTTGTCGGCGATCAGGCCGCGCATCCTGTCGTCGACAGCAGGACCGGGCAGCATGAGGGTGGTGGGATGACGCACAACCTGATAGCCCGTCGCCTCGGCTTCGTCGAACTCCTCGCAACCCTTCCACTTCGGCGCATACACGGTCAGCGTGTAATCGTTCCCGGACTGCAGCAGTTGGCCGACGAGTTCGTGCAGGTACGACTGGATCCCACCACGACGTGGCGGAAAATCGTTGGTAACCAGCAAAACCCGGGTCATCGCGGTCAGGCTATCTGAGACAGCCAGCGCCGCCAGGCAACCAGCACCTCGTCGAGGTCGGCGCCGAGCGTCTCGGACACGGCCGCTTCGACGTCGAGGTGTGAAGGCCCGCACGCCCGCAGGTAGAGGCGCCGCAGTGCAGGTGTCCCGTACCGGTCGGCCACAAATCGGGTGAACCACCAGGCCCGGTCGTAGGCGAGCGTCCTGGTCGGCCCCACCGTGTCCAGGTCGGCGTCGGTCGGCAGCACCGCGACCTCGGCTGCCAACCGTCGACCCGGCAGCGGCGCGGCGGGGCGTGCCACGAAGTCGGCGACACCTTCGGTCAGCCACCGGGGGGCGTCGGCCGCCGTTTCGGCGCGGGCAGCGTAATGGAAGAGTTCGTGGCGCAACACAATTCGCAAATCGGCGGCGCTCATCGCAGTGGCCCCCGGCGCGAAGACGATGCGCCGTGCGGTGGTCGCGGCTGCGATGTCGGACCCGCCGCCCGCCATGGCGCGGAATTGCTCGTCGGAGGCGGTCGCCACCACGACGATGTCGCGGGGCCAATCGGGCCCCCAGAACTGCGTCACGGCTGCAACGGCGTCGTCCATGGCGCGCGACACCCGCTCGAGCAGCGGTTGCGTCGTCGGGCCACCGAGGCTCGTCAACTCGACGGTGCGGCCATCGGACACCGTCTCGGTACGCGAAGCCGCCGCGGTCGCGGTCGGTGTCGACACGGGCGCCGGCTGACCAGAAGGCGCGTCAGGTCTGCCGACAAGCATCACCGCCAGGATCAACTCGACGATCAGCAGTGGGCCGAGAAACCGACGTCTAGTACCGGCGGACGTTGTAGATCGGGGCATTGTTCACCGGTGCCACTCGCACCGGCGTGCCGTAGGTGGACGCGTGCACCATCATCCCGTCGCCGATGTAGATGGCCGTATGCGACGCGTCGGAGTAGTAGTTGACCACGTCTCCCGGTTGCATCTGCGATGTGTCCACCGGCTGGCCACCCCGGGCCAGCGCCTGGCTGGAGTGCGGCAGCGAGATACCCGCCTGCTGGAACGCCCACATCACCAGGCCGGAGCAGTCGAATTGGTTCGGTCCCGATCCGCCCCATGAGTAGGGCGAGCCGATGCGGGTCAGCGCGGCCTGCACCGCCATCATTCCCTCGCCGGTGCCGCCGGGCGCCTCGGGAGCCAGCGCGCCGTCGGGTGGCGCGACATCGCCCGGCGGGATGCCGCCTTCGGGTGGTGCGGCCACGATCGCAGGGTCCTGGGGCGCGGGGGGCGCCGCCTCGGGAAGCGGTGGTGGAGGTGGAACCGCTGCGAGGGCTTCCCGCTGGCCGGGCGTCAACGCCTCGAACTGTGACTTGACGACGGCCATCTGAATCTGCAGCTGGCTTTGCTTGGATTGCAGGTCAGCGCGCACCGCCGCGGCCTGCTCGGCCGCGGTCTTCGCTTCGGCCGCCGACTTGGCGGAGGCTTCCCGTGCCTTGGCTGCCTGATCGCTGACGGTTCGGTAGTTGTTCATCTGCACCCGCATCTCGGATGCCATCACCCGCTGAACCGAAAGCTGGTCGATGAGCCGCTGCGGCGAGTCGGCGGTCAGCATCGCGTCCATGCCGCTGGTCCTACCGCCCATGTATTGAGCGGCAGCGAATTTATCGACCGACGACTGGAACGTTGCCAGTTTTGCAGTGGCCGTATCGACTGCCGCCTGGTCCGCGGACTGCTTCGCCTCGGCCGCAGTCTGTGCGGCCAGCTTGTTATCCAGATCGAGCTCTGCCGAATGCATAGCCTCGGTGGTCCGCTCGGCCTGTCGCGACAGCTCGTTCAACTTTGCCAGCGTGTCCGCTGCGGGATCTGCTTGCACATTGCCGGCAAGGATCCCTCCGAGCAGGGTCAGTGCCGTTATCGCATATATAGCGGGTCGCTTAAGTCCACGCGTGATCCACTGCGTACGGTCGAGCGTCAAGATTTGAGTCCTCAAACTGCCGTTGGCAAGTCGCCCCGAACTGTCCTAGGTCTCAGACAGGTTACGAAACGGCATCAGCCTTGTCCAAACAAGAGACGCAAATTTAACAGCCTCTCAGAGTTTTTCGGACACGATCTGTTGCTAGGCGTGTCGTCAGGCGACAACTCCGGAATCCCCGTGCCGGTGAATCGGTACCAACCGCAGCCGCGGCGCCAGACCGGCCTCCGCGAGCACCTCGAGCGCGGCCCGCTCGTCGCGCAGCAGCGTGTCCGGAACGCCGAGCAACACGCTCACCACACAGTCCTTGCAGCCCGGGCCACGCACAGCGCAGTCATCGCAATCGATGGTCACCGCACCGGTATCGGTGCCCCGCTCATCGGCCTCGTCCATCTGACCGTCCTCTCGTTGGAGTTAGTCGCACGCTAACGGGCACCACCGACATCTGGCGCGTGGCAACTCGAGCCTGTCGGTCGCAGTGCCTACCTTCAGCGCATGGGACGGCCCAGCTTCTCCGATTCCGAACAGCTGTCGCTGGACCTGGCGTCCGAATCGCTCCGTGACACCACGTTCGTCGTCGTCGACCTCGAGACCACCGGTGGCCGCGCATCCGGCGACGGCGGCAACGTCGACGCCATCACCGAGATCGGCGCGGTGAAGGTACGCGGCGGGGCGGTGCTCGGAGAGCTGGCCACGCTGGTGGACCCCGGCCGCAGCATCCCGCCGCAGATCGTCGAACTGACCGGCATCACCTCGGCCATGGTGCATGACGCACCCAAGATCGACACCGTGCTGCCCGCGTTCCTTGAATTCGCCCGTGGCGCAGTGCTGGTCGCCCACAACGCGGGGTTCGACATCGGCTTTCTGCGCGCCGCCGCGGAGCGTTGTCAGATTCCGTGGCCACGCCCACCGGTGCTGTGCACCGTCCGGTTGGCCCGCCGGGTGCTCACCCGCGACGAAGCACCCAGCGTTCGGCTCTCGGCGCTGGCCCGGTTGTTCGGCGCCGCCACCACGCCGACGCACCGCGCTCTCGACGATGCGCGGGCCACCGTCGACGTGCTGCACGCGCTGATCGAACGGGTCGGGAACCAGGGCGTGCATACCTACACCGACCTGCGCGCCTACCTGCCCGACGTGTCACCGCAGCAGCGCCGAAAGCGAGTACTGGCCGCGCACCTGCCACACCGGCCCGGTGTCTACCTGTTCCGCGGCCCCGCCAACGAGGTGCTCTATGTCGGCACGGCGGTGGATCTGCGCAGACGGGCTGGTCAGTACTTCAACGGCTCTGACGCACGACCGCGGATCAAGGAGATGGTGGCGCTTGCCACCGCGATCGACCACGTCGAGTGCGCCCATGGCCTGGAGGCGGGCGTTCGCGAGCTGCGGCTGCTCGCTGCGCATGCGCCGCCCTACAACCGCCGATCGAAGTTCCCGCAGCGGTGGTGGTGGATCGTGCTGACGACGGAGGCGTTTCCGCGTCTGTCGATCGTGCGCACCCCGAAGAGCGACAGCGCGGTCGGGCCGTTCCGGTCCCGCGCCGACGCCGTCGAGACCGCCGACCTGCTCGCCCGCTTCACCGGCCTTCGCACCTGCACCACCCGGCTCGCCCGCTCTGCGCAGCACGGCCCCGCCTGCCCCGAACGTGAGCTGTCGCCGTGCCCCGCGCCGCGCGGCATCGCCGCCGCCGAGTACGCCGGCGCGCCACAGCGGACGACGGCGCTGATCGACGGGCTCGAGGATGACGCACTCTCGGCGGTGCTCGCCCGCATCGGCGAGTTGGCCGATTGCCACCGTTACGAGACCGCCGCCCGGCTACGTGATCACGCCTGCTCCGCGATCGACGTGCTGTGGCGCGGTCAGCGACTGCGCTCGCTGGCCTCGGTCTCCGAGCTCGTCGCGGCACGCTCCGATGGCGAAGGCGGATGGAACCTCGCCGTGATCCGGTGCGGACAGCTCGCCGCCGCAGGCGTCGCGCGCCGGGGCGTGCCGCCGATGCCGGTGGTCGACGCGATAAGCGCTGCAGCACAAGTGATTCTGCCGAACCCAGCCCCGCTGGGTGGCGCGCTCGTCGAAGAGGTGGCGCTGGTGATGCGCTGGCTCGCCCAGCCCGGGGTGCGCATCGTGCGCGCCGAACCCGGCTGGGCGTCACCGACCGGGTCCGCGGGACGATGGGCGTCGTGGGCGGCGACGGCGAGGTCGGCGCGGCTGGCCGCCGAGCAAACGCTCGATTCCTCAGACCTGCTGAGTGAACCGCACCCAACGCGCCAGCAGTTGTTCGGCCGCCCCGGAGTCGATCGCATCGACGGCCCGGCTCAGACCCGACTCCCACGCCGACAGCCATTCGGCGCCGCTGGTTAGTCCCGCATGGGCGACCATCGCGCCTGCGGCGTTCAGCACCACCGCGTCACGCACCGGCCCCGTGGCGCCCGCCAGCACCTCGCGTGCCTCCGCCGCATTGGTCTCGGCGTCGCCGCCCACCAAGGCCGATATGTCGGCGCGGGGGAACCCGAATCCCGCGGGATCGAAGGTCAGCTTCTCCACGGTGCCTGCCTGGACGCGCCAGATGGTGCTCGTCGTCGTCGTGGTGAGCTCGTCGAGCCCGTCGTCACCGTGCACGACCAGCACGCTGGAGCGGCGGGTGGCGAACACGCCGGCCATCACCTCGGCCAGATCGGCCCACGCGCAGCCGATCAGCCCGGCACGCGGCGAGCCCGGATTCGTCAGCGGCCCAAGGAGATTGAACACCGTCGGTACGCCGATCTCGCGGCGGGCCGCTCCGGCATGCCGGTAAGAAGGATGGAACACCGGCGCGAAGCAGAAACCGATGCCGACCTCCGCGACGCTGCGCGCGACGTCGTCTGGGCCGAGGTCGATGCGCACCCCGAGGGCTTCCAGCGTGTCGGCGCCGCCGCTGCGGGACGACGCGGCCCTGTTTCCGTGCTTGACCACCGGCACCCCGGCGGCCGCCACCACGAGGGCGGCCATCGTCGAGAGGTTCACGGTGTTCGCCCCGTCGCCGCCGGTGCCCACCACGTCGACGGTGTCGGTGCCGATCTCCTCGGTGGGCACTCGCCGGGCGTAGGACAGCATCGTGTTGGCCAACTCGGTCACCTCGGCGGACGTCGGCCGCTTCATCTTCATCGACACGCCGAAAGCGGCGATCTGTGCCGGCGTTGCGGCGCCCGTCATGATCTGGTCCATCGCCCACGCCGCCTGCCCAGCCCTCAGCGGCTGCTGCGTGGTCAACAGGCCGAGGATCATCGCCCAGGACGGCTCGATTTCAGCAGAAGTCACGCCCGAGATTATGACGAATTGCTCCACCCGGGTGGAGTTCAACAACTACAAAGCGTCATACTTGCGTTGTGACGAGCGCTGTAGGGACCTCGGGAACCGCGATCACGTCCCGAGTGCATTCGCTGAACCGGCCGAACATGGTCAGTGTTGGCACCATCGTATGGCTTTCCAGTGAGCTGATGTTCTTTGCTGGGCTGTTCGCGATGTACTTCACCGCCCGCTCGCAGGCCGGTGGCGAATGGCCCCCACCGCCGACCGAGCTGAACCTGGTCCAGGCCGTGCCGGTGACGCTGGTGCTCATCGCGTCCTCCTTCACCTGCCAGATGGGGGTTTTCGCAGCTGAGCGGGGCGACGTTTTCGGCTTGCGACGCTGGTACGTCATCACCTTCCTGATGGGGCTGTTCTTCGTACTCGGCCAGGGCTACGAGTACATCCACCTCGTCGAGCACGGAACCACGATCTCCAGCAGCGCGTACGGCTCGGTCTTCTACCTGCCCACCGGATTTCACGGTCTGCACGTCATCGGTGGCCTGATCGCCTTCATCTTCCTGCTGGCGCGCACCACCATGAGCAAATTCACACCCGCACAGGCCACCGCCGCGATCGTCGTCTCGTACTACTGGCACTTCGTCGACATCGTGTGGATCGCGCTGTTCGCCACCATCTATTTCGTCCGATGAGAAGGGGTTCGATGACAGTGAAACGCCGTCGGCTTCGTCGGCGGCTCTCGGGAGCGGTGCTGCTGCTGGTCGGACTTGGCTTAGCGGGCGGCCTTGCCGCCACCCTCACACCGGACCCGCAGGTGGCCGTCGCCGATGAGTCGGCGTCGGCGATGCTGCGCACCGGCAAGGAGTTGTTCGACACCTCGTGCGTGACCTGCCACGGCGTCAACCTGCAGGGCGTGACCGGCCGCGGGCCCAGCCTCATCGGAGTCGGCGAGGCAGCCGTGTACTTCCAGGTGTCGACGGGCCGGATGCCCGCCATGCGCGGTGAGGCGCAGGCGCCGCAGAAGCCGCCCCAGTTCGACGAGGCGCAGATCGATGCGCTCGGCGCCTACGTGCAGGCCAACGGCGGCGGCCCCGTGGTGCCGCGCACCGACAACGGCCAGGTGGCCTCGGAATCGCTCATCGGCGACAACGTCGCCCGCGGCGGCGACCTGTTCCGGCTGAACTGCGCGTCCTGCCACAACTTCACCGGCAAAGGCGGCGCGCTGTCGTCGGGCAAGTACGCGCCCGAACTGACCAACGCCGAACCCGCGCAGATCTACACCGCGATGCTGACCGGCCCGCAGAACATGCCGAAGTTCTCCGACCGTCAACTCTCCCCCGACGAGAAGCGCGATCTGGTCGCCTACGTGCGGATGGCATCCGAAGCGCCGGACCCCGGCGGCTACGGCCTCGGCGGCCTCGGACCCACCTCGGAGGGCATGGCCGCCTGGATCATCGGGATTGTGGCCGTCGTTGGGGCGGCCCTGTGGATCGGAGCCCGGTCGTGACCGACGACGCGCAGAACACCCCCAAGGGCACGGACGCCCCTGGCCATGCCGGCGTTCCGGGGCAGCCCAGCGACGCCGAGCTTGCATCGATGTCGCGCGAGGAACTACTCGAGCTGGGCGGCAAGCTCGACGGCGTCGAGATCGTCTACAAGGAAGACCGTTGGCCGGTGCAGGGCACCAAGGCCGAGAAGCGCGCGGAACGCTCGGTGGCGAATTGGCTTCTGTTGGGCGGCCTTTCGGGCGTCGCGTTGTTGGGGATATTCCTGTTCTGGCCCTGGGAGTACAAGGGCACGAACGAGCCCGGCCACTTGTGGTACGACCTGGCCACCCCGCTCTACGGTTTCACCTTCGGCCTGTCGATCCTGGCGATCGGCATCGGCGCCGTGCTGTACCAGAAGAAGTTCATCCCGGAAGAGATCTCCATCCAGGATCGGCACGACGGTAGCTCTCCCGAGATCCAGCGCAAGACCGTCGCGGCCAATCTCACGGATGCCCTTGAGGGGTCGACCCTCAAGCGCCGCAAGCTGATCGGTCTGTCGCTCGGCATCGGCCTTGGCGCATTCGGTGCGGGCACTCTGGTCGCGTTCATCGGCGGCCTGATCAAGAACCCGTGGAAGCCGGTGGTGCCGACCGCCGATGGCAAGAAAGCCGTGCTGTGGACGTCCGGATGGACCCCGCAGTTCAAGGGCGAGACCATCTTTGTGGCCCGCGCCACCGGGAGTACGGGGGACGGATCGCCGTTCATCAAGATGCGCCCCGAGGACCTCGACGCAGGCGGCATGGAAACCGTGTTCCCGTGGCGGGAGTCCGACGGTGACGGCACCACGGTCGAATCACACCACCGGCTCAACGAGATCCTGATGGGTGTCCGCAACCCGGTGATGCTCATTCGCATCAAGCCGGGCGACATGAACAGGGTGGTCAAGCGGCAGGGCCAGGAGAGCTTTAACTTCGGTGACCTGTTCGCGTTCACCAAGGTGTGCTCGCACCTGGGTTGTCCCTCTTCGCTTTACGAGCAGCAGACCTATCGCATTCTCTGCCCGTGCCACCAGTCTCAGTTCGACGCGCTGCATTTCGCGAAACCCATATTCGGCCCGGCTGCGCGCGCCCTCGCGCAGTTGCCCATCACCATTGATCAGGACGGGTACCTGGTCGCCGCCGGGGACTTCATCGAACCCGTCGGTCCGGCATTCTGGGAACGGAAGACGATATGAGTCCGACACTGCCGAAACCACCGAGCCTCAGTGAGATTGCGGCCTCACAAGGCGACGCGATCGACTCGCGGTACCACCCCTCTGCGGCGGTCCGCAGACAGCTCAACAAGGTGTTCCCCACCCACTGGTCGTTCCTGCTGGGTGAGATCGCCCTGTACAGCTTCATCGTGCTGCTGCTCACCGGCGTCTACCTCACCCTGTTCTTCGATCCGTCCATGGTCGACGTCACCTATGACGGCGTCTACCAGCCGCTGCGCGGCGTCGAGATGTCGAAGGCCTTCGCTTCCACTCTCGATATCAGCTTCGAGGTGCGCGGCGGCCTGTTCGTCCGCCAGATCCACCACTGGGCCGCACTGCTTTTCGCGGCGTCGATCATGGTCCACCTGGCGCGTATTTTCTTCACCGGCGCGTTCCGCCGTCCCCGTGAGGCCAACTGGGTGATCGGCTCACTGCTGTTGATCCTGGCCATGTTCGAGGGCTTCTTCGGCTACTCGCTGCCCGACGACCTGCTGTCCGGAACCGGCCTGCGCGCCGCATTCTCGGGCATCACGATGGGCGTTCCGATCGTCGGCACCTGGCTGCACTGGGCCTTGTTCGGCGGTGACTTCCCTTGCGGCGGTGTCGGAAACGACTGTTCAATCGGCATCATCATCCCGCGGCTCTACGCGCTTCACATCCTGCTGATCCCGGGCATCATCCTCGCGCTCATCGGGGCGCACCTGGCGCTGGTGTGGTTCCAGAAGCACACGCAGTTCCCCGGACCGGGTCGTACCGAGACCAACGTCGTCGGCGTCCGGGTCATGCCGGTGTTCGCGGTCAAGTCCGGCGCGTTCTTCGCAGTGACGACCGGCATTCTCGGCATCATGGGCGGTCTTCTGCAGATCAACCCGATCTGGCAGCTCGGCCCCTACAAGCCGTCCCAGATCTCGGCGGGTAGCCAGCCCGACTTCTACATGATGTGGACCGACGGCCTCATCCGGCTCTGGCCGGCGTGGGAGTTCTACCTGTTCGGGCACACGATCCCTCAGCCGGTGTGGATCGCTGTGCTGATGGGCGTCATATTCATGCTCCTTCCGGCGTGGCCGTTCCTGGAGAAGAGGTTCTCCGGGGACAAGGCGCATCACAATCTGCTGCAGCGCCCGAGGGACGTTCCGGTGCGTACCGCGATCGGCGCGATGGCCATCGCGTTCTACATCGTGCTGACGTTCGCGTGCATGAACGACATCATCGCGCTCAAGTTCCACATCTCGCTGAACGCGACGACGTGGATCGGC
>Ga0164307_10000649_pt1 | contig 15276 bp, 4 predicted proteins | sample Whisoiple_243_MG_FD_110214 | JGI IMG/M metagenome (GOLD analysis project Ga0164307, IMG submission 110214) | Soil microbial communities amended with fresh organic matter from upstate New York, USA - Whitman soil sample_243_MG | ecosystem: Environmental > Terrestrial > Soil > Unclassified >...
GAAGAGCACCGATTTCTCCGTCTTGAGGATGATCCCGCTCTCCGAGGTGATCCGGTCCCTTGGCACCACTAGGTGCACGCCCTTGGACGCGCGCACCCGGAATCGACCGCGCCCACCGGACAGTCGCTGCAGTTCGTCGGTCCAGACGCCGGTCGAGTTGATCACCACCCTGGCCTTGACGTCGGTCTCCTCACCGGTCTCCACATCGCGGACCCGAACTCCGGCCACCCGGTCTGATTCCTTGAGGAACGACACCACCTGAGTCGAGGTGCGGATCACCGCACCGTAAGCGGCGGCCGTGCGGGCGACGGTCATCGTGTGCCTGGCGTCGTCGACCTGACCGTCGTAGTAGACGATGCCGCCGACCAACGCGTCCCGGCGCATGCCGGGCACCAGGCGCAGCGCGGCCGCGCGGCTCAGGTGCTTGTGGCCGGGTACCGATCTGGCGCCGCCCATCGAGTCGTACATGACCAGGCCGGCCGCGACGTAGGGCCGCTCGATCACCGACTTGGACAACGGGTAGAGGAAGGACACCGGTTTGGCCAGGTGCGGGCAGATCTTCGTCAGCATCAGCTCGCGCTCCCGCAGCGCCTCCCGGACCAGTCCGAACTCGAACATCTCCAGGTACCGCAGGCCACCGTGGAACAGCTTCGACGATCGGGATGACGTGCCGGAAGCCAGGTCTCGGGCCTCGACCAACGCCACCGACAGTCCGCGGGTGACGGCATCAAGGGCGGCACCGGCGCCGACCACACCGCCGCCGATCACCACCACGTCGAAGGTCTCCCGGCCCAGTCGCTCGAAGCTGGCCGCCCGTTCGGCCGGCCCCAACCGGGCGCTGGTCTCACCGGGTGCGGTGTCGCTGACGTCTGCGGACATCGGCCATCCCTCCTGCTCGGGGGTAACCGGGGGCCGCGCGGCACCGGTGCCCATCACAACGACCTCGTCGCCGATCCATCGTGCGCACCGGGCGAGTTCCCACCCCGATGATCACCGAACCGGCGAAACCCACGCTACCGCCGCCATCCCGGCACGCAACCGCACGACATCCCGGCGTCGATCCAGGGTGGGACAAATCGAGCTCGGTCGGCCGTCGCCGAGCTCATCACCGCTGCCCGCTCGGTGGTGACGAAGATCGCCTGGTGGTTACAGGGCGTCCTGGTTCACGTTCATCAGCCTCCGGCCCAGCTCGGTGATGGAACCGGACAGTGACGGGTAGACGCTGAAGGTGTAGGCCAGATCCTTCACGGTCAACCGGTTCTGCACCGCGACGGCGATCGGCAGGATGAGCTCGGAGGCCTCGGGTGCCACCACGACGCCACCGATCACGATCCCGGTCAACCGTCGGGAGATGATCTTGATGAAGCCCTCATCGAGGCCGAGCATCTTGGCCCTGGCGTTGGTGGCCAGCGGCAGCATCAGAGTCTGGGCGAGCGCCGGACCGGTCTCCGCCTCGACCTCCGAGTAGCCGACGGTGGCGATCTCCGGGTGGGTGAAGACGTTGGAGCACACGGTCTTCAGCCGCAGCGGCGCGACGCCCTCACCCAGCGCGTGCCACATCGCGATCCGTCCCTGCATCGCCGCCACGGATGCGAGCATCAGCACCCCGGTGCAGTCTCCGGCGGCATAGATGCCGGACACCGAGGTCCGCGAGACCTTGTCCACTTCGATGAAGCCACCGCGGCCGACCGCGACACCGACCTCGGCCAGCCCCATGTCGGTGGTGTTCGGCACCGCGCCGACCGTCATCAGCGCATGCGAGCCGCGGATCTCCTGACCGTCCTCCAGGGCGACCACGACGCCGTCACCCTCCCGCCGCACCGACTTCGCGCGAGACTGCTTGGCCAGCACACTGCCGCGTGCCGAGAACACCTTCTCGATCACCGCGGCAGCGTCGGCGTCCTCGCTCGGCAGTACCCGGTCCCGACTCGAGACAAGGGTGACCATGACGCCCATTTCCGTGTAGGCGGAAGCGAACTCGGCACCCGTCACGCCGGAACCGATCACGATCAGGTGTTCCGGCAGCTCCCGCAGCGAATAGACCTGCCGCCAGGTCAGGATGCGTTCCCCGTCCGGGACGGCGTCGGGCAGGATGCGCGGGCTGGCACCGGTCGCGATGAGTACCACGTCGGCGACGTACTCGGTCTGCTCGCCGCCGGTGGACGTCGCCACCACCGAGTGCGCGGCCAGTCCGGGCTGCGGGTCGGCCAGTACCGCAGTGCCGTCGATCACCGTGACCCCGTTGGCGATCAGGCTGGCCCTGATGTCCGCGGACTGCGCCAGCGCCAACCCGGCGACCCTGCCATGTACCACCGCGATATCGACGGCCACCTGGTCGGGGTCGACCATCACTCCGAGACTGCCGGCATCCAGGACGGCCGTCCGGCCGCCGGCGGAGGCGATGAAGGTCTTGGACGGCACGCAGTCGGACAACACACAGGCGCCACCGATGCCGTCCCGTTCGATCAGGGTGACCTCGGCGCCGTACTGAACCGCCACCAACGCCGCCTCGTAGCCCGCGGGTCCGCCGCCGATGATCACGATCCTGGTCATCGACCAACCGTAGTGCGGGAGCCCAGGACCGCGCTCCGGTGACCCGGGCACACGTCGGGTCCAACCGCCGAGCGAGGCTGCTGGCGGGTTCGCGACCCCAGTACGCTCTGCACCCATGGCGTTGTACGCGGCCTACGGGTCCAACATGGATCCCTCCCACATGCTCGCCCGCTGTCCGTCGTCCCCGGTTGCCGGGACGGGCTGGCTGCCGGGGTGGCGGCTCACCTTCGGCGGCGAGGACCTGAGCTGGGACGGCGCGCTGGCCACCGTGGTCGAGGACCCGGACTCGTCGGTCTTCGTGGTGCTGTACGACATGGCCGAATCCGACGAGCGGACCCTGGATTCCTGGGAAGGTGCCGGGCTCGGGCTGTACAGCAAGATCCGGTTGCGGGTGCACACGTTGGAGGGCGACGTGCTGGCCTGGCTCTATGCCCTGCAGGCCTTCGAGGGCGGCCTGCCCTCTGCCAGGTACCTCGGCGTGATCGCCGATGCCGCGGAGGCCGCCGACGCGCCGGCGGAGTACGTCGTCGACATCCGGACCCGACCCCGGCGGGAGAACAGCTGAGCCTCGGTCGAGTCGCTCAACGACTTGACAGTCGACCTGTACTCCTTTTGGTCTGCAAACTACGCCCAGTAATCGGGCAGCTGCCAATGGTGATCTTCGACTTTCACAACGCGAAGTTGTGAGTCACACTTCACCCGGATGCACCACATTCGGGGTGGTTGATCCGTCGAGGGGAAACGTTGTCGGGTCAGCGCGGGGGTCATTCGTTCGCCACCAGGGCCGGGGTCGGCGTGCGCCGCCGTCCCGATCGAGCACACCGATCCGAGCGTGGACACCACTACGGTCGTCGACACCGATGGATCAGTCTGGCCACGGTGATCGCTCTGGTCGCCGTGATGGCAGTGGTCGGTGCGGTCGTCACCCCGACCCCCGCCGATGCGGCGGTGCGAGACCCGTTCACTGCGGTCTACAACGCGCAGGAGAACGGCGCCATCGCGCTCACCGGCAACAGCCAGATGTCCTGCCCGACCAGCGCCACCTGCACGACGGCGCGCGGCGGCACCGGGAACTCCGACAACCTGAACAACAACGGCTGGACGATGACGTTCATCGACGCCGACACCGAATCGTTCACCACCAACTCCACCAGCGCCGACCTGGCGCTGCCGGCCGGTTCAACGCTGCTCTCGGCCTGGTTGGTCTGGGGTGGCCGCAAGGCCGCCGGCACCGGTGGCTCCGCAGCAGATACCGCCAATCTGAACAAGGTGGCCCTGCGGGTTCCTGGCGGGACTTACTCGACCGTGACCGGCACCGTGTTCGACCCCGGCCTGAACACCGGCACCGACAGCAGCCCGTACCAGGGCTCGCTCGACATCACCACCCAGGTGAAGGCCGCCGGCAACGGCACCTACTGGGTCGGCAACATCGCCGCCGGCACCGGCGTGGATCGGTACGCCGGCTGGTCGCTGGTGGTCGCCTACCGGAACCCGGCCGCACCGCTGCGCGACCTGCGGATCTTCCGCGGCTTCGCCGACGTCACCACCGGCCCTGGCAACGAGAACGTCGACATCCCGATCAGTGGGTTCCTGGCGCCGGCCGCGGGTGCGGTCAACGCCTCGGTCGGCGTGGTCGCCTGGGAGGGCGACAAGGGCATCACCGGTGAGGCCGTCAAGCTCAACGGCACCACCCTGTCGTCGGCGACCAACCCGGCCACCAACTTCTTCAACTCCGCGATCAGCGACGCCGGCACGCCGATCACCACCCGCAACCCGAATTACCTGAACAATTTCGGGACCGACGTCACCCGGGTCAGCGCCAACGGGGTGCTGCCGAACGGATCGACCTCCACCACGGTCAACCTGACGACCGCCGGCGACTTCTACTACCCCGGCGTGGTCACCACCCAGATCGACCTGTTCACACCGGCGTTCAACCCGGTCTCCAAGGTGGTGTCCAACCTCTCCGGGCACACCACCGCCCAGGCCGGCGACACCCTGGAGTACCAGGTGACGCTGACCAATACCGGCCAGGACCCGGCAGATCTCTCGGTGGTCACCGACCCGCTGGGGGGCAACCTCAGCTATGTTCCGGGCAGCATCCTGGTCAGCACGAACACCGGAGCAGCCACCGGGACGATGACCGACGCCAGTGGCGACGACATCGCGGAGTACCTCGCCGGATCGAGAACCGTCCGGGTACGCGCCGGTACCGGCGCGACCACAGCTGCCGGTGGGGCGCTCGCGGTGAACTCCACCATCTCGTTCCGATTCCGGGTGACCGTCGATCGGGCCGCATCCGGCACGACGGTGACCAACACCGCGTCGCTGGCCTACCGGGCCAGGACCATCGGCAAGGACTACACGTTCATCGGGAACGCCGTCTCCACCCCGATCGCCACCCTGGCCGACCTCGCCGTCGCCAAGACGTCCACCCCCGCCGGCCAAGCGGCCGGCGGCATCGTCACCTACTCCATCACCGCCACCAACAACGGACCGACCGCGGCCACCAACGCGGTCAGCACGGACACCCTGCCGGCCGGACTGAACTTCGTCTCCGCAGGTCCGCCCGCCGGCACCACGTGTTCGGTCAGCGGTCAGGTGGTGACCTGCACCTCGGCGAGCATCGCGAACGGCGCGAGCGTCGTCATCCCGATCGTGGCCACCGTCGCGCCCGGGACCCCCGTCGGCTCGTTGGCGAACACGGTCCGGATCACCTCCGACACCGCCGACGACGTCGGGACCAACAACTCGGCGGCCGCGTCCACCGGTGTGACCAACTCCGCCGACGTCTCGTTGACCAAATCGGCCGCCCCGAGCAGCACCGCGGCCGGCACCCAGATCACCTACACCCTGCAGGCCACGAACAGTGGTCCGTCCAACGCCACCGCGGTGGTGGTCAACGACCCCGTTCCGGCCGGCCAGTCGGTGGTCAGCGCGACCAGCACCGCCGGTACCTGCACCCTGCCGCCGGGGACCCCGCCCACCGGCACCGTCAGCTGCGCCGTCGGCACTCTCGGCCCGACCGGTCAGGCGACCATCACGATCGTCGCCCTTGTCGGCACGAACGTGCCGGCCGGCACCGTAACCAACTCCGCGACCATCTCGACAGCCACCCCAGATCCCAACGGCGCCAACAACACCGCCTCGGCCATTGTGACCCTGACCAACTCCGCCGACCTGATCGTCAGCAAGACAGCAGCCACCAGCCCGATCGTCGCCGGCACCGGGCAGACCTACACGATCCTGGTGACCAATGACGGTCCGTCCGACGCCACGGGTGTCACGGTCTCCGACCCGGCCGTTGCCGGGCTGACGGTCCGCTCGGCGAGCTCGACGCAGGGCGTCTGCACAGTGACCGCCGGGGCGGTGTCCTGCACCATCGGCACCATCACCGCCACGGGGCAGGTCAGGGTGACGGTCAATGCCGACGTCGCCGCCGATCGGGTGGCCGGACCGTTGTCGAACACGGCAAGCGCCGCCGCGACGACGGCCGATCCCAACCCGGCCAACAACTCGTCACAGGCCACCGTCACGGTGACCACCAGCGCCGATCTGGCGCTGACCAAGTCGGCATCACCGACCACCATCGTCTTCGGTCAGCCCGTGACCTACACGCTGACGGTGCGCAACAGCGGACCGTCCCGCGCCGTCGGCGCGACCATCAGCGATCCCCTCCCTGCCGGGCTGACCTTCGCGTCCAGCCCGGACGGGTGCACCGTCGCAGCGAGCACCGTGACCTGCCCGGTCGGCGCCCTGGACAGCGGCGCGTCACGAACCGTGGCGTTCACCGCGAACACCCCGGCCGGCGGCAGCGGTGACGTGACGAACACGGCAACCGTCTCGGCGACCACCACTGATCCGAACCCGGCGAACAACGCCGCAAGTGCGTCCTCGACAACCCAGGTGCGGGCTGATGTCTCGCTCACCAAAACCGCCTCGGCCAGCCCGGTGGCCGGCGGCATCATCACCTATGTGTTGACCGCAATCAACAACGGCCCGTCGGACGCGGCCGGTGTCGTGATCACCGACACCCTGCCCACCGGGATCACCGTGACCAGCGCGACCGGTCCCGGCGTCACGTGCACGACGTCGGCCGGTGTGGTCACCTGTCCGAGGGCGACGCCGTTGCCGAACGGTTCGTCCACTGTGGTGACGATCGTCGGCACCATCGCGCCAGGCGTGCTGGGCAATTCGGCGAACACCGCCTCCGTGTCCGCAACCACCGTCGACCCGACTCCGGGTAACAACTCCGCGACCACCACGTCGATCATCGGCGCGCAGGCCGATGTCGCGGTGACGCTGGCACTGACCGCCGGGCAGCCGACCAGCGTGCCGGCGGGCAGCACCGTCAACTACACCCTCACCGTGCAGAACCTCGGAACGTCCAATGCGGTCGGGGTCGTCGTCACCGGCCGGGTGCCGCCCGGGTTGACCCCGATCGTCGGGTCCAGCGGCGGAGCCTGTGTCGTCACCGACGGGGCCGTCACCTGCAACATCGACCAGTTGCTCGGCGGACCTCTCGCGCCAGGAGCCCCGATCTCCATCCCGTTGTCCGCGGTGGTCAACCCCTCGACCCCACCGGGCAGCGTTCCGGGCACCGCAGTGGTCGGGTCGACGACCCCTGACCCGGTGTCCGCCAACAACACCAGCACGACCGTGTTGACCGTCACCGCGGCCGCCGACCTCTCGATCAGCAAGACGGTGACACCGAACCCGCTGGTGGCCGGCGGCCCGGCCAGCTACGCGATCACGGTCACCAACGGCGGTCCGTCGGATGCGTCAGCGGTGACGATCACCGACACCCTGGACGCCACGCTGACCCCGGCCACCCCGACCACCACTCTGGGCAGTTGCACGCTGACCGGGCAGGCCGTCAGTTGCTCGATACCCGTTCTGCCGGCCGGCACCAGTGCGACAGTGACCGTCCCCGTTGCGGTCTCGCCGACGGCGACGGGATCGATACCGAACACCGCAACGGTGTCCAGCCCGACGGACTCGACGCCGGGCAACAACTCGGCGACCGTCAGCACCCCCGTCCAACAGCAGGCCGACATCCGGCTGATCAAGACCGCCACCCCCGAACCGGTGGTCGCCGGTTCCGCGGTCACCTACACCCTGCTGCTGGGCAACGTCGGGCCGTCCGCCGCGAGCTCGGTGACCCTGACCGATGCACTGCCCGACGGGCTCACCGTGCTGCCGGACGGGCTGAGCACCAGCGGTGGCACCTGCGCCACCAATCCGGCCCGCAACCAGGTCAGCTGCGACTTCGGCACCCTGCTGGTTGCCGGGTCGTCCAGAACCGTCGTCGTCCGGGCGCTGGTCCCCGCCGGCACGCCCGACGGCACCAGCCTGACCAACACGGCCACCCTCAACTCGCCGACACCAGATCCGGTTCCGGCCGACCGCACGGCATCGGCTACCAGCACCGTCGGTACCTCCGCCGATCTGTCGATCTCGAAGGCACCGGTCAACGACCCGCCTGAAGCGGGCAACCTGCAGGGCTACGTGCTGTCGGTGAACAACGCCGGCCCTTCCATCGCGCGGGGCGTGGTGGTCACCGACCAACTGCCGGCCGGCCTGACCTTCGTCGACGCGACCACCAGCGTCGGCACCTGCTCGTTCGCGGCCGGCGCCGTGACCTGCGCGGTGGGCGACGTGCAGCCAGGTCAGTCACCGACGATCCAGATCAACGTCCGGCTCGACCCGGGGCTGGGCGGCAGCACCCTGGTCAACACCGCGAGCGTGGCGTCCGCCCCGACCACCGGCAATCCCACCCCGGATCCGGTGTCCGGCAACAACTCCTCCGCGATCAGCCAACCCGTGGCGGCCAGGTCGGACGTCAGCCTGACCAAGCAGATCACCAGCGGGCCCATCGTCGCGGGCTCGCAGATCAGCTACCTGATGACGGCCACCAACAGTGGCCCGTCCAGTGCCAGGAACCTGGTGCTCACCGACCCGATCCCGGCCGGCACCACGCTGGTCTCCGCGACCGCCTCCAACGACGGCACCTGCCAGCCGGGTACGCCGGTGGTCTGCTCATGGCCACTGGTCCCGGTCGGCACGTCGCGAACCGTCACCCTGATCGTTGCACTGCCGTCGTCGGCCACGCCGCCGGCAACGATCACCAATGCCGCGTCGGTCCGTTCCGACAGCTTCGACAACAACCCGGCGACCGCCTCCGCCACGGTGACCGGCCCGGTCACCACGTCGGCCGACATCTCGGCCGTCAAGTCCGTCGTCTCGGGTTCGCCGGTCGCCGGCGGGCAGGTGCGGTGGCAGGTGCTGGTCGGCAATACCGGTCCGTCCGACGCCGCGGCCGTCGTGCTGGACGACACCCCACCGGTCGGCGTCACGTTCACCGCCACCAGCACCGGAACCGGCACCTGCGCCATCACCGGGGGCGCCCTGCACTGTGATCTCGGAACCCTGCCGGCCGGTGGGTCGGTGGCGGTCACCGTCGACGGCACGCTGTCGGCGGGCTTCTCGGCACCCACCGTCACCAACACCGCGACGGCCGGCTCGTCGACGCCGGATCCGAACCCGGCCAACAACTCCGGCAGCTCCACCAGCTCGACGATCACCAGTGCGAACCTCGCGGTCAGCAAGGTCGCGACCACGCCCTCCTTCACCGCCGGACAGGCGGCAGGCTGGACGATCACCGTGTCCAACGCCGGCCCGTCCGACGCTCAGGGCGCAGTGGTCACCGATGTCCTGCCCGCCGGGCTGACCGGGATCACTGCGGCTGTCGCGGGCGGCGGCGCACCGGCGTGCACGTTCCAGGCCAATCCGGACGGCACCACGACGGCCACCTGCCCGCTGCCCACCATCGCCTCGGCCGGCAGCGCCACCATCGACGTCGCAGCCGTCGTCGCGCCGGGCGTCGTCGCACCGTCGATCACCAACGCGGTGTCGGTCAGGGCCACCACCCCGGATCCGGACAACACCGACAACCAGACCAGCACCAGCACACCGATCCAGACCTCCGCCGACCTCTCGATCACCAAGACGGGGCCGGCCAGTGCTGTGGCCGGGCAACAGATCGCCTGGACAGTGCGGGCCAGCAACGCCGGCCCGTCGGACGCCCAGGCCGTCGTGGTCACCGACACCCTGCCCGCCGGCATCACCGGCGCCAGCGGCACCAGCTCCCGCGGCCCGTGCTCGTTGTCCGGGAACGTGCTGAGTTGCACCATCGGTGCGCTGAGCACCGGCGGCATCGATATCGCCATCAGCGGCACCGTCGACCCCGCATTCACCGGCACCCTGCAGAACGCGACCACGGTCACCAGCAGCACTCCCGATCCGGACAGCACCAACAACGCGGCGTCCAGCAGCAGCTCCGTGACGGCCGCCGCGGACGTGTCGGTGGTCAAGGAGTTCACCGCCGGCCCGTCCGCTGTGCCAGGCAGCACCGTCACCTGGTCGATCACCGCCAGCAACGCCGGCCCGTCCGTCGCCACCGGCGTGGTCGTGACCGACACCGTGCCGGCCGGCGTCAGCAACGTGACCGCCGCGATCACCACCGATCCGACCCGGGTCGCCTCCTGCACCGTCACCGGCAACGACATCTCGTGCCAGGCCGATTCTCTCGCCCCGGCCCGACCCATCCGGATCGCCGTCAGCGGCCAGCTCAGGGCCGACGTCACGGCCGCCACACTGGTGAACACCGCACTCGTGTCGGCGGCCGCCGACACCACGCCGGACAACAACCAGGCGACCAGCACCACCCCGGTCACCCCGTCCGCCGACCTGTCCATCGGCAAGGCCATCACCTCCGGCGTCCCGGTCGCCGGCGACCTGATCACCTTCGCCCTCGACGTCCGCAACCTCGGCCCGTCGACTGCTGCCGACGTTGAGGTCTCCGACCAACTGCCGACCGAGATCGACCCCGACACGGTGGTGGCATCCTCGCCGACCGGTACCTGCGCGGTCGACGGATTCGGGCTCGTCAACTGCGCGCTCGGCACGTCGGCGCCATCGGCACCGGCGCCGGCGGCGGCCGCCGTCACGATCACGGTGACCGGGCGATTGACCCAGAGCCTGGGCACCGAACTGCGGAACACGGCCACCGTCAGCTCGCCGACCGCGGACCCGGCCACCGGCAACAACTCCTCCTCGGTCATCGGCTCGGTCAACGAGTCGGCCGACGTGGCGGTCACCAAGACCGGACCGCCGACCATCACGGCCGGTCAGGTCATCTCCTGGACGGTCCTGGTCAGCAATGCCGGACCGTCCGATGCCCGTGACGTGGTGCTGGCCGACCTGCTACCCACCGGGGTCGGCAACGCGACGATGACACCGGAGGCCGGCGATCCGTGTTCCTCGCTCGCCGCCTGTTCGCTCGGTACCATCCCGAGCGGCGAATCGGTTGCCGTGACGGTGACCGGAACGGTGGCTTCGGGCTTCTCCGGCTCGAGCATCAGCAACGAGGCTCGGGTGACCTCGACGTCGCCCGATCCCGATGCCAGGAACAACCAGTCATCGGCGAGCACCGCGGTGGACAGGTCCGCCGATCTCGCGGTCGGAAAGGCGGTGACACCCGATCCCCTGGTCCCGGGCCGGGACGCCACCTACACCGTGACCGTCAGCAACGCCGGTCCATCGGACGCCCAGGCGTCGATCGCAACGGACCCGTTGCCCGACGGTCTGACCCCGCGGCTGCCAGGCGTTTCGGTGACCCAGGGCAGCTGTGAGTTGTTGGGCCGCACGATGTCCTGCCAACTGGGCACGCTCGTCGGGGGCGGATCGGCGACCATCACCATCCCGGTGTCGGTGGACGCCGGCTACTCCTCGACGAACGTGATCAACTCGGCGTCGGCGTCGTCCCTGACTCCTGATCCCGACCAGGGCAACAACACCGGCACCGAGACCACCGACGTCACCGGACTGGCCGACCTGACCCTGACCAAATCCGGCCCGACCGCGGCCCGCGCCGGTGACCCGATCAGCTGGACTTTGGCCCTGGTCAATGCCGGTCCGTCCACCGCCCAGAACGTGCAGCTGACCGACCCGATCCCGGCAGCGGTGGTGGGCGCGTCGGTGTCCTCGACCCACGGCAGCTGCGCGATCACCGCCGCCGTGCTCGCCTGTGACATCGGTGCGCTGGCACCGGGTGACGTCGCCCGGATCCAGGTCTTCGTCGCCGCTGCCGTCGACCCGGGCTTCGAAGGGTCCTCGATCGTGAACACCGCGACGGCTGCGTCACCGACGGCGGAACCCGACCCGCAACCCGGCATCCCGGACGGCCGCACCGCCAGTGCCACCACCGCCATCACCGCCGCCGCCGACCTCGCGGTCAGCAAGGTGCCGACGACGGCGACCGTCACCTCGGGACAGCAGGCGTCCTGGACCATGACGGTGATCAACAACGGCCCGTCGACGGCCCGCACGGTGAGCCTCGCCGACACTGTTCCGGCCGGGCTCTCCGGCGTCACCTACACCGGCACCGGCGGGCCGCTGAGCTGCCCGGGGGATGTCTGTCAGTTCGCAGATCTGTTGCCCGGCGCGGGTAATGCCGTGGTGATCACGATCACCGGTCTGCTCGACCCGGCGTTCGCCGATGCGTCCGTCGCCAATTCCGTCCAGGTCGCCTCCGTGACCGCCGACCCGACACCGGGCAACAACTCCACCACCAGCACGGTGCCGGTGGCCACCTCTGCCGACCTGGCCGTCACCAAGGTCGCCGACTCCGCGACCGTCGTCCCCGGGCAGCAGGCATCCTGGACCGTCACCGTGGTGAACAACGGACCGTCGGCGGCCTCGCAGGTCTCGTTGACCGACATCGCCCCGACCGGGCTGACCGGGGTGACCGTCACCGGTCCCGGCGGCCCGCTGACCTGCCCGGCCGGAACCTGCTCGCTGGGAGACCTGCTGCCCGGCAACGGGAACGCGATCACCCTGACCGTCTCCGGCCTGCTCGACGCCGGGTTTGCCGACCCGACCCTGGCCAACACGGCATCGGTCTCCTCGCCGACGACGGATCCGGTGACCGGTAACAAGTCCGCGACTTCGACCACGCCGGTGGTCGGCTCGGCCGACCTTGCCGTCACCAAGGTCGGCACGGCCGATGAGGTGACCGCCGGATCCGCGATCGGCTGGACGGTCACAGTCACCAACAACGGCCCGTCGGTGGCGCGTCAGGTCACGGTCTCCGACCCCACCCCCACCGGGGTCACCGGACTGACCGCAACTCCGTCGACCGGTTCCTGCGCCGCAGGCGTCTGCGACCTCGGCGACCTGGCGCCGGGAGAAACCGTCACCATCGCTGTTGTCGGCACCGTGGAGGCCAACGCGACGGCGCCGGTGTCGAACACCGCCTCGGTCACCTCGGACACCCCGGACCCGCAGGGCGACAACAACTCCGCGACCGCCAGCACCGACGTCGCGGCCAGCGCCGATCTGTCGATGATCAAGACGGTCACCCCGGACCCGGTGGTCCCCGGCCAGGCGGTGACCTTCATGCTCACGGTCGCCAACGCCGGGCCGTCAACGGCGCAGTCCGTCACGATCCTCGACAGCCTGCCCCCGGGGTTGACCGATGTCGTCGCGACGCCCACCGCCGGAACCTGCGCCATCACCGGCGGCACCGCGTTGCTCTGCACCGCAGATGCGCTGGATCCCGCAGGGTCGATGGTGGTGACAGTGACCGCGACGGTGGCCGCGGACGTCCCGGCAGGCTCGGTGTCCAACACCGCGACCGTGACATCGGCAACCTCCGACCCGAACCTGGACAACAACAGCGACTCGATCAACGCGCCCACCTCACCCGCTGATCTGGCGGTCACCAAGACCGTCGATGCGGACGAGGTCGCACCAGGCGGGCCGATCGGCTGGACGGTCACGGTCACCAATTCCGGCCCCGGCACCGCCCGGAACGTCGCACTGCTGGACACCCTGCCGGCCGGCGTCACCCTGTCGACGACCGAACTGAGCGGGGCAACGGGCAGTTGTTCCGGAGAGCCCGCGGTGCTCTGCCTGCTCGGTGATCTCGCAATCGACCAGACCGCGGAGCTGTTGATCACCGCGACCGTCGACCCGTCGACTCAGGGTCAGCTGACCAATGCCGCGTCGGCCACCAGTCCCGACGACGCGGACCCGGAGAACAACACGGCCCAGGCGGTCGCGACAGTGGTTGCAGCTGCAGATCTCTCGGTCGTCAAGTCGGTCAGCGGCCCGCCGGTTGCCGGCGGGACGGTGGAATGGACCATCGAGGTCGGCAACGCCGGCCCCGCGGTGGCGCCGGACGTGGTGCTGACCGATCCGCTGCCGGCCGGGGTCACCGAGCCGGTGCTGCCGGCCGACTGCTCACTGCTGACCGGCACCATCACCTGCGCGGTCGGCGAACTGGCGGTCGACGGCACTGCCACCCGGGTCATCTCGGCGGCGGTCGACCCGGTCGCGCGCGGGGTGCTGACGAACACGGCCTCGGTCACCGCGACGCCGCTGGACGTCGATCCCGCGAACAACACCAGCGCCGCCGCGGCCCCGATCGGCGTGCAGGGCACCCTGACCCTGGCCAAGACGGCCGACGTCGACGAGGTCGCCATCGACGCCCCCGTCACCTACACCGTCACCGTGAGCAACACCGGACCGTCTGCAGCCCTTGGGGTCTCGGTGACCGAGCAGCTGCCGGACGGCGCCGGGATCGGTTCGACGGAGGTCAGCCAGGGAACCTATGACGCCGACGGCAACGTGTGGACCGTCGGTACGGTGGCTGCCGGTGTGCCCGCGGTGCTGACCGTCGTCCTGTCGTTCCCGGTGGCGGGCGATCGGGTCAACACGGTCGTCGCGAGCACCGCCGACGCGCCGCAGCCGATCTCCGCCCAGGCGGCGGTGCGGGTGAATCCCGACGAACCCACTCCGCCGCCCGGTCCGGAGCCACCGCTGCCACCCTCACCGATCCCACCGGCGCCGAACCCGCCTGCGCCGAACCCTGGACCCGTTGCACCGCCATCTGTTTCCGGCGGAACCATGCCGAACACCGGCTTCGCTGCGGACCGGATCGTCGTGGCGGCCCTTGGCCTGCTGCTGGTCGGATTCACCCTGATAGCACTCGGACGGCGGGGTCGTCGGACGGGTCGGTCGGGTTAGGGTCGCGTCGTGGCGGACCAGAACAAGACCGTGGCCAACGATGGTGACGTCGACGCCTTCGTCGCCGGCATCGAGGACGACAATCGCCGGACCGACGCGCAGACGTTGCTGACGCTGATGCGCGAGGTGACCGGGGAGGACCCGACGATGTGGGGCAGCTCGATCATCGGGTTCGGACACCAGCACCTGCGGTATGCATCGGGTCGCGGGCTGGACAACTTCACCATCGGCTTCGCGCCGCGGAAAACCAACAGTGTGCTGTATGTCAGCGGCGGTTTCGACGAGTACTCCGACCTGTTGCCGCAGTTGGGACCGCACAGCACCGGCAAGGCTTGTCTCTACGTGAAGCGGGTGGCGGACGTCGATCAGGACGCCCTGCGGGCGATCGTCAGCAGATCGTTCCGGTGGATCCAACCCGATCGGTGACCACCTTCCCAAGGCGCGCCTGACCGCCGCCAATCCGTGATCTTCAGGGGGCCCGGAGCGACCATACGATTGCTACACTCCGTACGGAGTCAGCTACTGGGAGTAGTTTCGACTCGTTGAGGGGTTTGGACTCGAGGGGGAGTTTGGATGTCGCTGCAGTCGTTGGCGTGGGTGGTAGTTGTCGGGGCGGCGTCATGACGGAGCTGA
>Ga0164307_10000652_pt1 | contig 15267 bp, 12 predicted proteins | sample Whisoiple_243_MG_FD_110214 | JGI IMG/M metagenome (GOLD analysis project Ga0164307, IMG submission 110214) | Soil microbial communities amended with fresh organic matter from upstate New York, USA - Whitman soil sample_243_MG | ecosystem: Environmental > Terrestrial > Soil > Unclassified >...
CCCGTCGGGACCGGTGATCGAGAACTCCTCCCGCCCGGTGTTGTACCCGTACGGCGAGCATCCGGCGGCGCAGCTCAGTTTCACCCGGAGGTTCAGCAGCGACTTTCCCTTCTCTCCCGATTCGTAGCTCGGCGCAAGGGTTCCGCCGACGATCTCGATGACGATCTCCCCCTGGCTCGCCTGCCCTGCCGGGGTGATGTCCAACGGCTCGAGACTGTCCACCTCGGCCGCGGTGGCCAGTGGGATTCTGGTCTGGTTGTCGGTCGCGCCGCCGTAGACGAAGGTCACCATGTCGATCGCGTCGTCGAACGAGAACTGCTGGTCGCCAACCGGCAGCACGCCGAAGATCGCGGTTCCGGTCGCTGTCCCGGCGCCGGGAATGCCCGGGGTGTCGAAGACGCCGTCGACCACTCGACCTGCCACCTGGATCCCGGGTTCGGCGGGCGTCGCATCGACGTTGCCCAGGTTCTGATAGCTGAAGGTGACATCCATGTCGACGCCGTCGCCGAACCCTGGGGATGCAGTGATCTCGTCGACGGTGACGGCGAAACCGTTGTACCACCCGGTCCTGCCGATCTTGCGGGTGATCGGCTCGGGCGCCGGCGTCTTCGTGGTGGGGAATGCCGCCGTTGCGCTGGTCGAACCGGCGCCGGCACCTGGCTGCTGGCCGTTGCCCGTCGGCTGACTGGCCTTGATGGCTGCCTGGATGTTGTTGGCCACCGCTGCGGCTTGGCCCTGCACCTCTCCCCCGCCGCAGGCGGCGAGAACGGCCAGCAGGCCGAGTCCGGCGACCGATCGAGCAATGCAGCGGCGGTAGCGCATGAATGTCCCCCTTGACGTCGGCGAAGGTTCGCCGGTCGTAGACGGCGAGGTTGGGCCGCCTGCAGAAGGGAGGGCACCTCGCAGCGATAAATACCGACGTCGCGGCCGGGCTCCGATGCCACGTCGCGGATACCCTGACCGTTCGACAGATTTCTGGTTCGGCGGGAGGACCGCGGTGGCCGCGCAGCAAGCATTGGACCGTGCGCCGTCGGCCGCGGATCAAAAGCTGTTCCCCGGGTTTCGACCAGCCCGACTCCGCACCGCCGATGATGTCGAGATCGCTTTCCTGGTAGGAGGTTCCGGTCCACCGTTGCTGCTGTTGCACGGCCATCCGCAGACCCACGTCATCTGGCACCGGGTGGCGCCCACGCTCGCCCGATCCTTCACGGTGGTGCTCGCCGACCTGAGGGGGTACGGCGATTCGAGCAAGCCACCTGGCGCTGCGGATCACGTGAACTATTCCAAGCGGGCGATGGCCGCCGACATGATCGCCGTGATGGCCGGCCTCGGGTTCGAGCGGTTCGACATCATGGCTCACGACAGGGGCGCACGGGTGGCCCACCGACTCGCCATGGATCGTCCTGCCGCCGTCCGCCGCCTGGTTCTGCTGGACATCGCCCCCACCCTGGCGATGTACGAACAGACCGGTGAGGACTTCGCCCGTGCGTACTGGCACTGGTTCTTCCTGATCCAGAAATCGCCGTTGCCCGAACGGCTGATCGAGGCCGATCCTGCCGCCTACGTCACCGACCTGATGGGTGGGCGAAGTTCGGGCCTGGCGCCCTTCGATCAGCGCGCGCTGGCCGAGTATCAGCGATGCCTGGCTCTGCCCGGATCCGCCCACGGCCTCTGTGAGGACTATCGCGCGGCCGCCGGCATCGACCTCGAGCACGACCGCGCCGATCGGGCGACCGGACGGAGGCTGGCGGCACCATTGCTGGTCCTGTGGGGCGCCAACGGTGTGGTGGAAAGGTGTTTCGACGTACTTGCCGAGTGGAGCCGAGTCGCCGACGATGTCGGCGGCCGGACCCTGCGCTGCGGTCATTACATCGCGGAGGAAGCACCCGACGAACTGCTGACGCAGATACTGCCGTTCTTCGCCGACGATCGGTGAATGGGCGCTGGTGTGCGAGCAAATGTCGCTCTCGGTTCCCGTTGGCATTTTGTCAATGAAGCCTTAGAGTCCGACTCCATTGGGGTGGAGTATGGCTCAAGGCCGCGCTCCCGATGAAAGAGTGCACCGTGCGCCTGAAGATCGACAACCACGCGCGACGCCAGCAGCGGATCATGACCGGACTGCTGGCTGCCGCGCTTCTCGTGACCGCTGCGTGTACCTCGTCGGGCAATTCTGCGGCGACCTCGACCACGATGACCGGCACTTCGACGGCCAAGGCCCCGGCCTCGGGCTCGACCGGTTCCGGCACCACCAGTCCCGGCACCGGGAGTTCCGTGACATCGTCGGCCGGTGCGGAACCGGCCTACGCCGCCAAGGTCACGGCCGGCGTTGAAAAGGCCATGAAGGACAACGTCATTCCCGGTGCGGTGGTGCTCATCTCGTCGCCGGACCAGGGCGAGTGGACCGGAACCTTCGGCACCGGGACCTGGGCCGCACAGGTGCCGCTGACGGTGGACGACCATTTCCGGATCGGCAGCAACACCAAGACGATGACCTCGACCGTGATTCTCCAGCTGGTCCAGGAGGGCAAACTCGCCCTGGACGACCCGATCTCCAAGTACATCCCGAACGTCCCGGGTGGCGACACCGTCACCATCGCCAATTTGTCGGAGATGCGCAGCGGTCTCTACAGCTACTCCTTCGACACCGGCTTCAACAACACGTTGGATCAGTATCCGCAGAAGGCCTGGGCGCCACAGGAACTGCTCGACATCGCCTTCTCGCACCCGGTCAATTCGCCACCGGGCGGCGATTTCGACTACTGCAACACCAACATCATCCTGTTGGGCCTGGTGATCGAAAAGCTCACCGGAATGACTGCGTCAGAGGCGTTCCAGGAGCGCATCTTCACCCCCGCTCGGGCTGAAGAACACCTTGCTCCCGGAAGCGCCGGATTCGGAGATCCCGAGCCCGCACGCACAGGGTTACTCCTTCGGTAGCAACACCTCGACCATCCAGACCTACGCCCTGTCCCCGGAGGACCAGCAGCGGGCGCTGGCCGGAACCCTGCTGCCGAGCAACGAGACGATGGCCAACCCTTCGTGGGGATGGACTGCCGGCGGGGCGATCTCGACCGTCGAGGACATGAAGACGTACGTGGAAGCGTTGGTTGACGGCGGCCTGTTGGACGCGCGGACCCAGCAGGTCCGGATGGACAGCATCACGCCGACCAACCCGGCAGAGCCGAGCGCCGGATACGGGCTGGGAATCGCCAAGTTCGACCAGCTGTACGGCCACGACGGTCAGATCCCCGGGTACATGACCTTCATGGGGCACGACCCGAAGACCGGCCTGACCATCGTCATCGGCACCAACCTGGCCACCGCGCCGTCCGGTGAGGGCTCGGCTCTGGTGATCCTCAAGGAACTGGTCCCGATCTTCTACCCGAATGCCGTCATCCCGGGGGATCCGGCGGCGGCGCCCGGAGCCACCGCCGCTGCGTCCGGAACGGCGACGGCAGCGACAACGGGAACCGGCGGCTGATCCGCCGGCCCCCGCTTCTGCGTGGGCCCCGGCCCGGCCTTCGATCGGGGCCTCAGGCGGGAGTCACACCTGGGTCAGCGGCTGACCGAGTCCTCGCGACGCGGCAGCTTCCAGCCGGGCCGGACGAAGTGGCAGGTGTACCCGTTCGGGTAGTGCTCCAGGTAGTCCTGGTGTTCGGGCTCCGCCTGCCAGAAGGGTCCCGCCGGGCGCACCTCGGTGACCACCTTGCCCGGCCAGAGACCGGACGCATCGACGTCGGCGATCGTCTCGTCCGCGACGGCGTGCTGCTGTTCGTCGGTGTAATAGATCGCCGACCGGTAGCTGGTGCCGACATCGTTCCCCTGCCGGTTTCTGGTGGTCGGGTCGTGGACCTGGAAGAAGAACTCGAGAAGGTCCCGGTAGCTGGTCACTGTCGGATCGAAGACGATCTCGATCGCCTCGGCGTGCGTTCCATGGTTGCGGTAGGTCGCGTTGGCCACGTCGCCACCGGTATAGCCCACCCGCGTCGACACCACACCCGGACGTCGACGAATGAGGTCCTGCATTCCCCAGAAACATCCACCGGCCAGAATCGCCTTCTCTTTCACCACGGTCACCTTTGCTCCTTCGCTCGCGAATACCGATCCTGTCTGCCTCACGATCAACGTCACCCGGGCACCGGGCATTCCACCGATCGCCCGGGACGCCCGGCGGGCGCTACGCTCGGCGTTGCCCACCCGGGGCCGGCCGTCCTGCGAGTGCACCACCCACACCGCAATCGACAGGGCCGTCCTCGCCGTCGAAAGGACCGCTGCGCGAATGTCGGCCGAAACAGCAGGGCCGGCATCTCCCGCCGCCGACATCGACATCATCGATCAGTTGCGCGCTTTGGCATTGTTCGACGGACTGGCGACCGATCAGCTCCGGGATCTGCGGGCCGCCGGCGAGCTGATCCGGTTCGACCGCGACGAGGTCCTGTTCCGCGAGGCGCGCCCTGCGGAGAACTGGTGGCTGCTGCTGGACGGTTCGCTGGATCTGTCCCGGCACACCGGCCATGAGGACACCGTGATCGGAACCATGAGCTCTCCGGGCCAATGGGCGGGCGGCTTCCGCGCCTGGGATCCACACGGCGTCTACATGGCGACGGGCCGGGGCACCAGCGCGGGGCACGTGCTGCGGGTTCCGGCAGATCGGCTCGGGGAGTTGGCGAACTCCTGGTTCCCGTTCGGAGTCCATCTGATCCGTGGGTTGACCCAGACGGTCCGCAACATCGAGACCATGGCGCGGCAGCGTGAGGCGCTGGTCTCGCTGGGCACCCTCGCGGCCGGGTTGGCGCACGAGATCAACAATCCGGCATCGGCCGCGGCCCGCGCGGTGGATGCCCTGCAGGAGACGTCGGAGCAGCTCACCTCGACTCTCGTCCGGCTCGCCGGCAGCCCCATCTCGGCCGAGCAGTTCATCGCGCTCGACCGGCTCCGGCGCAACGGCAGCGATCAGCCGGCGGCGATGACCCCGCTCGCCGTGGCCCGACGCGAGGATGACATCTCGGACTGGTTGGTGGAACGCGACATCGATCGGGACTGGGTGATCGGTCCGCCACTGGCGTCGGCGGGGCTGGACACTGCCTGGTGCGAGCAGGTCGAGGCCCTGCTGGGCAAGCAGTCGGTGGCGGTCGGGCTGGAATGGGTGGCGAACTCGCTGACCGTGGACACCCTGCTGGCCGAGGTCAAGGAATCGACGCGCCGCATCTCCGATCTCGTCGGCGTCGTGAAGTCGTATTCCCAGATGGACCGCGCCTCGATCCAGATCGTCGACGTCACCGAAGGTCTGGACAGCACCCTGGCGATTCTGGCCGGCCGGACCAGCGGCCTCGAGGTGATCCGCGACTACGCCGCCGAACTTCCCCGGATCGAGGCGAACGCCGGCGAATTGAACCAGGTGTGGACGAACGTGATCGACAACGCCATCGATGCGATGGACGGTTCCGGCACCCTGCGGGTTTCGGCCAGGGTCGAGCAGTCGTCGCTGCTGATCGAGATCGCCGACAACGGACCGGGTATGACCGGCGACGTCGCCAAGCATGCCTTCGACCCGTTCTTCACCACCAAGGAGGTCGGAAAGGGAACCGGCCTGGGACTGGACATCTCGCGACGCATCATCGTCGACCGGCACGGCGGCGCGATCGAGATCAACAGCGCCGCAGGTGAAACAGTGTTGCGGGTTCGGCTCCCGCTGACCACCACCCGGGGAGGGTGATCTCGGCGGTCAGCCGCCGAACACCCGTTTCACCCGAGCGCCGGCGGAATCCAGCAGCGTACGAAGACTCGACCGCGGCGTGAAAGCCGCTGCTGCGGCCGTCAACTCAGCGACTTCGTGCGCGGCGAGCTCGATATCGGCTGCCTCGACGTTGGATTCGAGTTGCTCGACGCTGGATGCGCCCGGGATGATGACCACCCGCGGGTGCGCGAGCAGCCAGGCGAGTGCGATCTGCGCGGGTCGGACGTCGTGGTGGCGAGCAACGTCCCGGAGGGTCTCCAGCAGCGGCGAGACACGCCGCAGATTCTCGGCTCCGAACAGCGGGTTCATCGAACGGACGCCGCCGGGGCGATTGTCAGGTCCGTATTTGCCACCGAGCAGGCCCTGTGCCAGCGGGCTGTAGGCGATGACGATGCGATCCTCTGCCTCGGCGAACGGCACCAGATCGGCCAACGGGCCAGGGTGCGCGAGCGAGAACTGCACCTGATTGCTGACCACCGGCCGGCCGAGTGCCGCATCGGCAGCGCGCCACCGCGACAACGAGTAGTTGGAGACTCCGACGGCGGCGATCACGTTGTCGTCGAGCAGATCCCGAAAGCCGGGCATGATCATCGAGTCCCGGACCAGCGGATTCGGCTGATGGATCTGGTACAGCGGTATGGTGCGCAGCCGCAACCGCTCTGCGCTGGCCCTGGCCCGTCGGCGGACGATCGGCGGGAACGGTGCTATCGGGAAGATCTTGCTGGCCACGACGACCGAGTCCCGCTGGTCGCCCAGTGCCCGGGCAAGGATCCGCTCGCTTCGACCCCATCCGTAGATCTCCGCGGTGTCGAACAACCTCACCCCGAGTTCGAGCGCCCGCCGCACGATGCGGGCCGACTCCTCCTGGGCGTAGCCGGCGCCGTACCCCCACTCCGTCGAGCCGAATTGCCAGGTGCCCAACCCGACGCGGCTGACGGTCCCGAGTCCGTCGACCTGCAGCTGCTTCATCCCCCGAGTGTGCCCGACAGTGGATCAGCCGGGCGCCGGACCGATGCCTCCGGTCGGCGGCGAAGTGATGTTCTCGATGTCGGTCAGGTCGATACCGAATCCACGGGTCGTCCGCGAGATGATCTGTGCAACAGTGCATCTCGTTCGTTTTCGGTCATTCCGCCCCAGACGCCATAGGCTTCTTGAACCGACAATGCGTGTGAGCGGCATTCGGCGAGAACCGGGCACCCGGCGCAGACCTGCTTGGCCTGGGCCTCCCGCTCGTGTCGGGAGACACCCCGGTCGTTCCATGGATGGAAGAAGGAGGACGTCTCCATCCCGCGGCAAGCGGCCCGCAGCTGCCATTCCCAGAGCGCTTCGTTCCGCCCCGGAAGTCTTCCCAGGTGAGTCATCTCGAATTTCCTGCCATGAGTTCAGTTGAGATTGAAATTGGTCGGTCCGACCCATCGCGGTCCGGGCTAAACCGATTCTGCCGAGCAGAGTGTGACACCCATCACCACGGAATGCTACAGCGGGTCCACCTTCGATACGGACCGGGTGATCCGAGCCCGGAATCCAGCTGCGGGCGACCGGGAATCCGAAACCCGTTCTGCCGGATCATGTGTTGGATGCAGGCCGGTACCAGCCGAAAACCCGGGCGAAAACAGCAGGTTGACGACAGATAGTGCGGCGCCGGGATTTACGGGTTGTTTCTGAACTAATGACGGGCCAATTCAGTAGGACGCCAGGTCCGGCACCCGCAGGTGCGGCATGACCATGTCGAAGTCCCGCACCACGATGATGTTGTTGCCCATCGTCTGCTGCCCGTCCGAGCGGGCCAGCCTCCTGCTGACAGCGTCCGGGTTGTCGTAGGCGACCGACACCGCTGCCCGGCCCCATTCCCGATTCACCAGCAGGCTGGCGCTGCAGAAGCCGCGTATCTGGTTCAGCGCCGGCAGGGTGACCGAGATGAAATCGTCGATCAGCATGTCGGCGGCACTCGAATCGACCTTGAGCCAGGTCACCCTGGCGCACGAGGCGGTCCCCGAGCCGTGCTGTCGATGCATGGCGGCCACCTCCCACTCCTCCAGTTCGGGGGCGGCACCGAGGATCTTCCCGGTTCGGTCCCGGATCGGCCGGATCTTGCTGACGCTGGCGTGCATGTCGTCCCTGGTCTGCCAGGCAGTGGTGATGATGCACATGCCCGATGTCCGGTCCGCGAGCACTGACATCCCGATGCACCGTGGCATCGCCAGGATGGTGGGCACGGCCTCGTCCCGCTGGTAGGCAACACCGGCGTCGATGGTGTCGGGGCGTCCCTGGAATGTGGCGGTACGTGCGAATACGGTCACTCCGGCACCTCTCCACGCGGGGGCGCCGTCGCGGCGCCGCGAGATCTGTACTGTCCTCCATCGCCGTAGGGCTGGCTACATCGAGGTCGGAAATCACAGTATCCCCCAGTGCGGAACCCGCCCGAAGACTCCGAACAACCGGGCGGGACACGCCCCACGTGATCACAGTGGGCGCACAGCTTGCCGGAGCACAATGATCATCAGGGGCGGATCGGACTTCGCCGCCCGACTGCCGCCGCGAGATGGTGTCATGGAGGCAAGATGTGCCTTTTGTCGGTCGTTCGGGGTCGACCGATGTCGGACCCGCCGTGGGTTCGGTCTCGGCACTCCCCCAGAGCCCGGTGGTGGCAGGTCCTGACGGTAGCCGCCATGGCATTGACCGTGCTGACGGCGACGACCCAGGTGGCGTCGGCGCAGATTCCGGTGAGGGACGACCGGGCCGAGACGGATCAGACGACCGAACGTGCGGTCAGGGCCCAACGGGCAGCCGACTACGGGGCAGCCAATGCCGCCGCGAACGAGGTCGAGCAATCAGTCGCGGTTGTCGACCGGACCACAGGTGCGCTGGTCGCCGAGAACAACGGCGGACAGGTCTTCAACTCCGAGTCGATCCTGAAGCTGTTCACCGCGGCGTTCTACCTGACCGAGTCGGAAGGACCACCGGAGAGTTGGCTGGTCGACGATCTGCGCACGATGATCACGACATCGGACAACGGGATTCAGACCGATCTGTGGGACTACGAGATCATCCCGACGATCGCCGAACGCTATGACCTCGCCGACACCAGCAATGGCTATGCGGCAAGTCCGGAGAGCTGGGGCTCTGATCGCACGACCGCCACCGACCAGGCGCTTTTCCTCTACCGGATGTCGGTGGACCCCGAGGTGGGGCCGCTGCTGATGACCTGGATGGCAGCGACCACACCGACTGCGGCCGACGGCTTCGACCAATCGTTCGGCCTCGCCGCGCTCAGCGGCGACCACGGCTCCAAGCAGGGCTGGAGTGACCCCGATTGGTCACCGGCGAACCTGCATTCCGTCGGCTGGACCGGCCGTTACTTCGTGGCGATCCTGCAGACCTCGCCGACTGCGACCTACGCGACGATGCGGGCGACCTCGACCACCACCGCGAAGTCTCTCGCTGAGGTCGTCGTGGCGTCCGTCGACAAGTCGTCCACTGCGTCGGCGCGTCACGTCAACCGGGGTGAGTTCGGTCGACTGATCAGGCATTCCTTCGAGAACTCCGGCATCGGGCAGGGTCTCGGGATCGGCATTGCCGTCGTCGATGCCAAGGATTCCCGGGACTGTTGATCGGCCGGTCGAGCCCTGCGGGTCAGCCGGCCGAGGTGAAGGTCACCACCACCGCACGGTTGGCCGGATCGGTGGCCGGTTCGACCAGCGGCCGGCTGTCGCCGTACCCGACGACCTCGGCGATGTTCTCCGCGGGCACGTTGAGCTCACGCAGCAATGCGGCCACCTCCGTCGCCCGCCTCGTCGACAGGTCGACGGCCACCGCAGGATCGCCGCCCGTCACCGCCGCGGTGTGGCCACCCACCGAGATCTTGGTGGTGCTGTCGAGTGTGCCGACGCACTCCCCGAGTGCGGTCAGCGTCGCCGACTTGTCGATCAACGTCGCCTCGTCGGGGACGAAAAGGGCCGGCGAGGGCAAGGTGCAGGTACGGGTCGCGCCCTGCTGCTCGGAGTTGATCTTGTCGTTGGGATCGGGGATGGCGACCGCGGTGATCGTCCCGGTGCCGGCAGCGGTGCCAGTACCTTCGAAGAACGTCACCTTCGATGCGCCGGCCGCAGTCGCAATCCCCTCCCAGACCGCCCGTTGGTAACCGACCTGCAGCTCGGTGAGCGGGTCCTGACCACCGGCCACCGGTGCGACGACGAACGTCACGTCCCGGCCGGTCAAGTCGGGCAGCGCACCGGCGTCCGTCGCTGCCTTGATCACCGTGGGCGGCGATTCGTCGAACGCCAGCTGGTTGAAGTCGAGCGCACCCTGCGTGTCCAGCAGCGGTGAGAAGACCCAGACCGGAGAGCCCGCCGGTGACGCGATGGCCGCAAGGCCCGCCAGCGCCTCCCGGCCCGGCGCGCTCGCCTGCAGCTTGTTCATCTGCTCGGTCAGCCCGGTGACGGCAGCTGCGGAATCACCGGTGAGATCGATCGGCTCGGAGCTCGTGCTGCCGTCACCGGCGACCGACACCCATTCCACTCCACCACCCGAACCGCCCAGCTCGGTCAGACTCGCCACAATCGGCTCCGGGACGACGATCTCGGTCTCGTTGGACGACCCGGCCGTGCTCACCACGCTGCCGGCCACCGTTACCGGCTGCGCGGCGGTCGAGGTGGCCGCCGACGTGCTGGTGGCCGACTCCGCACCACCGGAGCAGGCCGTCAGGACGCCGAACGTGACTCCGAGCACGGCGAAGGCCATGCGACGGCCGAGCCGACGGGAATGGGGAGTGGTCATGAACCCCAGGCTAGCCAGCCCGATCGCTGCGCAGCCGGAACTCGCCCGCGGCGATCAGGTTTGCGCTGCAAGCTCTTCGATCCTCAACCGGGAGGATCTCAGCGCTCGGTGAAGCCCTTGAGCCCGCCACGTGCATCGGCGAACCGGGCGACGACCTGGTCGACCCCACCGGGCGTCCGTGCGCCGCGCAACCGCTCCAACAACGCGTCACAGGCTTCCCTGCTGCCCTCGACAACGACCTCCACCCGGCCGTCGGCGAGATTGGTGGCCGACCCGACCAGCCCGAGCTCCAGTGCCTGACTCCGGGTCCACCACCGGAACCCGACACCCTGCACGAAGCCGTGTACCCAGGCGGTCATCCGGACGGCATCCGGATCCGGTTCGTCGGTGGTGGGTGCTTCGTCCTCGGCGCGGCCACGTCCCCATTTCATCGGGCCATCCTGCCTGTGCCGGTGATCGATCCGCCACCGCGGTTCACCGAGGCATGGCAACTCGGGCGAGTGTCGCTCACCGACACCGGCCAGGAACTCAGACCATCGCGCGGTAGACCGTCAGCTTCCGGTCGGAGATCTCCAGGGTGACAGAGTCTGTGGGGTCGGTGATCTCGCCGTCGTGCGCGGTCGCGCGTGGTCCCGACAGCGACTCGATGGTGACCTTTGCGCTCTCCAGCGATCCGAAGACGTGGCTGCGATCGACAAGTCCGACCAGCGATAGGAGCACCGCCCTTGTCCTGGACAGTCGGCGGTCGGCTCGCAGGTACTGCACGTCCAGGACGCCGCCCGCCAACTGTTCGCGCCAGGATGGTGCCAGCCCGCGCGGGATGTAACGGCCGTTGCCGATGAAGACCACCCAGACCGGCATCTGCTCGCCGTTGATCACCAGCTGTACTGGTTTCTCGTGTCGCAACGTGCGCACGATCGCATAGGCGGTTGCCGGCCACTTGCCGTACTGGTGCGAATAGCGATCCCGGCGGCGAACCATCTCCGGGTAGCCGCCGATCGAGGCGGTGTTCAGGAAGCCGACGCCGTCGATGTAGGCCATGTCGACCCGGCCGGCGACTCCGGCCTCGACCGCGGCGACGGTGTGCGCGTCGGTGTCCAGGCCCAGCGCCTTGGCGAAGTGATTCAGCGTCCCCGCCGGGAACACCGCCAACGGCAGACCCCGCTGGTGGGCGATCTGGGCGACCGAGGCCACCGTGCCGTCTCCGCCGGCCACGCCCAGCGCCTCCGCCTCGCCGTCGATCAACGACCCGAGGTCGGTGTCCGGATCCCAGTGCAGCACGGTGGCCAGTGGCAACGCGGTGCTGATCGCGTCGAAGGCCCCGTCACTGCTGCCGGAGGCCTTGTTGACGACCACCGTCAGCCCCTTCCCCTCGGCGAGCGCCGGCGCGTTACCGGGTGCCATCAGCGCCGGACCCCATGGCTTCACCGGCCACAACACGCGACCGATGACGGCGCAGGTCAGGCCGATGGCGGCGCCTGCCCAGACGTCGGAGCGGTAGTGCACGCCGACGTGCACCCGGGAATAGGCGACGGCTGCCGCCAGCGGAACCAGGATCGGGCCGGCCATCGGAAGTTCCATGGTGGCGCCGGCCGCGAAGGCCGCTGCCGATGCCGCGTGCCCGCTGGGGAAGGACGACGTCCAGGGCATGCGATGGATCCGACGCGCCAACATGGTCCGCTCCGGATCCGGACGTCGCCGACCGATCAGCGGTTTGATCACCGTGTTGGAGACGAAACTGGCGGCACTGAGCGAGGCCACGCCGCGGAGCCCGGCCCGGCGGCTGCGCTTGCCGGCGAGCACACCGACCGCGGCGATGCCCATCCACAGCAGCCCGTGGTTGGCGGACTTGGTCAGCAGCCGCAGAGCCTTGTCGACCGGCTCGGCGACCGGGGTGACGGCCGGGATGATCATCGGGTCGGGAATCTCGTCGGTGGCACGCATTGCAGCGACAATACGGCCCGAATCCCGCCGCTCTCAGCTCGTTCGGCCGTTGTTCCTGGGCGGACGCTGGCAATTCGGGCAGAAAAAGGACGAACGGTTCATGAATGCGTCCCGACGGATCGGCGTGCCGCACCGGGGACACGGCCGGTCCTGCTGGCCGTACGCATTCAGCGAGCGGTCGAAGTAGCCCGACTCACCGTTGACGTTGACGTACAACGCATCGAACGACGTCCCGCCGACATCCAATGCCGCCGTCATCACCTCGGTGGCTGCCGAGAGCACACTCTCCGCCGCCGCCCTGGTCAGCCGCGCTGTCGGGCGCGCGTAATGCAGCCGGGACCGCCACAACGCCTCGTCGGCGTAGATGTTGCCGATCCCCGACACCACCGTCTGGTCCAGCAAGGCGCGTTTGATCTCGGTCTTCTTGTGCCGGATCGCGGCAACCGCTTGTGCCATCGAGAATTCCGGGTCGAGCGGATCGCGGGCGATGTGCGCAATCTCGGCCGGCAGCTCGGCTCCACCCGCAGCGAACGCCATCCCGCCGAAGGTGCGTTGATCGAGGAAGTCGATGTCCGGACCGTCGTCGTCGAAAACGAACCGGATCCGCAGGTGCGGGTGTCGGACGATCGCGAGTTCGCCAGGGTCCTCGTTGGCCGGCGCCGGTGTCGTCACCGGAGCGGCCCCGATCCGGAATTGGCCGCTCATGCCCAGGTGGGCGATCACGGCATCGCCGTCGTCCAGCGCCCACCACAGGTACTTGCCCCGCCGGCGCACCGCGGTGATCGCATGACCGGGTAGGACGGCCCGAAAGTCGGCCGCACCGCCGGCATGCCGGCGCACCGCACGATCGTGGAAGACCTGGACGTCGGCGATCCGGCGGCCGACCAGATGGGCGGTCAGTCCGCGGCGGACGACCTCGACTTCGGGTAGTTCAGGCACCGGACGGTTGCGGGCCTTCACTGGGATTCGAACCGCCGGGATTCGAACCGCCGGGCTTCGCGTTGCCGACGGACCGGCTGTCGGCACCCTGCGCGGGATCGGTCACGGCAACGCTGTCGATCGCCAGGCTGTCCGTCATCGGGGCACCGGTCGGAGTCGCCAGTTGCGCACCGGCAACATCCCCCGACGACGACTGACCGTTCGCCGGGGCGGCCTGCAGGCTGGTGTAAGCCGCCGCGGCCGCGTGCTGTTCGGCTTCCTTCTTCGTCCGACCGGAACCCTCGCCGCGGGCGGACCCGGACAGCAGAACCTTGGCCTGGAACACCTTTGCGTGATCGGGGCCTTCTTCGGTGACCCGGTATTCGGGCACGCCGAGGCTCAGCTCGGCGGAACGCTCCTGCAGCGAGGTCTTCCAGTCCAACCCGGCGCCGAGTTGCGGCGCAAGAGTGAGCAGCTCGGCGAACAGCCGATGGATGACCTGCCGCGACGGCTCGAGGCCGTGCTGCAGATAGACGGCGCCGATCACCGCCTCGACGGCGTCGGCGACGATCGACGACTTGTCCCGTCCGCCGGTCATCTCCTCGCCGCGACCGAGCCGGAGCTGCGCACCGAGGCCGATCCGCCGGCCGACCCCGGCCAACGCGTGCATGTTGACCACGGAGGCCCGCAGCTTGGCCAGCCGGCCCTCGGGCAAATCCGGATAGGTGCGGTAGAGCACATCGGTGATGATCACGCCGAGCACCGAGTCGCCGAGGAATTCCAGGCGCTCGTTGGTGGGGAGCCCGCCGTTCTCGTACGCGTATGACCGATGGGTCAGGGCCAGCTCGACCAATTCGTCGGAGAGCTCGACCCCGAGCGCGGCGCTGATGACCGCTGGGTCAGGGATGTTCGCGCCCGTACCGGCCGCCACGGCCGGGTCAGACCCCGACGACCTGGCGGCCCCGGTACTGCCCACACGTCGGGCACACGGAATGAGGGGGCGTCAGCGCGCCGCAAGCCCGGTTCGTGCAGGTCACCAGGGTCGGCACGGAGGCCTTCCACTGTGAACGGCGCGAACGGGTGTTGCTGCGCGACATCTTCCTCTTCGGGACAGCCACGGTCGTTCTCCTTCTCGGTTACTCGCCGGAGCCGGCATGTGGCCGGTCCGTGCTCTCGGGTGTTTCGGTATCGAATCTGTCCCGCAGAGCGGCCCAGCGAGGGTCCAGTATCTCATGGGAATGACCGGGTTCGAGATCATCGAATCGCTCGCCGCACTCGGCACATAGGCCGGGACAGTCCGGCCGGCAGAGCGGCGCCATCGGCAGTGCGAGCACCACCTCGTCGCGGACGAGCGGCTCGAGATCGACCAGGTCGTCCACCAGCCGGGGCAGTTCGTCGTCATCGGTGGTCGCTGCTGTCGTCGACTCGGGGTAGGCGTAGAGCTCCCGGATCTTGGCGATGACGGGTTCGGTCAGGTCGATCAGGCACCGCGAGCACTGACCAACCGCGACAGCGGCCGCGGTCCCGGAGACCAGCACGCCCTCGGCGACCGCTTCCAGCCGGAGGTCCAGGTCGACGTCGGACCCCGGCGGGACAGCGACCACGTCAAGCCCCATCGGCTCGTCGACCGGCGCCGCCAGTCGCAGAGCGCGCAGGGTTCCCGGCCGTCGACCCAGCGCCCGGGTGTCGATCACCCAGGGCGAGTTGGACTGCGGGCGGGCATGGCCTGACATGGTCACGTTTCTGTCTTGGTCGGTGGATGGGGTGGGTACCGCACTGATGCGGCCGCCGGCCCGCACGCTTCGCGCCGCCATGAGATGACGGCCGGGAGCGCAGGGCAACCCCTCCAGGGTAGTCGACGGCGTTGCCAGAACCAATTTGGCGACACTGGC